>Ga0207699_10000285_pt1 | contig 27688 bp, 29 predicted proteins | sample LARL51metaG_FD_184344 | JGI IMG/M metagenome (GOLD analysis project Ga0207699, IMG submission 184344) | Corn, switchgrass and miscanthus rhizosphere microbial communities from Kellogg Biological Station, Michigan, USA - LAR L5-1 metaG... | ecosystem: Host-associated > Plants > Roots >...
CAGGATAATGCCGAGAATGAGGTTCCCGACGTCACACAGCTTGGTATTGCTCCATTGATCCATGGTGTCCTCCGCTAGAAACAGGACACTGGCCGCCGCCCGCCGCTCGGTCGTGCCATGACTGCAACTAAAACGCACTGCAACTAAAACGCCTGCTCGCATCGCCGGGTTCCTGATACGTTCGACGTAGACGCAGGCCGGTCGTGGAATGACGTGGCTCAGATCGTCATTGAACCGAGAGAAAGCCTCGGGACCGGGACGTCCAAGCGTCGCCGGCCCAGCCCTCCGAACGGAGGATGCCCATGGTTGAAAATCATGACAGCAAGCGACCGGTCACGCAGCGGCTGCCGGGCTGGGTCTATCGCCTCCTCGTGTTTGCCGTGGCCTGGTTCGCGTTCGCAGTCTGGATCTTTGCGGGTCCCGCGGTCACCGATTATCTGCTGGTCGTCGTCAGCGGCTTCATTTTCGTCGCGGCGGCTCTGGTGCTGATCCTGTCGCGGGTCGGGCGCGCTTCCGCCGAGCCGGACGGGCAGGAGAAACCGCCCGTCTTCCATGACCGGGCCGGATGGGATCTCGACATCCTTCAGACCCGACTCAGCGTGAGCGAAGCCGCGCTGCAGATCCTGCTGCCCTTGGGGACAGCGGCCTTCGGCATGACCGCGATCGGCATCGTCTGGCATATCGCCGCCCATCTTACCGCCGGCCCGCTGTCGTGAGCCGTGTTGCGCACGATGGGCTGCTTATGATCACGGTTCCCTGTGGACGAGTTGCTGTCGCGCTCACGATCCATGCGTCAATCGAGGCCCATTCGCGCACAATGCTCTGACATTTTGGTTCAAGACGATTGGAACCAAATCAGAGGTGGGGACTTGTGGAACCCGGCGATCAACAGGGTGTTATCGTGCAAGGTTCCAGGAACGGGGGTCATCGATGGTGGTGCGAGCGTTGTGCGTTCTGATGCTGAGCCTCGTGCAGGTCAACATCGCGCGCGCGGAGGAGCGAGGCGGGCTGATGCATCGTATGTCGTGCACGCTCGTCCGGTACTACGTGGCGAAATATACCGCACCTGCCGCCGAAGCCTGGGCGCGCAGCAAGGGCGCGAGCGATGCCGAGATCGACGCGGCACGGCGCTGCCTGGGCGGAGCCGGTCAGGCCCTGCAGGCGGCGAATTTGAGCGCCCACTGAAGGATCGCCAAGCATCACTCCACAAGACGCGCGTCGCAGCTGCGGCGCGCGTTCTCATGTGCGGGCGTCGGAATTCGGCCCGCGGGTACTTCAATTCGGCCCGATCCTCGCCCTCAGCGCTTCCGACGATAAGCACCATAGGACAATTGCGCGCTGCGCTCGCCGGGTGTTGGATCACGCGGCTACGTCGCCATCGACACGGAGAGCGAGCGCGGCCTCAGCACCTGGTCCCCTCCGGCTGAGGCCGCATCGTTGTGCGCAATTCAAGGATCTGCATGACGAACCATGGTCGCCATCGGGCACAGGGCAGAGCGCATTCAGCAGGGATCTTGCGTGCGACCATCGGAGTGACGCTGCTTTTCATCGTGTCGAGCCCGAGCCAGCTGGCCGCACTGCCGCTCGCGATTTTTCGCTACCAGGATCAGGCGCAGCGGCACTGTCCATCCGATCAGGTCGTGTGGCTCGATTTCGTCAGGCGCACCTACTATTCGAAGGGGCAAAGGAAGTACGGGCAAGGTTTCCATGGCAGCTACGTGTGCAGGAACGAAGCGCGCAGCGGCGGCTATCGCCGATCCCTGATCGGGCTTCGCTGATCCAGGTCGGTTGAGCCGGACTGGTGCAGGATCGGTTTGGTCAGGCGAGTTGCAGGACAAGGTGCCTCACCTGAGGATCGGGCGCGGCACGCGCACGAAAGCCCAGCCGATTGAAGACCGCGAGCATCGGCCCGTTGTCGGGCAGAACCTCGGCCGCCAGCTCTCTCAGCCCGGCGTCGCGGGCGAGGGCGATGAGATGACGCAGCAGCGCCGTGCCGATCCCGTGTCCCTGATAGGCGTCCACGACGACAAAGGCCAGTTCGGCCCGGCCGGGCTCGGTCATGACATAGCGGCCGCCGCCCGCGATCACCGGCCGCCCGTCCTCGTCGATCTGTGCGACCAGCGCGACGTGCTTGTCGAAATCGATCCTCGTGAAGAATGAGATCTCCGCCTCCGAGAAGCCGCGCTTCGGAGCAAAGAAGCGGCGCCGCAGCGATTCGGCACTCGTCCGGCCGATCGCGGTGAGCATCTCCTCCCGGTCATCAACGCGGAGCGCGCGTATCGCGATGCTGCGGCCATCGCGCAGGCGCTCGGTGACCGAATAGTCGGCGGGTTTCAGCATCGATCAGCTTTCCGGACGAGCTTGGTCATCGCTTCAGTACCGGACAACGGGAGTGGGGATGCCTTGATCTGAATCAAGACCTTTTTTGAAGCGCCTCTAGTCTATGCAGATAGTTGTGTTTCGATCTCGGAACGATGATCCGCGAAGTCTTAAGGATCTGTCGCGCCGATCGCGCAAGCAGGTGTGCGAACATGGCACTCCGGGTCCTTCGCCAAAGCAGGTCGGGCGAGGAGGTGATCCAGCTCACCATCCGACTCGCCTTGCTTGCCGCTCTGATCTACTGGTGCTTCGTCATCATCAGCCCCTTCATTGCCATTCTGGCGTGGGCCGTGGTTCTGGCGGTGGCGCTATACCCGCTCTATATCCGATTGGCCGACCATTTGGGGCATCGGCCAAAACTCGCGGCGGCTCTCATCACCTTGGTCGCAGCCGCGATTGTGATCGGGCCTGCAGCCTGGCTTGCGGTGGGGCTGGTGGAAGGGTTGCGAACGATTGCCGATCGCATTGCATCTGAAACACTGACCGTGCCTTCGCCGCCCGAGGCGATCAGGGATTGGGCGCTGGTCGGCGAGCCGCTCTACAATCTCTGGAGCCAAGCCTCGACCAATCTGGAAGCGGTCTTTGCACAGTTTGCGCCCTATCTGAAGCCGCTGATCGGGCCCGTCTTGGCGATGGCGGGCAGCGCCGGCCTGGATGCGCTCAGGTTTCTGGCGGCCGTGATCCTGACGGGCTTCCTGTTCCCATCAGGGCCGAAGCTAGTGGCCGCCAGCAAGAACATCATGGCGCGCCTGATCCCGCAGCAAAGCGAAGATTTCGTCGGCTTGGCCGGTGCGACCATACGCACGGTCTCGCAGGGTGTGATCGGGATTGCGCTGGTCCAGTCGTTCCTGATTGGAATTGCGCTGAAATTGGCCGGCATTTCCAGCGCCGGACTGTTGGCATTCGTGGTCCTGGTCCTCGGCATCATGCAACTCGGGGCAGCGCTCGTGCTGATTCCCTGCTTGATCTGGATCTGGGCGACCAAGGCGATCGCAATCGCATTGCTTCTGACCGTATACTTGGTCGTGGTCGGCCTGGCGGACAACGTCCTCAAGCCACTGCTGATGGGGCGCGGTTTGACGACGCCCATGCCCGTCATCTTCGTCGGATTGGTCGGCGGCACCCTTGCCCATGGAATCGTCGGCCTGTTCGTCGGCCCGATCGTGCTGGCTGTTGGCTGGGAATTGGCAATGGCGTGGATCCGCGACGAAAAAAAGCGCGAGCGACCAGGCGTCTCCGAGCCCGAGCGCATCACAGCCGAGATCTGAAAGTTCCCGGAATCGGAGGCGCCGCGAGCCTTGACCTATGTCAAGGGTGCCCATTGACGACGCGCAATGCTCCGTGGCCCACGAACAACGAGAGATTTCAGCATGTCGACCGACAACGCAGCAATCTCGAACGACGCCATGTCCGGGCTTTTTGCATCCGCCCTTGACTACCTGATCGACGCCGGACAGCGAAGCGTCCTCTATCTCGACGTCATGCGCCAGCGCGGGATTCAATACCGCGAACACATGGCCGAAACGGCGCCCCATGTCCTCAACTTCGAGGCCGAACTGGTGATTGACGGCCGCACGCTGCCGCGGCCGGTGAACTACGCACTGGTGCGGATCAAGGCGCCCGCCGGTATCGACATCAATCTGAAGCGGCGGCCGTTCGTGGTCGTTGATCCCAGGGCCGGTCATGGTCCGGGGATTGGCGGATTCAAAGCCGACAGCGAGATCGGCGTGGCGCTGAAGGCCGGTCATCCCTGCTACTTCATCGGTTTCCTGCCTGATCCGATGCCGGGCCAGACGATGGGCGACATCGCGCGGGCCGAAGCCGGCTTTCTCGAGAAGGTGATCGCGCTGCATCCGGAGGCAGACGGAAGGCCCTGCGTGATCGGAAATTGCCAGGCCGGTTGGGCCGTGATGATTCTCGCCTCGCTGCGGCCCGATCTGTTCGGCCCGATCATCGTCGCCGGATCGCCGCTGTCGTACTGGGCCGGCGTTCGCGGCAAGAACCCGATGCGGTATTCGGGCGGCCTTTTGGGCGGGAGCTGGCTGACCGCGCTGACCAGCGATCTCGGCGCCGGCAAGTTCGACGGCGCCTGGCTGGTGCAGAATTTCGAGAACATGAATCCCTCGAACACGCTCTGGACCAAGCAGTACAACGTCTACTCCAACGTCGATACCGAGGCGCCGCGCTATCTCGAATTCGAAAAATGGTGGGGCGGCCACGTCAATCTCAATGCCGAGGAAATCCAGTTCATCGTCGATGAACTCTTCGTCGGCAACAATCTGGCCGCGGGTCGGATCAAGACCTCCGAGGGTGCCGTCGATCTTCGCAACATCCGCTCGCCGATCGTGGTGTTCTGTTCGAAAGGCGACAACATCACGCCGCCGCAACAGGCGCTCGGCTGGATTCTCGACCTCTACAGGGATGTCGACGAGATCCGATCCTATGGGCAGACCATCGTCTACACGGTTCATGAGAGCGTCGGGCATCTCGGAATCTTCGTGTCGGGCGGAATCGCCAGAAAGGAATACAGCGAATTCTCCAGCAATATCGACCTGATCGACGTGCTGCCGCCCGGCCTCTATGAGGCGACGTTCGAGGCGAAGTCCGAAGGCAGCGCCAGCGCCGATCTCGTTTCCGGACGATGGATCATGCGCTGCGAGCAGCGCACGCTCGATGACGTCAGGGCGCTCGGCGGCAATAGCGCGGAGGACGAGCGGCGCTTTGCCACCGCCGCACGCGTCTCCGAAGCCAATCTCACTGCATATCGAAAGTTCGTGCAGCCCTGGATCAAGGCGTTTGTCACGCCGCAAGCGGCGGAGATGATGCGCAACCTGCATCCCCTGCGCGTGCAATACGAGGCGCTTGCTGGCGACAATGCAGTGACGAAGGCGATTGCGGAAGCGGCGGACAATGCCCGCGAACACCGCAAGCCGATCGCGGCGGACAACCCGTTCCTGGCCTTTCAGGAAACAGTGTCCAAAAACATCGTCAGCACCCTCGACCACTGGCGCGATGCCCAGGAGGCCCTGAGCGAAACGCTCTTCCTCACGATCTACGGCTCACCGGTCGTCCAGGCCGCGGTCGGAATCGACCCGCAGTCGGACCCGTCGCCCAAGCCGGAGCTGACGGCCGATCAACGCAAGCGACTCGATGCCCGCATCGCGGAGCTGAAGTCCCGCATTGGCAGCGGCGGCTTGAGGGAATGCCTCGTGCGCGCGCTGCTTTATGTCGGCATGGCGCGCGGCATGGCGGACGAGCGCGGGGCGGAAGCGCTCCGCCGGGTACGCGGCACCGACACCGGCTCGCGCCTCACGCTCGCGGAGTTCAAGGCCATGGTGCGCGAGCAGTTCTTCATGCTGCTGCTCGACCAGGATGCGAGCCTCGCGGCGATTCCAAAATTGCTGCCGCAGAACATGGAGATGCGACGCAAGGGTCTTGACGCGATCCGCGACGTGCTGTCGGCGAGCGCGGAGGTGTCCGGCGAGGCCGCGGTGCGCCTGCGCCGCGTCACGGAGCTGTTTGGACTGGCCGAGGAGGGGAGGTCGGATGCGACCGCCACCCCCTTCGATTCGCAAGCAAGGGCCTCGTAGTCCGCGGAGTGGAGACAGACATGGCAGCACAGGCGGCCGACACCGGCGAAGCACGGACCTACGCAAAATACGATCGTCTCATCGCTACGGCAAAAAAGATTCCGCCGGTCGGCACGATTGTGGTGCATCCGTGCGACGAGACGTCCCTGCGCGGCGCCGCCGATGCCGCGCAGGCCGGCATCATCAGGCCGATACTGGTCGGGCCCGCCGACAGGATCGCGGGCACCGCTGCGACGCATGGCATCAGCCTGACCGGCTTCGAGATCGTTGACGTGCCGCACAGCGAAGCCGCGGCCGCCAGGGCGGTCGAACTGATCCACGCGGCGAAGGGCGAGATGCTGATGAAGGGCAGCCTGCATACCGATGAGTTCATGCGGAGCATCACCGCCAAACAAGGCGGGCTGCGGACCGACCGGCGCATCAGCCATGTCTTCGTGATGGATGTGCCGGCCTATGCCGAAACAATTTTCGTCACCGATGCCGCCATCAACATCTTTCCGGATCTCGACTGCAAGCGCGACATCGTGCAGAACGCCATCGACCTGTGGGTCCATACCGGAGTTGGGACGGCTCCCAGGGTCGCGATCCTATCGGCGGTCGAAACCGTCACGTCCAAGATCCCCTCGACCATCGAGGCGGCGGCGCTGTGCAAGATGGCCGATCGCGGCCAGATCACCGGCGGCCTCCTCGATGGTCCGCTTGCCTTCGACAATGCGATCGACAAGGAGGCCGCGCGGATCAAGGGGATCAAATCCGAGGTCGCAGGACGCGCCCAGATCTTGGTCGTGCCGGATCTCGAGGCCGGCAACATGCTGGCGAAAAATCTGGCCTATTTCGCCAAAGCGGACGGGGCCGGTATCGTGCTCGGCGCCCGGGTGCCCATCGTCCTGACCTCGCGCGCGGACTCGCCGAGGAGCCGGATGGCCTCCTGTGCCGTAGCCAGCCTCTATGCCGATGCGCGCCGCCGGCGCGCAGTCAATGCAGCCGCGTGATCGCCATGGATACGATCCTTGTCGTCAATGCGGGATCCTCGAGCGTGAAATTCCAGGTCTTCGCCGTGGATGGCGATGGCCGGCTGCGCCGCCAATTGAAGGGACAGATGGACGGGATCGGCAGCCGGCCGCGGCTGCGCGCCTCCGGAACGAACGGGGAGGCGGTCGCGGAGCGGGCCTATCCGATCGAGGCCGTGCCGGATGTTCCGGCTGCGATGACGGTGGCGGGTGCATGGCTCCGCGACGAGGTTCGGATGACGCCGATGGCAGTCGGCCATCGCGTGGTCCATGGCGGACCGGACTATGATGCGCCGGTTCTGGTCGACCATGCCGTCGTCGCGCGTCTGGAGCGCTACACAGCCCTGGCGCCGCTGCATCAGCCGCACAATCTCGCGCCGATCAAGTCCATTCTGGCGAACTTTCCGGCGCTCCCGCAGGTGGCCTGCTTCGACACGGCCTTTCACCGCGATCATCCAGATGTCGCGGATGTCTACGCGATCCCATACCGGCTTCACGAAGAGGGGGTCCGGCGTTACGGCTTCCACGGTCTCTCCTACGAGTACATTGCCAAGACGCTGCCCGAATGCGCGCCGGAGATCGCCAGCCGCCGGGTCATCGTGGCGCATCTGGGAAGCGGAGCTTCGATGTGCGCGTTGAGCGGCGGCCGCAGCATCGAAAGTACGCTCGGCTTCACCGCGCTCGACGGCCTGCCGATGGGAACGCGGCCCGGACAGCTCGATCCCGGGGTCGTGCTCTATCTGATGTCCGCGAAGGGCATGACAGCCAGCGCGCTGCAGGACTTCCTCTACAAGGAGTGCGGTCTGAAGGGACTGTCCGGTATCAGCAACGACATGCGCGAGCTGCAGTCGAGCCAGGACCCGCGCGCGGCCTTCGCCGTCGAGTATTTCGTCTATCGCGTCGGGCTTTACGCGGGAATGCTGGCGGCTGCGCTGCAAGGGGTCGATGCCTTCGTCTTCACCGCCGGCATCGGCGAAAATTCCGCGCCTATCCGCGCCCGCGCGGCCGAGAAGCTCGCATGGCTGGGCGTGTCCATCGATGCCGGCGCGAATGCCGCGCACGCCCTGAAAATATCAGGAACCGCGAGTGCGATCCCGGTCTACGTCGTGCCGACGGACGAAGAGCGAATGATCGCCGAACACACTCTGGCAATGCTGTGGACCAGTCGCTCAAACGCCAGACGCGAGAGGGCATCATGAACATTCCGGTCTTTCCAGAAACCAAGGTCGCGCTGAAGGGGAAAAAGGGACTGATTGTCGGCATTGCCAATGATCAGTCGATCGCATGGGGCTGTGCGAAAGCGTTTCGCGCGCTGGGCGCCGAGCTGGCGGTGACGTATCTGAACGACCGCGCCAAGAAACATGTCGAACCGCTCGCCAAGGTGCTGGAGGCGCCGCTCTTCATGCCGCTCGACGTCAATGTCGAAGGTCAGATGGAACAGGTGTTCGAACGGATTGGCAAGGAATGGGGCAGGCTCGATTTCCTGCTGCACTCGATCGCATTCTCGCCGAAGGAAGCGCTGCATGGACGGGTCATCGACGTCGGACGCGACGGTTTTCTGAAGACCATGGACGTGTCGTGCTGGTCCTTCCTGCGCATGGCGCATCTCGCCGAACCGCTCATGACGAATGGCGGCACGATGTTCACCATGACCTACTATGGCAGCCAGATGGTGGTGGAGAATTACAACATCATGGGCGTGGCGAAGGCCGCGTTGGAAGCGGCGGTCCGCTACGTCGCCGCCGAGGTCGGCCCCAAGGGCATCCGCGTTCACGCGATCTCGCCCGGCCCGTTGTCGACGCGCGCGGCGTCCGGCATCCCGGAGTTCGATGAACTTTTGGACAAGGCGCAGAGCAAGGCGCCGGCGCGAAGCCTGGTCTCGATCGACGATGTCGGTGCCGCTACGGCGTTCCTCGCCCTTGACGGCGCAAAACTGATCACCGGTGACGTCATGTATATCGATGGCGGATATCACATCATCGATTGAACTTGCGGCACCATGAAACCCTCATGGTGAGGAGCGCGCTTTTGCGCGCGTCGCCGGACGATGCTTCGCATCGCTCGGTGAACCATGAGGCCGCGATGCGAATTTCCGGGCCTCATCCTTCGAGACGCGGCGAAGACGGCGCTCCTCACGATGAGGGGATAGCGCTGGCTGTAGGTCGGGCACTGCCGAACGAGCGGCGCCTGATCAGCGGTAATGCAGGGCGATCAGCTCGGCCACACAGGCCGGGCGCTGGCCGCCCTCGATTTCGATCACCAGCCGATAGCTCACGCGCAGGCCGTCGGGCGGGACGTCCTCGGCGTCTGCGATCGTGGTGCGTCCGCGCAGCCGCGATCCCGCCGGCACCGGCGCCAGATAGCGGATGCGATCCGCGCCATAGTTCAGGGTGTTTTTCAGGCCCTTGAGCCCCATCACGGATCGGATGAACATGGGCGCCAGGCTGAGCGAAAGAAGCCCGTGCGCGATGGTCCTGCCGCCCGGGAGCTGTTGCCTTGCGCGCTCCTGATCGACATGGATCCACTGCTCGTCGCAGGTCGCTTCCGCAAACTTGTTGATGCGGTCCTGGGTGATCTCGATCCATTCGCTGGCGCCGACCTCGGTGCCGACCGCCGACCTGATCTCGTCGAACCCATCGAATATTCTCATCGGGGCACCGCGCTCGCTCGCCGCTCAGATCTTCATTTCCAGCACCTTGTCGGCAATCGAAAGCTCGGCTTCCGTCACCGCCATCACCTCGGCGACGCTGACGCCAGGCGCGGTTTCCATGAGGGTCATTCGCCCGCCGGGGAAGCCGAGCACGGCAAGGTCCGTGACCACGAGATCGACTGATCGCGTCGAGGTCAGCGGCAGGCTGCATCGTTGCACGATCTTGGACTTGCCTTTCGCCGCGTGCTGCATGGCCACGATCACCCGTTTCGCACCCGTAACGAGATCCATGGCGCCGCCCATGCCCGGCACCATCTTGCCCGGGATCATCCAGTTCGCGAGGTGGCCTGACGCATCGACCTGCAGGCCGCCGAGCACCGTGACATTGACGTGCCCGCCGCGGATCAGGCCGAACGACATCGCGCTGTCGAAGGTGGAGGCGCCGGGCAGGGCGCTGATCGGCCGTCCCCCGGCATCCGTCAGAAGCGGATGGGCCATGCCCTGTTCGGGGATCGGGCCGGTGCCGATCAGGCCGTTCTCGGACTGGAAGAAGATCTTCAGTCCTGAAGGCACGTAGTTTGCGACGAGGGTCGGAATGCCGATGCCGAGATTGACGAGATCACCCGATTTCAGTTCGAGTGCCACACGCCGAGCGATCACTGATTGCGGGTCCATGGGTCACCCGTTCGCTACGAGATAGTCGACAAGGGGCGCGGGGGTCATGACGTGATCGGGCGCGATGACGCCGACCGGAACGATGTGCTCCGCGGTGACGATCACGGTGTCGGCGGCCATCGCCATGACCGGGTTGAAGTTGCGCGAGGTCAGCGCGTAGGAGAGGTTGCCGAGATAATCCGCCAGGAAAGCATGGATCAGGGCGAAATCCGAGCGCAGGGCGGTCTCCAGCAGAAAGCTCTTGCCGTCGACGTCGATGCGGCGTTTGCCTTCCTCGACGATGGTGCCGATACCGGTCGGCGTCAGCACGCCACCGAGACCGCAGCCGCCGGCGCGGATGCGCTCGACCAGGGTGCCCTGCGGCACCAGCTCGACCGCGATCCTGTTCGCCATCATCTGCTGCTGCGCCTTTGGATTGAGGCCAATATGGCTGGCCGTGAGCGTGGAGATCAGGGCCGCGTCGAACAGCTTTCCAACACCCTTGCCCGGCACGGCAGCGTCGTTGCAGATCAGCGTCAGCTCCGACTTCTGTTGTCGCACCAATTCGTCGAGCAGCCGCTCCGGCGTGCCGACACCCATGAAGCCGCCCACCATGACAGATGCGCCGTTGGGGATCATGGCGATGGCCTCTTCCGCGGACACGGATTTCATGTTGCCGGCTCCGAACTGTTGCAAACGAGCGGAACGCTCGATGTCCGTTGCGAAAGCTGGAGCTGGTGACGCGAGGCTCCGTTGATCTGTATCAATGGTCCACAACGGTGTCGGCGCCGCAGTGCGACTGCGTTCGACGGCCGCACGGATCGCCTCGCGAACGGGTCGAGCCTGTTACGCGTCCGAAACCGGACAGGCCGAAACGACCGGTGAGCTAGAGATCGAGCCTGGCGAGGCCGGCCCGGTCGAGCAGGACGATTTGACGTTGGGTCTGGCCGAGGAAGCCCAGGATGCCCTTGCCGTGCAGACAAGAGAGCGCGCGAGACACGGTTTCCAGGGTGAGGCCGAGATAGTCGGCGATGTCGCGGCGATTCATCGGCAGGGCCATCACGCCCGCAGCCGACAGCCGGCGGTCCATTTCGAGCAGGAAGGCCGCCACCCGTTCCAGCGAGGTCTTGCGTCCGAGCAGCAGCATGTGGTCCTCGGCGTGCTGCAGATTGCTCGTGGTCATGCTGAGTAGATCACGGGCGACCAGCGCGTCGGTCTCGGCGACGTGCTCGAGGCTGATCCGTTTCGCGAGACGAACGGTCGTGTCGACGATCGCTTCCGCCGTGAAGCGATGTGCAGGGCCATTCTCCAGGCCAAAAATGTCGCCGACCAGGTGAAAGGCGCCGATCTGGCGCCGGCCGTCGGAGAGCAGCTTGTAGCTGCGGACCGCGCCATCGATCACCTGGTAGACATAGTCCGCAGGCTCCGCTTCGCCGAAAATTTCGGCGCCGCGGTTGTACTTGAATTCGCTCAAAATGACCTCGGCCCGGGCCAGGCCGCCGAGTTCGCCGGTAAATTTCGGACGGTTCGCCGGATTGGCGTTCACGTTGACAAACATGGACTATCCCCCTGTTTGGCAGAGCCTTTTTGTCTTATTGAGGGAGCCGCCGCCCCTGCCGCGAAGGTGTACGACGTGTGAGGCTCAACCGGCTATTGGCTCAACCGGCACTGTCCCATCGGACCTTGTCCCAAAGGACATTGTCCCAAGGTGCATATCGCAGCTCCGGACCATCGTGGCCAACCGTCGCGGACATATTCCCGGACCCGCAAGCGGATGCTAGCGTCTCGACCTTTCAACCCGGTCCCGGGCGGGGTGATGATGCGTATCCGAGGACTGATTGTTTGTCTCTTTATCGTCGTGCTGCCGCCGGAAGCATCGGCACAGCGGCAGCTAGCGCGGTCGATCCTGTTTCTCGACCAGTCGGACCTGCGAGGGCCGTTCTACTACGATATCTTTCGCGCCTTCCGCCAGCGCATTGCGGCAGAAGCGCAATCGCAGGCGACCATCTACTCGGAAAGCCTCGATCTCAGCCGTTTTGGTGGCGCCGCTCACGAGCAGAACGTGCGCGAGTACCTGCACGAAAAATATCGCGACCGGCCGATTGGCGTCATCGTCGCGATCGGCACGGCGACGCTGGACCTGGTGCTGCGCTGGCGCAGCGAGTTGTGGCCGGGAGTTCCGGTCGTGTTTGGCCTGATCGACGCGAACGATGTCGGCCGCGTGAAGAATGAGCCGGATATCACGGGCGGCACGGTCGATCTGCGCCTGGCGGATGCCATTCGCGCGGCGCGCGCGGTGGTGCCCCATCTTTACGGCATCGTCTTTGTCGGCGACGATTGGAACCGCCAGGTCGTGTTCGGGCACTGGAAGGAGGAGATGCGCACCGCCACGGCCGGGCTGCAGGTGACCGAGCTGATTGGGCTGCCGATGAACGAAATCCGGCAGAAGGTGGCCACGCTGGCTGATCGAACCGTCATCATCTATTCGGCGGTCTACTCGGACGAGAAAGGCGGATTTTTTCCGCCGGCCGTCACGCTCAGATTCATTTCGAAGAGTGCGAACCGTCCGATCATCGTCGCCGCGGAGACCTTTCTGGAATCCGGCGGCATCGGGGGATTCGTGTTGCAACCCGAAGCGATCGGTGCGGATGCGGCGCTTCGTGTCCTGCGGATCGTCGGCGGCGAGGATGCATCGCACATTCCGATCACACCGACGAACGCGGTGAAGCCGATCTTCAACTGGCTGCAGATGCAGCGCTGGAATGTCGGCGAATCCGCCCTGCCGGAGGGAAGCGAAATCCGTTTTCGCGAGCCAGGTCTCTGGCAGCAATATCGATGGCAGAGCGCCGTGGCCGTGACGGTGCTTCTGATACAGGCTGGCCTGATCTCGATCCTGCTGCATGAACGCAGGCGGCGGAGCGATGCCGAACAGGATGCGCGGCGGCGCCTTGCGGAGCTCGCCCATGTGCACCGGCAATCGATTGCGGGCGAGCTGTCCGCCTCGATCGCGCACGAACTGAACCAGCCACTGGGCTCGATCCTGACCAATGCCGAGACCGCGGAGTTCATCCTGGATTCACCGGATCCGGATTTGCGGGAGATCAAGGAGATTCTGGCCGATATTCGCCATGATGATCTCCGAGCCAGCCAGATCATCGGGCATATGCGCGGTCTTCTGAAGAGGACGCCGTTCGAGCTCAAGGAGGTCGATCTCAACGAGGTGATCTGCGAATCCTTCGAGCTGATGTCGGCACAGGCTGCGACGCGCAATGTCGCACTCTACTTGAACACGGCTCCGGGACGGCTGCCGGTTAGCGGAGATTCAATTCAATTGCAGCAGATTATCCTAAATCTCGTATTTAATGCCATGGATGCCATGACAGAGATACCGTTCGGCCGTACCATCATGGGCAAGACGGTGGTTGACGGCGGATGCGGGGTGATCTCGATTTCGGATTCGGGTCCTGGCATTCCCACAGAGAACCCCAACGAGATATTCGATCCGTTCTTTACAACCAAGGAGCAGGGCATGGGCATCGGCTTGTCGATTGCACGTACGATCGTACAGGCGCACAAGGGACGGATCTGGGCTGAGAACCAGCCCGAGGGGGGAGCGACTTTCTTTATTTCGTTGCCGTTATTGCCGCGATAGGAGGGACCCTTGCCTGGCACGGTCCATATCGTCGATGACGACGTATCTTTCCGAACCGCGCTGGAACGCCGCATGCGGAAGGCCGGCTATGAAGTCGCGACCTACGCGTCGGCCCAGCATCTTCTCGATCGGCTGCCGGGCGAAAGCGGGCCGGCTTGCATATTGCTCGACGTCAAGATACCCGGCCTGAGCGGTCCGGATCTGCAGCAACGGCTGGCCGAGCTGGGCTCGACCTTGCCGATCATCTTCGTGACTGGCTATGCCGACGTGCGCGCCACAGTGAAGGCGATCAAGGCCGGCGCGGAGGATGTTCTCACCAAGCCGATCATGTCGGACCAGTTGCTGCCCGCCGTCGAACGCGCCCTGGCCCATCACGAAACGTCACGCGGCCTGAAGGCGAGGCTGGATGAATTGCGTGCGCGCCTAGCACGGCTGACTCCGCGCGAGACGCAGGTGTTCGAACTCGTCGTGCAGGGCAGAATCAACAAGCAGATTGCGCAGCAACTGGGCGCGACCGAACGCACGATCAAGGCGCACCGGCACAGGGTGATGGAAAAGATGGGCGTCGACTCGCTTGCCGAACTGGTATCCATGGCTGAGCGGCTGGACGTCCTGCGACGCCTGTCTGCCGGCATCGGCAAGGTGGATTGAACACCGAAATGTCCCGGGCTTTTCGTTCCTATTGTTCCAAGGGACAATAGAAGCGCCGACGCCTGCGGCATAAACATGGATCATTGCGGAATAGAGGTAGCGAAACAGTGCGAGCTCGAGACCGAGCGTACGCACTTGCGAAGGTTCATTTGCCATTCATCCGACTTACGCGAAGCTTACAACCTGGTCACTTGACGAACGCGTACTGCCGTTTCACCGATTGACCAGATCCGCACCAAGGGTTGCACGTTGTCCAATCACGGACTCGTCTTTGTTGTCGACGACGACGTCGGCATTCTGAAGGGCCTCAAACGCCTGCTGAAACAGCACGGCTTCGACAGCGCGCTGTTCAACTCGGCGGAGGCGTTCGAGAGCTGCGGTGATTTCGATGCGGCCATCTGCATCATTCTCGATATCCAGCTGAGTGGCGTGTCGGGGATCGAGGTGCGCCACCGGCTGATCGATGCGGGCGTTGCCTTGCCGGTCATCTACATCACTGCCAATGACAGCGAATCCGTACGTGCGGCCGCCGTCCAGTCGGGATGCATCGCCTATCTGACAAAACCGTTCACGGCGAAATCACTGATCGAACCGATCGAGAGAGTGGCGGCCGCCCGCGCTCACTAGCGGCGCGCCGTCACCGGCACTTTCATTCATGGATGTCCAGTTCGAACACCTGGGTCGCGCCCTCGTGGACAGTCTTGCTTGCGCGGTTCCAGGCTTTGGGCGAATTGGGACCTTTGACTCAGATCAAAGGGGCAGCCGATCAGATCATCTCTTTGGCGTTGTGGGCCGAGCCCAAATCAAACGGAGATCCTCCGAGGGGAGCGTCATGAAGACATGTGATCGACGAATTTTTGCAACCGCTGTTGCTGGATTGTTGGTGGCGGCAGTCCTGCCGAGCACGGCGCGCGCCGAAACCGGTGCCGTCCGCGTCGTGTTCACCAAGGGCGGGTTCATCGTCGGGGTCGGGGGCGGCGAGGGCGTGCTGACGTTCCGCGGCCACAACTATCCGTTCAGCGTGTCCGGCATGAGCGTCGGCTTCACGATCGGCGCCTCGACGACCAAGCTGGTCGGGCGCGCCTTGAACATCCGCAGCCCCGGCGACATCGCCGGAAGCTACGCGGTGATCGGCGCGGGCGGCGCGCTCGCGGCCGGCGCCGGCGGCGTGCAGTTGCAGAACGAGAAGGGTGTGATCCTGCAACTGCATGGCCCGAAGGTCGGCGTCGAGCTCTCGGCTGCGGTGGGCGGCGTGAGTATCGCACTCCGTTGAGCAGCGTGACGGCGGCGGTCCGAATGAGGAATGGGTCGCGCTCTCGCGAGCGCGACCCATTCAACGATCTCAGATCAATAGCGTTCGGCGACGAATGTCAGCCCGCGCAGGGGTTTCTGGTCGTCATAGCGCCCCTTCTTCGAGCGTTTCGGCAGGCGCACCCGCTCGTCCGGCAGCCGCTTGAAGGGGATGGTCTTCAACAGATGCGCGATGCAGTTCAGTCGCGCACGGCGCTTTTCGTCGGAGCGGATGATGCTCCAGGGCGCATGCTTCGAGTTCGTCGCCTTCAACATCAGGTCGCGAGCACGCGAATAGTCATACCAGCGCCGGTAGGATTCCAGATCCATCGGGCTCAGCTTCCACTGCCGCATTGGATCGTCGATCCGCGCATGGAACCGCCGCTCCTGCTCCGCCATCCCGACCTCGAGCCAGAGTTTGATCAGGATGATGCCGGCATCGACGATGTATTTCTCGATCTGCGGGCAGAGCTCCAGGAAACGATCGTGCTCCTCGGCGCTGACGAAACCCATCACGTATTCGACGCCGGCACGATTGTACCAGCTTCGGTCGAAGATCACGATCTCGCCGCCAGCCGGGAAATGCTGGACATAACGCTGCACGAACATCTGCGTCTTTTCGCGATCCGAGGGCGCGGGGAGGGCGACGACCCGGAACACGCGCGGGCTGACCTTCTCGGTGATCGCCTTGATGGTGCCGCCCTTGCCGGCGGCATCCCGTCCTTCGAACACGATGATGACACGGAGCTTCTTGGCCTTCACCCATTCCTGCAGATGGCATAGCTCGACCTGCAGCTTGCGCAGCTCCTTCTCATAGTCCTTGCGCTTGAGCTTCGGCGTGGCCAGTTCGCCTTCGGCCTCGGGGATCCGCAGCACGGCATCACTCCGTTTTCCAGCTGATGGTGATGCCGATGTCACCGGGCATGCCGCCCGGAAAATCGATCACCTGGTAGCGGATGCGGTAGCCGCGCGGCTTCAGATAGTCGGACCAGAGCTGAAAGATCTCCTTGGGAATTCCGCTCAGCGTTCTTTCCCAGCCGGCCTCCATCTGGTTGATGGCGCGGCCCTTGTCGGTGCAGAGAATATTGGGAAACCGATAGACCTGGACTTCGCTGAGGCCGTTGCGGACCGCGCGCTGGATCACGCTGGAGGCGAGCTTGACCTTCTCGTCTTCCGAAAGGCCGGAGGGCTTGCTGAGCTTCTCGATCAGCAGGCGTTTCTCGGCGTCGGCGGCGGCCGCCGCCCTGGCGTGCTGGTCGGCTTTTTCCGCCTCCTTCAGAGCGGCCTGCTTCTGGATATCGTTCGCCGTTGGCAGCAGTTCGTCGATCTTCTCGGGCATGGCGCTATCCCTTCTTTTGAAACCGGATTCCCTCGCCTTCCCGATGCTAGGGCGGCGGCGGAACCGGCACCCTTGATTCAGATCAAGCCTCCCAGAGGGGAGCTGCATCTCACTTCGCCCGAGAACACCATGCGCCGATAGCACGACTATCGCTGTCCGATCTGAGGGCGACGCACCCGGAATGCCGCGTGCAAGCTCGCGAGGGAGGCTCACTTGCCTGATCAGCTTCACCCGATGACGCCTCACCATCTGCCATTCTACATCGTCAAGCCCGGCGAAACCGACGTCTTGATGATCGTGATGGGCATTTTCCTGATCCTGGTGGTGCTAGGGGTCGGCAACCTCTATCTGCAACTGCACACATTGCCCGAGCGCATGGCGCACAAGTCGCAGAAGCTGCAGTTCGAGATCGTTGCGGTTCTCGGCTTGCTGGCGCTGTTCACGCACATCCATCTGTTCTGGATCGCCGGCCTGCTGCTAGCCCTGGTGGACCTGCCGGATTTCGGAACGCCCTTGCGCAGCATCGCGGGGTCGGTCGAGAGAATAGCGGATTCCTCCGGCGGAGCCGTCGCAGACGAGAGGTGGGAGGAGAAGAAGTCCGCTCCGCCGGTGGCTGCTGCGGAAAAGGCCGAGCCGGGCGTCACCAAGGGGCCTCACGCTCCGAAGCCGGAGGTCGCAAGCCATGCTTGAGCTCATGCTGTGTTCGCTCTTCACTCTGGTTCCCGACTACCTGTATCGCCGCTATGTGCAAGGCAAGCGTATCGGCAAGGAGATCACGCTGTTCTCAGTCTGGTTCGAGCTGAGATGGGGAATCATCGGCTGCCTGATGCTGACGATCGGTCTGATCACGCTGATCTTCTATTTCCATCCGTCGACCACCTCGGCGATGCTGTTCTTCAGGACTGTCCCAATCGTTCCCGAAACGCCGGGGCGGGTTGCCGAGGTCAAGGTCGGCTTCAGCGAAGCGGTTACCAAGGGCACCGTGCTGTTCACGCTGGACAGCTCCAAGCAGCAGGCCGCGGTCGAAACCGCGAAGCGCAAGGTCGCCGAGGTGGACGCCGCGCTCGTCAGTGCGAAGGTGGACGTGACGAAGGCCGAGGCGCAGGTCCAGCAGGCCAACAGTGACTATCAGCAGGCCAAGGACGAACTCGACGTCAAGATCGAATTGCAACGGCGCAATCCCGGCATCGTCCCGCAGCGGGATATCGAGAAGCTCCAGGTTGCCGTGGACGGCCGGCAGGCCGCCATCGATTCGGCGATGGCGACGAAACAATCCGCCGAAACGCGCGTGTCGACGCTGCTCCCCGCGGAAAGGGCGAGCGCCGAGGCCGCGCTGGACCAGGCGCAGGTCGAGTATGACAAGACTTTTGTCCGCGCCGGCGTCGACGGACGAGTCGAACAGTTTGCGCTTCGCCCCGGCGATATCGTCAACCCATTGATGCGGCCGGCGGGCATCCTGATCCCGGAGGCGGCCGGCCAGCGTGGGCTGCAGGCCGGATTCGGCCAGATCGAGGCCCAGGTGTTGAGGCCCGGCATGATCGCCGAGGCCGCCTGCACCTCGGTGCCGTGGACCATCATTCCGATGGTGATCACCAGCGTGCAGGACTATATCGCAGCCGGTCAGTTCCGCGGCGGCGAGCAGCTCATCGATGCGAGCGCGTCAAGGCCCGGCACAATCCTCACCTTTCTGGAGCCGATCGCGAAGGACGGCCTGGCCGACGTGACGGCGGGCAGCAGCTGCATCGTCAACGCCTACACCAGCAATCACGAGGTGATTTCGGCGAAGGATACCAGCGCCTTCCACGGCTTTGTCCTGCATGCGATCGATGCGGTCGGGCTGGTGCATGCCATGCTGCTGCGCATCCAGGCGTTGTTGCTGCCGATCAAGACGCTGGTGCTGAGCGGTCACTAGATCGAGGCCGCAGGGCGGGACTCGACGATGCATCTGGCACCGCGTTCGGCTGCTCGCTTGCGAGCGCGGCGCGCCGGTCGCTGATCAGGGTCTCCAGCCGATGGGCGGCAACGTTGAGGCTGGTGACGTTGGATGCTTCCGCATCGTCCACCACGGCCACGATCCGATGCGAGCGCAGCAGGCGATCGATCTCGTCCTCGATCTCGTCGAGCTCCTTGACACCCTTGGCCGTCCTGATCCGCGCGGACAGCGCGTAGAGGTGATCGAGAAAATCGCCCTTGGGCGCGGCTTGATCCTCGCGAAGATATTTGCGCGCGGCCGCCGCGACGGAGACGAGGCCGCCGAGCACCATCGGAACCAGGAAGATCAGGTTGCCCCATTTGTCGAGGAAGCTGACCTGGTTGCCGTTGTAGAACGTGGCGGCGCCGGGATGCGCGGGCAGATAGGCATCCGGCTCGATGTCGGGAGCGGCAAGCTGGGCCAGCGTCGGCCATTGACCGATCAGGTCCCTGCGCGCGTTCATCAGCGTCTCGGTGAGCGTCGTGACCAGATCGGCATCGAGGTCCTTCCTGGCAACCAGATAGAACGGCACCCGCAGCGTCGTGACGTCGTCGCTCGGGCTCGGCGGCGATCCGCGCAGCGTGCCCTTGGGGATATCGAAGGATTCGTAGGCCCGCTCCCGCTCGGCGATGGCGCCTGCGGTCTCGATCGCGATAAGGCCGGGAAGCGCCTTGCCATTCGGCGAAAACACGCCGCGCAGCAGCGCGATGTATTTGTCCGTCAGGGGTGCGACGACGAGGAGCAGGGCGACCTGCTTGGTCGCGACCGCGGGCCGCACGTCCTGCAGGGCGAGCGGCTTGAAGGTGACGTTGCGGCGATCAAGTCCGTATTCTCTCGTCAGGATCTGGACGAGTCTTGCGTTGATCTCGCCGCCGATCACGCCGATCGTGACACGCTTCACATTGTCCAGATCGTCGATCGGAGAACCCGGCGGCGCGACCAGGAGCACCACGCCGCGCGTGACCACCAGCACGGCCCGCGCCTGCTCCATGTTGCCGGCATCACCCCGCACGACCGCAAGGTCCACCGCGCCCGATGCAAAGGATGCTGCCGCCTCCAGCGCGGTCGGCGTCTCCTTCATGCCCAGGCGCACAGGTGCGCCGGTCTGGGCCAGGTGCGCCGCGATCGCGGCAACGAGTTTTGGCGCCTCGCCGTCCTGCGATCCGACGGCCACCGTCAATGTCGTCGGTCGCATGTACCAGCGGTAGGTGACAAAGCCCGCCGCTGCCAGCAGGCAGGCCATGCCGGCGACGACCAGGATCCGCTGTTGTCGCGACAGTCGGGTCAAGTGAAGCTGGGGCGGCTTAGCACCTGGTGTAGACCCGTCCATAGGCATCCGTGACCTGCGCGCAACCCGGCGTCACCGCGTAGGCGCCGACTGCCGCCGCGCCAACAGCCGCGCCGCCCACGACCGCACGACGCGTCGTCCGGCGCGCGACACCGGCGTAACTCATCGGCGTCAGCGGCCGTCCGACGCGCGCTTCGGCCGACGAGATCTGCGGCCCGGATGCCGTCCAATGGCCGTCGAGAGACAGCGCGGCAAGGAATGCGGCGGCAGCTCCGATGAGGATGATGGCTTTGCGTGATGCGATCGTCATTTTTTCTCTCCGACTGTGCCCGTCTTCTCGCCTGCGGTCGTGCCCGGCGGCAGTTCATCGAATTGCATCATGTTTTCGGGCGCGAGGCTGACTTTCATCGTGTCGGACGGCGGCTTGAACACGAAAGCGTCCGCGTCAGCGATCGCATCGGTGTTCCAGTCCTTAATCCGCAGCGTGTATTGCGGCGCGCCGGCAAGCGTCTTGCTGGTGATGACGTATTTGCGGATGACCGGGCGCGCGCCGGTCTCGATCCAGATCTGCCAATCGGTATCGGCATCGCGGAAGGCCAGATGCTCGCATTCCACACCGTCAACGACGCCCTGGCCGATGTGCTTGGCGTCGATCACATTCGCCATCAGTTCCTCATAGGGATGGCTGATGAGGAGATCGGTTCCAGGCATGGCACCTCCCGCGGACGATTGCAGCACATCGATGATGTGGTCGACGGTGCCGGGATCGTCGGCCTGGACATAGGATTTCGCGTTGTTGCCGTAGAGTGTCAGTGTCTTGCCGTCATAGATCATTTCGGCGTCGACATAGCCTCCGGTTCGCCTGATCCGAAGCTTGTCCGGGCGTTGCATCCTGAGCTGCCCGGAACTGGAGAACTGGATCTTCTGCAGGTCGGGCGTGATGATCTCGATATCGCTGTCGAATTTCGCGGAAATCGACTGTTGCGCAGCCATGTAGTCGGTTGCTGTTTTCAGGACCTGTGCGGCGTCGTCGGCGCGCGCAATGCTTCCGGCCGATGAGAGAGCGATCGCTGCCCCGATGATCGCTGGCGCGTAGACAAGCCTTCCAAAGAGTTTTCTTGCGGCCATAGTCATCCTCCTGTTTGGGCGACGACACTCGGCGGCAGGACCAAGCTTTCCGTTGATCTAAATCAAGGGCGGCGATGCGGGCATCTCGAACGCGCGGCTCGCAAGCCTGCAACGCGACGCGGTCTCGCAAGGCGCAAGCTGCTCGACGTGCGCCGGACCCTTGATCTTGATCAAGCCTGCCGCTGGCGCGCGGCGGTTCGGTTACGGCGCAGATTGGAAGGAGAGACGCTATGTTGCGTTGCAGAAGGCTATTGCTGGCTCTGGCTTTCGTCCTTGCGACGCCGCTCGTCGCGGCCGCGCAGAATACGGGCGCCCAGCCATCCCCCTCGCCGTCACCATCACCGTCATCAACGGATGAGCTCTTGAAACCCGAGCAGCTTGAAGCACTGGTTGCGCCGATCGCGCTCTATCCCGATGCGCTGCTCGCCAACATGCTCGCGGCGGCGACATATCCCTTGGAGGTCGTGGAAGCCGATCGCTGGGTCAAGGACCGCAAGAACCTGAAAGGCGAAAAGCTCAAGACCGCAGTCGACAAGCAGGGCTGGGACGACAGCGTCAAGGCGCTGACTGCGACGCCGACGGTGCTCGACATGATGAGCGACAAGCTCGATTGGACCAAGAGCCTCGGAGACGCGATGCTGGCACAGCAGGCCGACCTGATGGATGCGATTCAGCGATTGCGGCAAAAGGCGCAGGCCAACAACAAGCTGGTCTCCACCAAGCAGCAGAAGGTCACGGTGCAGACCCAGGACAACAAGCAGGTCATCGTGATCGAGCCGACCGATCCGGACACCATGTATGTTCCCTATTACGATCCGGCGGTCGCTTACGGCACCTGGCCGTATGCCGACTATCCGCCCTATTACTGGGGGTACCCGTCCTATATCGGTGCCGGCGTGATCGCCGCAGGTCTGGCGTTCGGTGCCGGCTGGGCGCTGGCGCGCTGGGGCAATTATTGGGGCGGCGGCTTCAATTGGGGCAACCGGAACGTCTACGTCAATCATCGCACCAACAACTGGACCCATAATTCCATCCACCGCCAGGGCGTTCGCTACAACAACGCCAATGTGGCGCAGCGTTTTGGCAACAACAATCTGCGCGCTGGCAGCGCCGACCGGATGGATTTTCGCGGCCGCGGCGGCCAGCAGGTGCTGAACCCAGGAAAAGATCGTGCAGGTGATCGCGCTGGCGATCGTGCAGGTGCAGGCGATCGCAGCCGAGGCGATCGTGCCGGCGTAGGCAACCGCGGCGACCGCGCAGCCGCACGGGATCGCGCCGGTGGAAGTGGAAACCGAGCGGATCGTGGCGGCGGCAACCGGTCGGGCAACAAGCAGGCGCGGGCAGCCGATCGCGGTCGCGGCGGCGGCGGTGCTGCGCGTGGCGGTGGCCGCGATAGCGCCATGCGGATGCAGTCGGGCAGGGCGGCCAGTAGCCAGGCGGCTCGTGGCCGGCAGAGTTTTGCAAGTATGGGAGGCGGCGGAGCGCGCGCGTCCATGGGCGGCGGCGGTGCCCGTGCAATGGGCGGCGGCTTCCGTGGCGGCGGTGGCGGAGGCGGCTTTCGTGGTGGTGGCGGCGGAGGCGGGCGGCGCTCCGATATCGCGCTGAAGCATGACGTGAGTCTGCTCGGTCATCTCGACAATGGCCTTGGCTATTATCGCTTCAGCTATATCGGCAGCGACAAGGCCTATGTCGGCGTCATCGCGCAGGAGGTGCAGGTGCTGCGGCCCGACGCGGTCACGCGAGGACGCGACGGCTATCTCCGCGTCTATTATGACAGGCTCGGATTGAAATTCCGCAGTTACGACGCATGGCTCGCTGGCGGCGCGCGGATCCCTGCAATGCGAGGGAGGATCTGATCATGGCATCCCTTGTTTCAGCGCTGGTCCGAGGCTGGGTCCAAGGCTGCCGATCCTCCGGCCTCATCGTCGCAGCATCAGTGGCTCTGGCGGTGTCGCCGGTCTCGGCGCAGCAATCGTTCAAGTCGCCGGAGCAGGCGGCGGATGCTCTGGCCGTCGCCGTCAAGTCCGGCGCCGCCAGAAGCATGCTGAGGGTGCTCGGTCCCGACGCGGCCGAGATCGTGGAATCCGGCGATGCTGTCGCGGACAAGGATTTGCGCGATCGCTTTCTCACCGCCTATGAGGCCAAGCATGCCCTGAGCTATGACGGCGACAAGAAGGCCATTCTCATCGTCGGACCAGACGATTTTCCGTTCCCGATTCCCCTGACCCGCAACCGGTCCGGCTGGGAGTTCGACACCGATGCGGGTCGCCAGGAGATCCTGTATCGACGGATCGGGCGCAACGAGCTCGATGCGATCCAGACGGCACTGGCCTTTGTCGACGCACAGAACGACTATGCGGACAAGGATCCCGCCGGAGCCGGGAAGGGCGTCTACGCGCAGCGCTTCGTCAGCAGCCCGGGCAAGAAGGATGGCCTGTTCTGGTCGTCTGAGGGCAACGAGAGTCCGCTCGGCGAACTGGTCGCCGAGGCGTCAGCGGATGGCTACAAGCTCAGCGATGAGCCGCAGCCCTATCACGGCTACTATTATCGGATCCTGACGCGGCAGGGATCGAACGCGCCGGGCGGTGCCCTGAATTATGTCGTGGGTGGCAAGATGATCGGCGGTTTTGCGCTCGTCGCCTACCCCGCCGAGTACGGCAACTCGGGCGTGATGACGTTTTTGGTCAACCATGCCGGCACGGTCTACCAGAAAGACCTGGGCGAACGAACCGAAGGCATTGCCGGGCGCATGCGGGCGTTCGACCCGGACCAGACCTGGAAGAAGGTGGAGATCGAGAGTCCGCCATCGCATTAGAGCGTTTTCCAGCGAGGTCGCTTGAAGAAAACGCATCAAGACAAAAGCGCGAGCTTCCGTTTTCGATTCAGTCGGAACCGAAGCTTTTTGACAAGGCACAGCGCAGAGCGGGGGCATCCTTGATCAGATATGCAGCAAGGCTCGGTCTTTTCGGGCTGCTCGCGTGGACACTGGTTTCGCCGGCCCTCGCCAAGGATGGCTATCTCAGCGTCACCTTCACGAAGGCGGGCCTGGTCGGCGGTGTCGGCGCCGGGCGGGGAGTCCTGACGTTCGAGGGCCGCGAGTATCCTTTCACGGTCTACGGCCTGAGCCTCGGTCTGGCGATCGGAGGGACCGTCACGCGTCTCGAAGGACGGGCCTCCTATATGTCCAGGCTGGGCGATTTCCCCGGCAGCTATCACGCCTTCGGCCTCGGCGGCGCACTGGTCGGTGGCGCCGGCGGGGTGCAACTGAAGAACCGGAGGGGCGTGATCATCACGCTCCAGGGACCGAGGGCGGGCCTCGAGTTCTCGGCCAATCTGAGCAGGGTCCGCTTCGCGCTTGATTGAGCCCGCCAAGAGCTTGTCGGAACACGTGTTCCGCCCCGATCGGGCCGCTCTGGACAGAGTTCATTTCGGCCTATGCAAGTCGAAAAGGCTTTGTTATACGCTGCCCCGCGCGAACCCTTTCGCTCATTCCTCGGTAGCTCAGCGGTAGAGCATTCGACTGTTAATCGAATGGTCGCTGGTTCGAATCCAGCCCGGGGAGCCAAAAACCCAATAAATCGAAAGTCTTACAGAGGCAGCCGGCCGGCTCTCCACCATTTGCCGCTCTGGGGGAGGCTGGGGAAGAAAGATCGCCTCGAGCGTTCACGAAAAAAGCAATCAGCCAACGCGATGGGCATCCGCCTCACGCGATGGCGATTCGACTCGACGACATCAGCGCTTTAGAGCGGCTCCAAGGCTGCGTGCCGCGCGCGCAGCTCATTGAACGCCAAATCGACTCATTTGACCGCGAGTCTTTTGCAAGCCTTCAGGGTTACACGGAGTGATTCGATGTCAGTCATCCCAATCGATCGCAGCCGGCGCGCGCCTTCGATCGTTGCCGACGATGGGCCAATGCTGAGCTATGAAGAGTGCCTGGAGCGGTTGGCGCGGGTCGTCGCCGAGCCTGATTCGCGGCATCTCGATGAGGTCGCAAGGTTGATCGGCAAGCTGACGGTGACCATCGAATAGGGCCGCGGCTTTTCCGGCAAAACTCCGGAAGGATTGGCGAGCGCGCCCCCAACGCCTGCAAAGCTCTCCCGGGATTGCCGCCGCCAGCGTGTTGCGTTTTCGCAAAGCCTGTACCAAAAGAGGAGCCATAGATCGTCCTCTTCGCGGCCATGCCGCCTTGGTTCTTTCGGGTCCGCCAATGTCCGGTTTTGTGAGCGCGCGCCAGAAAATGGTCGATGGCCAGGTGCGCACCAGCGATGTCACCGACCCTCGCATCATCGACGCCATGCTTGCCGTGCCGCGCGAGGATTTCGTGCCGGAGAGCAAGCGTGCGTTGTCCTATCTCGATCTGGACCTCGACGTCAGCGAGAATTCCGCCGTCAAGAGCTACCTGCTGAAGCCACAGCTGACGGCAAAACTGCTGCAGGCTGCTGATATCGGCGCACATGACAGTGTCCTGATCGTCGGATGCGCGACCGGCTATGTCGCGGCGCTGGCCGCCCGCCTCGCCGCCAGGGTCACCGGCATCGAAACCGATTCGGCGCTCGTCGCGCGCGGGCAGGCCGCGCTGGCCGCCGGCGGTATCCAGAACGTGACGCTGAAGGCAGCGCAGCTCGTCCAGGGCGACCCGGAAGATGCGCCCTATGACGCCATCATCCTGGGCGGCGCAACCGAAACCACAACCGAAATCCTCTGCGGACAACTTAAAGAGGGCGGCCGGCTGGTCGGTGTGTTCGCAACGACACGCCCCCCGAGGGCCATGGTCGTGACACGATCCCATGGCGAATTCGGGACCCGGATCCTTTTCGACGCTGCGGCGCCGATTTTACCCGGATTTGTACGGGTCCCGGCCTTTGTGTTCTAGGCCGGCCGGGCCACAAGTCCGACAAAATATCGTTCTGAATCAGAAGTGTGGCCCGGATGCTGCACATCCACAGTTTCGGTGGCGTTTGGCCACCGGGTGGTTCCTTCGCGCTTCCGCACCGAATATGTTGTGGGCTTGGGGTGGCGAATCCGTGCGAATGGGCGAAACGGCTCAGCGCTTGGTTCGTATAAGAATGAATGGAATAACAGGGATGTATGGGGTGAAGGTCGTCACCGGAGCAGCGGCTACGGTCCTTCTGCTGACTTGCGCGGGCCCGGTGCCTGTGCTGGCAGATACGATCGAGGCTGCGCTGGTGCGCTCCTATCAGGGCAATCCGCAGCTCAACGCACAGCGCGCGCAGGTGCGTGCGACGGACGAGAACGTGCCGCAGGCACTGTCGGGCTATCGGCCGAAGGTCGCGCTGACGGCCAGCGCAGGGGTTCAATACAGCGACCAGCAGATCAACCAAAATCAGCACGGCGGAGGACTACACGGAACGCAAACACCGAAGGCGGTGGGGCTCACGGTGAATCAGACCGTCTATGACGGCCAGATTACCGCCAACAAGGTACGCGCGGCGGAAGGCCAGGTGTCCGGTGCCCGCGAGGCCCTGCGCGTGCTCGAAGAGACCGTGCTGCTCAATGCCGCAACCATCTACATGGACTATCTGCGGGACTCCGCGACCGTCGAGGTTCAGCGCAGCAACGTCCATGTGCTCGAGGAAACGCTGAAGCAGACCCGCGACCGCTTCAATGTCGGCGAGGTGACGCGCACCGACGTCGCGCAGGCGGAGGCCCAGCTTGCGGCCGGCAAGACCCAGGAGCAGACCGCGGAATCGCAGCTGGTGACGACGCGGGCGAATTTCCGCCGCATTATCGGCAACGAGCCCTCGAACCTCGCACCGGGCTCGCCGGTGGATCGTTTCCTGCCGAAATCGATGGCCGCGGCGGTCGATGTCAGCCTGATCGAGAATCCGAACGTCACGGCGGCCATGTTCGGCGTCGACGTTGCGTTCCTGACCGTCAAGATCAATGAGGGCGCGCTGCTGCCGACCCTCAACGTGCAGGCTGCCGTCAACCAGGCCTATGAGCAGCAACTGACGGTCTTCAAAACCTTCAACGCCTCTCTGACTGCGCAGCTCTCCGTCCCGATCTATCAAGGTGGCACCGAATATGCGCTGATCCGCCAGTCCAAGGAGACGGTGACGCAGCA
>Ga0207699_10000287_pt1 | contig 27393 bp, 20 predicted proteins | sample LARL51metaG_FD_184344 | JGI IMG/M metagenome (GOLD analysis project Ga0207699, IMG submission 184344) | Corn, switchgrass and miscanthus rhizosphere microbial communities from Kellogg Biological Station, Michigan, USA - LAR L5-1 metaG... | ecosystem: Host-associated > Plants > Roots >...
GGCACGGATCGCCGGCGCAGCGGTGGAGCAGGCGCAAAGGACCAATGAGCGGGTCAACAAGCTGTCGCAGGCCGCCACCCGCATCGGCGACGTCGTCGAACTCATCAATACGATCGCAGGACAGACCAACCTGCTGGCCCTGAACGCCACGATCGAAGCGGCGCGGGCCGGCGAAGCGGGACGCGGCTTTGCGGTGGTTGCGTCCGAGGTCAAGGCCCTCGCGGAGCAGACCGCCAAGGCGACCGGCGAAATCGGCCAGCAGATCGCCTCCATTCAGGCTGCGACTGAGGATTCGGTGACGGCGATCCAGGAGATCAGCACCACCATCGCGCACCTGTCGGAGATCTCTTCGACCATTGCCGCCGCCGTCGAAGAGCAGGGCGCTGCCACCCAGGAGATTTCCCGCAATATCCAGCAGGCATCGCGCGGCACGGAGGAGGTCAGCTCCAACATCGTCGACGTGCAACGCGGGGCAAGCGAAACCGGATCGGCGTCCTCGCAGGTGCTGTCGGCCGCGCAGTCGCTCTCGAACGAAAGCACCCGTCTCAAGAGCGAAGTCGGCAGGTTCCTCGGCATCGTGCGGGCCGCCTGACCGCGCATCCGGCATCGCCGAGCGCGTCGCTCAAGCTCAGCTCAAGTTGTGGACGAGTTCGAAACATTCTTTGTGAACAATGGGATAGACGACAAAGCCAAGATCGCGCGCGAGCTGGCTGAAAAGGGGTTGCCGGCACTTCATTGGCTCCGTAAGAAGCGGCCCGCGGATGGTGCGGGACCCATCCCTTTGAGGCTTACTGCCAAAGATGAGCGTCGATTTGCCTTCTCCTGATCAAGCGGTCGCGGTGTCCATCGTCGTTCCCGTTCGCAATGAAGCCGACAATATCGCGCCCTTGATCGCGGAGATCGCCGCCGCCCTCGACGGCCGCTGGGCCTATGAGATCATCTATGTCAATGACGGCTCGACGGACGCGACCGCGGAGCGGCTTGCGGCCGCCATGACCCAGCGGTCCAATCTGCGTCAGCTCCGCCACGCGGTTTCCACGGGCCAGTCGGCGGCGGTGCGCAGTGGCGTGCGGGCGGCGCGCGGCGCTGTTGTCGCCACGCTCGACGGCGACGGGCAGAACAATCCGGCTTTCCTGCCCGACCTGATCGCGACACTCGAAAAGGGCGGCGCGCGCACAGGCCTGGTCGCCGGCCAGCGGGTCGGCCGCAAGGATACCGGCTTCAAGAAGCTGCAGTCGCGCGTCGCCAACGCCGTGCGCAGCTCGATCCTGCACGATGGCACCCGTGACACCGGGTGTGGCCTGAAAGCCTTCCGCCGCGACGTATTTTTGGCGATGCCCTATTTCGACGGGCTGCATCGCTTCCTGCCCGCGCTGATGCGCCGGGAGGGTTTTGAGATCGCCTATGTCGACGTGATCGACCGGCCGCGGCACGCCGGCGTCTCGAATTACGGCTTCTTCGATCGGCTGTGGATCGGAATCCTGGATCTGTTCGGCGTGTGGTGGCTGATCCGCCGCAAGAAGCCGACACCGGTCGTGACCGAGGTGTTTTCGCATGAATGACCTGATCAACTACCTGCACGACGTCTTCGTCGTGAAGTTCGACGCCTGGGTCGTGCTCGGCTTCGTGGCACAGGCCTTTTTCACGATGCGCTTCGTGGTGCAGTGGATCGCCTCCGAGCGGGCGCGGGCCAGCGTCATTCCCGTGGCGTTCTGGTTCTTCTCGATCGGCGGCGGCGTGCTGCTTCTGGTCTATGCGCTGTATCGCCGCGACCCGGTGTTCATCGCAGGGCAAGCGCTCGGGCTCGTGGTCTACCTGCGCAATCTCTATTTCATCATGATCAACGGCTGGCAGTCGGCGGCGAAGCAATAGCCGGTTAGCGCGGCAGCGGCTGGGCGGCGGAAGTTGGCGGCAGCCTGGCCAATTCGGCTTCGCTGTTACGATGCGCGCCGAGTTCGCCGGCGGCGTCGAGCACGGGGTAGGCGACCGAGCAGATATGCGAGTGGATGCGGCGGAGGTCGCGCAGCACGTCGAGATGCAGCGAGGTCGTCTCCAGCGTCTCGGGGCGGCCCTCGCGCAGCCGGTCCAGATGCCGCTCGGTCGCGTCGAGTTCGGCGCTGCGCAGCGCCGCCTTTTCGGCAAGCAGACCTCGCGCTTCATGGACATCGCCCGACATGAAGACGCCGAACGCGGCCCGCAGCTGCTCAACGATCCGCTTGTGGAACGCGGACAATTCCTCCGCGCCCTCACTGGAGAACTGGAACCGGCGCTTGATCTTCTTGGTGGCGAGTTCGGCGAGGTTCTTGTCGATGATATCGCCGATATGCTCGAGATTGATGGCGAAGGAGACGATCTCCATCGCCCTGCGTCCTTCGCGCTCGTCGAGGCTGCCGCGCGTGAGCTTGGTGACGTAGAGCTTGATCGCCTCGTCGAGGCCATCGACGGCGTTGTCCGTGCGCGAGACCTGATCGACCAGTGCGCGGTCATTGGTCATCGTCGCCGTCATCACGTTGCGTAGCATGGTCTCGACCATGTCGCCCATGCGCAAGGTTTCGCGCGCCGCATCGGCCAGCGCCAGCGAGGGCGTCTCCAGCGCGCTGTCATCAAGATAGCGGGGTTTGGCGGGATTGTCGTCCCGCACGCGATCGGGCAGCAGACGCACGAGCAACCTGGCAAGGCCGTCTAGCAGACCGATGAAGATGGCCGCGGTCGCGACGTTGAACAGAATATGGAACGCGGCAGTCGCCTTGGCGAGATCGGGCTGCCACTCCGGCAGGCTCGATGCGATCGGCCGCAGCACCGGCAGCACCAGGAGCACGCCAAGCAGGCGGTTGATGAGATTGCCGAGGGGCAGGCGATAGCTTGCCGGATTGTCGCGCCGCGCGCCCTCGACCAGCGGGTTGATCGCGCTGCCGATGTTGGCGCCAAGCACCAGCGCGAGCGCGGCCGGCGGTGAAATGAAGTGAGCGTAGGCCAGCGACATGATCAGCAGCACGCTCGCCACGCTCGAATGCACCGCCCAGGTGATGCCGGCCGCCAGGATCACGCAGAGCACGGGATCGCTGGTCACCGAGGTCATGAACAGCCGCACGGTGGGCGCGCTTTCCGCCGGAGCCAGCGTGTCGATGAGGATATGGAGCGACAGCAGCATCAGCCCGAGGCCGATGGCGACGCGGCCGAGATCCTTGATCCGGGACCGGGAGCCGCTGCGGAAGGCGACAAGGCCGAGGACGAACAGCGCCGGGGCGACGGCCGCGATGTTGAATGACAGCACCTGCACGATCAGCGTGGTGCCGACATTGGCGCCGAGCATGATGGCAAGCGCCGGGACCAGGCCGACCAGCCCTTCGGCCGCGAACGAACTGGTGATCAGGGCGGTCGCGGTGCTGCTTTGCAGAATGGCTGTGAGCCCCATGCCGGCGGCGAAGGCGCTGAATCGGTTGTTCAAGGCTTTTGCCAGCAGCAAGCGCAGATCGGGGCCGAACGCGCGCAAAATCCCGCTGTGGACCATGTGCAGGCCCCACAACAGCAGCGCCACGCCGCCCATCAGATCGAGGAGAACCATGCTTCCCATCGTCGTCGCTTCTGGATCGATCTCGGTCAAACGGTCAGGTTACCGCCAAACGACCTCGGATCAATGCTTTTGTTCGACGATGGTTCTGCAACGTTCGATGCCGCCGGCGGTCTGCCGCGGCGCGGGCAGGCGGGTTGCATCAATCTGCATTCAGCGCCGCAAAGCCGCGATCGAGATCAGCCTTGAGGTCATCAATACTCTCGAGGCCGATATGGAGCCGCAGCGTGGGCCCGCCCGGATTCCATGTGGTCGCGGTCCGATAGCTCGAGCAGTCGAACGGGATGATCAGGCTTTCAAAACCGCCCCAGGAAAAGCCCATGCCGAACAGTTTGAGGGTGTTGAGCATGCTATCGACGGCCGCCTGCGGCCGCGGCTTCAGCACGATGCTGAACAGGCCGGAGGCGCCGGTGAAATCGCGCCGCCAGATCGCGTGCCCCGGGTCGCTCTCCAGCGCCGGGTGCAGCACCCGCGCGACTTCAGGACGGTCTTGCAGCCAGCCTGCGATCTGCAGCGCCGACCGATAGTGCTGGGCAAGCCGCACCGCCAGCGTCCGCAGGCCGCGCAGTGCCAGGAAGACATCGTCGGGACCGGCGCAGACCCCGAGCAGACGGATGTTGTCCGAAATGATCGGCCAGGCCGTGGCATTGGCGGCGATGGTTCCGAACATGATGTCGGAATGACCGCCGATGTACTTGGTCGCAGCCTGCAGGCTGATGTCGACGCCCTGCGCGAGGGAGCGATGATAAAGCGGCGTCGCCCAGGTGTTGTCGTCGATGACAAGCGCCCCGCGGGCGTGCGCGACCGCCGCGATGGCCGGAATGTCCGGCATCTCGAAAGACTGCGACCCCGGCGCCTCGGCCAGCACCGCCTTCGTATTCGGCCTGAACAGGTTTTCGATGGCTGTGCCGGCCAGCGGGTCGAAATAGGTGACCTCGACGCCATAGCGGGCCAGGACGCCGTTGCAGAAATTGCGCGTCGGCCGGTAGACGCTGTCCATGACCAGGAGGTGATCGCCCGCTTTCAGGACCGCGAGCAGGGCCGTTGAAATGGCGGCCAGCCCGGACGGCGCGAGCCCGACGCCCGCGCATTGCGGCCCTTCGAGCGCCATCAGCGTATCCTGGAGCGCCCGGGTGGTCGGCGTGCCATGGCGGCCGTACTGATACTCGCCGCGATGGGCGTGGAGGTCCTCCGCCGTCGGGTAGAGCACCGTGGATCCATGGAAGACAGGCGGATTGACAAAACCCTTCTGCGCCTTCGTGTCGCGGCCGGCGGTCACCAGGTGGGTCTCAGCGTTTTGCCGGGAGGAGTCGACGGAATTGTCGGAAGAAGCCATCTGTTTGTCGCGTTGGGGGCTTGTTGCCGCAGGACTGAGCACCTGACCGGTCCGGTTCGTTAATAACAAGCCACAGAAGAGCGCCGTCAACCCCTTGACCCGGCCGGCCAGTCGTTCTGTGATGCGGCCGACTATTTCAGTCGCCGCATGTTGAGGGGCTTGCCGCGACCTCTGATCCGTTGCTAGCGGGGTGCGCTATCGCTTCGCAGCCTGAAGGGGATCATTGGCAGGCCCATCGGTGTGTGGAACGACCCATGAACGTTCCCAGGACGATCCCAGAAAGTCGACCTCAAAAGCAGACCCTCGAAAGGCCATGCCCATGAAACGCGTATCTCTGTTTTTCACTCTCGCCGTTGCCGCCGGCTTTGCATCGCAAGCCGCGTCCGCGGAAACGCTCAAGACGGTCAAGGACCGTGGACAGCTGTCCTGCGGCGTGAGCACGGGCTTGCCTGGCTTTTCCAACCCGGACGACAAAGGTAACTGGACCGGGCTGGACGTCGACATCTGCCGGGCACTGGCCGCGGCCATCTTCAACGATCCGAGCAAGGTCAAGTTCGTGCCGCTGTCGGCGAAGGACCGCTTCACGGCGCTGCAATCGGGCGAGATCGACGTGCTGTCCCGCAACACCACCTGGACGCTGTCGCGCGACACCTCGCTCGGCGCCAACTTCACCGGCGTCACCTATTATGACGGGCAGGGTTTTCTGGTGAAGAAGTCGCTGAAAGTGAACTCGGCGCTCGAGCTCAACAGCGCCTCGGTCTGCGTGCAGACCGGCACCACCACCGAACAGAACCTCGCCGACTACTTCAAGGGCAACAACATGAAGTATGAGGTGATCGCCTTCGCCGGCCAGGACGAGACCGTCAAGGCCTATGAATCCGGCCGTTGCGACGTGTTCACCTCCGACGTCTCGCAGCTCTATGCAGAGCGGCTGAAGCTTGCCAATCCGGCCGACCATGTCGTGCTGCCCGAAGTAATCTCGAAGGAGCCGCTCGGGCCGATGGTGCGCCATGGCGACGACCAGTGGTTCGATATCGTCAAGTGGGTGCTGTTTGCGATGGTCGATGCCGAGGAAATGGGCGTCACCCAGGGCAATGTCGATGAGATGGCGAAATCGGACAAGCCCGACCTGAAGCGCGCCTTCGGCACCGACGCAATCTCGGCGAGCAGCTCGGCCTCACCAAGGACTGGTTCTACCGGATCATCAAGACCGTGGGCAATTACGGCGAGTCGTTCGACCGCAACGTCGGTTCGGGCTCGAAACTGCAGATCGCGCGCGGGCTGAACCAGCTCTGGAACAAGGGCGGCATCCAGTACGCGCCGCCGATCCGCTGATCCGAGCCCGTGGCTCCAGGCAATGACCACCGCTCCCCGCACGCCGCCGCCGCAGTTCGTCTTTCGGCTGAAACGCGCGCTCGGCGGCCGCGCTGGCTGGGGCGGTCTCGCCCTGCAGATAATGTTCGCGGCGGTCCTGGTCTGGATCGCCTTCGAGATCGTGGCCAATGCACGGGCCAACCTGGAGACGCAGCGGATCATCTCCGGCTTCGGCTTCCTGCGCAACAATGCGGGCTTTGACGTCAGCCAAAGCCTGGTTCCCTACAGTGGTTCGGACAGCTACGCCTGGGTCTTCCTGGTCGGGCTGCTCAACACCATCCTGGTGTCGGTCATCGGCATCTTCTTCGCCACCGTGATCGGCTTCTTCGTCGCGCTCGGCCGGCTGTCGCCGAACTGGCTGATGGCCCGGATCGCCGGCGGCTATGTCGAGTTGATCCGCAACCTGCCGCTGCTGTTCCAGCTCTTGTTCTGGTACCTCGCGGTGCTCGGCGCGCTGCCGGGGCCGCGGCAGAGTATTCCGCTGTTCGGCAGCTTTCTCAGCAACCGCGGCCTGGTCATTCCAAGACTGGTTCCCGAAGCCGGGCTTGCGCCATGCGCGCTGGCGCTGGCAGCCGCCATCGTGATTGCGCTCGGCCTGCGCCACTATGCGCGCAGGCTGCTGTTCGAGAACGGCCGGGCGATGACGATCTGGCCCTATGTCATGGGCCTCCTGATCGGGCTGCCGCTGGTTTCGGCGCTGGTGTTCGGCGCCCCGTTCAGTCTCGAAGTCCCGGTGCTTAAAGGGTTCAATTTTTCCGGGGGCACGCGCGTCATTCCCGAATTCGTGGCGCTATTGGTCGCGCTGTCGACCTATACCGCCGCCTTCATCGCCGAAATCGTGCGGGCTGGCATCCTGTCCGTGCACAGGGGACAGATGGAGGCCGGCCTCTCGCTTGGACTTTCGCGCGGATCGGTGCTGCGCCTGATCGTGGTGCCGCAGGCGCTCAGGGTCATTCTGCCGCCGTTGACCAATCAATATCTCAATTTGACCAAAAACTCCTCGCTCGCGGTCTCGATTGGCTATCCGGACCTGGTCTCGGTGTTTGCCGGCACCGCGCTGAGCCAGACCGGGCAGGCGATCGAAATTCTCGCCATGACCATGGGGGTCTACCTTTTGCTTTCGCTCGTCACCAGCGCGATCATGAGCTTCTATGGGTGGCGGCTCGGCCGGAGTCTCGGTGCATGAGCAAGGCCGCCTTCGTCCGCAACGTGCTCGTTCCCGAGAAGCCGGCCCCGGTGAAGACGACCGGCGTCATCGGCTTCCTGCGCACCCGCCTGTTCAATTCGCCGACCAATATCCTGCTCACGGTCGTGGGCGCGCTGCTGATCTGGTTCACCGTCGTTCCGGCGCTGCGCTTTCTCCTGATCGACGCGGTCTGGCACGGCGCCGACCGCAACGCCTGCCTGGCCGAGACCGCAGGGCGTCCGGTCGGCGCCTGCTGGCCGATGATCCAGGCGAAGTTCATGCAATACATCTACGGCTTCTATCCGGAAGCCCAGCGCTGGCGGGTCAACCTGACATTCGCGCTCGGAGGCGTGCTGCTGATCCCGCTGCTGATCCCACGGTTGCCGGCAAAGGGTCTCAATGCCGGCCTATTTTTCGTGGCTTTTCCGGTGGTCGCGTTCTTCCTGCTCTATGGCAGCGGCTTGCGCGGCTTCGGCGTGAACTGGACGACGGCCACGCTCACGTCGCTCGCAGACTCGATCGGCGGCGCCGGTGACGGGCTGATGCGCGCAAGTGCATCTGTCCCGCTCATCGGCTCGCTGCTGTGGGTCCTCGGCAAGGCGATCGCGTTCGTCGGAATGGCGGCCACGCTCATCGTCTCGCCGCTGGCCTGGCTGAACGGTCAGATCCAGGACGCCTCGCGCCCGCTCTGGGTGGATTTTGGGATCACCACGCTGATCGTCTCGCTCCTGGTCATCTATCTGGCCGGCGGCCTGCGCACCGGCTTTCGGTCGCTGGTGGCGACACTCTTGACTTTTGCCGGCATCGCCCTCGTGATCGCGGTCATGAGGCTCGACCACGGCGGGCTGCCGATCGTCGACACCAGGCAATGGGGCGGCCTTCTGGTGACGCTCGTGGTGTCGGTGACCGGCATCGTGGCTTCGATGCCGATCGGCATCGCGCTGGCGCTGGGGCGGCGTTCGACCATCCCGCTGATCCGCCTGTTCTCGATCACCTTCATCGAGTTCTGGCGTGGCGTGCCGCTGATCACGGTGCTGTTTTTTGCGACCTACATGCTGCCGCTGTTCTTGCCAGGAAATCTCACGGTGGACGGGTTGTTGCGGGCCGTGATTGGCACCGCGCTGTTTGCCGGCGCCTATCAGGCCGAGGTGGTCAGGGGCGGTCTGCAGGCCATCCCGCGCGGGCAGGGCGAGGCGGCCAGCGCGCTTGGCCTGTCCTGGTGGAAGACCACCGCGCTGATCGTGCTGCCGCAGGCGCTGCGCCACGTCATCCCCGGCCTCGTCAACAGTTTCATCGCGCTGTTCAAGGACACCACGCTGGTCTCCATCGTCGCGCTGTTCGACCTGCTGGGCAGCCTGCGCGCCTCGTTCTCAGACCCGGCCTGGTCGGTGCCGAACACCCTGTTCACCGGCTTCGCCTTCACCGGAATGATCTATTTCGTCTTCTGTTTTGGCATGTCGCGCTATTCGCTGTTCGTCGAGCATCGCCTCAACGCACACCGGCGCAATTGAGTAGAGACCATGACCGATACATCGATCGTCAATATCGCGGGCCTGAACAAGTGGTACGGTGACTTCCACGTGCTGCGCGACATCAATCTCGCGGTCGACAAGGGCGAGCGCATCGTGATCTGCGGGCCTTCGGGCTCCGGCAAGTCGACCTTGATCCGCTGCATCAACGCGCTGGAGGAATTCCAGGAAGGCGCGATCGTGGTCGACAATATCGAGCTCGGTCCGAACCTCAAGCGGATCGACGAGGTCCGGCGCGAGGTCGGCATGGTGTTCCAGAGTTTTAACCTGTTCCCGCATCTGACCGTGCTGGAGAATTGCACGCTGGCCCCGATCTGGGTCCGCCACATCCCGCAGAAGGAAGCCGAAGCTGCCGCGATGAAATTCCTGGAGCGGGTCAAGATCCCGCATCAGGCCAACAAATATCCCGGCCAGATGTCGGGCGGCCAGCAGCAGCGGGTCGCGATCGCGCGCGCGCTGACGATGAACCCCAAGGTGATGCTGTTCGACGAGCCGACCTCGGCGCTCGATCCGGAAATGGTCAAGGAGGTGCTCGACACCATGGTCGACCTCGCCAAGGAGGGTATGACCATGCTGGTCGTCACCCACGAGATGGGGTTTGCGCGGGAGGTCGCCAACCGGGTCGTGTTCATGGATGCGGGGCAGATCATCGAGTCCAACACGCCGGCCGAGTTCTTTGCCAATCCACAGCACGCGCGGACAAAACTGTTCCTGAGCCAGATCCTGCGGCATTGAAGTATTGGTAGGGTCGGCAAAGGCGCGTCTTCGCGCCGTGCCCACCATCTATCCGCGCGGCGAAAAGGCGGTGGGCACGCTTCGCTTTGTCCGCCCTGCGGCAGCGTCACTTCACGCGAACGGCACGTCGATCTTGCTGCGCTTCTCCAGCCATTCCGGCACCGGGAGATTCTTCGCGCGCATGAAGTCGGGGTTGAACAGCTTCGACTGATAGCGGTTGCCGGAGTCGCAGAGGATGGTCACGATCGTCTTGCCGGGGCCGAGCTGCCTGGCGAGCTGAATCGCTCCGGCGACGTTGATGCCGGTCGAGCCGCCGAGGCACAGGCCCTCATGCTCGAGCAGCTCGTAGATGGTGTTGACGGCATCCTCGTCCGAGATCAGGAAGGCGGTATCGACCTTGGCCGTCTCGATCACCGGCGTCACCCGGCCGATCCCGATGCCTTCGGTGATGGAATCGCCGGGCGTGGATTTTGCCTCGCCATTCTTGAACCAGTTGTACATCGCAAAGCCATGCGGGTCGGCGCAGGCGGTGACGATGTCCTTGTTCTTTTCCTTCAGATAGCGGCTCGTGCCGGCCAGCGTGCCGCCGGTACCCACCGCGGAGATGAAGCCGTCGATCTTGCCGCCGGTCTGCTCCCAGATCTCGGGGCCGGTCGATTCGTAATGCGCCTTGGCGTTGTCGAGGTTGTTCCACTGGTCGGCGAACAGCACGCCGTTCGGCTCGGTCTTGCGCAGCTGATCGGCGAGCCGACGCCCAACATGCTGATAGTTGTTCGGATTGGCGAACGGCAGCACGGGCACTTCGACAAGCTCGGCGCCGCAGAGCCGCAGCATGTCCTTCTTTTCCTGGCTCTGCGTGTCCGGGATCACGATCAGCGTGCGATAGCCGCGTGCCGCGGCGACCACGGCAAGCCCGATGCCCGTGTTGCCCGCGGTGGCCTCGACCACGAGCCCGCCCGGCTTGAGCTCGCCGCGCTTCTCGGCCTCCAAAATCATCCATTTGCCGGCGCGGTCCTTGACCGACTGGCCGGGGTTCATGAACTCTGCCTTGCCGAGGATCGTGCAGCCGGTCGCCTCGGAGGCGTGCTTCAGCTTGATCAGGGGCGTGTTGCCGATGGCCTCGACGACGTCATGCTTCATAATCATGTGGTCAGGAACTGCCGTTTTTCTGTGCAAACGGCAGCGACCGTAGCGCATTAGCGGCGAAAGCGTAAGCCGCGCCTCGTTCAGCGCTGCTTTGCGAACACCACTTGGCGGACGTCGATATTCCCGGACAGGAACCCTGCCTCGCAATAGCTGAGATAATACTCCCAGAGCCGCCTGAAGCGATCATCGAATCCGAGCGGGGTCAGGTTCGGCCATGCCGCGCGAAAATTGTTTCGCCAGGTTGCGAGCGTCTTGGCATAATCTTGCCCAAAGATCCGCTCGCGAATGACAGGAACGTTGAACCGCTCGCCGAGCGCCTTCAGCACCTGGGGCGAGGGCAGCATGCCGCCGGGAAACACGTAGCGCTGGATGAAGTCGACCTCGCGCCGATAGGACTGGAACATGCTGTCCTGGATGGTGATGGCCTGGATGCCGGCCAGGCCCCCGGGCAGCAGGCGGTCGCGCAGCTGGGAAAAATATTTCGGCCAGAACTGTTCGCCGACCGCCTCGATCATCTCGATCGAGGCAATGCGGTCGTATTGCTCGTGCTCGTCGCGATAGTCCTGCAGGCGGATCTCGACCTTGTCATTGAGGCCGGCCTCCTGCATACGCCGCTGCGCGAAATCGCGCTGCTGCTCGCTGATGGTCAGCCCAACCACCTTGGCGCCGAAGGTTTTGGCGGCGAACTCGGCAAAGCCGCCCCAGCCACAGCCGATCTCCAGCACGCGCTGTCCCGGCCGCAGGTCGATTGCCTCCGCGAGCCTGCGATATTTGTTGTTCTGCGCCGCGGTGAGGTCTTCCGTATGCTCCTCGAACAGGGCCGAGGAATAGGTCATGCTGGGATCGAGCCAGGCCGAATAGAAGGCGTTGCCGATATCGTAATGCGCATAGATGTTGCGACGGGCCTGACGCTTTGTGTTGCGGTTGAACCAGTGCCGGACCATCTGGACGACCCGCACCAGCGGCTTGTCTCGGAGCATGGCCTGGATCAGTTCGTGATTGACGCAGAACACGAGCAGGAATTGGGTCAGATCGGGCGTGTCCCAGTCGCCGTTGAGATAGGCTTCGGCGATCCCGATGTCGCCGCCATTGATCAGCCGCGACGCGAAGCCGTAATTGGCGAGTTTCATGGCTGCGGCCGGGCCGGGCTCCTGTCCGCCGAGCCGAACCACGCGGCCGTCGGGCAGCGTGACGTCGAGTGTTCCGCGCCGCAGCCGCGCGCCAAATCCCAGCGCCAGCCGGACCAGGCGGGGCAGATCGGCAAGTTCAGTCTCGATGGTATCGGGGGTGACCGAAATGATGTTCGGCATGGGAAATCCACCAACGCTCAACAGGCTCTTGGTCCAAGCGCCGCGTAGTGGTGGCGACAAACAGCCCCCAATGGACCAGAGCACAAACTTCACATGTCCTTCGACGCCGACCCAATATAAGCGCGGTATTTGCCACTCGCCAAGCCGGTATCGCGTATCGCAGCGCGGTAGCCGCCAGGTGACAAGCTCAGCGCCGAGCAACTGCGGCAGGGCCGGCTGGGCGCCTGACCAGACGCGCGCCCTTGATCCAGAGCCGCAACGCCTCCCAGTGGATCGCGGCCGTGACCTTGAAGGTCACCATGGGCAGGGCGACGAAGGCGCCGAGCAGGGCGGCCGTGGTCAGGGCGCGGCGGCGGCCTGAGAAGGTGGCGGCCAGCACGGGACCTTCGCGATCGGTTTCCAGGATGCGCAGCTTGACCGCATCCTGCGGCGGAGAAATGCGAAAATGGTAGCGCATGGTCATCGCGATGAAGGGCGAGACGTAGAACAGCTTGTCCTGCGCCTGGCGGATTCCGGCCCGCGAAATATCGGCCGGCCGAAGCGGCAGTGCATAGGCGTGGATTTCGCCAAAGGTGTTGCGCACCTCGTAGATGATCAGCGCCAGCGTGCCGTCCGCGCGATGGCAAAAATAGACCGACAGCGGATTGAAGGCATAGCCGAGCAGCCGCGGATAGCACAGCAGCCGGACGCGGCCGCCGGTCAGGTCGATGCCGTGCGCGGCCGCGCAACGTGCGGCATAGGCGCGCAGCGATGACCCGTCGCATTCGCCGTGATCCTTTTCGTGAAAGCTGTAGAGCGCCCCCCGGTTGACGCCGAACAGGGTGGACTGCCGGTCCGCCTCGTCGAGGCGGTCGAGATCGATCAAGAGGCTCATGACGCGATAGCTGAAGCGATGGCCGACCGGCTTCAGCCGCGCATGCATCACCGGACCGACATACAGCGCTGCCGGAGCCTCGTGCGTGGTGCTGGCGGCCTGTCGATCCATGACTATTCCGCAGCCTCCGCCAATTCCGGCGGCGCCTGCCGCCATGGGGCGACGGCGCCGAGGGCTTCGGCGATCGCAAGCCCCGACCTGAGGCCGTCCTCGTGAAAACCATAGCCGGTCCAGGCGCCACAGAACCAGGTGTGGCGATGGCCCTGGATTTCGGACAGCCGCTTCTGCGCGGCGAAGGCCGCTGCATTGAACTGGGGATGATCGCAGATGAATTTTCCGAAGGTCAGATCGGGGTCGGGCTCGAAGGGCGGGTTGAGGGTGACGAACAGCGGCTTGTCGGCATCGATGCCTTGCAGGCGGTTCATCCAGTAGGTGATGGCGACATCATTGGTGGCGGTGAGCGTGTCCTGACGCTCCCGGCGCAGAAAATTCCAGGAAGCCCAGGCGCGCCGGCGTTTTGGCATCAATCGCTCGTCGCGATGCAGATAGACGGTGTTCGGCGCATAGCGAATGGCGCCGAGAATGTCCCTTTCGCACTCATCGGGGTCCCCGAGCATCGCAAGCGCCTGATCGCTGTGGGCCGCCAGCACCACATGGTCGTAGATCGAGCTGCGGCCGTGGCTGTCGTGGACGACAACGCCGTGGCTGGTGCGTTCGATCGATGTCACCGCACAGCCCAGACGAAGCCGGTCGCGAAACGCCGCGGTGAGTTTTTCGACATAGGCCTGGCTTCCGCCCTTGACCGTCCGCCACACCGGACGGTCGTATTGCAGCAGGCGATGATTGGAGAAGAAGGCCACGAAATTCTCGGCCGGAAAGTCGAGCATCTCCTTGGCCGGCGTGGACCAGATCGCGGCCCCCATCGGCGCGAGATAATCGGTCAGGAGGCGCGGCGAAAAATGATTGCGCCGAAAATAGTCGCCAAGCGATAGCCCGGCGAGCCGGCCGGCCCGATAGTCCTCGGTGCTCTGGGTGTTGAACGTCAGGATGTCGCGCAGCATCCAGAGATAGGAAGGCGACAGCAGGTTGGTAGGCTGGGCAAACAGGCCCCTGGCCGTATCGAGCCAGGTATTGCCGCCGCCTTTCCATTCGAACTGGCCGTCGTCCGCGGTGACCGCAAACGTCATGCAGCTCTCTACGGTTTCGACGCCGAGATGCGCGAACAGCGCCGTGAGGTCGGGGTAGTTGACCTCATTGTACACGATGAAGCCGACATCGACGGAAAGCGGCGTGCCCTCATAATTGATTGCGACCGTGTGGCTATGGCCGCCGGCGCGCAGCTCGCGATCATAGACCGTGACGCGATAGCGATTGGAGAGAGTCCAGGCCGCCGCATTGCCAGCAATGCCCGTTCCGATAACCGCTATTCGCATTCGTGTCCCCCTGCTACGCAATCGGGTCGAGATACGGCAGCTGGGTGAAGCGGTTTCAAGGCGCGCATGGGCGATTCGACGCACAGGATGGCTCGCGTTGCGGTGGCACGGGGGGCCCGCATGAAATCTTGGTAAGATTGCGGGCGGCCCAAGGCGGCTTAGGACGGTTCATGCACGGAAAGGCCGATAAAACGCGCCCTTGCAGCCATTGATGTTTTGCCGCCACGGTCGCCGAAACATCGCTAACCGGCGGATAAGAGGGCTGTCCCGGCCCGGGGCGGGCCGCTACAATAGGTAACAGAGCACGGCGCCGAGGATGCAGAAGCGTCAGGGCTGCGTGGCAGGCGGCGAATCGATGGCAGTAACGGTTGCGATTCGCGTCAGCTTTGGGATGAGCAGAAGGCCGGGTATTCTTCCGGCGGAGGATCAAGAATTGAGACGGCCGCAGCCGGATATAGCTGCTCGCGCCTCGCGCGCTCGATGCATGGCGCGCTGGCTCGCGCTGCTATGCACGGTTGTGGCCAGTTCGGGCTGCGTCCTGACCCAGGACATTCCGGATCCGGCCCTCGACATCCCCACGGCTTACAAGTCAGCGGGTCGCATCGATCCGAACACGCTGCCCGCGATCGACTGGTGGCGCGGTTTTGGCTCGCCCGAAATGACCGCCCTGATGGAGGAGGCCCAGAGGGTCAATCTCGATATCGCGGCGGCCGTTGCCCGCTTCATGCAGGCGGACGCGCAGGCGCGCCAAGCGGGCGCCGCACTGTTGCCGAGCCTCAGCGGCAATGGTCAGGAAGCCTATTCCCGCACCTCAGGTTCGAGCGCGAGCGGACTGAGCATTGGCGGGCGCGAGGTGGTGAACTATTCGGCTTCGCTCAGCGCGAGCTATCAGCTCGACTTCTGGGGACAGAATCGCGACGCCCTGCAAGCCGCCGAGGAGACCGCGACCGCAGACCGATTTGATCGCAACGTCGTCGCGCTCACGACCCTGACCAGCGTCGCCAACGCCTATTTCCAGGTGCTCGCCTCCCAGGACCGGCTGCGGACAGCGGAACAAAATATTGCCAGCGCCACGCGTATCCTCGATGCTATCAAGGAGCGGCGCAAGGCCGGCACCGGCACCGACCTCGACGTCGCGCAGCAGGAAAGTGTGGTTGGGAATCAAAAAGCGCTCGTGCCGCCGCTCAGGCAGACGCTCGACCAGAACGTCAATGCGCTTGCGGTCCTGGTGTCGCGGCCGCCGGAGAGCCTGCATGTCACCGGAGGTTCGCTCAACCGGGTGTCGACGCCGCGGGTGACGCCGGGATTGCCTTCGGAGCTCTTGACACAGCGTCCGGATATCAGGCGCCAGGAAGCGCAATTGGCATCGGGCACGGCCAACATCGGCAATGCGCGCGCTCAGTTCTTTCCGAGCATCCAGTTGACTGGGCAGGGTGGATATCAGAGTTCGGCGCTGGTCTCGCTGTTCCAGCCGCATGCGGCATTCTTCCAACTGGTCGGCAGCGCGGCGCAGCCGATCTTCGACGGTGGCAGGATTCTTGGCAATTTCGAGTTCACCAAGGCCAGGCAGGACGAACTGCTGCAGACCTATCGCAAGACCGTCATTCAGGCGTTTGCTGACGTCGACAACGCGCTGTATTCGATCAAGCAGACCACCATCAGGGCCAAGCTTCAGCGCGAGGTGGTGGCATCTTCGCGGCGGGCCTTTCAACTGGCCGAGCAGCAGTTGCGGGCCGGAACGGCCGACATTGTGACTGTGCTAAATACCCAGACGACACTATTTCAGGCCGAAGACGCGCTATGGCAGGCCGAGCTTGCCCGGCTGCTGGCCTATGTGAGCCTTTACCAGGCGATCGGGGGAGGCTGGGAGCCGAGTATGGAGAAGCCGGCCGATGCTCTTTAATCCGGATCTGAAGGACGGCGCGAAAGTGCCCGACGACAAGCTCGCCGTGAAGAAGCGGTCCGGCTTCGGCCGTCGGCTGGTCGCGACCACCATCTGGCTGTTGATCCTCGGCGGCCTCGGCTACATCGCCTGGATGGCCGTGCAGCAGAAGCAGAACGCCGCCAAGAACAACGCACGTCCCGATCTTCCCGTTCCGGTTTTGGCGGCGACCCCGCGCATCCAGGACGTTCCGGTCTATCTCGACGGCGTCGGCATGGTGCGCGCGCTCAACACCGTGACCGTGCGATCGCAGGTCGACGGCAAGCTGATCGCGGTCAATTTCACCGAGGGGCAGGACGTCACAAAAGGCGACGTGCTGGCCGAAATCGATCCCGCGATCTACCAGGCGCAATATGATCAGGCGGTCGCCAAGAAAGCGCAGGACGAGGCGCTGCTCGCCAACCAGCGCCTCGACCTCGCGCGCTACGAGCAGCTTGCCGCCAGCAATGCCGGCTCGAAGCAGCAGGCCGACACGGCTCGGGCCACGGTTGCGCAGACCCAAGCACAGGTGAGGGCTGATCAGGCCGCGATCGACAACGCCCAGGCAACGCTCAGTTACACCAAGATCGTGGCGCCGCTGTCCGGCCGCGCGGGCCTGCGCCAGGTCGACCAGGGCAACATCATCCATGCCGCCGACAGCACAGGCCTTGTCGTGATCACGCAGTTGCAGCCGATCGCGGTGCAGTTCAGCCTGCCGCAGCAGCAGATCGTTCGCGTCAACCAGGCCGCCGCCAAGGGAATGCTCGCCGTCGATGTCTTTGGCAATGACGGCGTGACGGTGATCGATACCGGGAAACTGACGGGCATCGACAACCAGGTCGACCCCACCACGGGCACGCTCAAGCTCAAGGCCGAATTTCCCAATGGCAGTTTCCAGCTCTGGCCGGGCCAGTTCGTCAATGTGCGGCTCAAGGTCGAAACCATCGCCGGCGCGATCGTGGTGCCGACGTCGGCCGTGCAGCGCGGCCCGGTCGGGACGTTCAGCTATGTGATCGGCGAGGGCGATGTTGTCTCCGCAAAACCCGTCACGGTGACCCAGCAGAACGAGACCGAGGCGGTGATCGCCAGCGGATTGTCGGTCGGCGATCGCGTGGTGACGACCGGATTCGCCAACCTGTCCGATGGCGCCAAGATCATGGTCGGGCGCGACGACCAGACGCCCTCCGCCGACCTCGCTCCGCGCAAGCGCAGCCGCGGACCGCAGGGCAAGGACGGACAGAAGGATGGACAGGCCAAGGATCAGAACAAGGATGGCCTGAACAAGGAAGAGCAGGGCAAGGACTCGCAAGGCAAGGGCGAGCGGCGCAAACGTCGGGAGCAGACGCAGGGCGAGGGCGACGCCAAGGGGGCAGGCGGATCGGCACAGGGGAGCGAGCATTCGGGCGGCGGAGCGAAGGCGCAGCCATGACCCACAAACTTCGATGAGCGTCTCCGAACCATTCATCCGGCGGCCGATCGCAACCTCGCTGCTCGGCGTTGCGCTGTTGATCGGCGGCGTCCTCGGCTACTTCGCGCTGCCGGTCTCGGCACTGCCGCAGGTCGATTTCCCCACCGTGCAGGTGACGACCCAGCTGCCGGGGGCGAGCCCGGACGTGATTGCCTCGCTGATCACCGCACCGCTCGAGCGCCAGCTCGGCCAAATTCCGTCGCTGTCGTCGATGAACTCGACGAGCTCGTTCGGGGTGAGCCAGATTTCGCTGCAGTTCGAACTCAATCGCGACATCGACGGCGCCACCCAGGACGTGCAGGCCGCGATCAATGCCGCGGCCGGCGTGCTGCCGCGAACGCTGCCCTATCCGCCGACCTACGCCAAGGTGAACCCGGCCGATGCGCCGGTGCTGACGCTTGCGATGACGTCGGAGACGATTTCGATGCGCGCGATGAGCGACATCGCCGACACCTTTCTGGCGCAGCGGCTGAGCCAGATCTCCGGGGTGGGGCGGGTTTCGGTGCTCGGCGGCCTGAAGCCCGCGGTGCGGGTGCAGGCGGACCTGGCGCGGCTCGCGGCCTATGGCATCGGCATGGAGGACCTGCGCAACGCCATCGCCGGCGCCAATGTCTCCGGTCCCAAGGGATCGCTCGACGGCGCGCAGCAGTCCTACAGTATCGCGGCCAACGACCAGATCGTCGACGCCTCGGCCTACAAGCCGATCATCATCGCCTACCGCAACGGCAACCCGGTGACGATCGGCGATGTCGCCACCATCGTCGACGGGCTCGAGAACGACCGTACCGGCGGCTGGTACCAGGGCATACCGGCCGTCATCATCGAGATCCAGCGGCAGCCGGGCGCCAATGTCATCGAGGTGGTGCGCCAGATCCTGAGCGAAATTCCACGGCTGCAGCGGGCGATCCCGGCCGGCGTGAAGCTCGCGGTCGTCTCCGACCGCACGGTGACGATCCGCGCCTCCGTGCACGACGTGCAGTTCACGCTGGTTCTGAGCGTCGTCCTGGTGACGCTGGTGGTGCTGCTGTTCCTGCGCTCGCTGCGCGCGACGCTGATCGCGGGCGTGGCCTTGCCTTTGTCGCTGATCACGAGCTTTGGCGTGATGTATTTCGCCGGCTTCAGCCTCGACAATTTGTCGCTGATGGCACTCACCATCGGCACCGGTTTCGTGGTCGACGACGCCATCGTGATGATCGAGAACATCGTCCGGCACATGGAAGACGGCGAATCGGCGATGAGCGCCTCGCTGCGCGGCGCGAGCGAGATCGGCTTCACCGTGATTTCGCTGACGCTGTCGCTGATCGCGGTGTTCATTCCGCTGCTGTTCATGTCGGGCCTCGTCGGCCGCATGTTCCGCGAATTCGCGCTGACACTGACCATCGCGGTGGTGACCTCGGCGGTGGTCTCGCTCACGCTGACGCCGATGATGTGCTCGCGTATCCTGAGTGCCGTCAGTGAGGAGCGGACCGTGCCCGGGCTCGCCGCCGTCAGCCGGCTGATCGATCGCACGGTCGATGCCTATCACACCAGCCTCTTGTGGGTGCTAGCGCGCCAGCGCGCCACCATGGTCGTGATTTTTGCGACGCTTGCGGCTACGCTTGTGCTTTACATCATCGCGCCGAAAGGTTTCCTGCCGCTGCAGGACACGGCGTCGATCACCGCGGTGACCGAGGCGGGCGCCGACGTCTCCTTCGTCGAGATGCAGAGCCGCCAGGCCGAAGCGGCGGCCGCCATCAAGGCCGATCCTGACGTGGTCAGCGTCGTCTCGGTGATCGGCGCAGGCTCGGTCAACCCGACCACCAATGTCGGCCGCCTCGTCATGACGCTGAAGCCGCGCGGCGAGCGGGCGGATGACGTCGCCGTGGTGATCGCGAGGCTCAAGGAACGGGTGGCTTCCATTCCCGGCATGACCATCTATTTCCAGCCGGTGCAGGACGTGCAGATCGGCACGCAATCGAGCCGCTCGCAATACCAGTACACCCTGACCGGCACCGACCAGGCGCAGGTCACGGAATGGGCCAAGAAGCTCACCGGCGAGCTGCGCCGCGATGCCAGCTTCCGCGATGTCTCGTCCGAAGCCCTGGAGGGTGGCCTGCGGGCGCAGCTCGATATCGACCGGCAGCGCGCCGGCCAGCTCGGGGTCAGCCTGCAGGGCGTCACCGACACGCTGAACGATTCGTTCGCGCAGCGGCAGATTTCGACCATCTACGGCCAGGCCAACCAGTACCGGGTGGTGCTGGAGGCGCTCCCAATGTACCAGCGCGATCCATCGATCCTGACAAAACTCTATCTGCCCGGCGCCGCCGGCGCGCAGGTGCCGCTGTCGGCGGTCGCGACCTTGAAACGGGTGACCGCGCCGCTTGCGATCTCGCACCAGGCGCAGTTTCCCGCCGTCACGCTCAGCTTCAACCTCGCGCCGGGCGCAGCCCTGAGCGACGCGGTGGAGGCCGTCAAGGCGATCGAGACGCACATCGGCATGCCCGGCAGCATCGTCGGCCTCTATGCGGGTGACGCGGCGGAATTCTCCAAATCGCTGGCCGGCCAGCCCTGGCTGATTCTCGCGGCCATCGTCACGATCTATATCGTGCTGGGGGTGCTCTATGAGAGCTACGTCCACCCGATCACCATCTTGTCGACGCTGCCATCGGCGGGCGTCGGCGCCATCGTCGCTTTGATGCTGTTCGGACAGGACCTCTCGGTGATCGGCCTGATCGGCATCATCCTCCTAATGGGCATCGTCAAGAAGAACGCGATCATGATGATCGACTTTGCGCTGGAGGCGGAGCGGCATCAGCGCCTGCCGCCGACGGAGGCGATCGTGCAGGCCTGCCTCTTGCGCTTCCGCCCGATCATGATGACGACGCTGGCGGCGCTGTTCGGCGCGCTGCCGCTCGCGGTCGAGAGCGGCACCGGCGCCGAACTGCGCTTCCCGCTCGGCATCTCCATTATCGGCGGGCTCCTGCTCAGCCAGCTGCTCACGCTCTACACCACGCCGGTGATCTATCTCGCGCTCGACCGTATCAACCGCTCCCTCGAGCAGTCGCTGCCGCCGGTGCCTGACGACACCGGGCCCCCGGTCGCCGGCGCGACCGAGGGCATCCAGTGACGGAGGCGTGAGCCCATGGCATCGATCTCCGAGCCCTTCATCCGCCGGCCGGTCGGGACCACGCTGCTCTCGATCGGACTGTTTCTGGTCGGCTGCGTCGCTTACGCCTTCCTGCCGGTGGCCTCCGTTCCCAATGTCGACTTTCCGGCGATCTGGGTCGTCGCGACCCGGCCGGGTGCGGACCCTTCCATCATGGCGGCGACGGTCGCTGCTCCCCTGGAACGGCATCTCGGTGCGATCGCGGGCATCGACCAGATCACCTCGACCTCTACGCTCGGCACCAGCGTGGTGCAGTTGCAGTTCACGATCGGCCGCGACATCGACCGCGCCGCGCGGGACGTGCAGGCCGCCATCAATGCGTCGCTCGCCGACCTGCCGAGCGACCTGCCGGCCTTGCCGCGCTTCAGAAAAGCCAATTCGTCGGCGCAGCCCGTGTTCGTGCTGGCGCTGACGTCGAGAACCATGACCACGGGCGCGATCTACGATGTGGCTGACAGCGTACTGGCGCAGCGGCTGTCGCAGGTGCCCGGCGTCGGCGACGTCACCGTGACCGGAGCCGACCAGCCGGCGGTTCGGATCGCACTGAACCCGGTCGCGCTGTCCAATGCTGATATCGCCACCGACGACGTCAGGCTCGCGATCGTCAATGCCAATCCGCTCGGGCAGGTCGGCATCTTCAATGGCGGACGGCTGAGCGAGACCATTTCGATCAATCCGCAGATGCGCACGGCGGAGGAGTTCCGCAACGTCCTGATCAAGAGCGCTGGTGGCAGCTTCGTCCGGCTTGCCGACGTCGCCGAGGTCGAGGATTCCGTCCGCAACGTCCGCTCCATCGCCTGGTTCAACAAGCAGCCGGCGGTGCTGATCCAGATCACCAAGCAGGGCGATGCCAATGTGATCGACACCGTCGATCGGGTGAAGGCGCTGCTCCCCGAGCTGAAACAGTGGATGCCGGCCGGCATCGACGTGTCGACGCTGGTCGACCGGACCACGACGATCCGCGCCAGCGTCAGGGACATGCAGTTCACGCTGCTCGCCACCGCGATCCTGGTCATGGTCGTGGTATTTGTCTTCCTGCGGCGCGTGGCGCCGACAGTTGCCGCCGGCGTCTCGGTGCCGCTGGCGCTTGCCGGGACCTGTGCCGGAATGTGGCTCGCCGGCTATTCGATCGACAACCTCTCCTTGATGGCGCTGGCGATCTCGGTCGGCTTCGTCGTCGACGACGCCATCGTGATGATCGAAAACATGTTCCGCAACCTCGAGCATGGCATGCCGCCCTATGCGGCGGCACGCGAGGGGGCGCGGCAGATCGGTTTCACTGTGCTGTCGATCAGCCTGTCGCTGATCGCCGCCTTCACGCCGCTGATCCTGATGGATGGCATCGTCGGCCGGCTGCTGCGCGAATTCTCGCTGACCCTCACCTTCGCCATCGTCGTATCCACGCTGGTGTCGCTCACCATCACGCCGATGATCTGCGCGCATTATGTGAAGGAAAGCACCTCCGACCGGGCGACCTGGTACGACCGCGTCATCGAGGGGGCGCTCTCGCGCATGGTGAATTTTTACACCCGGACGCTGCGAAGCGTGCTCGGCTTCCCCTTCCTGACCATGGTCGTGTTCCTGGCTACGATCGCCGTCACGGTGCTGCTCTACGTCAAGGTGCCGAAGGGATATTTTCCGAGCGACGATTCCGGCTTCATTTTCGGCGCGACGCGCGCATCGCCTGATATCTCGTTCCAGTCCATGCTCAAGCTGCAGCAGGAGATCGCCGACATCGTGATGGCCGATCCGGCGGTGGAAGGCATCGGATCCACGCTCGGCGGCGGCGGCCCCGGCGGGCCGCCCACCTCCAATCGCGGCTCGATCTTCATCAACCTGAAACCGCCGGAACTCAGGGACTACGTGCCGACCGAGACGGTGATCGACCGATTGCGAAAAAACCTCTATCGCGTACCCGGCATCCGCCTGTTCATGGTCGCGGTGGCCGACATCCGCGCTGGCGGGCGGCAGAGCGATTCGCAATATCAATACACGCTGCTCGGCACCGATCTTGATCTGCTGACGAAATGGGCGCCGATCGTCGCCAAGCGCATGGAGACCGTCGAGGGCATCACCGATGTCTCCTCGAATCGCGATCCCGGCGGGCTGCAGCTGACGCTCAAGATCGACCGCCGGGCGGCGTCCCGGCTCGGCGTGCGGGTGCAGGACATCGACAACGCGCTCAACAACGCGTTCTCGCAGCGCCAGATTTCGATCATGTACTCGCAGCGCAACCAGTACATGGTGGTGCTGGAGACCGATCCGAGATTCCAGACCGATCCGACCAATCTCGATCGCGTCTTTGTGGCCGGCGCGGGCGACACCCAGGTGCCGCTGTCGGCCGTGGTGCATTACGAGCGCGGCCTGTCGCCGCTCGGCGTGTTCCACACCCAGTCGTTGATCTCGACGACCGTGTCCTTCAACCTGCTGCCGGACGTGCCGCTGCAGATCGCGACCACCAACATTCAGCGCGCCGTGGACGAACTGCACATGCCCGACGGCCTCCGCGGCACGTTTGACGGCAATGCCGGCGACTTCAACAAGACCAGCGGGCGGCAGCCGCTGCTGATCCTGTTTGCGCTGGTGGCGATGTATATCGTGCTCGGCGTGCTCTATGAGAGCCTCGCGCATCCGCTCACCATCATCTCGACGCTGCCCTCGGCGGGGCTGGGCGCGCTGCTTGCTCTCCTCGTGACGAACACGCCGCTGACCATCATCGCCTTCGTCGGCATCATCCTGCTGATCGGGATCGTCAAGAAGAACGGCATCATGATCGTCGACTTTGCGCTCGAGGCCGAGCGCCAGCACGGCCTGTCCTCCGCGGAGGCGATCTTCGAGGCCTGCCGGGTGCGCTTCCGCCCGATCCTGATGACGACGATGGCGGCCCTGTTCTCGGGCATTCCGCTGGTCATCGCGACCGGGCCCGGCACCGAACTGCGCCGCCCGCTCGGCATCACCATCATCGGCGGACTCTTCGTGTCGCAGATCTTGACCCTTTACACCACGCCGGTGATCTACCTCCTGATCGACCGGATGCGGCGGCGGCGCGAAAACCCCGGGTCGGTCGTGGCCGTGCCCGCGGAATAGGTTTTGCGCGGTTGTCGCGGCGGCGCGGGGGGCGTATAGCCGACCGATGTCCGAACAGGCCGAGATCCAGAACACAGGCGAGGAGGCGGGTGCGGAGTGTCCGCGCTGTCTCAAGGTGCAGCCGCTATGCGTCTGCGACAGCGTGGCACCGATCAAGAATCGGCTCGCGCTGCTGATCCTGCAGCATCCGCAGGAGCAGGACCGCGCGCTTGGCACCGCGCGGCTGGCCGCACAGCATTTTCCCGGCGCGGTGGTCAAGATCGGCCTCTCATGGCCGAGCCTGTCGAAGGCGCTGGGCCGGCAGGTCGAAAATCCCGCGCGCTGGGCGATCCTCTATCTCGGTTCTGCGAGCGCGGAGGCGCTTGATGCGGAACGCGAAGTCGTCGCGCTGACGCGCAAGGGCGAGTTGGCGGAAAACCAGCGCGCCATCCTCGAGCGGATCGAGGGCGTCATCGTGCTCGACGGCACCTGGAGCCAGGCCAAGGCGCTGTGGTGGCGCAATCCCTGGATGCTGAAATGCCAGCGCGCGATCCTCAATCCCGCGCACCCCTCGCGCTATGGCCGGCTCCGCCGCGAGCCGCGCCGCGACACGCTGTCGACCATCGAGGCGGTGGGCCTCCTGATCGCGAGCATCGAGAAGCGGCCCGACATCGCGGCCACGCTGAACACGAGTTTCGAGCGGATGCTGGCGCGCTATCGCGAGGTCGAGACGACACACCCAGAGCTGACGCCGAAGCCGAAGCCGCGGCCGGATTTTCGGCGGCGCCGGCGCGGCTAGACTAGTCTAAGGACGCTCGGCGTCGCGCTCATTTCTGCTTCTCGGTCGCGAACTGATTGAGGATGTTCGGCACAAACCGCTCCGAGAAGCCTGCGACGAAACCCCACACGATGGCCTTGGCATTCGCCGCCGCATCCTTCGGCACCCAAGAGGTGACAAATCCGTGGAAGTCGTCACAACTCTTGCCGGGCGCGCAGATGAAGTCAGGAAATAGGTCGCCCTTCAGCAGCCCGCCCGCGAACAGCAGATAGATCATGACCGCGCCGATGATGCCGACCAGGACGGGAACAAGCGAGTAGGCGATGACGTAGAAGTCGAGCTTGCGGAACAGGCGGACGTAGCTGCGGCGCGGGAAAATGTCCTCGAATCCGTACAGGCGCCGCAGGCTGCTGACGAAGGCGCCGCCAGCACCCGCCACCATGACCGGGATCATGATCGTGACGCCGCCGCGTCCCGTGCTGTCGAAATAGAGCACGAGAACGAGGAACGGAACGCCCGCCGAAAGCGTGCAGATGAACAACCACATCACCAGAAGGCGATGGGCATCAAGCGTGCCGCGATCGGGGTCCGCCTGGTCACCGGCTGGATGCGAAACCCTGCCCTCGGGCATCATTGCTCCCCGTCCATGATTTGGCGTCACAGACAATCGCCGCAGGGCTCGTCGATGCAGATCGGATAGGATTTCACCCGCCACTTCGTGCCGGTAAACGGCGCATTGATGTTCGGCGCGAGGCCAACGCTGCCGTTTTGCGTTCGGCCGTCGAGCATGCGCGAGCCTTCAACGGTGCCGAGGCAGCGGAGATGGACCTCGTCCGGACCGACCTCGGCGACCTCCCATCGCGTGCCGCTGAACGGTGGATTCCGGTTGGGCGCAAGGCCGACGCTGCCGTCGGCGGTCCGGCCGTCGAGCCATCGCGGCCCGTCAACGTCGCCGCGGCACTGCAGCCCCACCGTGCCGTCATTGTTCTGGAATACGGTCCATCGGGTCCCCGTCCGGCTCTTGATGCATATCTTCTCCACCATGCCGACGGTCCCATCCCGGGTTCTGCCGTCGAGAATTCGAACGCCCGGGACGTTGCCCAGGCATTCCAGCGCAACGTCTCTGTGGTTTGCGAGGATCTGCGACCAACCGCGTGTCGGGACCAACAGGGCCACGGATCCGCTCGCGAGCATCGTGATGAACTGTCGCCGTTTCATGTCGTCCTCCTCTCCCGCGCAGCGTCTTCCGAGCAGGCGCTGGCTGAGACCAGCCTAGGTTGAAGCGGCTTTTCGAGGTGTGGGACGGCTCACCTTTCACGTTGATATGATCGAGCCCGCGTGTCAGTCCACCTACAGCCGTCGCGCTCGGGGTCGCACGGCAGGGGCTATCCGATGAACGGGATCATCCATCGCATCGTCATGAGCGTGCTGCTCATCGCAGCGCTGGTGCTGTTCTGGTATCTGCTTGGGCACTAGCTGCTTCGCAGCCCCCGGAAACGGCGTATTTAGGTATCGCCCGCACAGGAACTCGAAGCGGCGCCTGACATTGACAATCTGAATTTTCAAGACGTGCGGCGATCCCGGCGAACAGCCAGGGAGACGCGGACGCGATTGGAAAGGCTGCGAAATCGGGAGCGCAACAGGCAGGAGAGCAATGACATGCCCGAGATCAGGGAACATATGGAAGTGATCGGCGCTGATGGCGTTCACGTCGGCACGGTCGATCGTCTCGAAGGCAACCGCATCAAGCTGACCAGGAAGGACAGCGGCGAGGGCAGTCACAGGGGTCACCACCATTTCATCGACCGCAGCCTCGTTGCGGATGTCGAAGGCAACCAGGTTCGGCTGTCTGCCGTTGGTGCCGTGGCCGTCACGATGGAAGAAGAAAAATAGCGACTGGACCATAGCGACTGGACCATCCATTGTCGGCTTGGGCGGCGCTTTCAGGGCGCCAACTCGCTCCGGATCGTCCCTTGAGATCCGCTGGCCGTCTATGCTCCAGGGTTGGCAGCGCGTGCAAATCCCCATCAATTTGACGACCCTGCCACGACCGCCGGTGTGGAGAACAGTTCGTCGGAAATTGCGCGCACCAGAAATCGCGAACCGTGGTCGGAAAGATGAATGATATCGGTCGCGACGAGGTCTGCCGCAGAAGGTCCGACGCGCGTCATGCATCCACGGTTCGGGTCGCACAGCACGCGTCTTGCCGAGATATAATCGATCCCCACGGATCTGCTGAAAGCCCGCATGCGCTGATCCTGGTCCGATCCCCTGACGCCGGTTTGAATAAAATCGGCAAATTCGTGCCAGAGTCGATAATGATTGATCATGGCGTGGGGAAGCGTCCGTTTCCAGATCGGAACGGGCCCCAGCAAGACAATCCGCGGGACGCCTCCTCGTCGGAGCAGGTCGATGGTCGCGTGCAGTTTGTCGAGATCGTTGTTGTCGCCCCACATGGCATGCAACAGGACGACATCGGGGTGAGAGGATTCGACGAAGCCGAATGCGGCTTTGTTCGCCT
>Ga0207699_10000290_pt1 | contig 27139 bp, 20 predicted proteins | sample LARL51metaG_FD_184344 | JGI IMG/M metagenome (GOLD analysis project Ga0207699, IMG submission 184344) | Corn, switchgrass and miscanthus rhizosphere microbial communities from Kellogg Biological Station, Michigan, USA - LAR L5-1 metaG... | ecosystem: Host-associated > Plants > Roots >...
GTTCGCCTTATCGAACGACGTGGCTATCCTGGCTTGCGGACGTCGGATCCGGTCCCGCAAAAGATACCAAACCTAAAGCCTTTGCCACGTAGATTTTTCTCAAGTGAGTGATCAATGGCGAGAGAATGGGCATCAGCGGGTCACCTCTGTTGCATGCGATGGCGGCTGATCCGGATTGCGCCGTCACCAGGCTGATCGCCAGGTGGCCGGCCGATCGGATCAAGCTTTGCAGCCGCGCCCGCGGCCTCATCGCTGCGAGCCATCCTGTCGAGCGCGCGGTGCTCGCCTGGACGGGATCGTTCCCGCATAAGGGCGGAGACGCGTTCCTGCCGACACTTCGCGGCACAGCGCAAGGACAGAGCCGCATTATTCACGCCTGAAACAGGACTTTTTGCTTTTTCCCGGTCAAGGAAGACCGGCAATCATTTTGATCCAGGACAGAGATAATGAAATCGAAATCCGCTCCCGTCGACGGGCTGCTCGATGAATTGCAATCGACTCTTGCAAACGGATCCGTCGGCCGTCGCATTGAGACGCTGCGCCGCGTGACTGATCTGTTCCTGAGCGGCGCGATCGACTATTCCGACCAGCAGATCGCGCTGTTCGACGACGTCTTCCAGTGCCTGATCAACCATATCGAAGTCTCCGCGCGGGCCTTGCTCGCCGACCGGCTGGCCACGGCCGACCACGCACCGCGCGGCACGGTTCGGGCGCTGGCGTTCGACGATACGATCGAGGTTGCCGGTCCCGTGCTGTCGCGATCGGAGCGCCTCGATGAGGCGTCGCTGATCGAGGCGGCGCGCAGCAAGAGCCAGGCTCATCTGCTCGCGATCTCGATCCGCAAGGTGCTCAGCCGCGCGGTGACCGACGTGCTGGTCCAGCGCGGCAACGCCGAGGTGGTGCAAAGCACCGTGAAAAATCCCGGCGCCGAGTTTTCCGAAAAGGGCTACGACCGGCTGGTCAGGCGTGCCGCCGACGACGAAGATCTCGCGACCTGTCTCGGCCTGCGGCCGACCCTTCCGCGCCACCTTTATCTGAAGCTTTTGGCCAAGGCCTCCGCCACGGTGCGGCAGCGGCTCGAGGCCGCGAATCCGAAACAGGCGGCTGACGTTCCAACCGCAGTGCGCGAGGCGGCACGGCGCGCGCGCACCGCGCCGGCGGCCGTCACCAAGCAGACCGAGATCGCCCATGCCCTCGTCAAGTCATTGCATGAGGACGGCCGGCTCGACCAGCACCTGGTGACCCAGTTCGCCGAACAGGGCCGCTTCGACGAGACCAATGCCGCGATCGCAGCGCTCGCCAATGTGACGGTGGCAACGGCGGAAAACATGATGCTGGAGAGCCGCGCGGAGGGCATCATGATACTGGCGAAGGTCGCCGGCCTGCCATGGTCGGCGGTGAAGACCGTGATCAGGATGCACGACGAACTCTCCGGCGCCGAACCGACCGACCTTGACGCCTGCAAGGCAACCTATGAGCGGCTGCGCTCCTCGACCGCGCAGCAGGTGATCCGCTTCCATCGCATGCAGCAGAACGTGCCGGCAAGCTGACCGCTTTCCTGACGCGGCCGCCATCGCAGCAAGCGCGGTCAATTCTGTTGTTGGCGCATGTCCTCGTCGGCAAACCGGACTCCACTTCGCCGGGACATGCGCTAGAACCGGAGCACCCGCGATCCCGCGAACGCACCGGCCGCAGCGACCGCCAGCGCGGCCAGCGTGTACCAGGTCGCGACGAACAGCGGCGAGTCATCCGTACAATGCGCCGCGTAGAGCGTCGCCGCAAAGCCCGCCGACAGAAATCCGGCGAGCGCGCCGGTGAGAACAGGCCGCGTCGGCGCGCCGTGGCGCAGTCCGATCAGCGCCGCCACCAGGAGCGGCAGCGAGATCAGCGGAATGGCCGACAGGCAGACCTTCGAATTGTGGCCGACCAGACGCGTCATCATCGGCAGCCGCTGCGGCAGCATCATCTCACTGCCGATCCCCACGGCCAGGATGCCCAGGGGAAACAGCAGCAGCCAGATCCAGCCGCGCGGGCCAGCTTCGGGCCGCGACAGATGCAGGCCGACGGTCAGCGCGGACAGCGCCAGCGCCAGCGTCACGACGAATTTGAGATCGAAAAACGGGTTGTGCATCGCCGTCATGACATCGGGCCTGACGCCCAGGATCGTCAGGAACAAGGCGAGCGAGACCGGCGCTGCTGACAGCAGCGACAGCGCCAGCACGATGCCGACCGGCCGGGCCTGATGCGCATTATCGGCGGCCAGGGTGCGAATGAGTTGATCGGTATCCATCGTCACTTCTCCCGCAGCCTGGCGGTGAGACTGGCCAGGCCCCGATGCAGCGCCACGCGAACGGCGCCCTCGCTCATGGCGAGCTTTTGCGCCGTATCCTTGATCGAGGTGCTGTCGACCGCGATCGACTGCAGCACGTCGCGCTGGCGGGCCGGGAGCTGTGCAAGCTGTGATGCCACCTCGCGCGTAGACGGCGTCTCCTCGACGGGCTCCTCCGCCAACGTTTCGGCAAAATCGTCGACATTGACGAAAACGCGCCGGCCGCGTCGCCGCAAGGCATCGATCAGCTTGTTGCGTGCGATCGCGAACAGCCAGGGGGCGAACGGGGCGTCGGCGTCCCAGGTATGCCGTTTCAGATGCACCGCCAACAAGATCTCCTGCACGATGTCCTCGGCTTGATCGACAGCCTGGCCTGCGCGCGCAAGCCCGCGCCGCGCAAGCGCCCGCAGGACCGGCGTGATACCCTTGAGGAGGCGCTGATAGGCCGCATCATCCCCCTTGAGGGCGGCGCGCATCAGGCCGGTCCATTCGTCCTCACGATCGCGCACCAAAGGTCCTTCGAGACATTTCGTTCTATTTTTCAAATTGTTACGCGCAAGCCCGGGGATCACGGAATCGTGATCGAGCTTGGAGAGCCGCCGCGCCCCCGGCTCATAACATCGTTCGGCGGCGCTGGCACCCGCGGATGCGGCATTGGTTTCAGCGCGTTCGCCAGCTCGCGCGCGACCGACCGCCCCGGTTTTGACCGTTCGGCTGCGAAGATTCCCATTTTCTGCCCCGCTGCCGACACGCCCTGAGTTCTCTTTTTTGGCATCAGCGATTCGCAGATTCGGGAGATTGCCAAATGACCAGCAAGGTCGGCGGGCGTCTGGCATTGGTTTTCGCTGCGGGGGCGATCGCTTTTTTCGGCGGGCCCTTGCATGCAGCCCTGAAGTTGAGCGCGGCCGACGCACGCGCGGCCCAAACGAGCTGGCTTGGCGACACGCTGTCCCCATCCGACATCATCAACCTGAAGCCGATCGCGGGCAGCAAGGTCGCCACCGCCGGCAGTCGCAGGCCAAGGCCGATCGTGGTCGCACAGGCCGAAATGGGGCAGGGTCAGATGGTCACCCCGGACCAGCTCAGCGACGTCGATCGCGCGCTCGCGGGTAGCGCCGCGCGGGCAACGGTCGGGGTTGCGCCCACGACAAGGCGCATCGTCCGGGTAGCCCCGATCATCGTCGCCTCCCCCAGCGACGCCTGGGACCAGACCTCGCTGATCGGCAAGATTTTTGTCGGGATCGGCGCCTGCCTGACGCTGGCCTCGGCCGCGCGGATGTTCATCGCCTGAACTCCAGCGTTGCGGCTGCCGGCCCACTTGATGCCCACTCGCCCAGCAGGCAAATTGCCCGCGCGAAAATTCTTGCGAGGTGCATCATGAGCGTCTTCGAGCACATCATCGTCGAGAGCCAGGGCGCGGTCGGCATCATCCGCCTCAACCGCCCAAAGATGCTCAATGCGCTGTCATTCGGCGTCTTCCGCGAGATTGCCGCCGCAATCGACGACCTGGAGGCCGACGAGGCGATTGGCTGCATCCTCCTCACCGGCAGCGAAAAGGCCTTTGCGGCGGGCGCCGACATCAAGGAAATGCAGCCGAAAGGCTTCATCGACATGTTCTCCGAGGATTTTGCCTCGATCGGCGGCGACCGCGTCGCCCGCTGCCGCAAGCCGACCATCGCGGCCGTCGCGGGCTATGCGCTGGGGGGCGGCTGCGAGCTCGCGATGATGTGCGACATCATCATCGCGGCCGACAATGCGAAATTCGGCCAGCCCGAGATCACGCTCGGAACCATCCCCGGCATCGGCGGCACGCAGCGGCTGACCCGCGCGATCGGAAAAGCCAAGGCGATGGACCTCTGCCTGACCGGGCGCATGATGGATGCCGCCGAAGCCGAGCGTTCCGGCCTCGTCGCGCGCGTGGTGCCGGCCGACAAACTGATGGACGAGGCCCTCGCCGCTGCGGAGAAGATCGCCGGCATGTCGCGCCCCACGGCTGTCATGGCCAAGGAGGCCGTCAACCGCGCCTTCGAGACGCCGCTGTCTGAAGGGCTGAATGTCGAGCGCAACCTGTTTCATTCGACCTTTGCGCTCGAGGACCGCGCCGAGGGCATGGCAGCCTTCATCGAGAAGCGCAAGCCGGCCAACAAGAACCGCTGACGTCAATCGGCTCGCAGGGACCCCGCCCGTCCTCGGGCAGCAGGTGATGGCCCCCGGGGCAGCAGATGGGCTGACGCGGCTGCAACAGTTCGTTAACTGCGCCGCCTGCAAGGCGCGCGGCATGGTCATTCCGCATACAATCTCTGATAGTGTCTAGTGCAGTCCCCCTCTTTGATGGCGGTACGCCAAGCGAGGAACTCGTGATCGCCAGGATCGCGCGCAGGTCGCTAGCTGTCCTGCTTGTCCTGTGTCTTCTGCAGGTTGGGATAATCGCTGCGTTTCGGCTGATGGCGGCGCTTCGGGAAAGCGTCGACCGCGACGCGCTCGCCCCGGCGAGCGGCCATTTGGTTGCGACCCGCAGCGGCCGGGTCTTCGTCCAGGAGATGGGCCCGACCGAAGGCACCGCAGTCGTGCTGTTTCATGGGACAGCAGCCTGGAGCGAACTTTGGCGGCAGACGATCGACCGGCTGGCCGCGGCAGGCTTCCATGTCATCGCACTGGACCTGCCACCGTTCGGGTTTTCCGATCGCCCGGGCCGCTACACGCGCCGCGACCAGGCCATGCGTGTCAACGACGTGCTGATGACGCTCCATGCTGCCCCGGCCATCATCGTCGGCCATTCATTCGGCGCGGGTGCCGCCACCGAGCTTGCGATGCGCTTTCCGGAGCGCGCGCGGGCCTTGGTGCTGGTCGATGCGGCGCTGGGACTGACGGCGCCGCCCGCCGATCCGCCCTCGCTGCTCGAGCCGAAATGGGTTCGCGAGATCCTGGTGTCGCTGACCATCACCAATCCCCTCGCGACGCGGCCTCTGCTTCGATCCTTGATCGCGAAGAAAGACCGCGCGCTGCCGGAGTATGTCGAGATCCTGCAGCGGCCGACCACCTTGCGTGGCAGCACGCCCGACATCGCCGACTGGCTCTATTATTTCCTGGGCTCCGACCCTACGGCCGAGAGCGCCGATCGCAAGGCGTACGCCCAGCTGCATCTGCCGGTCGCGATCATCTGGGGCGATCAGGATATTGTCACGCCGCGCGAACAGGCCCGCGACCTGCAGGCGTTGCTGCCGGTGGTTGCGCTGACGGTGCTGCCGGGGCTCGGTCACATTCCCCAGATCGAGAACCCCGACATGTTCAACGATGCCTTGCTGAAGCTGCTCGCCAAGCTCTGACCTCGCTTCGGTCGATCCGGCCAAAATCCGCTTGCGCACGCTTGCGGAAGCGTCCACGTTCCTGCGCAACAGCGGCGCGCGAGACGACGCGCCGGAACTTGAAAAGAAGCGTCTCAATCAGATGGCACTTAAAGCCACGCGGGAGGACCAAGCCATGCTCAGCCGACGCAGCCTCATGCTCGCTTCCATCGCCGCAGGAATGAGCCTGCGCCAAACTTCAGCGCTTGCGAAGGCAGCGCAGCCGTCGACGCCGGTCAATTTCGACGTGCCTGCAGGTGCCTGTGACTGCCACACGCATATTCACGGCGATCCGGAAAAATTCCCGTTCTTCGCCGGGCGCGTCTACACGCCCGAACCGGCTTCGCCCGACGAGATGAGCGCGCTGCACAAGGCGCTGCATATCGAGCGCGTCGTGATCGTGACGCCGAGCGTCTACGGCACCGACAATTCGGCGACCCTGTTCGGCATGAAGGCGCGCGGCGCCAACGCCCGCGGCGTCGCCGTGATCGATGACAAGGCGAGCGAGAGCGATCTCGACGCCATGCAGAAGGACGGATTTCGCGGCATCCGCCTCAACCTGGCGACCGGCGGCATCAACGATCCCAATGTCGGGCGCGCGCGCTTTTCCGCGGCCGTCGAGCGCATGAAGGCGCGCGGCTGGCATGTCCAGCTCTACACTTCTCTTGCGATGATCACCGCGATCAAGGATCTCGTTGCCGCCGCCCCGGTGCCGGTCGTGTTCGACCATTTCGGCGGCGCGCAGGCCGAGCTCGGCGTCGGCCAGCCCGGCTTCTCCGACCTGCTCGATCTCGTGAAGAGCGGCAAGGCGCATGTGAAGATTTCGGGGGCCTATCGCTCCTCGAAGCAGGCGCCCGACTATGCGGACATGGTGCCGTTCGCACAGGCGCTGATCGCGGCGAACGCCGAACGCATCGTCTGGGGCAGCGACTGGCCACATCCGGATTCGACGATCACGCCAGAGCGCAAGCCGACCGATCTCGCGCCATTGTACCGGATCGACGACGGCCGCCTGTTCGACCAGCTTCCGGTGTGGGCGCCGGATGCCGCGATCCGCAAGACGATTCTGGTCGATAATCCGGCCCGGCTCTACGGGTTCTGAGCCGCCAGTTTCGGCATCTCCTGCTGACGGTGCAGTTCGTCGAGAAAGTCGCTGCGCCATCGCGCCGATTTGCGCAGGCCACCGAACGGAAACAGGTGGAAGCCCGCAATCGGTGCCGTCGCCGTGCGCGGCGCCGACCACAGACCGCGCAAAACCTCGTCCGGGCCGGTATCGGTCAGCAGCCGGCCATAGCGGCCGATCTGGGCGCGCAACGCGCGCATCGAATTGCCGATGCCGCAGCGGAGCGCGAATTTGGTCAGCATGGCCGGGCTCGCCGGGCCGGCCAGGCCCACGATGACCGGCAGGGTGATGCCGCGCATGGCGAGGTCATCGAGAAAGCCCACGATCGGCGCGGCCTCGAAGCAGAATTGCGTGACGATGTCGACATGGATGCCGCGCTCGCGCCCCCAATTGCCCCAGGCCCACAACATGGCAAAGCTGCCCGACGTGTCGAGAAAGGGATGCCCCTCGGGGTGGCCGGCGACGCTCACCGCGCGAAAACCGTGCGCCTCCAGCAGCCCGCTGGCGCGGATGTCATGGCTCGATCGGAACGGCCCCTTGGCGCTTGCGACATCGCCCGCGATCAGCAGCACGCGTGTCACGTCGGCCTCGCCGCGCGCGCGGGCAAGAAAGTCATCGAGCGCCTCGCGCGAGGCCATTTCGCGGGCTGCGACGTGCGGCACCGGATTGAAGCCGGCGCGCCTCAGCGCCGTAGCGGTCTCGACATTGTGCTGGTAGTGATCGCCGGGCAGGAAGGTGATGGTCACGTCCGTACCAGGAGCGAAATTGTCGCGGAGCTCGGATATCTGATGGCCGCGCGAAGAGATTTCGACTGATACCTGCGACAGCAGCAAGGACAAGTCGCCGGAGCGGGCAAGATCTGACGCAACCATGGCCCTCTCCTCCTCACGCCGGCGCGCGGCGGCGCGAAATCACATAGGTTTCGTCGTTGAACCACAGCCCGCCATGTTTCTTCAGCACCCGGTCGGTTGCCTCGAGATAGCGGCCGTCGCGCACGACTTCGGAAAGCCTGTTGTCCTCGATCTGCGCGACATAGATCGCGGCGTTCCAGGCCGCGAACAGCGTCGAGGTGCCGATCGGACCGGAAACCTCGTCGGGCAGCGTGTGCATGTGATAGCGGAAGATCGAGCGGGCGTCGGAGGACGCATTGAAATTGTAGTGCCGCGCGCTGCCGCCGAGCTCGTGCTTGACCTGGCGCAGGATCGCATAGCGATCGGTCTTGAAGGGATCATCGCCGGGCCAGACCTGGTCGATGATCTCGATGCCGGGATCGTGGCCATGGGAATGGATCCCGATCAGCCGGCCGCCCGGCCGCAGCGAGCGCACCAGCGGCGTGACCACTTTCGAGGCCTTGAACTCGACGCTGGAGCGCGCCCGATAGGGCTGCGAGGCGATGACGAGGTCGTAATCGGCCATCACCTTGCCGGGCCGCGGCGTGATCGGATCGAGCAGGAACGAATGGTCCTCGCGCCGCAGAGTCAGCACGATCGGCCGCATATAGACGGGGTTGCCGGTCTTCTGGCTGATCCCGGCCCGCCAGTTCTCGGCCAAAAATCCCTCGAGGTCCCTGATCTGCTCGGCAAAGCCGTGCGCGGTGTTGCCCGAGAGCGCGACGTCCTTCCAGATCAGTCCCTGCGCCGAAGCCGCCGAGCGCGGCGTCAGCCAGGGTGCCTCGGCGTAGTACAGATTGGTGACGACCAAGACGGTCGCTGGATGTTCAAAGAGCCGGTCGGCCATCTTCTCCAGCATCATGCGGACGTCTTCGTAGGAGATCTCCTTGGCCACGACATAGAGCGGCATCGTCGGAAAGCGCGCATGCAGCGCGCGCATCACCCGCGACAGCACGGTACCGTCGCCGACGCCGGCATCGAACAGCCTGAGCGCCGGCGGCGACGGCTGCAGGTTGGACAATTCGAGCGAGACGCGGTTGGCGATCTCGGTCTTCTCGCTGCAGGTCGAGACGAACAGCAGGTATTTTTGCCGGTTGTCGAAGAAGCGGAAGCCGGGTGGCGCGACGTCGGCGACCAGCGTGCCACCGGGAGGGCGCGCCGCAGGGTACGTCTCAATCGGCGGCTTGAGCGGCGCCGCTCGGTGCTCGCTGAGATAGGCGCGGAGCTTGTCCAGCGTGGCCGTGGTGATCTTGGCGCCATCGCGCAGGCGCGACACCAGCTTGCCGTCGTTGACGGCGAGCCGCCCAAAGGTCGATTCCGCCGTTTGCGTGGCGCGGCAGTAGTCGCGGATCTCGCTCAGGATCTGTTCCGACGTGGCTGCGCCGGTCCCGTTGCCTTGAAGCTGATCGGTCCGCATGCGTTTTTCCGCAGTTTCCATCCCTGCCTATTATGTGGGGATTGACGCCCCGAGACGTCAACCACAAACCGCGTGGGCAGATGATGTGGGCGCATGCCCACGAATGCGCCCGCGCTCACGGCGAAGTCGGCGTGGCCGCGCTGTCAGCCGCGCGGCGGCCACTCCGGCGGATGGCTGCCGAGCGGCATGGCCGGCCGCGACCAGAACGCCGGCGTTCTGGACAGGATCGCCGCATGGCCGACCGCGCGCAGCGGACCAAAGCCGGACGATGACTCCTCCATCAAGGGCTGCACCGCCTCACCCGGAATGTCCGGCGTTTTCAGGCCCTCGGCGAGGCGGCCGAGATCCCACAGCCAGCGCCCGGTCTGCGCCAGCGAGACGCGGACATGCCAGCTGCCGCCCTCACGCGCCTGGCGCGCCCTTGCCATCATGGCGCCGAACGCCATGAGGTAGCCGGTGGCATGATCGAGCATCTGCGCCGGCAGTTCCTTCGGTCCATCGATCCCCGCGGCTTGGCCTTCGGCGTGATTGAAGCCTGTCGCGGTCTGCACCAGCGAGTCGAAGCCGCGGCGGCCGGCCCACGGTCCCATGTGGCCGTAGGCCGAGAGCGACACGGTGATGAGGCCGGGGCTGATCGCGGCGGCCTCCTCCGGCGACAAACCGAGCGAGGCCAAAGCGCCTGGGCGGTAGCCTTGCGAAAAAATGTCGGCGTCGGCGAGCAATTCGCGAAAGCGGGCCCGGCCCTCCTCGCTTTTCAGGTCGAGGAAGCAGGAGAATTTGCCGCGACCGGTATCGATGGTGAGCCACGGGATCGCCGGCAGGTCGGGACCGGAAACCAGCATCACGTCGGCGCCGTGCGCTGATAGCGCACGGCCTGCGACGGGACCGGCGATCACCCGTGACAAATCGAGTATGCGCAAGCCTTCGAGCGGACGCTCGCCGGCGGGCCACCGTCTTGGCGCAGCCTCGCCGATCTTCTCGACGATGACCGGCGGCAGTCCGGCCAGCGTTTTGGCCTGCGGCAGGGCAGACCATTCCTGATAGGATCGCATCAGCGCCACCACGCCGCCCGCGGCATAGGCCGCGGTCTCGAACGCTTCGCCGTCCCATTGCATGAGCGCGGCCTGCGCCGCCTCGCGCTCACCCTTGCAGTCCAGCACCCTGCAGACGGCGGCGCGGTGATGCGGAAAATTGGTGTGCAGCCGCACGAAGCGCTGGTCGCCGGTGCGGTAGACGCCGGCGATCGCGTCCCACGCCGGCGGCGGTGGCTCGCCATTGACGCGCAGATAGCGCTCCGACCGGCATTCGACCACCGCATGGCGCATGTCGACCGAGACGGCCTGTGACTGCCCACTTCGCAGCTTCCAGATTTCCGCCGCGGCCAGGCCCGCCGCCGCGATCGAGGCCTGCGCCGCGGCCGCGACGCGGAATGACGACGGCAGTTGCGGCTCCTCGCCGGTGAGAGTGACCGCGTCGAGCGCGGAATCCTCACCGCCAAGTAGCGTCCAGAGATCGGAAAGGATGTCGAGGGGCGTTTTCATAGGGGTCCTCGAGTTCGGTCGTCACCATCCGCGAAAGCGTATGCGTCAATTTCAGGGCCGCAGCCTACTAGATCTAGATAACGCGTTGTCGTGAGATATGACATTCGCGGGTCAAGGCTTATGCTGGCATAGGAACGATTCGATACGCCCTTGGGACGGCATGATCGACAATCCAGATCAGGTTGAACGTCTTGTGATCAAGTTGAGACAATCTCTGCCACTTTTCGCAACCGTCACTCCCGAGGTAGCTGCTGCTATTCGCAAGCTATCTGCTGAGGCTGATACGCGGCGAGCGTACCCCATCACTCAAGTCGACTATGCTGGCGACGAGGGCGGAATTGTTTGCAAAGTTGAGATCGGCGCTAGGGCTCTGTTCGCCTCAATTACGCATCTGCGATTCGGTCACGTAGGACCGATCGCTCGTCAGATAGAGACGTATCAGAAACATCGGGTCAAGCGCTTGCGACGTATACAATCGCCTCAATGAAAATCCCTCGAACTGGGCAGGATGCGCACGTTGCGGGGATGGCGGACCTTTTGCGCCGGGTTGTCCGGGTGCTGGCGCCGGTCGTCATGCAGCGGTTCGATCAGGGCCGCGCCGTTCGGCACCTCTGCCTTGCGGCCGAGCCTGTCGTCCGAAAGCAGTTGAAGGTCGGCCGAGCGGTCGTAGAGCCGTTCGGCGACGAGATGCACGACCTTTTCGGGACTGCTCTGGATATAGCCCTCGACCAGAACGAGCCGCGAGCCCATCACCTCCTTGCGGAAGCGCTCCATCACTTTCGGCCACACCACGATGTTGGCGATGCCACTTTCGTCCTCCAGCGTCATGAACACCACGCCCTTGGCGCTGCCCGGGCGCTGCCGCACCAGCACCACGCCGGCGCAGCTTGCCCGTTGCCTGTCCCTGGCATCGGAGACCTCGTGACAGGCCAGCACGCCCTCGCGCGCAAACATCGGCCGCAGGAACTGCATCGGATGGCCTTTTAGCGACAGGCGGACGGTCTGGTAGTCGGCGACGACATGTTCGGGCAGCGGCATTTCCGGCAGGTTTTCCGCATGCTCGTCCGGCTGCTCGCGCGCGATCGCCGCCTCGAACAGCGGCAGGGCTACGTCGTCCGGCAGCCGCCGCACCGCCCAGAGCGCGGCGCGGCGGTCGAGGCCGAGCGAGCGGAACGCATCGGCATCGGCCAGCAGCATCAGCGCGCGCTTCGGCAGGGCCGTGTCGCGGGCGAAATCCTCCAGCGTCGTGAACGGACGGCGCGCCCGGGCCGCGATAATGCGCTCGCACCATTCATCGCCCGTCCAGCTCATGGGATCGTCGAGATCGCGCACCCTGAACCCGTCGATCTGGCGGAAGCCGAGCCGCACCGCATGATGCTTGCCGCACTTCTCCTCCAGCGTGTTGTCGCCATGGCTGAAAGAGACATCGATCTCGCGCACCTCGACCTTGTTCTTGCAGGCGTCGCCGACGATCTGCGCCGGCGCGTAAAAGCCCATGGGCTGGGAATTCAGCAGGGAGCAGCAGAAGACGTCGGGATGAAAACGTTTCAGCCATGAGGAGACGTAGACGAGTTGCGCGAAGGCTGCCGCATGGCTCTCCGGAAAACCGTATTCGCCAAAACCCTTGATCTGGTTGAAACAGTTTTTGGCGAACTCTTCGGGATAGCCGCGCGCGATCAGGTTGCCGACCATCTTCTCTTCGAATTTGTGGATGGTGCCGAGATGACGGAAGGTCGCCATCGCGCGGCGCAGCTGGTTGGCCTCATCGGGCGTGAATTTGGCGGCCTCGATCGCGATCCGCATCGCCTGCTCCTGAAAGAGAGGCACGCCCAGCGTCTTACCCAGAATGTCCCGGAGCTCGTTGCGGTCGCCATATCTGGGAAAGGGATATTCGATCTGTTCCGGCTTCAGGCCGCGCCGCTTCAGATAGGGATGCACCATGTTGCCCTGGATCGGCCCGGGCCGAACGATCGCAACCTCGATCACGAGGTCGTAGAATGTCCGCGGTTTCAAGCGCGGCAGCATGTTCATCTGCGCGCGGCTCTCGACCTGGAACACGCCGAGCGACTCGCCGCGGCACAGCATGTCGTAGACTCGGGAGTCCCCGGTCGGAATGGTCGCAAGCTCCCAGCGCTTGCCCTTGTGCTGGTCGATCAGGTCAAAACATTTGCGGATGCAGCTCAGCATGCCCAAAGCGAGCACGTCGACCTTCATCATCCTGATCTCGTCGATGTCGTCCTTGTCCCATTCGATGAAGGTGCGGTCCTCCATCGCGGCATTGCCGATCGGCACGTACTCGTCGAGTCGGCCTTGCGTCAGCACGAAGCCGCCGACATGCTGCGACAGATGGCGGGGGAAATCGATCAGCTCGGCGGCGAGCCGCACCGCCTGGTCGATCATTGGATTCTTCGGATCAAGCCCGGCCTGCTTGACCTGCATCTCGGAGAGGCCGTCGCCCCAGCTGCCCCACACGGTGTCGGCCAGCAGCGACGTGACGTCCTCGGTCAGGCCGAGCGCCTTGCCGACATCGCGGATCGCGCTGCGCGGCCGGTAGTGGATGACGGTCGCGACGATGGCGGCGCGGTGGCGGCCGTAACGGCGATAGACATATTGCATCACCTCCTCGCGGCGCGAATGCTCGAAATCGACGTCGATGTCGGGCGGCTCGCGACGCTCCTCGGAGAGAAAGCGCTCGAACAAAAGGTCGATCTCGACCGGATTGACCGAGGTGATGCCGAGCATGAAGCAGACGGCGGAATTGGCCGCCGATCCCCGTCCCTGGCACAGGATGTTTTTCGAGCGCGCGAAGCGGACGATGTCATGCACGGTGAGGAAATAATGCGCGTAATCGAGTTTTCTGATCAGCGCCAGTTCCTTCTCCAGCGTTGTTTGCAGCTTGGCATCGATGCCTTGCGGGAAATATCGGTCCCTGCCCTGCCAGGTCAGATCCTCCAGATGCTCCTGCGCGGTCTTGCCCGGCGGCACCGGCTCGTCCGGATATTGATATTTCAATTCGTCCAGCGTGAAGGTGATGCGCCGGGCAAAGCGCAGCGTTTCGGCAATGGCGTCCGGGTGATCGCGAAACAGCCGCGCCATCTCGGCAGCCGGTTTCAGGTGCCGCTCGGCATTGGCTTCCAGCAGGCGCCCCGCTATCTCGATACTGGTTTTTTCGCGGATGCAGGTGACGACATCCTGCAGCACCCGCCGGCCGTGGTCATGATAGAGCACGTCATTGGTGGCGATCAGCGGCACGCGGGCACTGCTCGCGATCTGCTGCAGACGTGCCAGCCGCCGCCTGTCGTCGCCGCGGTGAAACAGGCTTGCGCCGAGCCACACGCCATCGGCACGCGTGGCGCGCATCTTGCCCAGGACCTGCGTGACGGTCTCGGCCTGCACGCGATAGGGCGGCATCAGGACCAGCAAGAGTCCGTCGCTGAATTCGGCGAGATCGGCAAAGCGCAAGTGACATTCGCCTTTCTCGGCGGCAAGCTTGCCCTTGCTGAGCAGCCGGCAGAGCCGGCCGTAAGCCAGACGGTCGCGCGGATAGGCCAAAATATCGGGCGTGCCGTCGGTGAAGACGAGGCGCGATCCGACCAGAAGTTTGGGCAGCGATTTCAGCTCGGGATTTTTCAGTTCCGCATAGGCGCGCACGATGCCGGCGAGCGTGTTGTGGTCGGCGATGCCGATTGCGGCCAGGCCATATTCGCCGGCCTGGTGGACATATTCCTGCGGATGCGAGGCGCCGCGCAGGAACGAGAAGTTTGAGGTGACGCCGATCTCGGCATATTGAGGCGCACTCATGCGAACAGCCCATGCATGAACCAGTGCGGCTGCACCGGCTTGCCGTCCTGCTGCTCGATCTCGCGCTCGTAAAGCCCGTCGCGATAGACCCAGAACCGCAAGCCCGCCTCGTCCTCGACGCGGAAATAATCGCGTGTCAGCGCATCTCCGCCCGCCCGCCACCATTCCATGGCGATGCGCTCGGGGCCTTCGGCGCGAACCACCAGATGCGTGGCGCGCCGCCACACGAAACGGGCGGGCGGCCCGTCCGGCACCTGCGCGATCACCAAAATTTCCTCCGGCCGGTCGAACAGCCGCAAGGGTCGCAGCGGCGGCTCGCCTTCCGCGCGCTCCGGCCAGGCCGCGGTCGTTGCGGCTGTGAGATGCTGCTGCGCCGGCACGGGCAGCACCGCGCGCTCCGGGAGGTGGGTGTCCTGCGGCAGATGCACGAGAACGCGCCTGGTGCCGAGACGGGCGGAGAGCCGGTCGATCAATGCGGCGAGTTCGTCATTGTCGTGGACATGGGCGTCGAGATCGCGCTGCTCCTGCACCACGATCTCGCTGCGGCTCGCGGCGAGGCGAACGAGGTCGAAGCCGAAGCCGGGATCGAGCGGGTCGGCCAGCGCATCGAGCCGTTCACGAAGCAGGCGGTCGATCACCTCAGCCTTCGTCACCGGCTGTCCGGTGTCGACCGTGAGTGTGCGCACAATCCCGTCGGTGCGGAAGAAGGAGGCCTCCAGCCGCCGTGCGCCCTTGCCATGGCGGTCCAGGGCTGCAACCAGCATCGCGGCCAGGCTTGAAAGCGCGGTCATGATCGCGCCATCGGTTGCGACCGGCTCGGCAAAGCGTTTTTCGGTGATGTAATCCGGCAGCGGTTTTCGCGGGCTGATGGGGCAGTCGCCCTGCCCCAAGGCCTGGGCCAGGAGAGTCGTAAAGGCAGACCCGAAGCGCGCGGTGATCTCGTGACGGCCGCGTGCGGCGACATCGGCGATGGTTTTCAGGCCCGCGCGGCGCAGCCCGACGGTGATCGCCTCGCTTGCGCCAAGCGCTGACACCGGCAAGGGACCGACCGCGTCCGCCTCCTCACCGTGGCCGACGATGCGGCCATGGACGTGGCGGTTCAGCGTCCGCGCACAGACCGGATTTGCGGCAATCGCGGCCGAGACGGCAAAACCCTGGATGGTCAGGAGATCCGAGACCAGCCGCAGCATCGCGGCCTCACCGCCGAACAGATGGGCGCAGCCGGTGATGTCGAGGAACAGGCCATGCGGCGGATCGAGCGCCACCAGGGGCGTGAAGCGGTCGCACCAGTCGGCGATGTCGGAGAGCGTTTTTGCGTCCAGCGCCTCGTCGGCGTCGAACACATCGAGATACGGGCAGATGGCGCGGGCATTGGCCAGCGGCAGGCCGACGGTCAGGCCAAGCTTGCTGGCCGCCTCGTCGAGCGAATAAATCTGCAGCGCATTGTTCTCCTTGATAACGACGATGCTGGGCGCGCCGTCGTCAGGCAAAGCGCCGTATCTTTGTGACGCGTTTTCTTCACGCGAACCGGTACCCACTTCGCTTGAAAACGCTTTGATCGCGAGACTGCGCTTGATGCGGTCGATGGGCAGGCGTGGCAGCCAGAGGCTGAGAATCCGCCGCCGGTTCTGTGAAAAGGCGCTCATCACATTTCCATTCCATGATCCATCGGCCGTTCAGGCCATGGCGGTTGCGGACAAGCTCGGCATCGAAAATCGGCGCGCCCCACGCGGCCCAGGACGCCGATGGCGGCGAATGCGCCGCGCGTACGATCCATCGCGTTTCTGCCGTGGAAGGCTGCGGGCTTGCGGCGACACGCAGCACCAGCGCGGTGACGCCGGAGGCCTGCGCCGCCAGGGTCAGCTTGCGGCTTGCGACCAGGTCGAGTTTTTGCGTCTCGCCCCAGACTTCCAGCACCACGACGCCGAGCGCGTCGCAGGCGAGCGCATCGGCGGACGCCCGCAAGGTGGCTTCGACATCGGTGGTGCGCACCGTGACCAGGCCGCGCGGATCGAGGCCGAGTTCGGCAAGCCCGCTCATCGACAGCGCGCCGGCTTCCCGCTCACAAAAATCCTGCCGGATCCAGAGCAGCGGCCGGCGCGGCGCGACCCGCCCCGCCAGGCCTGCGACAAACCCCGTCGCCGCGGCACTCTGCCGGCCGGCATCAGTGAACACTTCATGGACAGCGCCCATCGCAAGGCCGCCCTGCAGCGCCGCATCGGCCTCGGCATGGCCGAGGCTGGCGCGGCGCGGTTGCAGCACATCGCCTTGCGCCTCGATCCGCTCGATGCGGTCGCGCAAAGTCGCAAGCGTGCTCAGGCGTGCGCTGGTCATTGCGCCGCTTCCCTCGGAGATGATGGCCACCCTGATTCACAGAACCAGGAGCTGGCCTGATTGTTCATGATATGTTCTAATATAAAGCTAACCTCGCAGGCAGAGTCAATCCGGATCAGGTCGGAGATGATTTTTTCAATGAAACCAATGGGCTGCGTCGGGGTTTGCAGCGACGGCTGAAGGTATTAGAGGAGGCTCTCGAATGCACCTCGTAACCCTCGACAACGAAACCGATTTTGACGGCTGGCGGATGGCGGCCCGTGCGCTTGCGCTGAGCGGCGTGACGCCGGCCGAGGTGAGCTGGACCGTCAGGGATCGCGCGCACGACCTGCCCTCGCAGGCCGCCCTGCCGTTTCCCGACATGCCGGAAGGACGCTTCAGCGTTCCAGCGAAATTCATCGCGCTTGCGCACATCATCATCCGGCATCGCGATAGCGTGCGCTTCGCCCTGCTCTATCGCCTGCTCTGGCGCCTCCGGCACCATCACGATCTCTTGGATAACGCGGATGATCCTGACGTCGCCCAAGCGGAGATAATGGCGAGTGCCGTGCGCCACGATGAGCAGAGAATGCTCGACACCCTGCGCTTTCACGAAATCGGCCGCGAGCGCACCTCGCGCTATGTCGCCTGGTTCGCGCCGGAGCATCACATTGTCGAAGCGGTCGCCCCAAGCTTCGCGCGCCGCTATGCCGACATGCCCTGGTCGATCCTGACGCCAGACATGTCAGCCCATTTCGATGGCAGCCTGATCTCCTTCACGGAGGGGACAGGCGAGGCCGGAGCGCCGTCCGAGGATCGGCTGGAGGAAACCTGGCGGCTTTATGCCGCGAACCTTTTCCCTCCGGGGAGGTTACATCAGAAGGCGCAACCGCCGAAACGATCCTGGCAGACCATCGAACCTGTGCTGTCCGATGCCGTCAGCGACGCGCAGACTGATCCGAACGCCGCCATGCGACGCAAGACAGAGACATCCGCCGACGATGTTGAAAAATTGCGCCAGGAGGCCGCGACTTGCCGCGCCTGCCACCTCTGGAAGCACGCGACCCAGACCGTGTTCGGCGAAGGCCCCAAACATGCGCCGATCATGATGGTCGGCGAACAGCCCGGAGACAAGGAAGACCTCGCGGGGCTTCCCTTCGTCGGACCCGCCGGGCAGATGCTCGACCGCGCCATGGAGGAAGCCGGCATCGACCGCAAGAAGGTCTATGTCACCAATGCCGTAAAGCATTTCAAATTCGTACCCCGCGGAAAAATCCGGCTGCATCAGAAGCCGAACACCGAGGAAATCAGGGCCTGCCGGCAATGGTATGAACGGGAACTCGCCGCCCTCAGGCCGAAGCTCGTGATCGCGCTGGGCGCGACCGCCGCGCAATGCGTGTTCGGCAAGATCACGCCGATCAACAAGAACCGCGGCCATTTGATCGATCTCGCAGAGGGTGCGAAGGCGTTGGTAACGGTGCACCCGTCCTATCTCTTGCGGCTGCCCGATGCCGATGCGAAGGCGCGGGAATATGATCGTTTTGTCGCGGATCTGAAGATCGCAGCCGCCATGCTCGGGAAACTGGCTCGGGCGGCCTAATCATTGTTCCGGTGCCGCAACGCAACGCGGGACCGGGATAACCCGACGCCTGTCATCTGCGCTTCAAGTCCGTCAGTCAAACTTGGCCCCTGGTCTTAGTAAGGGGGTCACCATGACCGACATGACAGTCAATTCAGTGACGGGGGATTCCGGCCCCGTCCAGCCGGCCTCGCGGCCCAATTTGGACAAGGGGTTCAACCCCCTCACACTAATTATCTTCCTGGGGATTCTAGCTGCCGGATTGCTGTTCGTCGCCTACAGCATCTATGCCGACATCGACGCGACCGGCACCAAGGTCACGACCTACACGCCCTTCATCCTGCTGTTCGTCGCGCTGCTGATCGCGCTCGGCTTCGAGTTCGTGAACGGTTTTCACGACACCGCGAACGCGGTCGCGACCGTGATCTACACCCACTCGCTGCCCGCTCCGGTCGCCGTGGTCTGGTCCGGCATGTTCAACCTGTTCGGCGTGCTGCTCTCCTCCGGTGCGGTCGCCTTCGGCATCGTCTCGCTGCTGCCGGTCGAACTGATCCTGCAGGTCGGGTCGAACGCCGGCTTTGCCATGGTGTTCGCGCTGCTCATCGCCGCCATCATCTGGAATCTCGGCACCTGGTGGCTCGGCCTGCCGGCCTCGAGCTCCCACACGCTGATCGGCTCGATCATGGGAGTTGGCATCGTCAACGCAATGCTGCGCGGCCGCGACGGAACCTCGGGCGTCGACTGGGGTCAGGCCACCAATATCGGCAAGGCGCTCTTGCTGTCGCCGCTGTTCGGTTTCGCGCTCGCCTTCCTGCTGCTCTTCGTCGTCAAGACGATCCTGCAGCGCGCCACGCCCGCGCTGTTTTCCGAGCCGAAGGGCAACCAGCCGCCGCCGTGGTGGATCCGCGGAATCCTGATCCTCACCTGCACGCTGGTCAGCTTCTTCCATGGCTCCAACGACGGGCAGAAGGGCATGGGCCTGATCATGCTGATCCTGATCGGCACGGTGCCGACCGCCTATGCGCTGAACCGCTCGATGCCGACCAGCCAGATCGAGCAGTTCGTGAAAAACTCGACCGCCGCCAGCAAGGTCATCGAGACCAAGGCGTTCGGCTACAACGTGATCGGCAACCCGCGGCCGGCGGTGACCAGCTACGTCTCGATGCACCAGATCAACGAGGGCACCTATCCCTCGCTCGCGGTGCTGGTGCGCGAGATCGCCGATCAAGTCACGCATTACGGCTCGCTGGCGAAGGTGCCGGCGGAAGCCGTCGGCAACACGCGCAACGACATGTACCTGGTCTCGGAGGCGATCCGGTTCCTGATGAAGGACAAGGAGAGCGACCTCAAGGCCGACGACGTCGCGGTGCTGAACGCCTACAAGGGCTCGCTCGACAACGCGACCAAATTCATCCCGGGCTGGGTGAAGATCGTTGTCGCGATTGCGCTCGGGCTCGGCACCATGATCGGCTGGAAGCGCATCGTGGTCACGGTCGGCGAGAAGATCGGCAAGACGCATTTGACCTATGCGCAGGGTGCCTGCGCCGAGATCACCGCGGCCGCCACGATCGCGGCCGCCGACGTCTACGGCCTGCCGGTGTCGACCACCCATGTGCTGTCATCCGGCATCGCCGGCACGATGGCCGCGAACGGCTCGGGACTGCAATGGTCGACGATCCGCAACATCGCGATGGCCTGGGTGCTGACGCTGCCGGCGGCGATGGTGATCTCCGGCACGCTGTACCTGGTGTTCTCGCAGCTGTTCTGAGGCGCGCCGTCATTGCGAGCCAACGGGTCCGCGCGAAGCGCGGACCGATGACAGGCTCCGCGAAGCATTCCAGAAATCTAACCGCTCGGACAGACTGGATTGCTTCGGCGCAAGAGCGCCTCGCAATGACGACTGAAACGAAAAAGGCCCGCGCAAGCGGGCCTTTTTGTTTAGCGCCGGCGGATTCACACCGCCAGCGTGTTCTCGACCAGCTTGATCCAGAACGAGGTGCCGTACAGGATCGCCTCGTCGTTGAAGTCGTAGGCCGGATGATGCAGGCCGGCGCTGTTGCCGTTGCCGCAAAAGATGAACGCGCCGGGCCGCGCCTGCAGCATGTAGGAGAAATCCTCGGCGCCCATCAGCGGCGGCATCTCCTCGACATTGCCCTCGCCCGCAACCTCCGCCGCGATCTTCCGGGCGATGTTGGTCTGGGCGGCGTGGTTGACCGTCACCGGGTAGCCGCGCTCATAGCCGAGATCGATCTTGGCGCCGGTGATCTGCGCGACGCCGGCAACGATCTCGCGCACCCGCTTCTCGACCAGCAGCCGCGCCTCCGGCGTCAGCGTCCGCACGGTGCCGCGCAGTTCGGCGGTCTGCGGAATGACGTTGCGGGCGTTGCCGGCGTGGAATTCGCACATCGACAGCACTGCGGAGTCCAGCGGATCGAGGCTGCGCGCCACGACCTGCTGCAATGCATTGATGATCTGGGCGCCGACCAGGACCGAGTCGATGCATTTGTGCGGCCGCGCCGCGTGCCCGCCATGGCCCTCGATGGTGATGTCGATGGAGTCTGTCGCGGCCATCACGGGGCCGGGGCGGATCGCGAACGAGCCGATCGGAATCCCCGGGCCGTTATGCATGCCGTAGACCTGATCGATGCCGAAGCGGTCCATCAGGCCGTCGTCGATCATGGCCTTGGCGCCCGCGCCGCCCTCTTCCGCCGGCTGGAAGATCACGACCGCGTCGCCGGAAAAATTCCGTGTCTCGGCGAGATAGCGCGCGGCGCCCAGCAGCATCGCAGTGTGGCCGTCATGGCCGCAGGCGTGCATCAGGCCCGGCGTCTTGGAGGCATAGGGCAGTCCGGTCGCCTCCTCGATCGGCAGCGCATCCATGTCGGCGCGGAGCCCGATCACCTTGACGTCGCCATGACCGGCCGGCTTTTTCCCCTTGATGACACCGACCACGCCCGTCTTGCCCAGCCCCGTCGCGACCTCGTCGCAGCCGAACTCGCGCAGGCGATCGGCCACGAAGGACGAGGTGCGCAGGGTGTCGTAGAGCAGTTCCGGATATTGATGGATGTCCCGCCGCCAGGCTTGGATGTCGGAATGCAGATCGGCGACGCGATTGACGATGGGCATGAGGCTCTCGGATCAGGTTGTGAAGGAATTTTGACCTGTCTAGCATGGCCCTCCAGCCGACCCAACCCGGCCCGTCGGTCGGATCGGCATCCATCGCGCGGGCCGCGGGCAGCAAAGACCCTGGATCGCTTGCGCGCTTGCTGCAGCATCGAAGCTGTGCCAACGGTTCGGCCCCAAAGGGACGGAAACATGAACATGCAGGCCGAATTGCGCTGTCGGTGCGGAGAAGTACGCGCTGTCGTGAAGGACCCCTCCCCCAAGACCGTCAATCGCGTGATCTGCTATTGCGACGACTGCCAGGCCTTTGCGCATCAGCTCGGCCGTTCCGACCTGCTGGACGTTCATGGCGGCACCGACGTCGTCCAGGTCGCCCCTGCATCCCTCACATTCGTGCGAGGCCAGGACAAGATCGCGGCCGTGCGATTGTCGCCCAAGGGGCTGTTCCGGTGGTATGCGACCTGCTGCAACACCCCGGTGGGCAATACGCTGACGCCGTCAGTTCCCTTTGTCGGTGTGGTCGCAAAAGCCTTCGAAGCCGACGGGCAAGATCCGGATGCGCTGTTCGGCCGTCCAGTCGGCACGAATCTGGGAAAGTTCGCAATCGGCGACGTCCCGGGCACGACCAAGGGCGTCAGCCTGTCGCTGCTGCTCCGCGTTCTGCGCCTGGTGCTGGGCTGGCGCCTCACCGGAAAGGCCTGGCCGCATCCGTTTTTCGAACGCGGCAGTGGCGCACCGCGTTATCCCGTTGTCGTGCTGTCGCGCGAACAGCGCGACGCCTTGCGTCCCCTCTGCGGTCCGCGGCCGCAAGCCCTGACACGGGTCCGATGAAGCAGCTGGAAGGCGATTTCGACTACATCATCGTCGGTGCCGGTACCGCGGGATGCATCCTCGCCAACCGCCTGTCGGCAGACCCGCGCCGCCGGGTGCTGATCCTGGAGGCCGGCGGCAACGACAACTGGATCTGGTTCCACATTCCGGTCGGCTATCTCTTCGCGATCGGCAATCCGCGCTCGGACTGGATGTTCCGGACCGAGGCCGAAGCCGGCCTCAACGGCCGCGCGCTGGCCTATCCGCGCGGCAAGGTGATCGGCGGCTGCTCGGCGATCAACGCAATGATCTCGATGCGCGGCCAGGCGGCCGACTACGACCACTGGCGCCAGCTCGGGCTCGCCGGCTGGGCGTATCAGGACGTGCTGCCGGCCTTCAAGCGGCTGGAGGATCATTTCCTCGGCGAGAGCGAGCACCATGGCGCCGGCGGCGGCTGGCGCATCGAGGCGCCGCGGCTGTCCTGGACCATTCTGGACGCGGTCGGCAAGGCCGCGCAGGACATGGGGATCCGGAAAATCGCCGACTTCAACACCGGCGACAATGAGGGCGTCAGCTATTTCCACGTCAACCAGAAGCGCGGCCGCCGCTGGTCGTCGGCGCGCGGTTTTCTCAAGCCGGCGCTGAGCCGCTCCAATCTGCGGCTCGAGACCCATGTGCTGGTCGATCGGCTGCTGATCGAAAACGGCCGCGCCGTCGGCGTGCGCTTCATGCAGGGCGGCGAGGTCGTCGAGGCCCGCACCAAGGGCGAAGTGATTTTGAGCGCCGGCGCGATCGGCTCGGTGCAGGTGCTGCACCGCTCCGGCATCGGGCCCTGGGAATGGCTGTCGCCGATCGGCATCGACGTCGTGCTCGACCGCCAGGGCGTCGGCCGCAACCTGCAGGACCATCTGCAGCAGCGCGCGATCTACAAAGTCGAGGGCGTGCGGACCCTGAACGAGACCTATCATTCGCTGGTCCGGCGCGGCCTGATGGGCCTCGACTATGCGCTCCGCCGCCGCGGCCCGCTGACGATGGCGCCATCGCAGCTCGGCATCTTCACCCGCTCCGATCCGAGCCGCGAACGCGCCAACATCCAATTCCACGTGCAGCCGCTGTCGCTCGACAAGTTCGGCGATCCGCTGCACTCTTTTCCGGCCATCACGGTGTCGGCCTGCAACCTGCAGCCGACCTCGCGCGGCATCGTGCGGATCCGCAGCCGCGAGATATCGGCCGCGCCGTCGATCGCGCCGAACTATCTGTCGACCGATGAGGATCGCCAGGTCGCGGCGGACGCGATCCGCACCACGCGCCGCCTGATGCAGCAGCCGGCACTAGAACGCTATTCGCCGAGCGAATTTCTGCCGGGTCCCGCAGTCGGTGATGACGATGCGTCGCTCGCGAAAGCCGCCGGCGACATCGGCACCACGATCTTCCATCCCGTCGGCACCGCGAAAATGGGACTTGCCAGCGACCCCACCGCCGTCGTCGACGAGCGGCTCTGCTTTCACGGCATTTCGGGCCTGCGCGTCGCCGACGCCTCCGTGATGCCGACCATCACCTCGGGCAACACCAACACGCCGACCGCAATGATCGCCGAAAAGGCCGCGACCATGATCATCGAGGACGGACGGTAGCTAACGCAGCCCAGGTGAGGGCAGGTTCGAGCCGCATCGGCGGTGAGTTCCCTCTCCCCGCAAGCGGGGAGAGGGAACCGAATGAGCGGACCGGCCGCTCCAGCCAACACTCAGCGCGCCGTCTACTCCCACGACCAGGTCGAAAAATCGTTCTCGAACTGCGGCACGTCCTTCCAGACGCCCTTCAGCTTCTTGCTGGCGACCGTGGGCCATTGCGGCTGGAACAGGAAGCCCGCAGCCGCATCGGTTGCGAGCATGCGCTGGGCATCGCCGAGCAGCTTTGCGCGGCCCGCCTCGTCCGAGGTGGTCACGATCTGCTTGTAGAGCGCGTTGAAGGCTTCGGAGTGGTAGCCGAAATAGTAGTCCGGCTCGGTCCATTTGACGAGATCGAACGGCTCGACATGGGAGATGATGGTCAGATCGTAATCATGCGGCCCGCCCGGCGTAAAGACCTGCGACAGCCATTGCGCCCACTCGATGTTCTCGATCTTGGCCGTGATCCCGACCTTGGCGAGTTCGGCCGCGAGGATCTCGCCGCCCTGCCGCGCATAAGGCGGCGGCGGCAACTTGAGGCTGACCTCGAGCGGCGTGGTCACACCGGCCTCGCTCAGCAGCTTCTTGGCCTTCTCGGGATCGTAGGGGTTGATGCCGGTGGTATCGACATAGCCCAGCGAGCCCGGCGTATAGAAGCTGCCGATCGGAACGCCAAGACCCTCGACGGCGCCGTCGATCATGGCTTTGCGGTCGATCGCGGCGAGGATGGCGCGGCGCACCCGCACGTCATCGAACGGTTTCTTCTTGTTGTTGATGGTGACGATGGTCTTGGCCTTCGAGCCGCCGATCAGCACCTGGAAACGCGCATCCGACTTGAACTGCTCGACGACGCGCGTCGCCACTCTGGGAAACGCGTCGACGTCACCCGACAACAGCGCGGCGGCCTGTGCGGCGGGATCGCTGATGAAGCGGATCGTCACCTTGGACAATTTGATCGCGGCAGCATTGCGGTAATCGGGCCATTTGTTGAGCGTGATCGACGAGCCCTTGGTCCATGATCCCAGCGTATAGGGTCCGGTCCCTACCGGCTGCGTCGCGTCGGTCGGCGCGCTCTTCGGCTCGACGATCGAGCCGCTTGCCTGCCCCAACAGGAACGGCAGGTTCGGCTCGGAATATTTCAGCGTGATCACGATGGTATTGGCGTCTGGCGCGCTGACCGATTCAAAGCTCTGGTAAAGGCTCTTGTCCTTGTTGGTCGAGTTGGGCGCTGCATTGCGGTCGAAGGAGAATTTCACCGCCGCGGAATCGAACGGCTCGCCGTTCTGGAATTTGACGCCCTTGCGCAGCTTGAAAGTAAAGCTCTTCAGATCCTCCGTCGCCTGCCAGCTCTCCGCGAGCAAGGGCGACACCGAGCCGTCCTCGTTGATCTTGGTCAGCGTCTCATAGACGTTGTAGAGCGTGACCTCGGCGATCGCCGCGGCCGCGGCCGTGGTTGGATCGAGCCCGGGCGGCTCCAGCGTCATGGCCATGACGACGCTGTCCTTCTTGCCCTGTGCCAGGGTCGGCAGCGGCGTCGCAGCGAAGCCGGCTGCCACGGCAAGAATGGTTAGTTTCTTCAACATTTGCTTGCTCCGCAGGAAAATCGTGAGAACAGTCTAGCCTTCCGCGGCCACCGGCGGCAACGCCATCACGGCCTCGGCATGATGGCAGGCGGCCAAATGTCCCGGGCCGAGCTCGCGCAAGGCGGGCGCCAGCTCGCGGCAGCGCTGGTCAGCCAGCGGACAGCGCAGGGCATAGGCGCAGCCGGCGGTGCTCTGCGATTGCGAGGCAATCGCCTGCGCGCCCCGGCGCCGGCGCCCGCCTCCGGCACGGGCGCGGGGAACGGCTTCCAGCAGCGCCCGCGTATAGGGATGGCCGCAATGCGCGAACAGGTCCTCGGGGCGGCCCTGCTCGACGATGCGGCCGAGATACATCACCGCGATCTCGTCGCAGAGATAGTCGACCACCGCGAGATCATGGCTGATCAGGATGTAACTCAGCCCGAACTGCTCCTGCAGGTCCTCCATCAGGTTCAACACCTGCGCCTGGACGGAGACATCGAGCGCGCTGACCGGCTCGTCGGCGACGATCAGTTTCGGCTGGGTGATCAGCGCGCGCGCAATCGCGATGCGCTGGCGCTGGCCGCCGGAGAACTCGTGCGGATATTTGTCCATGTCCGCATCGCGCAGGCCGACCTGCCGCAGCACGGCGGCGACCCGCTCGCGCATGTCGGCACGGCCGACCCGTGACAACGCGGTCAGCGGCTCGGCGACGATCCGCGCCACCGTCTGGCGCGGATCGAGCGAGCCATAGGGATCCTGGAACACCATCTGGAAATCGCGACGGGCGCGGCGCAGTTCATCCACCGCCATCGCGTTGAGATCGCGTCCCGACAGCGACACCGTGCCCGACGACGGACGCTCCAGCGCCATCACCAGCCGCGCCAGGGTCGACTTGCCCGAGCCGGACTCCCCGACGACGCCGAGGCTCTGCCTCGCCTTGACCTGCAGGCTGACGCCGTTGAGCGCATGCACCTGCGCCGGCGGACGGAACAGGCTTTCGCGCGGCAGCGTGTAGCGCTGCACGAGGTCGGTGACCTCGACGAGCGGCGGCGCGGCTTGGGTTGGATCGAGCATCATGCGCCCAAAACCTCGGGCAGATTCGCCATCGAGACGTCTGTTCGTACGCAGCGCACGAGATGATCGCCTCCAACCCTGACCATGGCCGGAAAGGCCGCGCGGCAACGGCTTTCGACCAGGGGACAGCGATCGGCGAACGGACAGCCCGTGGGCAGATCGGCAAGCTCGGGCACCGTGCCGGCAATGGTCTTCAGCCGCGTGCCTTTCCTGGCACCGAGCCGCGGGCGCGCCCGAAACAGGCCCTGCGTATAGGGGTGGCCCATGCGCGAGAACACCGCGTCCGTCGCCCCGCTCTCGACGACGGTGCCGCCATACATCACCATCATCTTCTGCACGTTCTCGGCGATGACGCCGAGATCATGCGAGATCAGGATCATCGCCATGCCGCGCTCGGCAACGAGATCGGCGATCAGGTCGAGGATCTGGCCCTGGATCGTGACGTCGAGCGCCGTGGTCGGCTCGTCGGCGATGAGCAGGTCGGGCTGGCAGGCGAGCGCGATCGCAATCGTGACGCGCTGGCGCTGGCCCCCGGAAAACTGGTGCGGATAGGCATCGACGCGCCG
>Ga0207699_10000294_pt1 | contig 26846 bp, 18 predicted proteins | sample LARL51metaG_FD_184344 | JGI IMG/M metagenome (GOLD analysis project Ga0207699, IMG submission 184344) | Corn, switchgrass and miscanthus rhizosphere microbial communities from Kellogg Biological Station, Michigan, USA - LAR L5-1 metaG... | ecosystem: Host-associated > Plants > Roots >...
TAGACGACGACCGGCACCGTCGTCGCGGCCGGCAGCTCGCCGATGTCGCCCGCGAAGGCGACCCGCAGCGATGCCGGGCCGGTCGGGACGCCCGCCGGCAGGGTCAGGGTGGCGGTCGCCGTGCCGGTGGCGTCGGTCGTGCCCGTTGCCATGACCGAGCCGAAGGTGAACGTCACCGTCTTGCCGGCGAGCGGCGCACGGCTCTGGGCATCGCTGAGCACGGCGCTGACCGTCTGCGGCTGGCCCGTGGCGATGCCGGCCGAACCGGTGTAGACGATCGCCGTGTCGTCGCGATGGATCGCGACCAGCACCGATGCCGCGGAGGCGCCGTAGCCGACGCTGCCGGCGAAGACGACGCCGAGCGGGACCGCGCCCGGGTTCATCGTCGGCGTCACGCTCACCGTCGCGGTGCCGCTCGCGTCGGTCACCCCCGTCACTGTCTGCGCCCCGAGCGTGAAGCCGAGCGTCTGGCCGGCGAGCGGCTGGCCGGTCGTCGCCGCCGTCAGCCGCGCCGAGAGGATCAGCGGATCGCCGTAGTCGCCGAACGTCGGCCCGGTATAGACGACCGCCGTGGGCACCGCCGTCCAGACGATCGTCGCCGGGTTCGAGGTCAGCATCGCGCCGCCCTGGCCGGTCGTGGCCTGGACGAGGTCCGAGCCCTGCACGAGGCCGGTGAAGCTGAAGGCCGCCACGCCGGCGGCGTCGGTCGTCGCCTGGCCGGTCGTGCCGGCGTCGGGGCCGCTCCCTACCGTGAAGGTGACCACCTGGCCGGCGACCGGCTGCCGGTTGCCGCCGAGCAGGGTCGCCGTGAGCCCCGCCGCGGTCCCCACCGGCAGGCTCTGGGAGAGCGGCGCGAGGACGAAGCCCGAGCTCCCGCTCGAGGTCCAGGTGGCGGTCACCGGGGTGGCGCTCAGCACGTTTCCCCCCTGCAGGCCGACGCTCGCCGTCAAGGTGTCGGTGCCGGCGGCCGCGCTGGTGTAGCTGTACAGGGTCTGGCCGCTGGCGTCGGTCGTCTGCCGCGCGGTCCGGCCGGCGTTCGGGCCGCTCGCGACCTGGAAGGTGACGGTGAGGCCGGCCACCGGGTGGTTCGCGCCGTCGGTGGCGAGCAGGGTGGCGTTGTAGGGCGTGCCCACCGCCTGGGTGGCGCTGGGCGGGCTCAGGGCGAGCTGGACGGTCGGCAGCCAGAGCGCGGTCGCCGGGCTCGACGGGATGAGGCCGCCGCTGGCGTTGGTGATCGAGGCGGAGAGCGTGTCGGTCCCCGCCACGGTGCCGGTGTAGCCGAAGGTGGCAACGCCGTTGGCGTCGGTCACCGCCTGGGCGGTCCGGCCGGCGTTCGGCCCCGAGGCCACCGCGAACTGGACCGTGACGCCGGCGAGCGGCGAGCCGCCGGCATCGGTCGCCACCGCGGTCGCGGTGTAGAGGGCGCCGAGCGGGTTGGCGGCCGCGGCCGGCAGCAGCGCCAGCTGGCCGGCGCTGATGCTGGCGCTGGTGTCGATCAGGCGCCATTGCAACGACTCGTTGGGGAAGCCGCAGGCGTTGCGGTCGACGCCGAAGGTATCGATGACGTGGGCGGTGTCGAGGTAGCTCGCCGGCTGGCCGGCGATGGTCACCGTGATCTTGGGGATCTGCGGATCGTTCGGCGCCGGCGGGATGCAGAAGAACACCGGCGCCCCAGAGACCGGGTAGTCGCTGGTGTCGAAGTTGATGAAGGCGGTCTGGGTGAGGATCGCCGAGCCGTGGGCCGGGATGGTGAAGCTCCCCCAGAGGTTGAACACCGGCGGCGGCAGCCGCGGATCGACCGGATGGGGCACGATGCGCTGCAGGTCGACGACCACGCTGTCGACGGCGAGCGGGTTCGGGCCCGGGTTGTCCAGCCGCACCGCGCCAGCGTCGAAGGGCGGCGCGCCGCCGATGAACAGCACGTTCGGGTCGCCCTGCCAGGGCACCGGGAAGGCCGGGTGCGGCCGGGTGTTGTCGGCGTAGCCGACGAAGACCGCGAGCCCGTAGGGCGACTCCCAGACGACGGTCGCGAGGTTCGACTTGAGCGTCACGCCGGTGGCGTTGGTGAAGCTCGCCTGCACCGTGTCGGTCCCGACGATCGTGCCGGTGTAACCGAAGGGCGCCCGCCCGGCGGCGTCGGTCACCGCCTGGCCGCCGAGGCCGTGGTTGGGGCCGGCGGTGACGCTGAAGTGGACGGCGACGTTGGGCAGCGGCCGGCCGCTCGCGTCGGTCAGCACCGCGGTCAGCGTGGTGGCGGTCCCCGCCGGGGTGGCGCCGGTCAGCGGCAGCAGCTGGAAGGCGCCGCTGGCGCCCACGCCGGTCGTGCCGATCAGCCGCCAGGGGAGCGCCTCGTTGCCGCCGGCGACGCAGTAGAAGCGGTCGGCGCCGCCGGTGTCGAGCACGTGGGCGGTGTCGAAGTAGGCGGTCGGCACCCCGCCCATGGTGACCGTCACCCTGGGCACCCGCGGATCGAAGGGCGAGACGGTCTGGCCGCAGCCGACGATCGGGTAGTCGCTGGTGTCGAAGTCCGGGAAGGTCTGCTGGGTCAGGATGACCGTGCCGTGGGCGGGCACGACGAAGCTTCCCCAGAGATCGAACACCGGCGGCGGCAGGAACTGGAACGCCGACGTGTTCGGCCGCTGCAGGTCGACCGTGACGTCGTCGACCGCCAGCGGCTGGTCGGTGGCGTTGTCGATCCGCACGGCGCCGGCGTCGAACGGCCCCGCGCCGCCCAGGAAGACGGTGTTCGGCGAGCCCTGCCAGGGGATCGGGAACGCTCCGCTCGGCCGCAGGCTGTCGGCATAGGCGACGTAGACCGCCAGCGCCTGCTGCGACAGCTCGATCGTGCCGGCCGCGAGGGTCGCTCCCGGCGCCAGCGCCAGCGGCCCGACGGTGGCGGTCAGGAAGCCTGCCGCCGCGACCGTGAGCTGGTAGGTGCCCGCGCTCTGGACCAGTCGGAAGCGGCCGCCGGCGTCGGTGGTCGTCGCGTTGAGGGTGCCGACGATCGCCACGGTCGCTCCCTGGATCGGCGCGCCGCCGCTGGCCTGGATGACTGTGCCGGTGATCGTGCCGAGGGGGTCGAGGGTCAGGGTGCCGAAGCCGAACACCGCTCCCGGCCCGAGATTCACAGCCGAGGTGGTGCGGCTGCCGAAGCCGGGCGCGGTGATGGTGACGGTGTACGTCGCGGGGGGCAGCTGGAAGGTGAAGTTGCCGGAGGCATCGGTCGTGGCGGTGAAGGTCGACGCTGGGGCCGCGCCCTGCGCCGGCTGCGCCCGCTGCGCTGGCTGCGCCGAGTGGGCCGGGCGTGCCTGGCCGGACCGGCTCGCGGCGGGCGCCGCCTGCGCCGCCGCGGCGGCCAGCGAGGTGGCGGTGACGGTGGCCCCTGCGATCGGGGCGCCGCCGGCCGAGCTGGCCACGTGGCCGCTCAGCGTCGCCGGGTTGGCGACCAGCGTGATTCTGCCGAGCGGATGGGTCGTGCCCGCGGCCAGGGCGAAGGGCGGCAGGGCCTGGGAGGCGTAGCCGGCCGCTGCGATGGTAGGAGTGTAGGTCCCGGCCAGCTCGGTGAGCGTGAAGTTGCCGGAGGCGTCGGCGAAGGCCGTGTCGCCGTTCTCGGCCAGCGAGACCGCGGCGCCGGCGAGCGGCGAGCCGTCGAGAGAGCTCACGACCGTGCCGGTGATCCTGCCTGGCGCCGGCTGCAAGCGGATCGTCCCCGCGGCGAAGCTGCCGCCTGCGGCCAGCGTGAATGGGGTCGTCGTCGCCGGCAGGTAGCCGAACTTCGACGCGGTCAGCGTGTAGAGCCCGGCCGGCGCGGTGAGGTTGAAGTTGCCGGCGCCGTCGGTCGCCGTGGCGTTGCCGGTGCCGGTGATCTGGACGGTCGCGCCGGCGACCGGCTGGCCGTTCTGATCCGTGACCGTTCCGGTGATCGTGCCGAAGGCCGCCGCCACCTGGACCGCCACCCGCACGCCGCGGCCGTCGTAGGTGTAGGCCAGGCCGTCGCCGGCGGCAAGGAGGTTGCGCGAGGAGTAGGTGAACGTGCCACTCCCGACGCCGATCTCGTTGCCCGCGGGGTCGTAGCTGACCGTCCGCGAGACGCCGTTCTCGACCACCGTGGACAGTGTGGGGAGCGTGCCGTTGTAGCTGAACGCCGCGGTGCGCGAGGTGCCCAGGGCGAGAGCCGTCATGTTGCCCATCGCGTCGTACTGATAGCCGCCCGGCCCCCAGAGGGCCTCGCCGGTCGCCGCGCCGGTCAACCGGAAGAGGTCGTCGTAGGCGAAGTCGCGGTTGAAGGTCGCATCCAGCGCGTCGTGGATCGAGGTGATGTTGCCGGCCGGGTCCTCCGTGTAGAGGTAGTCGGCGATCGGCGCGGCGCTGCCGTCGAGGCGGTTCTCCACCGGCCGGTAGCGCAGGTCGTAGCTCCGCGTCTGGGTGGTGCCGTTGCCGAGGACGAGCTGCGCCTCCGGACCGAACGGCAGGTAGCTGGCCGAGGCGACGTAGATGGTCGCACCGGACGCCGCCGAGAACGGCCGGTCGGCGAAGTCGAAGCCGTAGGCCACCTGGCGGCCGGAGGGGTAGGTCATGCCGCCGCGGTTGCCGTTGGCGTCGTACTGGTACGCCGTGCCGTAAGCGCTCCCCAGAATCGTGCGGGCCTCGGACTTGAGCAGCCCGCGGCGCTCGTAGGCGTAGGCCGTCGCGCCCGAGGGATCGGTCATCCGGGCGAGACGGCCCTTGCCGAAGCTGCCCGCCGCGGCGCTGTCGTAGCCGTACGTCACGGTCTCGGTGGCGGCGCCGGCAAGCTGCGAGGTGCTGGTCAGCACGCGGTTCGAGGCGTCGTAAATCCGCGTCGTCGCCGCCCCGCGGGCGTCGGTCGTCGCGACCAGGTTGCCGGCCGGGTCATACTGGTAGGTCGTGGTGCCGGTGACCGGCGAGTCCTGGCGCTCGAGGCGGTGGAAGTCGTCGTAGCGATAGCTCGTCGTGTTGCCGTTCGGGTCGGTGACGGACGACAGGTTGTCCATCACGTCATAGGCATACCTCGTCGTCGCGGCCCCGCCGGGAGCGCTCGCGAGCGTCTGCCGGACCGCGGTCATGCGATGGAGAGCGTCGTAGCTGTAGGTCGTGTTCGGGCTCGCGTGATCTTCGTCCTGGACGGTCGAGACCTGGCCGTCGAGGTCGTAGGTGTTGAACGTCCGCGAGCCGGTTGGCACCGGGTGGAGCACGCCCGCGAGCCGGTTGAAGACGTCGTAGGCGAAGCTCTCGCTGCGCTGCGTCGTCCACGCGCCGCAGGCCGGAGCCGGCACGCTGCAGCCCTGATCCTCCTCCGTCACCTTGTCGCCGATCGCGTTGAGCGTCAGGTGGTGCCGCTCGAGCTGGTTGCCGGCGCCGTCCACGCGGATCGTGTCGAGCAGGCGATTGCTGCCGTCCTCGTAGCCGTAGGCCATGCCGTTGCCGCGCGGCATCATCGTCTTGACCAGCCGGTCGCGGCCGTCGAAGGTGAACGTCGTCGTGTAGTCGCTCGCCTCGCCGGCGACGCCGGGGACGGCCCGCGAGGTGCTGCCGACGATGCGGCCCCGGGCGTCCGCCTGGCGCGCCGTGATGACGCCGTTCGGATCCACCGCGGTGAGAGCGGTCCCGTACTGGTCGTAGTTGTCGAACGTCGAGACGTTGCCGCTCGGATCGGTCACCGATTGCAGGCGGCCGCGGCGATTCGCCGTCGCGTCCGTGTCGGCGTAGTAGCTCTGGGTCGTCACCTGCACTACGTCGGTCCGCGGACCCGAGGTCGTCAGCAGCCGATGCCGCGCGTCGAACGTCCGCGTCGTGCTGTAGACGGTCGGCGCGGCATCGCTCGCCAGCAGGTAGCCCGCCTCGGTCGCGGTGAGGACGGTCTCGGGCGTGCCCGAGGCGTTCCAGGCGAAGGTCGTCACCTTCTCGGCTCCGGGCTTCGCCGCCGAGGGCTCGTCGATCTCGGTGCGGAAGTTCGGCCACGGCGCGTAGCCGTAGAGGTAGGTCGTCGTGCGCTGCTCTGCCGTGCCGACCGCCTCCGTCTTCGCCGTGACGTTGCCGTCGCCGTTGTAGGCGAACTGCGTCACATGCCCGTTGCCGTCGATCCGCGACGCGACGTGGTTGTCGTTGGTGTAAGTGAAGTGCTGGTCGTCGCTCGTCGCGCCGCCGCAGGTGGGGCAGTCGCCGAGGATCTCGGTCGGCAGGTAGCGGCCCTTGCCGTAGGTCAGGGTGAACACCGACACTTGGCTGGTCACGCCGTCGATCGCGTGGGTGACGCGGGTCTTCCCGCGCGCGGGGGTCGCGTACTCGAAGGTGACCTGGTCGCGGCCGCCCTCGGCCACCGAGCTGACGCCGCGGTCCAGGAGGTCGTAGGCGTGGCCTTCGAGCAGGAATCCGGCCTCGTCCCGCGCCGCGCTCAGCAGGCGCACCACGCCCTGGCTGTCGGCGACGTAGCTGAACGTCCGCCATGGCTGGCTGCCCGCGTGCAGCGGATCGAGCAGCTGCGTCAGCAGGTTCCCCTGGTAGCCGAGCCGCCAGCTCTCGCCGCCCAGCAGGGTGACCTGCGCCAGCTGGCCGCCGCTGTAGGCCAGCTGGATCTGGCGGCCCTCGGCGTCGGTCACGCTCACCAGGTTGCCCTGGGTGTCGAAGCCGCCCTGCAGCGTGTTGCCCCAGCGGTCGGTGGTCGAGAGCCAGACGCCCGTCGCCGCGTCGAACGCGGTCGTCGTCCCGTCGAGGTCGGTGAGCCGGTACTGGCCGCCGGCCGTCACCACCCGCCCGCGCAGCTCGCCCGGGCTGGCGGCGATCCACGAGCCGTCGGCCTGGCGGACGTACTCGGACTCGTAGCCCTCGGCGGTGACGTGGTAGAGGCTCGAGGCCACCGCGTCGACCGGGCGCAGGGTCTGCGCATAGGGGTGGGTCCAGCCCAGCCCCGCGGGCGACGAGACCAGTCCCGGATACCGCGGCGCCTCGCTGTGGTACGACAGGCCGAAGCCCAGCGACAGCGGCGACTGCGCCAGGGTGAAGAACGGCACCGTGAGAGTCACGTCGCCCGAGCCGGCGTTGATCGGACGACCGGCCCCGGTGCCCGCGCCGCCGGCTCCCACCGGGCACATGCGCCGATCGGTGCACGGGGGGCCGGTGACGTCGATCAGATCGGTATGGGCCTCGGCCGGAGAGAAGAGTCCGGCCGTGGTCAGGTAGGTGATCTGGGCCGACACCGCCTTCGACTCGCCGCAGCCGACGGTGACGTTGGTCGTCCAGGTCCCGTTCTCGAAGTAGATGAAGCTCCGCGCCAGCACGTCGACCGGGCTCGTCGCCGAGCCCAGGTACAGCACCAGGCGATCGCTCTCGGCCAGGGGGTCGTTGAAGCACGTCCCCCCCGGGGGCCAATCTCCCGTAGAAGTGCAATAGAAATTGGGCGCGTCGTAGTCGACCGAGACCGCGTAGGTGTCGGTGTTGCCCGCGTTCTTGATCAGCACGGCGCGGAGGTTCGACAGCCTCGGCTGCGAGGAGGCCGGCGGCAGCGAGGAGCAGCAGGCCGGCGGCCCGAAGGTCACCGGCGGGTGGCAGGTCGACTCGGGGCTGTCGGTGGCGATGCGGATCTGCGTGGAACTGCCGTCGAAAAAAGAGGTCGGCCCTGCGGCGCTCGGGAAGCACTGCTGCGGATACGTGCTGCAGCCGCCGTTGAACAGGTAGCACTGGGCACGCGCGGCGGCGGGAGCCAGGGCCGTTGGCACTGCAGCCGCCAGCGTTGCAGTGACCCAGGCGAGCTGCCGCCATCTCGGAGTGACCATGCCAAACCCCTCCCTGGTGTGAGCGCGCTTTCGCCGCGCACCCCCGGTCCTGGGCCGTCTCAACCTCCGGCACCCGGTCCCGTGCCTCAGTGGACGCTTCAGTACAGCTGTTACCTATATAGTTGCATCAGGCTGGGAAAACTGGACATCCGATCTTCTTGCCCTTCAGGCACCGCGCCTACTCGGGGTCCCCGTCCACGGGAGCTCCCTCTCCCTCCTGATTCCACAGCGGCTCCGTGGGCGACGAGGGCGGCACCTTGCCCTGCTGCGCTCGCCGCTGGATCACCCGCTCCACGGCCTCTTCCACCTGGCGGTCGAGCTCCTCCGCGGAGGGAGGCTTCTCGAGGTCGTCATCCATCGGCACGAGCTTGCCCTGGTAGCCGAGGCGCTTGAAAGTCGCCAGCAGGTCGCCGCCGGCCGTGCCCCGCCGCCGGCGGCCGTGGGTGGGGCTGGCGATCGCGAAGAACTCTTCTTGCGACATGCCGATGACACGCAGCACGGTGACGACGTGCTTGAGCTTGAGATCCACCGAGCCGTCGAAGACCCGTCGCAGGTTCTTGGGCCCGGTGCCCAGGCGGCGCTCGATCTCGCTGACCGAATAGCCCGCGGCGCGCACGGCCCGTCGCAACATCCGGGCGTAGTGCTTGACCTCCACTTCGACCGGTTGGAGCTGCTCCATCGAACCTCCCTGACGGAGTGTACCTGATTCTGTCCCTTGCTGTGACACTATTCGTCTAAGCTGTAACTTCGACCTCTTGGGTGGTCTGCCACTGCACCCTCCTCGCCTGGGGGTTGCCAGTCCACGAAAGGTCGCCGGAGGCCCCGTCAGCTGTAGAGGGAGGACGGCCGGGCCTTGGCGTGCGGCCATCCCACCCCTCCGGCTCCTTTGGGCGAGGCGCCAAGGTGGTGGATGGGGGGTGGACTGCTGCGCCTCGCCCAAAGGAGCCGGAGGGGTGGGACGGGCCGCACGCCAAGGCCCGGCCGGGAGGGTTGCCCCGGAGGCGTGCCCCGGAGGTGCCCTTTAGGCGCGTGGTACGATTGCCGCCTCTGGCGCGGGGGTGGCTCGGTTCATGATTCAGGAGCTTTTCCATATCGGCAAGTTCTCGGTCAGCCCGTTCGGGTTGATGCTGGTCTGTGCGTTCCTGGCCAGCTATGCGCAGCTGCGCTGGGGGATGCGGCGGCTCGAGGTCGGCGACGAGGAGGATGCCAGCGCGCTGGTGTTCGCGGCGGGGCTGGGCGGCATCGTCGGGGCCAAGGTCTACTACGCGCTGCTCAACTGGGACTGGCACGTGCTGCTCGACCGCTCCGGCCTGGTCTGGTACGGCGGCTTCGTGGTCGGCGCGGCCGCCGTGCTGTGGGTGGTCCGCCGCCGGCGCCTGGCGGCCTGGTCGCTGCTCGACGCGGCGGCGCCGGCGCTCGCGCTCGGCTACGCGGTCGGGCGCATCGGCTGCTTCCTGGTGGGGGACGACTACGGGCGCCCGAGCAAGCTGCCGTGGGCCGTGGCCTTCCCGGTCGGGCTGCCGCGCACCACCGCCGGCGACCTGCGCCAGGTCTTCCACCTCGACATCCCCGCCTCGGTGCCCGACGACGCCTTGCTGCGGGTCCATCCGACACAGCTCTACGAGACCGCGATCTGCCTGCTGATCTGGGGGTTCGCGTTCTGGCTGATGCGGCGGCGGCCGTCGCTGGCGGGGGCGCCCGGCTTCCTCGGCATGACGGTGCTCAGCCTGCTCGCTCTCGAGCGCTTCCTGGTCGAGTTCCTGCGCGCCAAGGACGACCGCTTCTTCGGCGACTTCACCCTGGCGCAGGCGATCAGCGTGCTGGTGCTGATCGTGACCGCCGGCCTGGCCCTGGCGCGCTGGCGCCGCGGCCAGGAAGCGCAGCAGCCGGGGCGGCAGCAGCCGAGCACGGCGGCGCTGTGAGCGTGGCGCGGTGCCGGTGACGCCGCCGCGCTCGCCGCGGCGGGCGCTGACCATCGCCGGCTCCGACTCGGGCGGCGGCGCCGGCATCCAGGCGGACCTCAAGACCTTCGCCGCCCACGGCGTCCATGGCCTCTCCGCGGTCACCGCGGTCACCGCCCAGAACACCCTGGAGGTGAGGGCGGTCGCGGCGGTGCCGCCGGAGGTGGTGGCGGCGCAGATCGACGCCGTCCTGGACGACTTCGGCGCCGACGCGGTGAAGATCGGCATGCTGTGGAGCGCCGAGACGGTGCGGGTGGTGGCGGCGCGGCTGCGCGCCCACGGCGCCGGAGCGCTGCCGCCCACGGGCCAGTCGCCGGACACGGCGGCTGGCACAGCTGGCGGCGGCCGGCGGGAAGTCAGGATCCCGATCGTCCTCGATCCGGTGCTGGCCGCCGAGACCGGCGCGCCCCTGCTCGACGCCGCGGCGTCCGAAGCCATCGCGGCGCTGGTCGAGGAGCTGCTGCCGATGGCGACCCTGGTCACCCCCAATCTCCCAGAGCTGGCGCGGCTGGTCTCGGTATTGAGGCCTCTTTCAGGGGAACCGCGGGCTCAGCCTGCCGCGCCGCCGCCAGCCCCGCCGGCCGGTACGGCGCCAGGGGTGTCGCTGGACCATCAGGCGGCTGCGGCCCTGCCAACCGCGGCGAGGCCCGCCGGCCTCCCGGCCTGCGAGGCCGCGCGGCTGGCCCTGGCCCGCCAGCTCGCCGCGCGCGGCCCGGCGGTGCTCGCCAAGGGTGGGCACGACCACGAAGCGGCGGCCGGAGAGGTGGTCGACCTGCTGCTGATCCCCGGGACCGCGACGGCGGAAGGCGGCGCGACGGCCCCCGGCGCGGCGGCGGACGCCTCGACAGCGGCGGCGACGCGCGGCGAACGGGTGGTCCGCTTCGCCGGGCCTCGCCTGCATACTCGCGCCACCCACGGCACCGGCTGTACGCTATCCGCGGCGGTCGCCGCCCGCCTCGCCGCCGGCGAGGAGCTGGCGGCGGCGGTCGGCGGCGCCATCGAGTACGTGCGCCGCGCGATGGCGGCGGCGCTGCCGCTCGGCGGCGGTCCGGGTCCGCTGGCGCACTTCCATGCTTTCCAGGAGCCGCATCTTGAACGATCCTGAGCTGCTCGATCTGCTGGTGGTCGGGGCCGGCCCGACCGGCATCGCCATCGGCGCCGAGTGCCGGCGCAACGGCCTCTCGGTGCTGCTGGTCGACCGCGGGCCGCTGACCGCGGCCATCCAGGCGTACCCGACCTTCCTCGAGTTCTTCACCACCCGTGACCGCTTGGAGATCGCCGACGTGCCCTTCGCGATCCCGGAGGCCAAGCCCAGCCGGCGCCAGGCGCTGGTCTACTACCGCTCGGTGGTCGAGCGCTACGGCATCCCGCTCGCCCTGCACGAGGACGTGCAGCGCATCGAGCGCCGCGGCGACGAGTTCGTGGTGCGCACCTCCGCGGCGGAGGCCGGGGCGGACGGAGAGCCGCGGGTCCGGCGGGCGCGGGCGGTGGCGATCGCCACCGGGTACTTCGACGGCTGGAAGCAGCTCGGCGTGCCCGGGGAGGATCGGCCCTGGGTGCATCACCGCTACGTCGAGCCCTATCCGTACTTCGATCGCGACGTGGTGATCGTCGGCGCCGGCAACACCGCCGCCGAGGCCGCCGTCGACCTCTGGCGCAACGGCGCGCGGGTCACCCTCGTGCACCGCGGCGAGCAGCTCAAGGCGGGCGTCAAGTACTGGCTCAAGCCGGACGTCGAGAACCGGATCGCGGAGGGCTCGATCCGCGCGCGCTTCCGCTCGGCGGTGCGGGCCTTCGGTCCCGAGTCGGTCGAGATCGTGACGCCGGAGGGCGAGGAGTCGCTGCCGGCGCAGGCGGCGTTCGTGCTCATCGGCTACGTGCCGGACGCCGGCTTCCAGCGCCGGGCGGGCATCGCGGTGGACCCGGAGACGCTGGTGCCGAGCTTCGATCCCGAGACCTGCGAGACCAACGTGCCGGGGCTTTACGTCGCCGGCACCATCCAGGCAGGCCGCAACATCGACCGCATCTTCATCGAGAACTCGCGCGAGCACGGCCCGAAGATCGTGCGCCACCTGCGCGGCCGGCTCGGCGCCGGCGCCCCCGAGCCCGCCCTCAGCGCCACCCGGTAGACGGCGGCGCGGCCTGCGCCCTTGACGCCGCCGTCCTCCGGAGATGACGGCCGTGCGCCCGCGGGCGCCTGGCCGGGGGCGGCGCGGGACTTGCAGTCGCGTCGAAATTGGTGCTCGTCACCAGCGGCCGCCCGGATGACGTGGATGCGAATCGCGCCTTCCATCCGCCTTCCCGGCAAAGCGTTACTATGATGAGGACGCAACGCCGCGTGAGCCCATTCCCCACGGCGTGTTCTCCGGAGAAGCTCATGAGAGTCCCGACCCAGCTTCGACCGCGGCGCCCATGGACGCTGCCGGTCCTGTTCGTCGCCATCGCCGTCATCGCCCTGTACGCCTGGCATCCGGTCGCCGGCCAGCAGCCCGAGCAGGCCCACGTCGTGCCCTCGTCGCCGCCTGCCCAGCAACCGGCGCCCGCGCCGCCGCCAGCGCAGCCGGCACCGGAGCAGCCGGCGCCCGCGCAGCCTGCACCGGCACAGCCGGCCCCGGAGCCGCCGGCGTCCGAGAAGCCGGCCCCGCAGCAGCAACCAGCGCCGCAGTCGCAGCCGGAGCAGCCGCAGCCGCAGCCGAAGCAGCCGCAGCAGCCGGCGCCGGGGGCGCACCAACCGCCCGCGCCCGCGTCCCAGCCCCAGGCGGTGCCGGCGGCCTCGACCGCCCGTCCCACCACCGCGACCGGCTCCGCGAGCGCGGCGCGTCCCGCCCCCGCCCCGGCCCCGGCCGGCGCGGCCAGCGGCAGGCCGCAGCCCGCGGGACCGATGTTCGGCGAGACCATCGAAGTGCGCGTGGTCAACGTCGAGGCGGTGGTCACCGACAAGCGAGGCAATCGCGTTCCCGACCTGAAGCCGCAGGACTTCCGCCTCAAGGTGGACGGCAAGGCGATCAAGATCGACTACTTCAACGAGGTGCGGGGCGGCCAGGCCATCGCTCCCCAGCCCGGCGCCGCCCAGACCATTCCCGGGCTGCCCGACCTGGCGCCCGGCAGCCCGGTCGGCACCAGCTACCTGGTGTTCATCGACGACTACTTCTCGCTCTCGCCCCGCCGCGACGAGGTGCTGCGGTCGCTGCGCGACGACCTCACGCGCCTCGGCCCCGAGGACCGCATGGCGCTGGTCGCCTACGACGGCAAGCACCTGAACCTGCTGTCGAGCTGGTCGAGCTCGAGCCGCGAGCTCGCCCGCGCCATCGAGCGCGAGATCGAGACGCCCCCCCACGGCCTCGAGCGCGTGGCCGAGCTGCGGAACTTCCGCGCCACCGAGCCGCCGCGGTCCACCGCCGACCCGGTGGCACCTTTCCGCAACGGCTTCGCGAGGACCCAGCTGACCATCGAGGAGCGGGCCTACGTCGCGGAGCTCACCGGCCAGCTCGAGCGCGCCGTCGGCGCGGCCACCAGCACGCTGCGCGGCTTCGCCTCGCCCCCCGGGCGCAAGGTGATGCTGATGCTGGTGGGCGGCTGGCCCTTCTCGCCGGCCGATTACGCGGTCAACGACATCAACCGCCCGATCATCGAGCACGACGTGCCGCACGGCGAGGCGGTCATGCGGCCGCTGGTCGAGACCGCCAACCGCCTCGGCTATACGCTCTACCCGGTCGACGTGCCCGGCATGGAGACCAATGCGGCGAGCGCGCAATCGAGTGCCCCGCGGCAGGTCGGCGCCAACTTCGGCCTGCGCGAGCAGGAGCACGAGGGAACGCTGACCTACCTGGCCAACGAGACCGGGGGCAGGCCGCTGCTCAACTCGCTGCGCATCGCGTCGCTCGAGCACGTCGAGGCCGACACCCGGTCCTACTACTGGCTCGGCTTCACGCCCACCTGGGAGGGCAAGGACAAGCGGCACACCATCCAGCTCGAGGTGCTGCGTCCCGGCCTCGAGGTGCGTACCCGCGACAGTTTCCTCGACCGCTCGCGCAAGGCCGAGGTCACGATGATGGTCGAGAGCGCCATGATGTTCGGCAACGCGCCGGGTTCGCCGACGATGCCGGTGCAGCTGGGCAAGGCGGTGCGCAAGGGCCGCCAGCAGATCGAGGTGCCGTTCACCCTGGCGATCCCGACCGACGCCTTCACGAGCGTGCCGCTCAACGGCAAGTACGCCTCCGAGGTCGAGCTGCGCATCGCCGCGCAGGACGAGCGCGGCGACCACTCGGACATTCCGGTGGTGCCGCTGCAGCTGTCGACCGACAAGGAGCCCCAGAAGGGCCACTTCGTGCGCTTCCAGAGCAAGGTCACCCTGCGGCGGACGAAGCAGCACCTGTTCTTCGCCCTGTTCGATCCGTTGAGCAACAAGATCACCACCGGCGAGGCGGACGTCAAGCCCGACTAGGCTGCCCGCGGGCAGATCCCTCCGGACGCCGTCTGGGCGAGGCGCCCAGGTCCGCGGCCGGCCCGAGCAACACACCCCTCGCCCAAAAAGCGGCCGGAGGGGACCTGCCCGCCGGGCATCCCGTCTTCTCCCCGGCATTGGCCGCCCTTGCGCTCCTCGCTGGTTTATAATTAAAACACGCACGCTGGGAAAGCCTTCCTTGGCGCACGTCCTCTGGAGGAGCGCATGCGATTCCCCGAGCAGCCGCGGCTGCGCCGCCGTCGCACCCTGCCGGTCCGGTTCCTGGCGATGGCCCTCTTCGCCATGGCCCTCGCCTTCGTCCTCGCCCGGCGCCCGGCCGCGGGCCAGCAGCCGGGCGCGGCGGCAGCTCCCGGCGGGGCGCCGCCGTCGGGGTCGATGTTCGGCGAGACGATCGAGGTGCGGGCGGTCAACGTCGAGGCGGTGGTCACCGACCGGCAGGGCAACCGCGTGCCCGACCTGAAGCTCGAGGACTTCCGCCTCGAGGTGGACGGCAAGCCGGTCAAGGTCGACTACTTCAGCGAGGTGCGGGGCGGCCAGGCGGTGGTTCGCGGGCCGGGCGCCGCGGCCGCGCCGGGGCTGTCCGACCTGGCGCCGGGGAGCGCGGTGGGCACCAGCTACCTGGTGTTCGTCGACGACTACTTCTCGGTCGGCCCGCGCCGCGACGAGGTGCTGCGCTCGCTTCGGGACGACCTGGCGCGGCTCGGCCCCGAGGACCGCATGGCGCTGGTCGCCTTCGACGGCAGGCACCTGCACCTGCTGTCGAGCTGGTCGAGCTCGCCCCGCGAGCTGGCCGCCGCGATCGAGCGCGAGATCGGCACCCCCACCCACGGCCTCGACCGGCTCGTCGAGCTGCGGGCGTTCACCTCCACGGACCAGCGTCTGGGCGAGTTCGGCCACACCGGCGCCAAGGACCCGATCCTGGGCGAGAAGGACACGGTGGCGAGCAAGGTGTCCACCCGCGCCGCTCTGACCCTGGAAGAGGAGGGCTTCGTCGACAACCTCGTGTCGCAGTTCGAGCGCGGCGTGGCGGCGGCCACCAGCACGCTGCGCAGCTTCGCCTCGCCCCCCGGCCGCAGGGTGATGCTGCTGCTGGTGGGAGGCTGGCCGTTCTCACCGGGCGATTACGCACTCAACAACATCCACGTCCCGCTCAGCCGCGCCCAGCAGGTGCCGCACGGCGACGTCATCCTGCGGCCGCTGGTCGAGACCGCCAACCGCATCGGCTACACCCTCTACCCGGTGGACGTCCCCGGCGTGGAGACCGCGGCGGCCGATGCCGGCGCCGCCGCGCCCAGCCCGACGGGCACGTACTTCGCCCTGCGCGAGCAGGAGCACGAGGCGACTCTCGCCTACCTGGCCAAGGCGACGGGCGGCAGGGCGCTGCTCAACTCGCTGCGCATCGCCTCGCTCGAGCACGTCGAGGCCGACACGCGGTCGTACTACTGGCTGGGCTTCACCCCCACCTGGGAAGGCAAGGACAAGCGGCACGCCATCCGCCTCGAGGTGCTGCGGCCGGGCACCAGCGTCCGCACGCGGGACAGCTTCGCCGACCGCTCGCGCAAGTCCGAGGTCGCGATGATGGTCGAGGGCGCGATGCTCTTCGGCAACGCGCCGGGAGCGCCCGCCATGCCGGTGCAGCTGGGCAAGCCGGTGCGCAAGGGCCTCGACGAGATGGAGGTGCCGGTGACCCTGGCGATCCCCACTCTCGCGTTCACCGCCGTGCCTCTGCACGGCAAGTATGCCTCCGAGATCGAGCTGCACGTGGCCGTCGAGGACGAGCACGGCGGCCGCTCGGGGGTCCCGGTGCTGCCGCTCAAGCTGTCGAGCGACCGGGAGCCCACCCCGGGCCGTTACATCCGCTACCAAACCACGCTCAAGCTGAGGCGGACCAACCATCACCTGAGCTTCGCCATCTTCGATCCCTTGAGCAACAAGGTCACCACCGCCGAGGCGGACGTCACGCCCGACTAGGCCGCCCGGCGGGGACCTGCCCGCCGGGGGGCCCGCGCGGCCGCCGGGCCGCATGTCTCGTGCGTATAATGCGGGTGCCGCACCTTGCGGCATCGAGGGGAGAGCCACGAATCCATGAGCAGATCCAGCCGTTACCGGTGGCCGGGCGCGCCGCTCGCCATCTTCGCGATCCTTGCCGTCCTCGCCGCGGTCCCGGCGCCGGCGGCGCCGCCCGCATCGTCCCAGCCCGGCGCGCCGGCGAAGCCGGGCGCCTCTGCGGGGGCGGGGGCGGGGGCGGGCGCGGCGGCCGGCAAGCAGCCGGCCGACGAGAACTTCATCGAGAGCGTCACCGTCAACGTCGTCAACGTCGACGTCTACGTCTCTGACAAGCGGGGCCGGGTCACCGGCCTGGCGCGGAACGACTTCGAGCTCTACGAGGACGGCCGGCCGATGGCGATCACCAACTTCCTGGCGGTCGAGGGCGGCAAGACCACCGGCGCCGCCGCGGAAGCCGAGGCCGCTGCCGAGGCCGCCGAGCCGAACCGCCCGCCGAAGCTGCCTCCCGGTTACGAGCAGGCGCCGATTCCCGAGGACCAGAAGCTGCGCCTGATCGTCTACATCGACAACTACAACCTGAAGCCTTTCGACCGCAACCGGGTGATGCGCGACCTGCGCATCTTCCTCGACCAGAAGCTGCGCCGCGGCGACCAGGTGATGCTGGTGACCTACGACCGCGAGCTGCACGTGCGCCAGACGTTCACCGCCGACACCGGCCTGGTGAACGCCCAGCTGCTGGCGATCGAGAAGATCTCCGCCCAGGGCGTGCACGCCGAGAGCGACCGGCGCGAGGTGCTGCGGAACATCGAGGACGCGAAGGGCGGCCCGCAGGCCATGAGCCTCGCCCACGCCTACGCCGGAGCGGCGTTCAACGACGTCAGCTTCACCATCGACGCGATCAAGAACCTGGTGACGACGCTGGCGGGGATGTCGGGACGCAAGGCGATCGTCTACGTCAGCGACGGCCTGCCGATGATCGTGGGCGAGGACGTCTACTACGCCGTGCAGAGCAAGTTCCCGGGCACCAGCATCATCAGCGAGAGCAGCGAGTACGACACCTCGCGCCGGCTCGAGGAGCTGGCCGCGCAGGCCAACGCCAACCGCGTCACGTTCTACACCATCGACGCCGGCGGGCTGCGCGTGTACTCCGCGACCTCGGCCGAGAACGCCACCGCCGGGCAGGGCGTCTACATCGATCAGATCAACATCTCGAACATGCAGAGCAGCCTGCAGATGATGGCGGAGAAGACCGGCGGCATCTACGTGATCAACGCCAACGACGTGCTGCCCCATCTCGACCGGATCGCCGCCGATTTCACGACTTTCTATTCGCTGGGGTACACGCCGCCGCACGTCGGCGACGGGCGCTTCCACAAGATCACCGTCAAGGTGAAGCGCAAGGGCGTCACCGTGCGCTGCCGCGAGGGGTACCGCGACAAGAGCATCGAGTCGCGGATGAGCGACGGCACGCTGGCGGCTTTGCAGTTCCCGTTCCAAGCCAACCCGCTCGGCCTGTCGCTCGAGTTCGGGCGTCCGTCGGAGCGCAAGGACGGCCTCTACCTGGTGCCGATCAGCGTCAAGATCCCGCTCGGCAAGCTGACGCTGGTGCCGCGCGAGCAGGGCAGCACGGCCAGGGTGCGCCTGTTCATCGGCGCCATCGATCCCGACGGCCGCACCTCCGAGGTGCAGCAGGTGCCGGTGCCGATCAGCGTACCGGCCGCCGAGGTGTCGAAGCTGGGCGGCAAGCACTTCCTCTACACCCTGAGCTTGCTGATGCGCAGCGGCGACCAGAAGGTGGCGATCGGCATGCGCGACGACGTCGGCGCCCTGGAGTCTTGGGTGACCGGCAGCCTGGTGGTCGGCCGCTGAGGCCGCCGCGCGGCCCGGCATGCGACCGGCGCCGCGGATCGAGGGAGCAAAGGCGATGGGGAGAGCCAACGTGCGACAACCGGCGGGAGCACAGGGCTGGATCGAGCTGTTCCGTTCCCTGGGACAGGCCCTGTTCGAGGTGCTGCGCGCCGAGGCGCGGGCGCTCGGAGAGGATTTCCGCCGCTCGGGCGGCGAGCTGGCGCGCGGGCTGGCGCTGCTCGGCGGCGCCGCGGCGCTCGGCTTCTGGACCCTCGGCGTGCTGGTGCTGGCGCTGATCGCCGTGCTCGCGATCTGGCTGCCGCCGTGGGCGGCGGCGCTGATCGTGACGGCGCTGTTCGGGGGCGCCGCCGGCCTGCTGGCGCTGCTCGGCATCCGCCGGCTGCAGCGGCTCGAGTCCCCCGCCGAGAGCATCCGGCAGCGGGTCTCCGATCACCTCGACTGGTGGAATCGCCGCCTGCTCGCCGGGCCGGCGGGTCCGGAGGTCGAGGGCGACGGCGGCGGCCGCCTGCCGTCCGGGGGCCCCGCGGACGGCGCGGGCGGTGCGGGGCGGCGGCCGCCACCCGGCTCGCCTGGTTCACCGGCTGCGCCGCGCATCCATCCCGACGACCCGCTCGAGGAGGACGACCTGTGAGCAAGACCGAGAACCGCCGGCGCGAGTCGGAGCTGGAGATCGAGCAGAGCCGCCGCGTCGCCGAGGAACGGCTCGCCGAGGTGAGAGAGGCGGTCGCCGCCGAGGTCGGCCGCGTGCCGCGGAACGCGACGCTGGTGGTGGCCGGCCTGGCCGCCGCCGCCGGTCTCGCCCTGGCGCTCCGCATGCGCCGGCGCCGCGGGCGGCGGCGGCGCTAGGCATCAGCCAGGACTGCTGAGGTTCCTGGAAGAAACGGCTGAAGCTTCCCCGCATCTGCAGGGCGGGCGTGCGGGGACGGGTGCCTACGCGGCGACGGGCCGCTTGAAGACCATGGCGATGTTGTCGGTCGCGCCGGTCTTGAAGTTGACGGAAGTGATCGATACGAGCTCCCACCCATCCTCGCCGAGCTGATTCAATTGCGGGGCCGCATTCGGGTCCAGGCGGTAGTTCTCGCTGCGGATGTTGATGATCTTGTACTCCCACTTGGTCATTCCACACGCTCCTTTGCCTCACCGGGCAGCTCGCGGCCCCTCGGCCCTGCCATTGTATCGCGCCAGCGCACCTGCACCGCGGCGCCGGGGTCGACCCCCCAGCGCCGGGCGAGATCCTCGCCGCGCATGGCCAGCTCGAGAGTGCCGAGCGAGCCGATCATGACGGCCACCCCGTAACGCGGGATCTGCTCGTAGTGATCGGCCAGCCCGGCGGCGGTGTGGCTGCCGACGCGGGCCACGATCTCGGTCGTCCGCGCGGCCGGCCCGGTCGCCGCCGGCAGCCAGGCGGCGGGGATGTCGGTGATCAGGTTGCCGAAGCGGTCGATGTGGATGACGACGCCGGCGAGCAGGCCCGGCTCGCGCCGCGGCGGCGTGCGGGCGAGGTGGACCGGGTCGGCGATCTCGGGTCCGAGATCGGTGGGCGATCCTCCGCGCAGCAGGAACGCGGCGATGGGCGCGAAGCGGTCCCGGCCGTGGAAGGTGGCGCCCGGCGCGGCGAGGAAGAGGTCGGCGCACTCGACCGAGCGCACGCGGGCGCCCGGCAGCAGCGGCGTCAGCAGGCCGTTGTCGGGAGCCACCAGCAGGCCGGCCGCGCTCTCCGCCACCAGGATGCGCCGCTGGCTCCCCACCCCGGGATCGACCACCGCCAGGTGGACCGTGCCCTCGGGGAAGGCCGGCGCCGCGGCGGCGAGGAGGAAGGACGCCGCCGCGATGTTCCCGGGCTCGATCTGGTGCGAGATGTCCACCAGCTGCGTGCCGGGCGCCAGGCGCAGCACCGTTCCCTTGACGGCGGCGACGTAGTAGTCGTCCAGCCCGAAGTCGGTGAGCAAGGTCAGCAGCGGCGGCGCCATCGCAGTCTCCCTGTCCAGCCTCCCTGGCGTCGGTCGCGGGTCAGCAGGCGTCGGTAGTGGGTCCGTTTCCCTCGGCCTCCCTTTGGGCGAGGGGCCAAAGTCATACGCCCCAGGAACTTGGGCCCCTCGCCCAAAGGGAGGCCGAGGGAAACGGACCCACTACCCAGGCGTCTCGGTGCGCCGCGCTGCGATGGCCATCCGGTAGAATCGCCGCGTGCCTCCCGAGCGCTTCCATCGCCGCCAACGCCGGCTGCTGCTGTTCACCAAGCCGGCGCGGCAGGGGCGGGTCAAGACCCGCCTGATCGGCGATCTTACCGCCGCCCAGGCCGCCGAGCTGCATGCGGCCTTCCTCGGCGACCTGGTGGCGCGTCTCGCCGGCGGCCGCTTCGAGCTCGACGTCGCCTGGGCGGTCGAGGCCGGAGAGCGGCTGCCCGGGGGCTTGCTGCCCGGCGTCGGCAGCCTGCGCCAGGAGGGGGCCGGCCTCGGCGAGCGGCTCCACGGCGCGCTTGCCGCGGCGGCGCGCCGGTCGCGGGTGGTCGCGGCGCTGGGCAGCGATCATCCCACCGTGGAGGTCGAGCTGGTCGAGCGCGCCTTCGCCGCCGTCGAGAACGGCGCCGACGTGGCGCTCGGTCCGGCCGAGGACGGCGGCTACTACCTGATCGCGCTCGCCGCCGGCGCGGTGCGGCGGCGCCTCTTCGAGGACGTGCCGTGGAGCACCCCGGGGGTGCTGGCGGCGACCCTCGAGCGCTGCGCGGAGCTGGGCCTCGCGGTCGAGCTGCTGCCGGTCGCCGCCGACGTCGACACGCCGGCCGACCTGGAGCGCCTCGCGGTCCGCCTGGCGCCGCCGGGCGCGGCGGCGGCGGCCGGCTGCCCGCGCACCCGCGCGCTGCTCGCGCGCTGGCGGCGCCTGCCGGAGGACGCGGCAGCCGCGGCAGCCACGGAATCCACGGAATCCGGGGAGCCGGCTCCGGCCGCGAGGCCGGCGGCCGCCTCGCCGTCGCCGGCGATGCCGCCGGCCCGTGCCGTGCGCGGGGGTGGGCGATGAGGATCCTGACGGCGGAGGCGATGCGCGGCGTCGATCGGGCGGCGATCGAGCGGCTGGGCCTCCCCGGCCTGGTGCTGATGGAGAACGCCGCGCTGGGAGTGGTGGACGCCATCGGCCGGCAGTATCCGCGGGCCGAGTCGGCGGCGATCTTCTGCGGCCCGGGCAACAACGGCGGCGACGGCCTGGCGGTGGCCCGCCAGCTGGCGACGCGCGGCTACGCGGTCGAGATCTTCCTGGCGGTGGGCAAGGCGGGCAGGGACGGCGAGCGGCAGCTCCTAGGTGACGCCGGCCTGCAGCTGGCCGTCTGCCGGCGGCTCGAGCTGACCATCCACGAGCTGGCGCCGGAGGGCGACTCCGCGACGGCGGAGGCGGATCTGGCGGCCGCGCTGACGGCGGCGGGGCGGCACGACCTGGTGATCGACGCCCTCTTCGGCACCGGCCTGGCGCGGCCGCTGAGCGGCTGGTTCGCCCGCCTGGTCGAAGGGCTCAACGAGGTGCCGCGGCCGCGGGTCGCGGTCGACATCCCGAGCGGCCTCTCCGGCAGCCACGCCGAGCCGCCGGGACCGCACCTGCTGGCCGACCTGACGGTGACGTTCGCGGCGCCGAAGGTGGCCCACGTCTTTCCGCCGGCGGCCGACGCGGTGGGCGAGCTGGTGGTGACCGACCTCGGCTTCCCGCGGCGGCTGGTGGACGAGGCGGAAGGGGACCTCCACCTGCTGGTCGGCGAGGAGCTCTGCGGCCTGCTGCCGCCGCGTGCCCGCGACAGTCACAAGGGCGACTACGGCCATCTCCTGCTGGTCGCGGGCTCGCCGGGCAAGGCCGGTGCCGCGGTGCTGGCGGCCCGCGCCGCGGTGCGCGCCGGCGCCGGCCTGGTCACGGCGGCGGTGCCGGAGCCGATCCTGCAGATCGTCCACCTCGGCTCGATCGAATCCATGGTCCTGCCGCTGCCCGCCGGCCCGCCCCGGGAGCACGGCGGCGACGGCGGCGGCGCGCTGGCCGCGGCGGCGGCGGAGCGGGTGCTGGCGGCGGCGGCCGGCAAGAGCGCGCTGGCCGTGGGCCCGGGCCTCGGCCAGGACGCCGAGACCGTCGCCGCGATCCGCCGGCTGGCCGCGGCGGCCGAGCTGCCGCTGGTGCTCGACGCCGACGGCCTCAACGCCTTCGCGGGCCGCGCCGAGGAGCTCGCGGCGCGGCGGGCGCCGACCGTGCTGACCCCCCACCCGGGCGAGCTCGGGCGCCTGCTGGGGATCTCCACGGCCGAGGTGCAGGCCGACCGCCCGGCGGCGGCACGGCGCGCGGCGGCGGCCACCGGCGCGATCGTGGTGCTGAAGGGGAGCCTGACGCTGATCGCGGCGCCGCGCGGCGGCCTCTACGTGAACCCCACCGGCAACCCGGGGATGGCCTCCGGCGGCACCGGCGACGTGCTCACCGGCATCCTCGGCGGCCTCCTGGCGCAGCGCCTCGAGCCGATCGACGCGGCCTGCCTGGCCGTCTACCTGCACGGCCTGGCGGGCGACCTGGCGCTGGCCCGGCTGCGCGGCCCCTCGCTGGCGGCCGAGGACCTCATCACGGCGCTGCCGGCCGCCTTCGCCGACCTGGCCGACGGCAAGGCGCCGTGAGCGTCCCACCGGCTGGCCCGCCCGGGCATCCCGGGGGCGGATCTCCCCTCGGCCGCCCTCTGGGCGAGGCATCGCAGTCCGCCGGCGGCCCAAGCCGGACCCTCGCCCAGACGGCGGCCGGGGGGAGATCCGCCCCCGGGATGCCCGGGCGGGCCAGGCGCTGGATCACGCGCGCCGCCGCCGAGACCGAGCGCCTCGGCGCCGAGCTGGCGGCGGAGCTCGGGCCGGATGGAGCGCTGCTGCTGACGGGCGAGCTGGGAAGCGGCAAGACGGTGCTGGCGCGCGGCGTCGCCGCGGCGCTCGGCATCGATCCGCGCCAAGTGGTGTCGCCGACCTTCAACCTGATCCGCGAGCACCGCGGCGCCGCCGGCGGCCCGCTGCGGATGGTGCACGTCGACCTCTACCGGCTCGAGCCGCGGGAGGCGGCCGGGCTGGGGCTCGACGAGGTCCTCGCCGGCCCCGGCGTCAAGGTGGTGGAGTGGGCCGAGCGGCTGCCGGGGCCCCCGCCCGGCGGGGCGGCGACGCTGGCGCTGCGCCTGCGCCGCCTGCCGGGCGGCGGGGACGAGGAGCGCGAGATCGTCGAGATCGCGCCCTGCGACCGGCAACTGCCATGACGGCGGTGCCGGCCGGCGAGATGCAGGCAACGAAAGGGAGAGAGGAACCGACATGAAGATTCGCAAGGTGGGAGTGCTCGGCTGCGGCCTGATGGGCGCCGGCATCGCCGAGGTGGCGGCGCGCGCCGGCTTCGAGACGGTGGTGCGGGAGGTCAGCGAGGAGGTGGTGGAGAAGGGGCTCGAGAAGCTGCGCGGCTCGCTCGACAAGGCGGTCGAGCGCGGCAAGCTGGACGCCGCGGAGCGCGACAAGGCCTGGGGGCGCCTGCGCGGCGTCGTCGACCTCGGGGCCCTCGCGGAGTGCGACCTGGTGGTGGAGGCGATCGTCGAGAACCTCGACGAGAAGCGCAAGACCTTCGCCGCGCTGGACGCCGTGGTCAAGGAGGGCGCGCTCTTCGCCAGCAACACCTCGTCGCTCACCATCACGCAGATCGCGATGGCGACCCGGCGGCCGGACCGTTTCGTCGGCCTGCACTTCTTCAATCCGGTGCCGGTGATGAAGCTGGTCGAGGTGGTGCGCACGCTGCTCACCTCGCAGGAGGCCTACGACGCCGCCATCGAGGTGGTGCGCGGCTTCGGCAAGGAGCCGGTGACGGCGCGCGACAACTCCGGCTTCCTGGTCAACCGGCTGCTGGTGCCTTACCTGCTGGACGCGGTCCGCGCCTACGAAGAGGGGGTGGGCAGCATCGAGGATATCGACAAGGCGATGCAGCTCGGCTGCGGCTATCCGATGGGCCCCTTCACGCTGCTCGACTTCGTCGGCCTCGACACGACCTATTACATCGCCAACATCATGTTCGACGAGTACCGCGAGAAGCGCTTCGCCCCGCCGCCGCTGCTCAAGCAGATGGTCCTCGCCGGCCGCCTGGGCCGCAAGAGCGGGCGCGGCTTCTACGAGCACTCGCGGAAGTAGGCGCCTCTAAGGGGAACCACGGTCGGGGTTGGCGTTCTGGGGAACCCTCCGCCAGGGCCGGGGCGGCGAATGTCCTCCTGCCGCCCGATGGGCGCCATGTTGGAGTCGGGGACGAGGTAGACGTAGTCCGGAGTATTGATGGCCGGTGGCCTCTTGGCGCCGGGGCTACAGTCCGCATGCACGGCGGCAGGCAAGAATGCCATTGCGAGCACGCAGATGAAGAGGCGCCTCACCTTGGCGCTCCTTTCGCACGCAGGGTCTGGATCCTTGCGAGGAGGTCAGATTTCGTTCGCAGAGCCGATGTCCGAGAATCGGTTCCCTGCTCGTTGGCGGCGTACTGGGGAGGAAGGCGAAGCGATCCATCCGGTTGCACGGGGACGATGTCGCCGGCATCGAAAACCTTAAAGAAAACGCCGGAGGTATCTTCGGGCTTGAACACGAAAAGAAACACCTCGGCGCCGATCTCAGGCGGCTCGGCGTAGCGTTCGTCGGTCTTGCAGATGGTCACGCCAGCGACGGTGAATTTTCCGATCGGCACGAAAAAGTAATAGCGGGCCTGGGACAGTGGATATCCATACGAGCGGACCGGCTCGATCTGGAACAGTTGGCCGGGTTGGCCGCCGGAGAAGCCATACGCCTTGTCCGTGACGCGGCCGAGGACCGCGACCTCGGAGTTCGTGATGGCGTCGTCGAGAGTCCCTCGTGGGGGGGCTCGGGATAGTCGAAGTAGGTGGTGCCGACGTCGCGGCAGCCTGGCGCAGACTGCTCGTTCTGGTATCGAACGATCTTGCCGTTGAAGTAGATGGGGTCGTCAGCGGGAGTCGTCAGAATCTCGTGGATGCGGGTGGGTTCGCTACCCCAGACCGCAGGATTCGGCTCGCCATCTGCTGAGACGGCTACTGATGCCTCCGCCCAGATCGGGTGCGCCTGGTGGGGCACCGACAGCGTCTTAGGCATGGGATAAGAGTGCTCGGATCTCGGCCGCGTCTGTGCGACTCCCGGAGGCATCAGCGCGGCGATGAGCAGGAGAGCGCCAACGGTGAGAGGAGGATGTGCCATGGGTGTCCTTTCCCAGCCAGTCCACTTGCAAGATTCTAGCTGCTACGTCTCTGTCTTGCAGGAGCTAACCATCATATCGAGGCCCTGTCAATAGGTGATGCTCTACTAAGACATTATGTCTACTAAAGCGGTCGGAGAGCCGTTGACGGTCGGAAGGCCATAACCGTCGCCGAAGAGACCAACAGCCGGAGGGGAGGACGGGAGGGGCGCAGGAGGCGGAGCTCTCCCCGGGCCGCCGTTTGGGCAAGCTAGCGCAGCGGTGGCCGGAAATAGTGGGAGAAGAGAGGTCCGGGGCGGCGGACGTCCTCCCTGCCGCCCTCTGGGCGAGGTCCACGTAGCCCACCGCCGCCGCAAGTCAGATCATCGCCTATCGGGCGGCAGGTAGGGACGTCCGCCACTCCGGACCGGGTCGGAGGGTGTTCCCCGGAGGCCCCCTTGGAATGTCGATGGCCTCCTTCGGGGTTACCGGCTTGTAACAGCCGGGGCTTCCCCCGGCGTTCCCTCGTCGTCGCGCGTGTGTGGCGCGCAGGAGAGCTTTTGGTGGAGTCCCGCCAGATCGTGACCAGTGTGCACGGCACCTACCTGCTCGAGGTGCCGCCGTCGCCCGCGGGGTGCCTGGTCGGATTTCATGGCTACGGCGAGAACGCCGAGCGGCACCTGGCGGAGCTGCGGCGCATCCCCGGCGCCGCCGGCTGGGCGCTGTGCGCCGTCCAGGCGCTGCATCCCTTCTACAACCGCCAGGGCGAGGTGATCGCGAGCTGGATGACCCGCTTCAACCGCGAGCAGGCGATCGCCGACAACATCGCCTTCGTCGGGAGCGTAGTCGGCGAGGTGCGGCGGGAGCTGCCTCCCGAGACCTGCCTGGTCTATCTCGGTTTCTCCCAGGGCGCGGCAATGGCCTACCGCGCGGCGGCCGCCGGCGGCCATGCCTGCAAGGGGGTGATCGTGCTGGGAGGCGACCTGCCGCCGGAGCTCGCCGAGCGCGATCTGAGCGCCTTTCCGCCAGTGCTGCTCGGCCGCGGCAGCAGCGAGGAGTGGTACGACGCCGTGAAGATGGAGCACGACGTCGAGCTGCTGCGCACCAAGGGCGTCGACATCCACCCCCTCATCTTCGACGGCGGCCACGAATGGACCGACGAGTTCCGCGCCGCCGCCGCCCGCTTCCTCCTCGACATCCGCCGCCCAGCTTCTTGAGCCTCCGGGGGGTGCCAGTCAAGCAGACCCTCGGCCGAAGAGCCCCGTAGCCGAAGGGAGGGAGGTGAGGGCGGCGGGCGGCGGAGATCCCCGGGAGGTCGGGGGATGGACGAGGGGTCCGCCTTGGGAGGGGGGCGAGGCACACCCCTGCGGCTGTGGAGACGAGGGGCGCGGCCGAGGCAGGGCGGTGTCTCCGCCTTCGGCCCCTTGGGGCGAGGCGCCGCAGTCCACCACCCCCCATCCACCACCCAATCGCCTCGCCCCAAGGGGCCGGAGGCGGAGACACCGCCCTGCCTCGGCCGCGCCCCTCGTCGCCACAGCCGCAGGGGTGTGCCTCGCCCCCCTC
>Ga0207699_10000298_pt1 | contig 26650 bp, 25 predicted proteins | sample LARL51metaG_FD_184344 | JGI IMG/M metagenome (GOLD analysis project Ga0207699, IMG submission 184344) | Corn, switchgrass and miscanthus rhizosphere microbial communities from Kellogg Biological Station, Michigan, USA - LAR L5-1 metaG... | ecosystem: Host-associated > Plants > Roots >...
CGGCGCCCGCGCAGCCGGTTGCGGCCTTCACCTCGGCGACGAAATCCTGCGTCTTGTAGTTGATGGCGCTGTCGGCGCCGAGTTTCAGGCAGGCCTCCGCCTTGTCCGCTGCGCCCACCGTGACGATCACCTTCGCGCCAAACGCCTTTGCGAGCTGGATCGCCATCGTGCCAATGCCGGAGGAGCCGCCATGCACGAGCAGGGTTTCGCCTTGCTTCAGGCCGCCGCGCTCGAACACGTTGTGCCACACCGTCATCAACGTTTCGGGAGTGGCGCCGGCTTCCTGCATCGACAGGGACGGCGGCACCGCCATCGCCTGCGCGTCCTGTGCAATGCAATATTGCGCGTAGCCGCCGCCGGCAACCAGCGACATCACCCTGTCGCCGAGCTTGTGTTTGGTTGCGCCCGGTCCGAGCGCTGCGACTTCACCGGCGACTTCGAGGCCGGGCAGGTCGCTGGCACCGGGCGGCGGCGGGTAATGCCCCATGCGCTGCGAGACGTCGGGGCGGTTGACGCCCGCGGCCACCACCTTGATCAGGATTTCACCAGCTGCGGGCTGCAGCACCGCGCGCCTTTCAGGCAACAGCACCTCCGGCCCGCCGGGTTTCGAGATGCCGATCACGGTCATTTGCGCGGGCAGCTTTTCCATGGTTTGTCCTTGTGAAAACGCGGAAAATGAGACGCGCTTGTGCTTAGCCAGCCAGGGTGGCGCTGGCAACCGCTCAGAAAATCAGGAGGACTGATGCCGATCGAGGATGACGACAGGCCGCGGAAAAAGGTCAGCCATGAGATCGGCCAGGATATTTCGCTGCTCTCGGTCACCGAGCTGAACGAGCGCATCGCGCTGCTGTCATCCGAGATCGAACGGCTGAGCGCGGCAGTTGCGAAGCGGAACGCATCGAAGGACGCGGCGAACAGCTTCTTCAAGTCGTGAGGGACGCGCGTCGTTCGGCGCAAAAGGCAAGGGAAAGAGCGGCCGGCCGCTCGGCCAATGGCCGACATGGCAAATAAGACTTAAAGAAAATGCCTTGTTTACTTTCGATTAAGCTTTCGGGTTTATGACTAACACCGTCCTCGTTTGGACACCGAGTGGCTCCTGTCACTCTGTTTGACGCCTCCCTGTTATCAACTTTTAAAGCCGCCGTTCACCGGCGGCTCTTTTTTTTTGCGCGCGCGCCCGAGCGCCGACATCACCCCGCAGAAATACCGAGAGCGTCCCGCAGAACTACTGACGCTTTCAGGTCCGGCCCATGGGCTGGAAACCATATCCGAAATGATAGTTGGCGGTCCTACTGGACTCTCGTTCCCGCCCGCGCAATGATTTGTTCATCATAAGCCGGCCGTGCGCCGGCCGGGGCGGGGCAGTTGCGTAAGAGGCGTTTACCATGGCGGACCGGTTGCAGAGCGATGGGGCTCTGGTTCAGTTCAATGAACGGCTGACCAATTCGGCGGCGTTCTCCACTCTGTTCCGCGAAGGCATGGATCTGGTCGAGGAGACCGCTGCCTATCTCGATGGCGCCGGCCGCACCGAGGCCAAGGCGCTGGATCGGGCCGCCAGCCTGACCTACGCGACCGAGAGCATGCGGCTGACCACCCGGCTGATGCAGCTTGCATCCTGGCTTCTGCTGCACCGCGCGGTCAAGGAAGGCGAGATGACGCTGATCCAGGCCAACCGCGAGAAGACCAAGGTCAAGCTGTCGGCCGCCGACCCTGGCCCCGCCGACATGATCGCCAAGCTGCCGGCGCAGCTTCAGGACCTGATCGACCGCTCGATGAACCTGCAATCGCGGGTCCGCCGGCTCGACACCACCATCCACGCCCCGCCGCCGGAACGCACCACCATCGGCAATCCGCTGGTGCCGCAGCTCAACCGGCTGAAAGCCGCCTTCGAGCAGTAACCCTTCGGCTCTTGGCCCGTCATTGCGAGGCGCGTTTGCGCCGAAGCAATCCAGACTGCCCGCGCGGAGGCACCCTGGATTGCTTCGCGGAGCCCGTCATCGGGCCGCGCTTTGCGCGGACCCGCTGGCTCGCAATGACGGAGACAAACAAAAACGCCCCTGCCTAGCGGGGGCGTTTTGATTCTGGATTCGGATATCCGGCGTCGATCCGGATCGCCCTTCGGGGGCGACTGGATCACTCTTTCTTGAGAAAGCCCTGGAACTTCTTCTGGAAGCGGGAGACACGGCCGCCGCGATCGAGGATCTGCTGGGCGCCGCCGACCCAGGCCGGGTGCGATCTGGGGTCGATGTCGAGATTGAGCTTGTCGCCGGCCTTGCCCCAGGTGGAGCGCGTCTGGTACTCGGTACCGTCGGTCATGACGACCGTAATCATATGATAATTCGGATGAATTTCGGCTTTCATGACGTATCCTCGCGCGCCGGCGCGCTATGTTGAGACATCTCAAAGTGGACGGAATTGCGGGCTCTATAACTTAGGCACTCCCGCAAAACAAGCTGCAAAACAGGCGCAAGGCATTGGGCAGAAGCCGGAATTGCCACTGACGCCGGTGCGGCCTATCTCGGGGGCAACGAGGCGACAGGTGGTCAGGACGGCGCATGAGTGCAGTTGAACGGCTCGAAGACGGGCAGAATGTCAAACCGGCGGAGCCCGAATTGGTTGCCGTGTCCGCCGCGTCAGCGGCAGCCGAAATTGCGTCGCCGGACAAGCGCCGCATGCGGCTCCGCCCGCTGCTGGCGCTTGCACCCTATGTCGCGCGCTATCGCGGCAGAGCCCTGCTCGCCCTGGTCGCGCTCACGGTCGCCGCCATCACCACGCTGCTGGTGCCCGTTGCGGTGCGGCGGATGATCGATTTCGGCTTCACGCCGCGCGGCATTGCGCTGATCAACAGCTATTTCAGCGTCATGATCGCCGTGGTCGCGGTGCTCGCGCTGGCCAGCGCCTCCCGCTACTACCTCGTCATGACGATCGGCGAGCGCATCGTCGCCGACATCAGGCGCGACGTCTTCGCGCATCTGATGTCGCTGTCGCCGGCCTTCTTCGACAGCGCCCGCAGCGGCGAACTGATTTCGCGGCTCACCGCCGACACCACCCAGATCAAGGCGGCGGCCGGCGCCTCGCTCTCGATCGCGCTGCGCAATCTCCTGCTGTTCATCGGCGCCGTGAGCATGATGGTGTTCACGAGCCCGCGCCTCTCCGGCTTCGTGCTGCTCGCCATTCCCCTGATCGTGCTGCCGCTCGTCGCATTCGGCCGCTGGGTGCGGCGGCTGTCGCGCAATGCCCAGGACACGCTGGCGGATGCCTCCGCCTACGCCTCCGAGCTGGTCGGCGCGATCCGCACCGTGCAGGCCTATACCGGCGAGCGGCTTGCCAATGCGCGTTTCACCAACGAGGTCGAGCTGGCCTATGACGCCGCCCGCACCTCGACCAAGGCGCGCGGGGTCCTGACCGCGATCATCATCTTCATCGTCTTCACCAGCGTGGTGCTGATCCTGTGGGTTGGCTCGCACGACGTTTTGACCGGCTCGATCTCGCCGGGCCGGCTCGGCCAGTTCGTGCTCTACACGGCCTTCGCGGCTGCGGGCCTCGGCCAGCTCAGCGAAGTCTGGGGCGAGGTGTCGGCGGCCTCCGGCGCCGCCGAGCGCCTGTTCGAGCTGCTCGACGTCGCGCCCGAGATCACGGCGCCGGCGCTGCCGCAACCCCTGCCGCAGCCGCCGCGTGGCGACGTCAGTTTCGAGAATGTCAGCTTCAATTATCCGATGCGGCCGGACCTGCCGGCGATCGACAACGTCTCGTTCGCGGTCAAGGCCGGCGAGAAGGTCGCGATCGTCGGCCCGTCGGGCGCCGGCAAGAGCACGCTGTTTCATTTGCTGCTGCGCTTCTACGACAGCAGCGCGGGCACGATCGCGTTCGACGGCGTACCGGTGAAGTCGGCCGACCCGACAAAACTGCGCGCGCGCATGGCGCTGGTGCCGCAGGATTCGGTGGTGTTCGGCGCCAGCGCGCGCGAAAACATCCGTTTTGGCCGCCCCGAGGCCACCGACGCCGAGGTGGAACGCGCCGCCGATCTCGCGCACGCCACTGAATTCATCCGTCGCCTGCCGGGCGGTTTTGACGCGGCGCTCGGCGAGCGCGGCGTGACGCTGTCGGGCGGCCAGCGCCAACGCATCGCGATCGCGCGCGCGATCCTGCGCGACGCGCCGCTGCTGCTGCTCGACGAGGCGACCTCGTCGCTCGATGCCGAGAGCGAGACGCTGGTGCAGACCGCGCTGGAAGAGCTGATGCGCCACCGCACCACGCTGGTCATCGCGCACCGGCTCGCCACCGTGCTGTCCTGCGACCGCATTTTGGTGATGGAGCACGGCCGCATCGTCGAGCAGGGCACGCACGCCTCACTGGTTGCCGCGGGCGGCCTCTACGCGCGGCTGGCGCGGCTGCAGTTCGAGGGGGCGTGAGCCTCCCTGTGCGCGATAAATGCGCAGCCTCAGGCGCAACCTTTCCGGACCCTGGCACGTTTCCGCTGCATCGTTGAGCTGCGTACCAGGACCGGAACGGGAGACGACCATGGCCTATCGCCGCGGCGGGTTCGTGCTGACACCCCCATCGCTGCTGATCTTTTCGATCTCTCTGGTATTGGCGCTGATCGCGATGCTGGTTCGCTATGCGCACGCGCCCGTGCCGATCGTCAGCACGTCGCACGTGTTCGACCTGCTCGCAATCGCCTATGTCGTGCTCACGATCGGCGTCCTGTTCCGCCGGGTCTAGCTACGGCGCTCACACCATCTCAGCACCGGCTCGCCCGCGGACCCCGATCAGCGTTCCGTCAGCTTCAGCTCGATGCGGCGGTTGCGGCGGTAGGCGTCTTCGGTCTGCGCGGTGTCGAGTGGCTGGAACTCGGCAAAGCCGGCGGCGACCAGCCGCTGCGGCGAGATGCCCTTCGAGATCAGATATTGCACGACCGAGATCGCGCGCGCCGACGACAGTTCCCAGTTTGACTTGAAGCCGGAGCTGTAGATCGGCCGGACGTCGGTATGGCCGTCGACCCGCAGCACCCAGGCGATCTCGCCCGGGATCTTCTTGTCGAGCTCGAGCAGCGCGTTGGCGACGGTGTCGAGCTCGCTGCGGCCCTCGGGCAGCAGCGTCGCCTGGCCGGTGTCGAAGAAGACTTCCGACTGGAACACGAAGCGGTCGCCGACGATGCGGATATCGGGCCGGTTGCCGAGGATCGCGCGCAGCCGGCCGAAGAACTCGGAGCGGTAGCGCGACAGTTCCTGCACCCGCTGCGCCAGCGCGACGTTGAGGCGCGAGCCGAGATCGGCGATCCGGTTCTGCGATTCCTTGTCGCGCCGCTCCGAGGCGTCGAGCGCCTCTTCGAGCGCGGCGAGCTGCCGGCGCAGCGCGCTGATCTGCTGGTTCAACACCTCGATCTGCGCAAAGGCCCGCTGGGAGACGCCCTTTTCCGACTCCAGCGCCTTGTTGAGCTCGCTCGTGCGGCCCGCGGCATCATTGCCGGCGCCGGCCAGGCCCTCATAGAGGCCCTTGATGCGGTCGCGTTCGGCCTCGGCGGAGACGAGGCCCGCGCGGAGCTGCGCGACGGTGTCGTCGAGATTGAGCTTGCCGAGTTTCTCCAGCGACAGCATTTCGCTGAGCTGCTGGATCTTGGCGTTGAGCTGTTCCAGCGCCTTGTCCTTGCCGGTGACCTCCTGCGACAGGAAGAACTGCACCACCAGAAACACGGTCAGCAGGAAGACGATCGACAGCACCAGCGTCGACAGCGCGTCGACGAATCCCGGCCAGTAGTTGAAGACGGATTCGCTGCGTCGGGCGCGGGCAAGGGCCATGTCAAATCTCCATCAATCCTGGGGAGGCCAGCGCTCCCCGCGCGGCCCGGCATCCCCTTCGCGTGTCGTCAGCTCTTTTCGGTCCGCTCGGTCTGGCGCCGCCGTTCGACCGCGCGCGGCGGCTGTTCGGGCTGCCGCACCAGCTGTTCGAGCAGCCGCTTGATCTCGCGGTTCTGCTCGCCCTGGCCGTCGGCCCATTCCCGGATCATCTGCTGCTCGGTCCGCATATGCGCGACCAGCCCCTGGATCGCCTCGGCGAGCGTGGCCATGGCAGTTGCCGAATTGCGGCCGCCGCCTTCTTCCACCGCCGTGCGCAGCCGCTCGATGGCGCCCGAGAGGTCGCCGCCCGCCGCGCCCTCGCGGGCATATTCGCGCACCGTAGTCGCGAGCCAGTCCTCGAGGTCGGTGTAGAAGCGGTTCTGGGCCTGGCTCGACTGCAGGTCGAGAAAACCCAGGATCAGCGAGCCGGCAAGGCCGAACAGCGAGGATGAGAACGAGATCCCCATGCCGCCGAGCGGCGCCGCGAGCCCCTCTTTCAGGGTGTCGAACAGCGCCCCGGCGTCGCCGCCGACCTTCAGGCTGTCGATCACCTTGCCGACCGACCCCACCGTCTCGATCAGGCCCCAGAAGGTGCCGAGCAGGCCGAGGAACACCAAGAGCCCGGTCATGTAGCGGGAAATGTCGCGTGCCTCGTCCAGCCGGGTGGCGATCGAGTCGAGCAGGTGCCGCATGGTCTGCTGGCTGATCGACATCCGCCCGGTCCGCTCGCCGCCGAGGATGACGGCCATGGGCGCAAGCAGCGTCGGATAGCGCGTCAGCGCGAGGCCCGGATCGGCGACGCGGAAATTGTTGACCCAGGCGACCTCCGGATAGAGCCGGATCACCTGGCGGAACGTCAGGATGATGCCGATCAGCAGCACCGCCCCGATCAATGCGTTCAGTCCCGGATTGGCGAAGAAGGCCAGGATGATCTGCTTGTAGAGCACGACCGCGACCAGCGCGCACAGCACAAGAAAGACCACCATCCGCACCAGGAAGATGCGGGGCGACGACAGTTTGGTCAGCTCGCTTTCGATCGCGGCGCGCGGGGAGGGGCCTGAAGGCATTGCCAATGACATCCGTTGCGGGAAACCGGTGTTCGGGACCCAATATGGCACAGTGGCGGCTGGAAAAAACCTGTCCTTCCGCCATTTCTCGATCGGAGTTACCACGATTCAGGTCGGGGTTCCCGAAACTCCTGCCGAAACAGCCAATTGGGTGGGCGACCTCGGTCCGATGGCCGAACGGGTCGCTCGCTCCCGCGGCGGCTCTCGCCGCCGCCGTCAAATCGCCGTCATGGATGGTCCGCCGCGCTACGTCCGGACACCCATCGGTCCTCGCGTCGTGTGGCGGGGGCTATGCTTATCGCGCGAGGCGGCGCCAGTCAGCAGGCGTCCGGCACTTCCGTGATGGGCCGCATGATCGCGGTCGTCATTCTCGCGCTGTCGATGGTGCCGGTGTTCTTCGTCGTCGCGCGGCGCGCCCTCGCCGGGGATCGCGAGGATGTGGCGGAGCAGCAGGCCGCAGTTTACGGACCGCCGGCGCCGGACATGGCGAAATGAGGAAAATCATGTCAACGAGGTTCTTGTAACGGTCGTTCGCAGCGAGAAGAAGCAATGGCGCGCCCCGTCATATTCACGATTTCCGCGGCCTGGGACGACGAGGCGCAATTTTGCGGTACCGATCAGGATTCCCAGCCGTCATACCGCCAACGCCATCTTGCGCAGGCTGGATTGCCGAAGGCGTTCTGAACTGCACGTTATGGCGGCGGCTTGCTACCGCTCCGCCGCCTTCAGCATCTTCAGCAGTTCGCCGTGGACGAACTCGTTGCCGCAGACCACGTGGCCGGTTGACAGCGCATCGTCCTTGCCGCCGATGCCGGAGACGGTGCCGCCGGCCTCGCGCACCATGATCAGTCCCGCCGCGATGTCCCACGGGTTCAGGTTGCGCTCCCAAAAACCGTCGAAGCGGCCGGCGGCGACGAAGGCGAGATCGAGCGCGGCGGCGCCGAAGCGGCGGAGGCCTGCAACCTTGCTCTGGATCGCGGTCATCTCGCGGCGCGACAGTTCGAGATCGCCGCGGCCGATATGCGGCATGGCGCAGGCGATCACGCATTCGTCGAGCTTGCGCCGGCCCGCGACGCGCAGCCGCTGGTCGTTGAGAAAGGCGCCCTTGCCGCGCTCGGCGATGTAGAGCTCGTCATTGCCGGGATTGTAGATCACGCCGGCGATGATGGTGTCCTCGCGCTGCAGCGCGATCGAGATCGCGAATTGCGGAATGCCATGCAGAAAATTGGTGGTGCCGTCGAGCGGGTCAACGATCCAGGTATGCGACTTGTCCGTGCCCTCCCGCGCGCCGCCTTCCTCACCGACAAAGCCGTAGCCGGGACGCGCCTTGGCGAGATCGGTGTAGAGAATCTCTTCCGCACGCTTGTCGGCAAGCGAGACGAAATTGGCCGGCCCTTTCAGCGAGACCTGGAGATGCTCGATCTCGTTGAGATCGTGCTTGAGGCTGCGCCCGGCGCGGCGCGCCGCCTTGACCATGACGTTGATGAGAGCGGAATGCAGCATCGGAAATCGCTTCCACGGCGGAGGGCGGGGGGTGAGGGGTTGCGGTCTCAGTGGGGTTCGACCCCCTCACCGGCGCTAACGCGCCGACCTCTCCCCGCAGGGAAGAGGTGAAACGGAGTGTGGGGTGCCCTGCGGGCGCGGCCGCGTCAAGGTCATTTGTTGGCGAGATTGCCGAACCAGCGGCGCACCAGAATCTCGACCTTGCCCCGGTCCTGGTCGCTCAGCTCGGCATATTGGGCGTCCAGCACCGGGTCGCCATTGCCCGCGGTCTTGGCGATCTGGTGCCATTTGAAACCTTCGATCTTGTCCATCGGCACGCCGAGACCGGCGATCAGCACGTGGGCCAGCCGGTTCTGCGCGATCGGGCTGTTCTGCCTGGCGGCTTTCCGCAACAGCTCGATGGCGGCCGCCTCGTTCTTCGGCGTGCCGGTGCCGTTGTAGAGCGCGATGGCGTATTCGACCTCGGCATCGAGATTGTCCGCGAGCGCGGCCTGTTGCAACAGTTGCGCGGCTTTTGCGGCATCCTGCGGCACCCCGGTGCCTTCCTTGTAGAAGGTCGCTAGCGCATATTGCGCTTCCGGGTTGCCGGCATCGGCCGCGACGCGCAGAAGCTCGGCGGCGCGCTTCAGGTCCTGCGGCAGGGTCTGGCCGTCCAGATAAAGCAGCGCCAGATTATAGGCCGCCTTGGGTTCGCCGAGCTTGGCTGCGGAGGCAAGCAGCTTGACCGCGGCATCGCGATCGACCGGTCCGCCGCGGCCCGACAGGCGCATCATCGCCAGCGCGAACATCGCCTCGCGATCGCCGCCATCGGACGCGCGCTTGTACCACTCGATCGCCCTCGCGTAATCGCGCTTGACGCCGAGCGCGCTCGCATAGAGCTCGCCGAGCATGGTCATGGCCTTGACGTCGCCGACTTGCGCCTTCGCGCTGGCGAGATCGTACGCCGTCTTGTACATGCCGCGCTGATAGGCCCCGTAGACGAGATCGGCGTTGGGATCGACCGGCGCCGGCGCCGTTGTGGCGGCAGTCGGCGGAGCCGGCAGCGCGGGTTTCAACTCGGCGGCCGGGGGTTTTCTCACGAAGCCGGGCGCCTTGGCTTTGGGATTGGGCGCGGCCTTGGTCGTGGCCGGCGGTTCGAGGCCCGGCGGCGTCAGCGACACCTGCGCCGCTGCATCCGCAGCCATCAGGAACGCGCCGGCCACCGAGATCACGATCAAACGGAAAGCTGTCATGCCTGGCTCACCTCCGTCCGGCTTCGATCCGCGCGAGAGGCGGAGGCGAAGGCCTCGCCGATCACGGCGCCAAGCTCGGCAAGCGCCGCCGCCGCGCCGCGTGGATCGGACCAGATGAGATCATCGACCAGGATGAAATCCGCGCCGGCGGCGACAAAATCCCGCGCCTCGTCAGGAGAGGCCGCATAGGCGACACAGGGCGGCTCGAACAGTTCGGCCCACCAACCGACGCGCTCGGCAACTGCCTCGCGGGAGGGCCTCGACCCCTGCGCATCGGCCTCGCCGAACAGCACATAGTCCGCGCCTTGCTCGCCTGCGGTCATCGAGTCGTGCCGCGTCGCCAGCGCGCCGACGCCGACGATGCGATCGGGCTTCAACGCCGCCATCGCATCGTCCATCGTTGTGATGCCGCCCAGATGCGCGCCGTCGGCGCCCGACCGCGCGACCAGCTCGAACTGACCATCGAGCGCGCCTGCGTCGAGCAGCAGCGCCGCGCCGCGCCGCTGGATCACCGGCGCGAGCGCCTTGATGCGTGACGTCATCGTGCGTGGATCGCTGGGCGTCAGCCGCACCAGCACCGCTGCGACGTCGGCGGCCGCCAGGGCCGCCGGCAGCTGCGCCAGGAGCGGCGCGGGATCATCGACGGCCGCCGTCGCGAGATAGAGCCGCGGCGCGGGGCGCGGAGCAGTTTTCGTCGCCAAGCCTATGCCGCCTTCTTTTCCAGATCGGCCATCCACTCGCCCTTGCTGGCGAGCGCGTTCATTCGTGCGCGATGGATGAAGGCGCGCTGGCCGGCCGCAACGTTCTCCGGCTTGCCCGCCCACGCCTTCTGTGGCGCCGCCTGCAGCGCGCGGCCATAGGAGAAGGTCAGCGGCCAGGGCAGTCCGCCGGTCCGGTTCATCGCGTTGAGATGGGCGGTCGCCTCTTCGTCGGACTGGCCGCCGGAGAGGAAGGCGATGCCCGGCACCGCCGCCGGCACACAGCGCTTGAGGAGTCTTACGGTCTTCTCGGCGACCTCGTCGACCGAGGCCTGCTTGCCGGATTTCTTGCCTGAGACCACCATGTTGGGTTTCAGCACCATGCCTTCCAGCGCGACCCGCTGCAGGCGCAGTTCCTGAAACGTGTGGTTGAGCACGCGCTCGGTCACCTCGGAGCAGCGGTCGATATCGTGATCGCCGTCCATCAGCACTTCCGGCTCGACGATCGGCACGATCTGCGCGGCCTGGCACAGCGCCGCATAGCGCGCCAGCGCGTGCGCATTGACGTGAATCGACGTCGCCGACGGAATCTCGGATCCGATGTCGATCACTGCGCGCCATTTGGCAAAGCGCGCGCCGCGCTCGAAATATTTCGTCAGGCGTTCGGCGAGCTTGTCGAGGCCGACCGTGACCAGTTCGCCCGGGCAAGCGGAAAGCGCCTGCGTGCCCTCGTCGACCTTGATGCCGGGAATGGCGCCGGCCTGTTCGATCAGTTTGATCAGCGGCGTGCCATCGCGCGCATTCTGCCAGATGGTTTCGTCATAGAGAATCACGGCGGAGATATAGCGGCTCATCGCCTCGGAGGAGCGGAACAGCATCTCGCGGTAGTCGCGCCTCGTGTCCTCGGTCGATTCCACCTTGATGGCGTCGAACCGCTTCTTGATCGTGCCCGAGGATTCGTCAGCAGCGAGAATGCCCTTGCCCGGCGTGACCATGGCCAGGGCGACCTTGTTGAGATCGCTGAGGTTCATCGAAGTATCCTCCGAAAGCGGACCCTGCCTTGCCCATGAAAATAGACCGTTCTCGGGCAAATGAAGAGGAGAACGTTGGTCGCAGGGGCCGCTCTGTGGAGGACTTTCTTACGCGATTTTGGGGTCCAATTCACCCTTGGCGTAGCGTTTGGCCATTTCGGCCGGGGTCAGCACCTTCTTGATCTTGGAGGCCTGGCCGGCGGTGTTGAACTCCTGGAAGCGCTGTTTGCACAATTTCGCCATCGCGTCCATCGCCGGCTTCAGATATTTGCGCGGATCGAACTCCTCCGGGTGCTCGTGCAGCACTTTCCGGATCTGGCCGGTCATCGCCATGCGGTTGTCGGTATCGATGTTGATCTTGCGCACGCCGTGCTTGATGCCGCGCTGGATCTCGGCGACCGGAACGCCCCAGGTCGGCTTCATCTTGCCGCCATTGGCGTTGATGATGTCCTGCAGGTCCTGCGGCACCGACGAGGAACCGTGCATCACCAGATGCATGTTCGGCAGCTTGCGGTGGATCTCCTCGATCACGTTCATGGCGAGGATGTCGCCGTCCGGCTTGCGGGTGAACTTGTAGGCGCCGTGCGAGGTGCCCATCGCGATCGCCAGCGCATCGACCCTGGTCTGGCTGACGAATTTCACCGCCTCGTCGGGATTGGTCAGAAGCTGGTCGTGCGACAGCTTTCCCTCGGCGCCGTGGCCGTCTTCCTTGTCGCCCATGCCGGTCTCGAGCGAGCCGAGCACGCCGAGTTCGCCCTCGACCGAGATGCCGCCGAGGTGCGCCATGTCGGTCACCGTTTTGGTGACGCCGACATTGTAGTCCCAGTCGCCCGGCGTCTTGCCGTCGGCCTTCAGCGAGCCGTCCATCATCACGGAGGTGAAGCCGGCCTGGATCGCGGTCATGCAGGTGGCCGGCTCATTGCCATGGTCGAGATGCACGCAGACCGGGATCTGCGGGTAGATCTCGGTCACCGCGTCCATCATGTGGCGCAGCATCACGTCGTTGGCGTAGGAGCGCGCGCCGCGCGAGGCCTGGATGATGACAGGCGCATCGAGTTCGGAAGCCGCCGCCATGATCGACAGCGCCTGCTCCATGTTGTTGATGTTGAAAGCCGGCACGCCGTAGTCGTGCTCCGCCGCGTGGTCGAGCAATTGACGCAACGTGATCCGAGCCATCTGTCCTGTTCTCCGCGTTGAAGCGCCACCGCGCCCGATCTGTCCTTCGAGTTACCGTACTTTCAAAACCTCGACGCCCGGCAGCGGCTTGCCTTCCATCCATTCCAGGAACGCGCCGCCGGCGGTCGAGACATAGGTGAAGTCATGGGCGACGCCCGCCTGGTTGAGCGCCGCGACGGTGTCGCCGCCGCCGGCGACCGACACCAGCTTCTTGGCCTTGGTGCGTGCGGCGGCGTGCTTCGCCGCCACCGTGGTGCCGCGGTCGAACGGCGCGATCTCGAAGGCGCCGACCGGGCCGTTCCACACCAGCGTCGCCGCGTCGTCGATCGCCGCATGAATCCGCGCCGTCGATTGCGGGCCGATATCCAGAATCATGCTGTCGGGCGGGATCGCATCGAGGCCATAGGCGAAGGCGGGCGAGCCCGCCGCGAAGTGGAACGCGACGGTGGCATCCACGGGAAGGATGATGGCGCAGTTCGACGCTTCCGCCTTGTCCAGGATCCGCAGCGCGGTCGGCGCGAGCTCGCGCTCGGCCAGCGATTTTCCGATCGCAACACCCTGCGCGTGCAGAAAGGTGTTGGCCATGCCGCCGCCGATCACCAGCGCATCGACCTTGCTGACGAGGTTTTCGAGCAGATCGATCTTGGTCGAAACCTTGGCGCCGCCGACGATCGCGATGACGGGCTTGGTCGGCGCTTCCAGCGCCTTGGACAGCGCTTCGAGCTCGGCCTGCATGCTGCGCCCGGCATAGGCCGGCAGCTTGTGGCCGAGGCCTTCGGTCGAGGCGTGGGCGCGGTGCGCCGCGGAGAACGCGTCATTGACCCAGATGTCGCCGAGTTTTGAAAGCTCGGCGACGAAAGCCGGGTCGTTCTTCTCCTCTTCCTTGTGGAAGCGGGTGTTTTCCAGGCACAGGATGTCGCCGTCCTTCATGGCGGCGACCGCCTTTGCAGCGGCCTCGCCGATGCAGTCATCGGCGAAAGCGACCGGCCGCTTGAGCACGCCGGACAGCGCTTCGGCGACCGGTTTTAGCGATTCCTTGGGATCGCGGCCCTTGGGCCGGCCGAAATGGGCGAGCAGGATGACCTTGCCGCCCTTGTCGGCGATCTCGCTGATCGTGGGCGCTACGCGCTCCAGGCGCGTCGCGTCGGTGACGTGCCCGCCTTCCATGGGCACGTTGAGGTCGACGCGCAGCAGCACGCGCTTGCCCTTCACATCGACGTCATCGAGGGTACGGAATTTGTTCATGACAGCATCACCGATTGAGGGGCGGCTGGAGCGCTAACCACCACCGTCGCGCTCCGGCGGATTGCCTTCCTGCCTGGTCGTGACCTGCATGCCCTGGCGAAATCCCCACGCAATGAATGCGAGCAGCAGGATGACGCCGGGAATGCCGATCCAGGCCGGAAGACTCATCGGCCACCTGCTCCTAGAGCAGCTTGCCCATTGCCACGGCCGTGTCGGCCATGCGGTTCGAAAAGCCCCATTCATTGTCGTACCACGACATCACCCGCACCAGATTGCCGTTCATGACCTTGGTCTGGTCCATGTGGAAGGTCGACGAGTGCGGATCGTGGTTGAAGTCGATCGAGACGTTGGGTGCGGTCGTGTAGCCCAGAATGCCCTTGAGCTGCTGCTCGCTGGCCCGCTTCATGGCCTCGTTGATCTCCTTCGGATCGGTTCCACGCTTGGCGACGATCTTCAGGTCGATCACGGAGACGTTCGGCGTCGGCACGCGGATCGCAACCCCGTCAAGTCTGCCTTTCAGTTCGGGCAGCACCAGCCCGATCGCTTTCGCCGCGCCCGTCGAGGTCGGGATCATCGACATTGCCGCGGCTCGGCCGCGATAGAGATCCTTGTGCAGCGTGTCCAGCGTCGGCTGGTCGCCGGTATAGGCGTGGATCGTGGTCATGAACCCGGTCTCGATGCCCACCGTGTCGTTCAAGACCTTTGCAACCGGTGCCAGGCAGTTGGTGGTGCAGGAGCCGTTGGAGACCACGAGGTGGTCCCTGGTCAGCGTGTCGTGGTTGACGCCGAACACGATGGTCGCATCCGCATTCTCCGCTGGCGCCGAGACCAGCACGCGCTTGGCGCCGGCGGTCAGGTGAGCTGCGGCCTTCTCCTTGGCAGTGAAGATGCCCGTGCATTCCAGCGCGATGTCGACGCCGAGATCCTTCCACGGCAGTTTTGAGGGATCGCGCTCGGCCGACACCTTGATCTTGCCGTTGCCGAGGCTGAGCGTGTCGCCCTCGACCGTCACCGTGCCGGGGAAACGGCCATGCACGGAGTCATAGCGCAGCAAATGGGCATTGGTCTCGACCGGGCCGAGGTCGTTGATACCGACCACCTCGACGTCGGTGCGGCCGGATTCTGCGATGGCCCGCAGGATGTTGCGGCCGATGCGGCCAAACCCGTTGATTGCGACGCGGACTGCCATCTTCGTCTCCTTCCATGACGGTTGTCATCCCCGGAACGCGACAGCTGGTCGCACGCGCGGGAATTGGTACGGCGGACACGCCCGGTTCGGCCGGGCGGGAGCATTGAATATGGGGCCTTGGTAGACCTTTTTGCCCCCGATCACAACCGCCAGCGAGCTTAACCTTTCCCGCCCTCGAGGCGCTTCAGGGCGGCGCTGACGGCGGCCTCCGCAGTAATTCCAAAATGCTTGTAAAGGTCCTTGTAGGGGGCACTTTCGCCGAAGGAATGCATGCCCACAAATTCACCATCGATGCCGATCACGGCATCCCAGCCCCAGCGCACCGCCGCCTCGATCGCGATCTTCACCGGTGCGTGACCGATGATGGCCTGCCGCTTGTCGGCCGGCTGCGCCAGCAGCAATTCGAGCGAGGGCACCGAGACCACCCGGGCCGCGACGCCCTGCTCGGCAAGCTGCTTTTGAGCCGCAACTGCGATCTCGACCTCGGAGCCCGACGCGAACAGCGACACCTTTGCCTCGCCCTTGGCCGCGACCAGCTCATAGCCGCCATGCGCGCACGGATTGTCGTCGGGTGCCGTGGTGCGGAGCTGCGGCAGGTTCTGGCGCGTCAGTGCCAGCACGGTGGGACCAGTGGAGCGGTTGAGCGCAAGCTCCCAGCATTCCGCCACCTCGACGGAATCGCAGGGACGGAATACGCGCATGTTGGGGATGGCGCGGAGCGCCGAGAGATGCTCGACCGGCTGATGCGTCGGGCCGTCCTCGCCGAGCCCGATCGAATCATGCGTCATCACATAAACCGCACCGGTGCCCATCAGCGCCGACAGCCGCATCGCCGGCCGCGCATAGTCGGAGAAGATCAGGAAGGTGGCGCCGTTCGGCGCAAAGCCGCCGTGCAGGAAAATGCCGTTCAGGCACGCCGCCATGCCATGCTCGCGAATGCCGTAATGGATGAAGCGGCCTTTGGGCGTCTTGGCGGAGAACGCCACCGCCGACTTCGCCTTGTTGTTGTTGGAGCCGGTGAGATCGGCGGAGCCGGCGACGAATTCGAACGGCATCGCAGCGGCAATCGCCTCGATCGCGGCTTCCGACGACTTGCGCGTCGCGACGTTCAGCGGGCTCGCCAGCAGCGCCTTCTTGTGGGTCCTGAGCGCCTTGCCGAGCGCAGTAGGCCGCTCATGCTTGAGCCGGCGCTCGAACTCGGCGCGCTTGCGCGGGCCGAGCTCGGCATAGCGCGCGTCCCATTCCTTGCGCGCGGCGCCGCCGCGGCTGCCCGCCTCGCGCCAGCTTTTCAGCACGTCATCGGGCACCGAGAATGGCTCGAGCGAGATGCCGAGATTCTCCTTGGCGGCTTTCAATTCATCGGCGCCGAGCGCCTCGCCATGCGCCTTCGCGGTGCCGGCCTTGCTCGGCGCGCCAAACCCGATCGTGGTCTTGCAGGCGATCAGCGTGGGCCTTGAGGATGCCTGCGCGCGCTTGATCGCGGCCGCGATCGCCTGGGGATCATGGCCGTCGATCCGCTCGGCCTGCCAGCCCGCCGACTTGAAGCGTTTGACCTGGTCGACCGAGTCGGAGAGCGAGGTCGGGCCGTCGATCGAGATGCCGTTGTCGTCATAGAGCACGATCATCTTGCCGAGCCGCCAGTGACCGGCGAGCGCGATCGCCTCCTGCGACACGCCTTCCATCAGGTCGCCGTCGGAGCAGAGCACATAGGTATGATGATCGACGATCTTCTTGCCGAACTCGGCAGCCAGCATCTTTTCGGCCAGCGCCATGCCGACGGCGGTGGCGATGCCCTGGCCGAGCGGCCCGGTGGTGGTCTCGATACCGCTGGTGTGGAGATTCTCCGGATGGCCCGGGGTCTTCGATCCCAGCTGCCGGAAGCGCTCGATCTCGTCCAGCGTCATGGCCGGGTTGCCGGTGAGATAGAGCAGCGCATAGAGCAGCATCGAGCCGTGACCGGCCGACAGCACGAAGCGGTCGCGGTCGGGCCAGGCCGGCTCGGTGGCGTCGAATTTCAGAAACTGCGTGAACAACACGGTGGCGACATCGGCCGCGCCCATCGGCAGGCCCGGATGGCCCGACTTGGCCTTCTCGACCGCATCCATTGCCAGCGCGCGGATCGCGTTGGCCATGCGGGAATGTTCGACCTGCGTCATGATGAGATCCGTCCGAGTGAATAGCTTGATCTATGTTGTCGCGCGGCCCGCTCACATTGCGGGGGCCGCGGGACCCGCGAAAAGGTTGGATAGCACCTGGGTTCCGAGAGTCAAAGGACGGGCTCAGGCTCATGAACGCGCCCGGGGGACCGAATGTTGCTTAGCAGTGAATAGTTCCGTCACGGCGTTGCGCTGGCCTGCTCGGACACGTAAGTTGAAATATCGAGTGCCCGTGTGCTCCGGGATTCTCCGGGGGGCGGGCTTTTGTCAGTTGAGCCTTCTGTGGGTTTGAGTCCTGCCGCGACGCGCATGAGTGATCATCCAGCCAATCGATCCGGACCAGCGGAGCCCGTCTCCGTCGATCTCGACGCGGCAACGCGGCGGCTGATGGCGGCGCTGGATGCGCTGGAGCGCGCGGTCGAGCGGCGGCGCGACGCCGATCGCGACGAGGATGAGCTCGCCACGCGGATTCAGGCGCTGGGCGCGGACCGCTCGCGGCTCGCCGACGAACTCGACGGATCGCTGGTGCGAACGCGCAAGCTGGAGCGCACCAACCGCGAGGTCGCCGAACGGCTCGATGTCGCGATCGGCACGATCCGTGCGGTGCTCGGCGCGGGAGAGGACGAATGAGCCACATCAACGTCACCATCAACGGCCGGCAGTACCGCATGGCCTGCGAGGAAGGCCAGGAGGTGCGGCTCTTGAAACTCGCCGAGCAGCTCGAATCGCGCATCCAGAGCCTGCGCGGCAAGTTCGGCGAGATCGGCGATGCCAGGCTCACCGTAATGGCCGCGCTGACGGTCTGCGACGAGCTGCTCGACGCCGGCGTGCAGATCAAGACTCTCGAGCAGGAGCTGCAGAGCCTGCGCAGCGTGCGCGTTGCGGCGAACGACCGCGCCCGCGAAACCCAGGCCGCGGTCGCGAGCGCGCTGAATGCGGCCGCCGAGCGCATCGAAAAGACGACACAGGTCCTGAACCGCACCGTCGGCGCCGGCGTCGCGATCGGGTGAGGGCGCGCTACCCCTCCAGGGTACGCCGATACACGAAGCGCGTATCAGATAGGCCTCACTGACCCGCGGTCAATTTGTAGCTGGCAGAAGTGATAGTGGCCCGACGGGCCTGCATGACATTCGCAGGCATTCACGTCCGGCCGGGCACCGTCTCCGGGAGTGGTCGCGGACGTTGGCCGCCCGGCCGACCTGGTCTCGGCGGACGCGTGACTGGGCCTTGGCCCGGTCGCCGCCAGCCGTGCCATCCGGACGGACCACCCCAACCCCTTCCGCGCCTCCAGTTGAAGCCACACCGGTACCAGCCGCCGCCTCGCCATCCCCTGTTGTACCAGCAGTAGCGATGCCCTCTCCAGCTGAATTGGACGGTTTCGGCAAGAGGAGGCTCGACAGCCTCACCGAGCTTCAGCGGCGCGATAAGGCCGGCTTGCGAACGACCGCCGGTCGTCGTGACCGCCGCCGAGGCAGCCGCAAGAGCAATCACCCACAAGGTCAATTTACGCATGTCCTCCTCGCCTTTGCTGCGGGCAGAGAACAGCCGAGCGGCCGCAACGTGTGCTGCGGCAACTCTTGGTCGCACGCGATGCTGCCAACGGGCCGGCCCCGCTCACCGCGCCGACACAACGGTCGGCTGCACGCAGGTCAGATGGCTGCGCGACAGCCGTTGTCCGAGATGTCTTGGCTCCCAGAGCTGAGGTCAGGCAGCCTTGGGCTGAGTTGCCGCGGCGAGGGTCTCGCGCAGGTGCTGCTCTTTCTTGTCATCGAGCGAGGTCTTGAGAACGGTTCCCCCGGCATCCTTGATTTCGTTGAGAACCTTGTCCGCCGTCATGCTCTTGATCAGCAGGAACAGAACCGCGTCCCCCGATTTCACCTTCGCCGCGAGATCCTTCATGAACTGATCCCTGATGCCGAAATCGGTCAGCGCGCCGCCCAATGCGCCCGCGCCGGCACCGAGAGCCACGCCAAGAAGCGGATTGAGGAACACCATTCCGATCAGCAGTCCCCACAGGCTTCCGCCCGCGGCGCCGGTCATCGTGGTGTTCACGAGCTGATTGAGCTTGATGGATTCGCCTTCTTTGACAGCGATCACGGCATCATTGATGGTGATCAGATACTCGCCCTGGAGCTTGAGGATTTTCTGTCGGACTTCCTCAGCTTTGGCTTCGGATGGGTACACAATCGCAACAAGATCTGACATTGAGCGCTCCTGTACGACTTGGGAAGAGCTGCCCCCTGACCACGCACGCTTGGTCCGCCTGGCACCAAATTTACCACAGACGTTCAAGTCTCTCCTCGGCCAATCGGGACCCCGGGTTTCACAATTCCGAGATGAATTCAGCTCTCGGTGCAATTTGAGTAAGCGGGATTGTCGCATTGAGACCGCCGTATTTGCCGTTGACCGGCCCGCGCGGCATGTCCTGGTGCCTCGCGTCGGCCGCGAAGTCTCTGCTATTTTCCGCCAAACGATGCTAAGCCTTTGACGCGATGACACCGAAGCCTGCCACGATCTGTCTCGGCTGTTGGCAGAATCTTCATCTGCCGATACCGCTGCGCGGGCCGCTTTCGACGCCGTTCCGCCTCGTCGGCATCAAGCCGAGCCGGATGAATCCGAATACCTGCACGATCTGCGAGATGGCCTTCTCCAGGGTGATGAAGGCGCGCGCGATCACCATCGACGCGACGATCATGTTCGCGGACCTGCGCGGCTACACGGCGCTGACGCAGAGCATCGACCAGCCGGCCCTGACGTCGCTGCTCGACGTGTTCTACGACGATTGCGCCGCCGCGATCTGGCGCTACGACGGGCTGCTCAACAAGACCATCGGCGATGCGGTGTTCGCGATCTTCAACTTTCCGGTCAAGCAGGGGGATCATCCCGCGCAGGCGGTTCTCGCCGCGCGCGACATCCAGAAGCGCTTTTCGGCGCGGCGCGAACAGCTGCTGCGCACCATCGGCGTTGGCGATCAGGACGTCGAAATCGGCATCGGAATCGGGATCGACTGCGGCGAGACCAATTTTGGCGAGTTCGGCCAGGCCCACCGCGACCTGACGGCGGTCGGCACCGTCGTGAACCGCGCGGCGCGCGCGCAGTCCGTGGCGCAGTCGGGCGAGATCGTGGTCACCCAGGCGGTCCGCGATCGCACCGGCGCCATGATCGAAGGTGGCGGAAGCGACCATCTCCTCAAGGGCTTTCGGGATCCGGTCACCCTGTTTCGCGCATGACCGGCCGTGGCCGGTAAGAGCTCGGAGCGCGACCCCGCTCCCGGCTCACCACGATGTCAGTGGTTCGCACCAGCACGCCTGGCTGCGTCTTCCGGACCACGTGCAGGTGATCGCAACCTCGGCAGCCCGCGCGTGAACAACCGACCGTCAGCCGCTCGATTGCTTGAGCAGGTTCGAGCGCTTCACGCTGTCGATCTGCTTGTCGGTCAGGTCCCTGCCCACGCCCATTGCCCGCGTCATGAGGTTGTTGAGCAGCGCCGCCGCCTGCCTCTCGTCGGCGTAATTGATGTCGACATGGTCCAGACTCATGAGATGGCCGAGTTCATGGGCCCAGGCCCGTCCGTTGGAGTCGACATTGCCGTACCACTGCACGAAGCTCGCCGCCTCGGGATCGCTGTTGAGGTATGACCCCCCGCCGGCGATGAGATTTTCGATCGGATTGACGAGATAGACGTGAACCGCCTTGTCCGGCTGATGGCGGTAGCTGAGGACACCGAGCAAGCGCCGATCGTCGTTGCGCGCGCTCTTGGCCATGTCGAGCGGCTTGTCGATGACGCAATCATTGATCACGAACGCGACGTTCGCCTTCGACCAGATGTCATTGACCACGTTCAGGGCCTTGGTGGCCGCGTCGCGACTCCATTTCTCCGGCTCCACGACGCCCTTGTCGGCAAATGGCGTGATGTAGATCCTTAGCGGAATCGTGGCCATGGATTGCTCCGAGGTTTGCCAGGACCAGTCTGAAGCATGACCTTCCATCGGCAAAACGACGAAAGCTCCATCATCCGGCCAAGCCTCGGCGTAGTGCGATATTGCCGAATACGGGTCCACGGCTTCAGACGACAAAGATGCTGCCTCTTGCGACACCAAGAAGGCCGGCAGTGCTGCCTTCGCTGCCAAGGGCGGGGCGCGGCCGTTGCAGCGCGACGAGCCGCGTCGGTCGATGGGTATGGGGCTGATGCGCGGCGACCTCCGGCGTCGCCAGATCGTGCACGATCGGGTCCCGAAACGAAGCGATCCAAGCTGGAGCGCTCCGGTTAAGATAAGTTAACGACCGGAATGGAAAACGCATCCATCATGCGAAGTGTCGTTCACTCTTCAGCTGAGGCGCGATGCACTTTGATGAATGTCCGCATTGCCGGATTCGTCTCGAGATCGCTTGCGTAAAGTTTCGATGGACTGGCGCAGCGACGGTTTCCATCTGCCCAAACTGTGCAATGGCGTCTGCCGACGACCGGCGATCTGCAGGTCACGGCCGCGTCGATTGGGCCGACAGGCGCATGTGGGGTGCGCGTGCCTTGGGCATTTGGCCTGGAGTACCGAGGATGCGTTCTGCTGTCGCCTCCTTGTTCGGCGTAGCGATCATCGTCGTTGCTGGATACGCGGGGCTTGTTTGGCTGGATTCGACGATGACCCTCGACGTCGCGCCGCGACCACAACCTGCTGCGATGAGTTCGAATGAGAACGTGCAGTCGGAACTGGTCGCTACCGCTCGGGAGGCCTCCAGGTCGGCTGCAACCAACCAGAATGTCCCCTCGCGCGAAGCAGCCAGCGCGGAACTCACGTCATCAGCGACGCGCGGAGACGAAGGTCTGGAGGAGAGCAAGTCGGCCATCACCTCAAGCAGCGCAGGGCAAGGCGGGAGCGATCAGTCGAAGGCGACCGCATCGTCAGGCGATCGAGAGGCGAACGACCCGCCCGCTGGCGGTTGCATGCCGATCGGTGTGACGAGCTCGGGTACTCTGGTCTTTCCAGTGCAGTGCAGAGACCTGCTCGCGCGATACGGGGGTGGGGCACCTGATGCCCGCCCGGATTCGACGCCCGCAACTCTGGCCGAACCGGCGAATCACGATCACCAGGCACCAGTGAATCAAGATCACGAAGCGGTTGATTCTGCCCGTGACCAACAGATCGAGAAATTCCCTTCAACACCTTCGCCGGTTCATCCCCTGCCCCAGGCGAGAGCCAAAGCATCAAGACCGGTGGACGTGCAGCAGTTTTCATACTCGCGGAATGATCGACGCTCTCACCAACGCTTTGCCCGATTGCTCAAGGATCCTTTGACGCTGAGTTGCATGGCTTGCCTGCTGGTAGGTCCATAGGCGCGCTGGTTTTTCAGCGCCGATAGCTGATCGGTGTCGTACCGCCGCCCGCGATTCGCCAATCGCCCCGGCATCCTGGGCGAAATGCTGCATGCCGCGGGACTGCCGGAATGATTTCGCAGCCTGCGGCACGGCGATGCCGCCTTTGACCCGAAGCGGCCCGATCTGAAGCGGGCGCGATGCTCAGTCTCTTTCAGCTCAAGTGAGGCGTCCGGTCAAACATGTGGCCCATCTGTGGTCCGGTTCCGACGCATGTCAAATTGCCCGATCATCGACACATTTGTGAACGTCGGTGCACTTCTTTTGGCCTGATACCACGAATAGTTGCGTCGCCTCACGCGAAGTTCTCGCACTGATTGCAGTTGGACCCTTCAGTTCGACCCGTCCTCGCGATCCCTGGAAGCACAAGCCCGGAGCAGCGTGGAACCTTGAGGAGATGATCAATTGGCGAATAACACCTTCAACCCGACTGCCCTGGCGAATGGCACGTCGAACCTGCTCGTGCGCGAGTCCGCGCTCAACCTGTCGACAGACCTGGCGCAGGCGGGGGTCGTCTTCAACGATGCCGCTCGCATCTCGACAGGCCTGTTCTCGACACCGCAGAACAGCGGCAACTCGAACCCATTCCTCGGCAGCTACACCACCGACATCCATGCAGTGCAGAGCGATATCGCCGCGATGCTCGCCGATCCGGGCAACGTCACGCTCGGCGGTCAAGGCTTCACACTGAATCAGACCGACGTCCAGGTGCTGACCGGTGTTCAGAACCAGCTGACGACGATCCTCAACGCTGCCCCGCAAACCACCAATGCCGCGACGCTGACCGCGGCCGACCAGATCATTCACGACACGCAAGTTCAGATCCTGCAGGAGATCGCGGGCGACGCACATCTGGCGGGCGCGCTAGGCAACGTCCCCTTCCTGGCCAATACCGGCGCAACCGATGTTGCGTTCCAGGGCCTTCCCGTCGGCGCCGACGATGCGGCGACACTGGCTGCTGCAACCGCCGGCACAAGCCTGAAGGCGGTCGGCGAAGTGTTCAATGCGGCGGCCAACCTTGCATTGGGCGGTATCCATGCGAACAATTCGGCCCACGTCCAGGCCGATTTCACGGCCGTGCAGTCAGGATTGCAGGCCATCCTGAACAGCCCGACCATGCTTGCAACAATCGAGGCAGGCGAAACCGCAGCCGCGGCGCAGACGACGACCCTCCATCTGCAGACAGTCTTGGACCAGATCGGGCTTCAGCTCAACAAATACGACCCGGCGGAGGTGAACGCCAGTCCGACCGCGCTGCGCGGGACCGCCGATAATATTCTGGACATGATCGACATCATCCAGAACGATGCCAACTTGAACATGGCCGCCGGCGGCAATGGTACGCCGGGCCATGTCGGCGGGTTCGCCGAAATGCCCGGTGGCCTGACCGGCACCGTGACGAAGTTCCAGGACAATCAGGCACAGACCAATTTCTGGGCTTCGTTCCTGTCAGAAGCCAATACGATCAGCAACCAGCTGACGGCGATCGTTAACGGCACAGCGACGGCAACGCAGGACCTGGTGACGCAGATCGCCAACTACCAAAACTTCGGCGTCCAGTTCGACATGGCGCAGGGTGCGGTGTTCCAAGGTCGCTTCGACAATGAGCTGGTGGCCGGCGGGCTGCAGACAGACTCTGCTATGGCGACCAAGGCCCTGACGGGAATCCTCAATGGTGACACCGGCGATGCGCTTGCAGCCGACCACGCGATGCTGCAGGCGGCGGCAGCCGGATTCGTCGGCAATGCCGGCGACATCTCTGGGAATAACGTGGCCATTGGCGGCTCTGCCTATGTCGGGTCCGCAACGTCCTTCGTTACGGCGACGCAGGTCAACGGAATCGCTGTTGGCACCGGCACGCCGGCTGGCGCCAATCCCAATATCGCCAACGGCACCGGCGGCGCGGCCGCGTCAACCACCACCGTGGCCGGTGGCGGCACGACCGCTGCCGGCGGCGGTGGCGCCGTTGCTGGAGGCAACGGCACGGGCAACGGTCACGCCGCTGCGACCTCGCATCACCATCACCACAGCCAAGCGGCCGTCGCAGCCGCAACGACCACCGCGACGGCGGCGAGCCACGCATCGGCCATCTCGCATGCAACCGATACGGCCCACGCATCGGCGATCGACATGCATCACTTCGCGCATATTTGGGGTTGATCGCGCAGCGGACGCACCAAGCTCGTGCGGTGAAGTCCAACTGCTCCAGCGCAGAACCTTATTCTGCGCTGGAGCGCAGCGACGGCTATTGTCGGTTGAAGTGTAACGTCTTCTCTTGGATCATGGTCCGCTCCAACTTTGATCGTGGTCTCCCCGGTAAACCGTGCCGATTTCCGGATCATGCTCCAGCGTCGCAACTGGACGGGATGACGCGCTCGCTTCGACGTTCGCTGGATTCAAGCCGTGCCCGGAAGACTCTATCAGTCATGTTGCTGACGCAATCTCTGGCTTAGTCGGCGAGAGCTAAGAACATTGTGCGAGGACCACCCTGGTTCCCACAACGGTTCCATCGCCGGGGTTGGCGAAAATCCGCAAAAAACGGCGCGCGTTCGTTAACGGCCCTCCGTTCGCTTCGCCATGTTTTGCGGCAACGCGCAACCGAACGATCAAAAAATCAGTCAAGGAGTTATGATGTTGTTTCGCTCGAGCGCCGCAATTTGCGGCGCCGTAGTTGCGCTTGTCACTTCTGTTACCATTGCTCGAAGTGAAATCGGTGCAGCCCATTCAAGCGCCGTCAATGCTTCTTCGGCGGATGCGATCGTTGGCGCAGCCTCCATGTACAATCCGCTCCGGCCCGGATGGCAGGAGGGCGGCCCGAACACAGCCTCAGGCGAGCGCTATGATCCCTCTGTCTGGGCGGCTGCCATCAAGACGAGTCTGCGCCAGAAATTCGGTGGCGTCCAATATGGTGCGAAGCCGAAATATGCCGTCGTTGAGGCTGTAGGAAAGAAGGTCATCGTCAAGATAAATGACGTGGGCCCACTAGCGCCCGGCCGCATCATTGACCTCAATGAGCGGACGATGCGCCATTTCGATCCGAGCCTGCAGCTCGGGGTAATTCATGGTGTAAGAGTTAGACCGCTTTCCGGGGACTATTGGATCCCGGGACCGGTTGGCTGAACATTGTAGCGAAAGAGATAGAGCGAGCGCAGCCCGGATGAGCGAAGCGATATCCGGGTCGATCGCGCCATCATGAGAGAGATCCCGCATGTCGCTCTCGCTCATGCGGGCTTCTTGCTGCAGCCCGCAGCGCGCCATGGACCCATCACGAACGAAGTCGGCAGGCTGGTCTCAGTCGAAGGCAGAGCCGACGCGTTCTGCCGGTCCCGAGTATTGCGGCTCATGACCCTCAACGGACGTGGGTGGGCAATCTGCCGGTTCAGGAAAAGGTTTTGGAGCTAGTTTGAAAGGTGAGCAATTTTGAACAGCCGACTGCCGCGCCGTATGTTTGTCTCGGGGAGGAGGAGCGGCAAAGTGACGGACAATAAAGAACAGTCACCGGGCCTACGGATGCAAGATACCCAGCGCCGCTGTCCGGTCTGCGCCGTCTCTTGCCTCGCTCAATCCATACTCGATAGCCGCAAAGGCAAGGTGGTTCGTCTGTTCCATTGTCAGTGCGGCGAGCTCTTTTGGGTCGATTGAAGCCGGGTACTGGCCTTAACCGCTTGTGGTCTAATTTTCCACAGGGGCATGCCAACCTTGGAACTTCACTGCGGCGCTTGCCCTACAGCTATCCGCTGCCTACCGGGCGTAGTCATCCGAAGCCTTCCCTTCAAGTCGACGATGTAACCGAGCGCGATTAGTTTGGCGCCGTGCTTGACGGGAATTGTTGCTGGTGGGTCGAGCACCGAGCAATTGCCGACCTTAAGCAACGAGGCAGATTCTTCGCGCGTGAGCTTTTTCGGGGCCATGATCCGAAGATAGCCCAACTCCAAAATCATCGATGTTCAATTTTGCTCAGATTAGATGGGAAAAAAGGTCGCCTCAGTTGGCGGCTTCTTTCATTTCAAGCTGATGTCGCTTGTTGGCCCGACTGAGAAATCATCACGGCTGAAATCGATGTCTGCTATCTGAGGTAGTTCAGACCAGATTTGCGCCGAGTGAGACTTTCGGCCCTGACCCGGAACGGAAGTAGCGCCTTTTGA
>Ga0207699_10000299_pt1 | contig 26591 bp, 22 predicted proteins | sample LARL51metaG_FD_184344 | JGI IMG/M metagenome (GOLD analysis project Ga0207699, IMG submission 184344) | Corn, switchgrass and miscanthus rhizosphere microbial communities from Kellogg Biological Station, Michigan, USA - LAR L5-1 metaG... | ecosystem: Host-associated > Plants > Roots >...
CCAAGGGCCCCTAGGATTTGATCGGCACCCATATCTCCAGACCGCCATTGCCGGTCTTCGGGTCGAACTTTTCGTCATAGCGCTCGAAGCTGGGCGCATCGGCGGCTTCGTGGCCCGACGCCGGCAGCCAGTGATTCCAGATGGTATTGATGGTGCGGCGGATGGTCGAGACGTGGTCCGCGTGGACGAACACCGCGTATTTCTGCGCTGGGATGCGCGCACGATAGAACTCGCGCGGCAGGTCGGAGAAATCGGCGACTTCGACGCCGGCGATATAGTCGAAATTGCCGGCATCATCGCCGTTGCAGCAGACGCCGTAGGCGACCTTGCCAATTCGCGCGGGAATGCCGTCGATGCTTTGATGGAAGCGCTGCCAGAGGCCGGGGATGACCGCCCCGTTCTCGCAGGCGATGCGCTCGCCGACACCGGCGACGAGAAAGGCCTTGCTGGTCTCAAAGCGGGGCTTGGAAAGCTGGTCGAGTGCGGTGGAATCCATGAGGATCGGCTCCTGAAGCTTGAGATGGTCGAGACATGTCGCCGCCCGCACCGCCTCGGGCGTGACCCCGAAATGATCGCGGAAAGCGCGCGTGAACGCTTCGTGAGAGCCGTAGTCCGCATCCAGCGCCAGCGTCAGAATGTCCGGTGCCCCCTTGGCCAGCGCGCGCGCCGCCTCGGTGAGACGCCGGGCGCGGACATAGCGCATGACCGAAAATCCGGTCGCAGCCGCGAATGCCCGCACCATGTGGAACCGCGACACGCCGCCGATCGCAGCGACGTCGTCGAGCGTGAGCGGGTCGGCCAGGTGACTTTCGATGAACCAGAGTGCCTTCTGCGCGGGATTCATGGAGCTTGGCTCCCTTCCTCGAAGCACACGCATCTTGCCCGATCGACGCGCGGACCATTTGACAGTCCTTGCGCTCTTCGCGGCCGCGAAAACTTCCGTTGCACGGAAAATAAAAAATAACGCGCGCAGCGCCATGCGCAATGCGGCGGCATCACATTTGCGATGCTGGCAACTCAGAACCGTTGATGCATACTGGTCCGCATCGATCCGACGGCTCAGAGGGGCTGCGGCCCTCACCAATGACAGCCCTCGCCGCGCGGCTCGCAGGAGGAACGATGATGCACAGCCAGGTTCTCAGCGCTACCAAATCTGTCGCGCTCGCCGCGCTTGTCGCGGCGGCGATGACAAGCTTCGCCCACGCGCAAAAGAAATACGACCCCGGCGCGACCGATAGCGAGATCAAGATTGGCAACATCATGCCCTATTCGGGACCGGCCTCCGCCTACGCGACCATCGGCAAGACCGAAGCGGGCTATTTCAACAAGCTCAACTCCGAAGGTGGCATCAACGGACGCAAGATCAATTTCATCTCCTACGACGACGCCTACTCGCCGCCGAAGGCGGTGGAGCAGGCGCGCAAGCTCGTCGAGAGCGACGAGGTGCTCCTGATCTTCAATCCGCTCGGCACGCCATCGAACTCCGCGATCCAGAAATACATGAACGCGAAAAAGGTGCCCCAACTGTTCGTGTCGAGCGGCGCGGCGAAATGGAACGATCCGAAGAATTTTCCCTGGACCATGGGCTGGCAGCCCAACTACCAGACCGAGGCGCGCATCTATGCGGCCTACATCCTCAAGAACCATCCCGGCAAGACGATCGGCATCCTCTACCAGAACGACGATTTCGGCAAGGACTACGTGCTCGGTCTGCGCGAGGGCCTTGGCGACCAAGCCAACAAGCTGATCCTGATCGAGACGTCGTACGAGACATCATCGCCGACGGTGGATTCGCAGGTCGTGCAGATCAAGGGCGTGAACCCGGACATCTTCATCAACATCGCGACTCCGAAATTCGCGGCGCAAGCGATCAAGAAAATCGCGGAGCTCAACTGGCATCCGGTCCACTTCCTGACCAACGTGTCGAGCTCGATCGGCAGCGTGATGAAGCCCGCGGGCTATGAGAACGACCAGGGAATCCTCTCCACCCAATACCTGAAGGATCCCAAGGACCCGAACTGGAAGGACGATCCGGCGATGGTCGAGTGGCGCGCGTTCATGACGAAATGGTATCCCGAAGGCGATCAGGACGACGCTTCGACCGTGTTCGGTTATGGCGCCGCCAAGGGCATCGAGCAGGTCTTGAAGCAATGCGGCGACGACCTAACCCGCGAGAACGTGATGCGGCAGGCCGCCAACCTCAATTTCGAGATCGGCATCTATTTGCCCGGCACCCGCATCAAGACCAGCCCGACCGACTACGCTCCGCTCGAGCAGCTGCAGATGATGCGCTTCAAGGGCGAGAGCTGGGAGCTGTTCGGTCCGATCATGTCGGGAGAAAAGAACAGCTGAGCACGCACCATGGGTTCAGCGTGAGCGATGCGATCGCCACTCACGCACGCGTCTTGCCCGGCCTTGTGCCGGGCAGCCACGTCTTGGTGGCACGAAGAAAGCAAGATGTGGATGGCCTGGACGAGTCCGGACATGATGACGGGAAAACGTTGGAGCCAGGTGCGAGGTCAACTGCGATTGCCAGAAGACCTGGCGTGGTCACTTCGCCGCCGGAGCCACATCCTTTGCCGGGGCGTCGGCCTTCTTCTTCAGATCCTCGCCCTGCTTCGCCTGCGCGGATTTGAGATCGTCGACGGTTTTCTGCAGCGATGCGATGGTTGCCTTCAGCGCCTCGATCTGCGCCTTCGCGGCATCGGTCCTTTGCTGGTAGTCGGCGGTGATCTTCGCGATCGTCTTCTGCTGGAAATCGATGTTGCTCTGCAGGCAGGAGGTGCGCCGCTCCATGGTCTTTTCGACGGTGCAGATTTCGATGCCGGGAACGTCCTGCGCGAAAGCCGCGCGCCCGAGAAGACAAGGCGAGATCAGCAGCAATCCAGCGCATGAAAGTCTGATGATCATGAGTTCTCCACGGCTTTGCCCATCATATGAAATTGCGCGGGAACCGAAAGATACCACACTGAAACCTCAATCGCACGGTGAGGTTGGCATCATCGCCACTGTCAGGAGATTGTGGAATGGCAACACGAGAAAAACGGTTGGCACAGTTCGATGGTCACGGATCACCCCCGCCCGGCCAACCGGTCGAGGTTCTGTGCGAAGATCATAGCGGTACTTACAAACTTCCCTTTGCCTGCCTCTATGTTGACGGCCAATGGCGCAACAAGGAGTCTGGCGCCTCGATCGAAGCGACTGTCGTCGGCTGGCGGATGCCGCGCATGGAGTCGGTCGGCCGCTGAGGCCGGCCGGTTGTGATTGAAGCAGAACCGAACAGGTTTCTGCTCCCTGTTCCGACCTGTTTTCTTCAATCGAACTGGCTTCGCTTCCCTTGAGACCGCTTTTGAAGACGTGATCGAACCAGGAGAGCCGCGCCAGGCATCGAGGCGGCTCTCCCTCAGGCTTCAGGCGTACTGCGATCGGCGCAGCTGACGCGCGAGCGGGCCAGGTCGAACGCAAGATGTCCCGCTTCGGAAGATGCGCGTCGGCATCGAGCGAAGCGGCTCGAACGCCGATCCCGCGAGCCGGCTTCAGCGCATGTATCCGGTGCCACGACGGCGAAAATGACGTGCAAGTTAGTTTCCCAGCCGACATTCAGGCCGCGCCTCACGAGAGGTATGCCGATGTCCCAAAACGCAACGAAGCAGGCCGTGCACTTTAACGTTCAGAACGGTGCCGGAACGAATCGCGCCCGAATCAGTGATCGAGCAGGGTAAGCGCTCTGTTCACGGCTAGATGTCGCGCGAGCGCACAGGCATCGCACCACATCCGGCATTGCGGTGCCCGGCCCGATAGCACACGTCGCGGGCGAACGTTAACTGCACAGGCGCGATTGGCGACTGCCGCATCCTTGCGCAGGATGCGCTCGATGCGTGAGCAGTCCCTGGCGACGGGGCCGCCTAGTACTCGACCTCGAGCTCTTCGATCTCTTCCGGCTCGGCCTTGGCAGCCGAGATCCAGTCCTGCATTTCGGGCATGGCCATGATCAGGTCGGCATAGGCCTCGAGCCGCGGCTCGAGCTTCACGTCATAGGTCGCGAAGCGCGTCACGACCGGCGCATACATCGCGTCCGCCATGCCGCGCTCGCCAAACAGGAACGGTCCGCCCGAGGCGGCGAGGCATTCGCGCCAGATGGTGCAGACCCGGTCGATATCGGCCTGCGCGCGCGACCAGATCTTGAAGCCGGGAAAATGCGCCTTCAGGTTGACCGGCAGCGAGGCTCGCAGCGTCGCAAAACCCGAATGAATTTCCCCTGAGATCGAGCGGCAATGCGCCCGCTGGATGCGATCGGCCGGCAGCAGGCCGGCATCCGGCATGATCTCGTTGAGATATTCTCCGATCGCAAGCGTGTCCCAGATGGTGGCGCCGTCGTGCCTCAGGCACGGCACCCGGATGGTCGGTGACAGCAGAAGGATCTCCGCCCGCGCCGAAGGATCGTCCGGCGCGGTGACGATCTCCTCGAATTCCAGCCCGGAGAACCTGGTCAGAAGCCAGCCTCGGAGCGACCACGAGGAATAATTCCTGCTGCTGATGGTCAGTGTCGCTATTGCCATTCGGCCTCCTCGAGCCGGCGCCCATCAAAGCGGCGCGTCCAGCCACGCCCCCATTTCCCCGTTCAGGCAGCAAGCAACGTGCCAGTTTGACAGGCAGAGAGGCCGCTTCTTGGCGTCGATATTGCATGGGCCGCCTTTGAGGCGGACCTGTAGTGATGTCCATGTTGTATCAAGCCTATCAGAACCACGTCGACCTGACGGAGCCCTGGCGGAGCGGGGCGGTCTCGGCGCTCCGGTATCTCAATCTCGTGCCCCAAGGCATCCCCGACCGCTTTCTGGCACGGTTAGCTGCAGCGCTGGAGCTGATCTCGCGCTCGGCGCTGACCTATAGCCGTCCCGCTTACGGCATCGACCGTGTCCAGGTCGGAAACCGCGAACTTCAGGTCACCGAGGAAGTCGTCCATGCGACGCCGTTCGGCTCGCTCCTGCACTTCAAGAAGGAGGATGCGCCGGAGCAGCCGCGTGTGCTGCTGGTAGCGCCGATGTCCGGCCATTTTGCCACGCTGCTGCGCGGCACCGTGAAGACGCTGCTGCAGGACCACGACGTCTACATCACCGACTGGCACAACCCGCGCGACATCCCCCGGGATCGCGGCCGGTTCGGGCTCGATGACTATACCGAGCATCTCATCACCTTTCTCGGTGAGCTCGGGCCGCGGCCCCACATGGTCGCGATCTGCCAGCCCTCGGTGTCCGCGCTGGCTGCGACCGCGATCATGTCGGAGGACGACCATCCCTGCCGGCCGGCCACGTTGACGCTGATGGCCGGTCCGATCGACACGCGGATTTCGCCGACCAGGGTCAACGAATTCGCAAAAAGCAAACCGCTGAAATGGTTCGAGGACAACCTGATCAGCTACGTACCGATGCAATGCAAGGGCGCGTTCCGCAAGGTCTATCCCGGCTTCCTGCAGCTCACCGCTTTCGTGTCGATGAATCTCGAGCGCCACATCAAGCAGCATCTCGATCTGCATCATCATCTGGTCAAAGGCGACACCGTGAAGGCTGCGGGCATCAAGTCCTTCTATGACGAATATTTTGCGGTGATGGACCTGACGGCAGAGTTCTACATCGAGACCATCCGCGACGTGTTCCAGGATCATCTCCTGCCGCAGGGCAAGCTGACGCTTCGTGGCCGGCCGGTGAACCCGGCCGCGATCAGGCGCATGGGCCTGATGACGGTGGAAGGCGAGAAGGACGATATCTGCGCGATCGGCCAGACCCTCGCCGCGCAGGACCTCTGCACCGGCGTGCGCGCCTATCGCCGCGTGCATCACATGCAGCCGGGCGTCGGGCATTACGGGGTGTTCAGCGGCAGGAAATGGAATAACGAGATCTATCCGATGCTGCGCGATTTCGTGCACGTCAATTCGTGACACGCCGGTCAATGCAGCCGCTGCAGCGTCGCCGACGGCGCTTCGCCGAATTTCTGGCGGTACGCGCCCGCCATGCGGCCGAGATGGGTGAAGCCAAGATCGAATGCGATGTCGATGATGCGCGCATCGGCTGGTGCAGCCATCAGCCTCGCGTTGAGATGGCCGAGGCGAATGTCCCGCAACATATCGGAGATCGACGTGCCAAAATGCCGCTGGAAGCCAAGTTGAAGTGCGCGGATGCCGACGCCGGAGGCGGCCGCAAGCCGCTCCAGATCCAATGGCTCGGTGGCGTGGGCGTATAGATAGTCGCGCGCCCGCAACAGGACGCGCGGCAGCGTTTCAACCTGGCCCGAAAACATCCTGATCGCCTCCGAGAGTCCATGCCGCTGCCGCGTCAGCAGGCCATCGAGCAGCGCCTCGCGCCACTCGGCGGCCGCCACCGGCGACAGGCCGCGACTTGTGCCAATTCCCTCGGCCAGACCAGCCAGCTCCCAAATGCGCGTCCGCAGAGCAGAGGCCGAGGGCGCTGACAGATCAATCGCAGGATCGAACTCGACCGGGGCCACGGTCTTGCCGGAAAGCGCCGCGGCGCGGTGCTCGACGAGGCGCCGGTCCAGAAGCAGGATGAGCTGCGCGCAATCCTCCCAGACCATGCGGGTCGGAAGCGTCGGCGAGAGCAGTGAGGCGGCGACATCCGGCGCGGTGGCCACATCGCGGCAGGCCGCACGAATATCCGCCGATCCGGCCAGCGGCAGCTGCACCAGGAAGAACCGTTCGAGGCAGCCGGGATCGATCCGGACCGAGCCGCCATAGGCGACGTAACTGATGGAAAATCCATCGAAAGCCGCGCAATTGTGCATTGCGTAGAATGGCTGCGCGGCCGTACCAAGCGGCTTCAGATCATGCGGACAGAAGATGCGGCCGACCTGTTCGGCGGCATCTTCGACGTCGCATGTTGCGACGCGGCCGAACGCCGCCAGCCTGATAGCTGGCCCCTCACAAGTGCGATCTGCACCCGAACCGGCAATCGACATCGGCCCCATTGCCTTCCCGCGAATTGTTTGAAGCCTATAATATCTGCTCGTCGCGGTCGAGCGATTCGTTTTCCGGATAGACAAGGCGCCCGGGCGGTCCGATGCTCCCTCACAAACAAGGAGGGAGACAAGGCCATGACAGCACTCGAGAAGGGCATCACCCAGGCCGGTACCGGCTATGGCGGCAAGAGCTGGAATATCCTCGGCCAGGTCTATTTTCCGAAGGCGATTACCGATTCCACCTTCGCCTTCGAGACCAACAGCGAGCCCGGGCAGTTCGTGCCCGTGCACGTCCATCCCACCCAGGACGAGTTCATCCTGGTACAGGAGGGCGTGCTCAGCCTCAAGCTCGACGGGGTCTGGGTCGAGGCCAAGGCGGGCGACCTCGTGCGGATGCCACGCGGCATCCCGCATGGCTATTTCAACAAATCCGACAAGCCGGCCCGCGCACTGTTCTGGGTCTCGCCGATGCAGAAGCTGGAGGCGCTGTTCAATCGCCTGCACAATCTCACCGACCCCGCCGAGGTCGTGAAAATCTCGGCCGAGCACGAGGTGGATTTCCTGCCGCCCGAGGCCAGCGCGTAGCCGCGCGCGCCGGCCCGCCAGCTCTTTCATTCCACGAGCAGTCGCGCGGCAGGCGAACGCTGCCGGCCGTCGGCTGCCCTGCCAACCGCGGAGGGTGCCATGATCAGTCGGAAGCATGTGTGCGTGATCGGTGCTGGCGTTTCGGGGCTCGCCGCGGCAAAGGCCTTTGCCGCGCGCGGGCACGAGGTCACGATCATCGAGAAGAGCGCCGACCTCGGCGGCGTCTGGGAGCCGGCCCGCTCCTATCCGGACGTGCAGACCCAGAGCCCGAAGGATCTCTACCGCTACACCGACAAGCCGATGCCGGCGTCCTATCCGGAATGGCCCAGGGGACCACAAGTCCATGCCTACCTGGCCGACTATGCCAGGAGCTACGGCCTCGACCGCATGCTGCGGCTGAACACCGCTGTCATCGCGATGGACCGCCGCGCCGACGGCAAGCCGGGCTGGACGCTCGATGTCAGGCAGCCCGACGGCAGCACGCGGCTCGAGGATTTCGACTTCCTCGCCATCTGCACCGGCCAGTTCAACGAACCGCAACGCCTGAGCCTGCCGGGCGAGGACGGCTTCAAGACGCAAGGCGGAAAAATCCTGCACTCGTCGAACTACCGCGACGCATCGCTGGCGAAGGGGAAGACCGTGGTCGTGCTCGGCGGCTCGAAATCCGCCACCGACATCGCCGTCAACGCGGTCAAATCCGGCGCGCGCTCGGTCACCATCGTCTATCGCGAGCCGGTCTGGCGTATCCCCTATTTCGTCGGTGGCCTGATCAACTTCAAACGCATTCTCTACATCCGCGCCCAGGAGCAGATGTTTCCGGGCTGGGGCATCGGACCGCTGTCGCGGCTCGCGCATGCGATCGCAAAGCCTTTGGTCTGGGCCAACTGGCGCGGCCTGGAAAGCCTGTTGAAGATGCAGTTGAAGCTCGCCAAATGCGACATGGTCCCGAAGGAACGGATCGAGGATGGCGTGAACTGCTCGGTGCCGATTGCCACGCCTGATTTCTTTCCGATGGTGGCGGATGGCCGCATCAAGGCGATCCGCGGCACCTTCGATCACTACGAGGGCAACACGATCGTCATGAGCGGTGGCCAGCGCGTCGAAGCCGACGTTGCCGTGCTCGCGATCGGCTACAAGCTCGGGGTGCCGTTCCTTTCCGACGTGTACCGCAAGAAACTCGTCGACGCCGACGGGCAGTATCGCCTCTATCGCCTGATTGCCAACCCGGACCTGCCGGAGCTCGGGTTCGTCGGCTTCAATTCCTCCTTCTGCACCGTGCTGTCCGCCGAACTGGCGGCGAACTGGCTGGTGCGCTACGCCGACGGAAAGCTCGCGCGACAGCCTTCGGAGCGCGAAATGCGCGAGAACATCGAGATGATGCTGCACTTCAAGCGCGTGGAACGGCCGGCGGCCGGCGTCTATGGCGGCCTCTGCGTCGCGCCCTATCACTACCGGCATTTCGACGAGCTTTTGGCGGACGTCGGCGCGACGCTCCGCCACCGCAACCCGCTCGCCGAGCGCTTCACGCCGCCGGACGCCGACGCCTATGGAAAATTCCTGGCCTCCGCCCCGGAGTACAAATTGGCGGCATGATGTTTTCGGCCCTAGGCTGTGCCTGGCCCGCAGGCTACGATCATCCGCGCTACGCCAGATCATGGCGGAACGGGTGGGAGACGACTTGTGAGAGCTTTGAGACCCAACCTGCGCGCGCTGGCGCTCGGGATTGTTGCGACGCTGTGGCTTGCCGGCGCGGCCGATGCCACCGAAATCCGGGTGATGATCTCGGGCGGACTGACACCGGCTTTCAACGCGCTGGTTCCGGAGTATGAACGGCAGACCGGCAACAAGCTGCTGGTCGCCTACGGACCCTCGATGGGCACGACCACCAATGCCATCCCCGTCCGGCTCGAGCGCGGCGAGCCGGCAGACGTCCTCATCATGGTCGGCTATGCGCTCGGCGACCTGATCAGCAAGGGCAAGGTGATTGCCGACAGCCGCGTCGATCTCGTGAAGTCCCCGATCGGCGTTGCCGTCAAGGCCGGCGCGGCACGGCCCGACATCTCCTCGGCGGAGACGCTCAGGCGCGCGCTGCTGGCTACAAAATCCGTGGCTTATTCGGACAGCGCCAGCGGCGTCTACGTCTCGACCGAGATGTTCAAGAAACTCGGCATCGAGGAGGAGATGAAAGCCAAGGCCAAGATGATCCCGGCGACCCCGGTCGGCGAGATCGTCGCCAGGGGCGAAGCGGAAATCGGATTCCAGCAGATCAGCGAGCTGAAACCCGTCGCCGGCATCGACATCGTCGGCCCGGTGCCCGACGATCTGCAGAAGATCACGATCTTCTCGGCCGGGATCGCAACCGTCTCGAAGGAGCCTGAGGCCGGCAAGACGCTGATCCAGTTCCTGGGGTCCGCCGCGGCGCGCGACACGATCGTCGGCAGCGGGTTGGACCCGATCCCCGCAACGGCCACGCATTAGGGCGATGGCTAGCGATACGGGTCCTGGTGGATCGACGGCGTGGATTGGCGGACGATCCGCAGCGTGATCGGCGAGCCATCGGATTCGAACTGCAACTCGTAGGCCTTGCCGCCTCGATCGCGCGCCGAGCAGGAGATGCTGGAGACCTGCCTTGCTGCGAAATTGCCAACCTGCCGGCAGACCCCGGCCGACAGCTCGACCATCGGTACCGGCAGGCCGTCGGCCTTCGGCCGATCCTTGGACGAGAGCAGCATGCGATCGACATGCAGCTCGTAGAGATTGTCGCGCGTGCGACGGCCATTCGCGCCCGAGAACGAGATGACATGGGTGCTGTCCAGCGGGTCCTCGAGGGCCACGGTGAAGAGCGCGCGGCCTTTCTCGCTGTGGAAATAGCCGACGGCGCGGCAGGCGAAATCCTGGCCCGCGATCTTCAGCGTCCGGCAGTTGCCCGACATCAGCGCATAGAGATCGATGTCCGGTTTGACCGGTTCGATCTCGGTCGTTGCCGGCGCTGCGCCGACCACCTGGGCCAGAGCCGGTGTCGCGGCGAAAACGCAGGCGACGGCGACAGCGAGCGGACGGCGGCGTTTGGTCATGCCTGATCGAAGCGATGTCAAAATAAAACAGATCCCCAGCGTCGAGCCTCGACGCGCCCACTCCACTCATGGCGGAGATTCGGGCGAAACGACGGCGCGACGCCTTAATTTGTCCGAATTGACGCATCCTTCAAGCCATTATTGTCGTAGGCTTTTCGCAGTGTCCCGTCAGCCAGCGCGTCGGTCATGAATTTGCTTACGAATGCCAAGGCTTGCGGATGGTTCGGCGGAACCGCAACCGCGGTGACCGTCTTCTTGAAGGTCTCATCCAGCACCCGCGTACCCGGGATCTTTTTCGCCAGCGCGTTGAGCTGATCGCGCGACAGCGCGAACGCGTCGACCTCGCCGTTCTTCAAGAGATTGAAGATCTCGTCATACGTCCGGTAACCGGTGACCTTTGCGTTCTTCAGATGCGCGACCGCGCCGCGCATGGTGGTCGTGTTGTTGACCGCGGCGACCTTGACGCCAGTCTGGTCGAGCGTCGCGAAATTTTCGATCGGCGCGCCCGCCCTGACGATGTAGGTCGCGTCGGCGACCTCGTAGGTCGGGCCGAACGACATCCTGGTTTCCCGCTCCAGATCTCGGGGCAGGAAGGTCACGTCCCATGTCCCATTGGCGGCCGCGTCCGTGATCTCTCCGGAGTTCCGGTGCACGACATATTCGACGGGAACGCCGAGACGCTGCGCCATTGCCTTGCCGAGATCGACGGGCACACCGGCATAGCCCTGCTCCGTCCTGGTCGACCAGAACGCGCCGCCGGCGGCGCTGATCGCGATCGCAACCCGCAGCTTGCCGGTCGGCGCGATCTCGTTCTGCAACTCGTCGGCGTTCGCAGCGCCGGTCATGGCAGCCGCGGCGGCAAGAACGAAAACCGTCATCGGCGGCAAAAACTCCTTCAGCATCTGACGTCCCTCCCATCAGCGCAGTGCACGCGCCTTCTGGCCATTGTCGACCGATCCGAAGCGGCGTTCAAATGCAAATCGCGTGTTGCCGCCCGGACAACACGGCCGCGACGCGCATTGCCACGCGCGCCGCGACCATGTCGCTCACGAGAGCCGCATCAATAGCAGCGGCGCACATAGACGCCGTTCACCAGCACGCTCTTGCAGACCTTGACCGGCGCCGCCACCACGGGACGGCGCACCACGGCCGCCCCGTTCGGTCCCGCGCAGCCGGCGCGATAGACGCCGCGGGCGCAGACCACCGCACCGGCCTCGGTCGTCGTCAGCGCCATGGTTCCGACGATCGCCACCATGACAGACGCGGCCAACAGAAATGCATGCATGTTTCTCTCCTAGGGTTGGTCCTGCCGGAAGCGGCAGGCCAAGTCTTTCACTGAAATCCTTCGATTTCTCCAGGTTGATTTGTACCATAAATCAACCTTCGAGTGCATCGCAGGGCGAAGGCATACCCTGCGACGGATCGCTGCCGATCAAGTCGCGACGCGCGCTAACGCGCCGCGAACGGCGCCAGCACTTCCTTGCAGGCTGGCGACAGCGAAGCCGCATTGGCGCCGAGGCATCGTGCGATACGACCGCCGCCCGGCTCGACACCTGCACAATAGGAACGCACGTCGCCGCCGCAGGCCGAACGCAGCACGAACAGCTCTTCGCGCGGACGCATCGGACGCAGCACCATCACGGCCGCCGGTGTCGCGGGCGCCGTCGCGCCAGCAGCCGCGGGAGCAGCCGCCTCGGTCGCGCCGCCGGCACTGACGGCACCGATCGCCTTGCCGCAGGCCGCCGAGACATTTGCCTTGTTCTTCTCCAGACACTGCAGCGCGGCGGCGCCACCGGTCGGCACGCCGGCGCACACCTTCGGATAGTCGGAACGGCAGGCGCTGCGGATCGCCGCGACCTGGGCGTCGCTGGGCTTGCCCGCGGGCGCCGCCGCAGTCTCGGCTGCGGGTTTCGTGGACGCTGCGGCGGGTGCGGTCTCGGGCTTGGCCGCGGCGGCCGGCTCGACCGCATGGACCGCGCTCTGGCAGGCCGACGACAGGCTCGACATGTTCTTCTGCAGACATTGCAGCGATTCCGCGCCGCCCGGCGGCACGCTCGCGCAATGGGCCTGGTAGTCCGCGCGGCATGCCGATCGGATGGCGTCGCGCTGGGCCTCGGTCGGTGCTTGCGAAAAAGCCGGCGAAGCCGTCATCACGACGATGGCCGTCGTCAGGCAAGCGAAAGTCGATCGTCTGTATGTCATTTTGAAAATCCCAATTCGCTAAAGTTGACGCAGATGAAAGCAGCCCGTTCGTTGGCTCTCGACGAACGGCATATGATCGATCAGGCAAAGCGCTGGTATCCCCATTTTATGGTATGGTCGGCGCGGTTGTCACCGACGATAGGTACGACCTCGCCGGTATCCGGTTCGTTCCGTGGCCCGCTATGTTGCAGCGCGCTTTGAACAGGTCCGAACGTCAGGAAGCTCCGGCAAGTCCGGGTTTTGCGTAGCGGTTTTGGATTTGAGGTCTGCACCGCAAGTCGCGGAAATTCCGCAGACCGAATGTCAAATCCGCCGCGTCGCATTGTCGCTGCGCACTGACAATTGAAATGGGGTCCGCCATGAAGCCACCGCTTCCCTGCTCTTCCAACCAGCGCGATGGCCGACGGACGCTGCGCATCATCGGCGTATCCGCCGCGCTGGCAGCCATCCCTCTGCTCGCCGGCTGCGAGCAGAACGCCTTCGTGCCGCCGCCGCCGCCGAAGGTCGATGTCGCCAGTCCCGTGCAGCGCCCGGTCACGCGCTATCTGGAAGCGACCGGCAACACCGCGCCGATCAAGTCAGTCGATCTGGTTGCACGCGTGCAGGGCTTTCTGGAATCGATCGAGTACAAGGACGGCGACTTCGTCAAGCAAGGCACGACGCTGTTCACGATCGAGCCGGAGACCTACAGACTGAAGCTCGAACAGGCGAAAGCGGCTGAAGTTGGCTCGCAGGCCACCGTCAAACAGGCCGAGGCCGACTTCAGGCGCCAGAGCGATCTCGTCGCGCGCCAGGCGGTCTCGCAGGCCACGCTGGACACCTCGACCTCCAACCGCGACAACGCCCAGGCCGCCCTGCAGCAGGCCCAGGTCAACACCAAGATCGCCGAGATCAACTACGGCTATACCAAGGTGAGCGCGCCATTCGACGGCGCGGTCAGCGCACATCTGGTCTCGGTCGGCGAACTCGTCGGTGCCGCATCGCCGACCCAGCTCGCCACCATCGTTGCGCTCGACCCGATCTATGTGAATTTCAACGTCAACGAACAGGACGTGCTGCGGGTTCGCGCGGAAGCCAGGCGCAAGGGCCTGACCCCCAACGACCTCCGGCAGGTCCCGGTCGAGATCGGACTGCAGACCGAGCAGGGTTTTCCGCACCAGGGCAAGCTCGACTACGCCTCGCCGACCATCAACCAGTCGACCGGGACGCTGGCCGTGCGCGGCGTGATCCCCAATCCCGACCGCGTGCTGCTGCCTGGCTTTTTCGTCCGCATCCGCGTGCCGGTGGACGAGGAGAACAACGCCTTGCTCGTTCCTGACACCGCACTCGGCAGCGACCAAAGCGGACGATATTTGCTGGTGGTGAACAGCGACAATGTGGTCGAGCAGCGCAAGGTGCAGACCGGCAGCGTCGATGCCGGCTTGCGCGTGATCGAGAATGGGCTGAAGGCAGAGGACCACGTGATCGTCGCAGGGCTGCTGCGGGCCATTCCCGGCCAGAAGGTCGATCCGCAACTGCAGAAGCTCGCGCCGTCCTCCGAGGCCGCAAAGTAGGACAGAGCCATGATCTCGAAATTCTTCATCGAGAGGCCGGTCCTCTCGAACGTGATCGCCATCCTGATGATGCTGATCGGCGGCGTCGCGCTGTTCGAGCTCGCGGTCGCGCAATATCCCGACGTGGTGCCCCCGACCGTGCAGGTCACCACGCGCTATCCCGGCGCGAGCGCCAAAACGGTGATCGACACGGTGGCCCTGCCGATCGAGCAGCAGGTGAACGGCGTCGAGGACATGCTCTACATGCAGTCCTACAGCGGCTCCGACGGCAGCTACTCGCTGACCGTGACATTCAAGATCGGCACCGACCTCAATTTCGCGCAGGTGCTGGTGCAGAACCGCGTCTCCAGCGCGCTGGCGCAACTGCCACAGACGGTGCAGAATCAGGGCGTCACCGTCCAGAAGAAATCGACCTCGATCCTGCTGTTCGTCACGCTGACCTCGCCCGACTCGAAATACGACAGCCTCTATCTGAGCAATTACGCCACCATCAATCTCAAGGACGAGCTCGCGCGCCTGCCCGGCGTCGGCAACGTCACGGTGTTCGGTGCCGGCCAGTATTCGATGCGGATCTGGCTCGATCCGAACAAGCTGCAGGTGCGGGACCTGGTGCCGCAGGATGTCATCCAGTCGATCCAGCAGCAAAGCCAGCAGGTCGCGGCCGGCCAGGTCGGCAGCCCGCCGACGCCGCCGGGCCAGGCCTTCCAATACACGCTCAATGTCAATGGCCGGCTCGACGACACCACACAGTTCGAGGACATCATCGTCAAGACCGGCAACAATGGCGACGTCACGCGCGTCCGCGATGTCGGCTGGGTCGAGCTCGGCGCCCAGACCTACAGCCAGACGTTTTCGCTGAACAACCAGCCCGCCGCCGGCATCGGCGTGTTCCAGTCGCCCGGCGCCAACGCGCTCCAGGTCGAGCAGGCCGTCGAGAAGAAGATGGCCGAGCTCGCCAAGGCGTTTCCGCAAGGGATCAAATACGACACGCCGTTCGACACCACGAAATTCGTCAACGCCTCGGTGCACGAGGTCTACAAGACCCTGTTCGAGGCCGGCCTGCTGGTGCTGATCGTGATCCTGGTGTTCTTGCAGGACTGGCGCGCGATGCTGGTGCCGACCACGACCGTGCCGGTCACCATCATCGGCGCGTTCGCGGCGATGGCGGCGCTCGGCTTCACCATCAACCTGTCGACCCTGTTCGCGATCGTGCTGGCGATCGGCATCGTGGTCGACGACGCCATCGTCGTGGTCGAGGGCGCCGCCCACAACATCGAGCAGGGCATGAACGGCCACGATGCCGCGATCCGGGCGATGGACCAGTTGTTCGGACCGATCGTCGGCATCACGCTGGTGCTGATCTCGGTGTTCTTGCCCGCGGCCTTCCTGCCCGGGCTGACGGGGCGCATCTACGCGCAGTTCGCACTGGTGATCGCGGCGACCGCCCTGCTCAGCGCGATCAACGCCGCGACGCTGAAGCCGACGCAATGTGCGCTGTGGCTGCGCCCGCCCGTGCCACCAGCGCAGCGCAACTGGTTCTATCGCGGTTTCAACGCGGTCTATGGCCGGCTGGAGCGCGGCTACGCGCGGCTGATCGGACGCCTCGTCGCCCATAGCGGGATCTCGGTGATCGCAGCGCTGATCCTGATCGCGGTCGGCTTCTATGGCCTGTCGCGCGTGCCCACGGGCTTCCTGCCGATCGAGGATCAGGGCTATCTGATCGCCGCGGTGCAGCTGCCGGACGGCGCCTCGCTCGACCGCACCCAAAAAGTGCTCGACCGGGTGAGTGAAATCGCGCGTAAAACGCCAGGTGTCGAGCAGGTCGTCACCATCGGCGGCATCTCGGCGCTCGACAACAGCGCGAGCCTCGCCAATGCCGGCGTCGCCTACCTCATCCTCAAGGACTGGGACTCGCGCGGCAAGGGCGAAGACCTGCGCTCGCTGGTCTACGGCATGAATGGCCGGATGGCTGACATCGAGGAGGCCAAAATCGTGGTGCTGCCGCCGCCGCCGATCCAGGGCATCGGCAATGCCGCCGGCTTTGCCATGCAGGTCGAACTGCGCGGCGGCAGCAGCGATTTCACGAAGCTGCAGGCCGTCACCGGCGCGATCGTCGCCAATGCGCAGACCCAGAGCGCGCTGCAGCGCACGCAATCCCCGTTCCGCGCCAACGTGCCGCAATTCGACGTCGAGATCGACCGCATCAAGACCCAGACGCTGCATGTCACGACCGACGCCGTGTTCTCGGCGCTGTCGTCCTATCTCGGCTCGTCCTATGTCAACCAGTTCAACAAGTTCGGCCGCGTCTTCCAGGTCTACACCCAGGCCGATTCGCAGTTCCGCCTGACCGAGCGCGACATCGCCAACATGCAGGTCCGCAACCAGAACGGCGACATGATCCCGATCGGCACGGTAGCAAAAATCACGCCGTCGGTCGGCCCGTCGCTGATCTCGCTCTACAATCTCTATCCGTCGTCGACCATCATCGGCCTGCCGGCACAGGGCTTTTCCTCCGGACAGTCGCTGAAGCTGATGGAGGAGATCGCCGCCAAAACGCTGCCGCCGGGCACCGGCTATGACTGGACCGCGATGTCGTACCAGGAAAAAATCGTCAGCAACCAGATCTACTATGTGTTCGGCCTCGCCATGCTCTTGGTCTATCTCGTGCTGGCCGGCCAGTATGAGAGCTGGTTCGCGCCGGTCTCGGTGCTTCTCGCCGTGCCGCTGTCGCTGCTCGGGCCGATGGCGGTGCTGACGGGGCTCAGAATCGAAAACAATCTCTACACGCAGATCGGCATCATTCTGCTGATCGCGCTGTCGGCCAAGAACGCGATCCTGATCGTCGAGGTCGCGCTCGAACTGCACGTTCGCGACGGCAAGCCGCTGCTGGAATCCGCCGTTGAGGCCGCCCGCGCCCGCTTCCGCCCGATCCTGATGACGTCGTTCGCCTTCATCCTCGGCGTGCTGCCGCTGGTGCTCGCGACCGGCGCCGGCGCCAATGCGCGCAAATCGATCGGCATCACCGTGTTCTCCGGCATGCTCGCCTCGACCTGCCTTGCCGTGCTGTTCGTTCCGGCGTTCTTCGTCGTGGTGCAGCGATTCGAGAACTGGCGTGCGCGGGGCAAGAAAAAGGTGGTTACCGAAAAGATCGCGCACGTGCAGTCCTGAGAGGCTTGCCGGGCAGCCCCGTCATTGCGAGGCACAACGCGCCGAAGCAATCCAGACTGCCTCCGCGGAAACAGTCTGGATTGCTTCGCGGAGCCTGTCATCCGGCCGCGCTTCGCGCGGACCGGGTGGCTCGCAATGACCAACCCTCATCCGTCATCGTCCGGCTTGACCGGGCGATCCAGTATTCCAGAGACCAATGCTCAAACCGAAAGGCCGCGGCGTACTGGATCACCCGCTTTCGCGGGTGATGACATCGGAGGTTGTTGCTCGCGCTTTCTCAAGACGCGCCCCACCTTCCCGCGGCGCGCATTCGCGTCCGAGCTGTTGCAGGAGCCACCCTCGGAATCGAAGAGGGCGCAGGGAATGCCGGGTGCTGGCCGCAACCCATGGCCCGCCTGCAGCAAAAAAAGCAGGCGGCAGTTACCACAGGTTCAGCCAAATCATCCGGCATTCCCTGCGCGATGGTGCTACGGCTTATACGTGCTCTCCCCGGGGACCGGGCTCTTTTGCCCCCGTCGCCCGCGAGCCTCGTCAGCTCACGGACTTGACACCAGCGTCGGGGTGTCAGGACCACACGACTTCACCGTCCGCGATCACGTCAGTCGTCCGCGCCAAAAGCGCGCCGACATGACCGCGTCCATCGCATCCCGCCTCACGTGTCGTGACGATAGCGCATACGCCCCTCTTGCCGAGGCGGGACGGGGCGCATCATGCTTCTGATTCGGCGAAAAGTCAAGCTGACTTCTGAAAATTAGGAAGCGTAGGGTGGGTTACGCGACCGCCGTCTCGCAGCAACCTTCGTGGAGATGTCGAACCACGGCGGCCGCTAACCCACCCTACCAACCGGCACCCGGATCTCGCGCGGCAGGATGAGCGCGGCGACGATCGACAGCACGCAGACCGCCGCGAAGGCGTGCAGCATGGTCGTAAAGCCGCCGCGCTGGTACAGCCAGGCGACCAGGCCGACCGAGGCGCCGGCCGCGGTGAAGCCGATGAAATAGCGCACCGCATAGGCGCGCGAGCGCCACTCCTCCGTGGTGTATTTGCCGACCATGGCATCGTTGACCGTGACCTGGCCGAACGCCCCCATCACGATGCCGATCGAGACCACGATCAGCGGCAGGTTGGAGAGGCTGGCGGCAAGATACAGGAACGGCGCCAGCATGAAGGAGAGCGGCAGCGCCACCGTCTTCAGCGAATGGCGGTCGAGCAGCTTGCCGATGGTGTATTGCGTCATGGCGCCGAACACGTAGACGCAGGCGGCGATCACGCCGAGCTGTGCCGGGCTTTTTGTCAGATCGGCGAGCCGCTCCGCGAACAGTTTTGGCAGCGCCACGGTAACGGCGTTGAACGTCGTGGAGATCGCGATCACCACGATCAGCAGCGCCAGAATCACCCGCCACATGTCCTCCTTCGCGACGCGCGCCTGCGCCGCGGCCTGCTTCGTGCCCTTGCGATCCTCGTGCTTGATGGTTGCGGCGAAGGCCAGCCCGAGCAGCATCGTGATCGCACCGGGGATGATGAAGGCAAAGCGCCAGCCAAGATATTGCCCGATCACGCCGGTGACCAGCGCCGACGAGGCGACGCCGAGATTGCCAAAGACGCCGTTCAGCCCCATCGCGCGCCCGAGCCGCTCGGCATAGGACACGATCATCGCGGTACCCACGGGATGATAGATCGAGGCGAACAGGCCGATCGCCAGCAGCGCGGCGCCGAGTTGCAGCGGCGTCTGCACGAAGCCGACCGCGATCATCGAGGCGCCGATGCCGAGGAAGAAGATCACCATCATGTGGCGCCGGCTCCAGCGGTCGCCGAGCCAGCCCGTGAGCAGCGAGCCCGCACCGAAGGCAACAAAGCCCGGCGTCGCATAGGGCAGCAGCTCCGAATAGGCCATGCCGAGCGCCGGCCCCATGATGATGACGGCGGCGGCGAAGATCAGCATCGCATAATGGTCGATGAAGTGGGCGGCATTGACGAAGCCGATCACCCGGCCCGGGCTGTTCATGAGCGATTTCCCAGTGTTTTCCGGTTAGGTTATATGTCGATCGCATGACGGGATGTCGCCAATGACTGTCGTGGAGAAGCCAATCGCCGAGGTGAAGGGCCGCCATCGCGCGACCGGCGACGGCGTGCATCTGGTGGCGCAGAACTACCGCAAGGGGGTGCGGCTCGATCCGCACCTGCACCGCGAGGCGCAGCTGGTCTATGCGGCCAGGGGAACGATGCAGGTCACCACGCCGCGGGGCCGCTGGCTGGTGCCGCCGGACCGCGCGGTGTGGGTGCCGGCCCGCCTGCCCCACGCCATCGACGTGCTCGCCGACATCGAGATGCGGACGCTGTATTTCGAGCTGTCATGGCTCGCCCGCGCGCCGCGCAGCAAGAGCCTGTCCTCCGAATTCGTGGTGCGGGTCTCGCCTCTCCTGCACCAGGCGATCCTGGCCCTGTTCGACGCGCGCAACGCGCCTGAACGCACCGAGCTGCTGGTCCAGCTGACCATCCTCGAACTGCACCGGGCGGAGGATTCGACGACCTTCATGCCGCTGCCGCAGGAGCCGCGCTGCCGCCGCGCCGCCGAGATCGTGCTGGCCGAGCCGGCAGAGGTCCATGAGATCGAACATCTGGCGCGGGAGGTCGGCACCTCGGTGCGCACGCTGTCGCGGCTGTTTGCCGCGGAGACCGAGCTCAGCTTCAAGAGCTGGTGCCAGCGGGCGCGGATCGCGTCCGCGATCGAACGCCTGTCCACCGACAGCGCCGTCTCGATCAAGCAGCTCGCCGCCGAGCTCGGCTATGCCAGCGTGCCGGCCTTTTCCCACGCCTTCCGGCGCATCACCGGCAAGACCCCGACGGAATTTTCACGGCAGGCGTGAGGGAAGCTGCCAGCTGCAACCCTCGATGAAAGCTTCGGGCGCTTGATTGTGACCGGTTCTGCCATAAATCGGATATAGGGTATCCCCGTTCCGTTCTGGGGATTCGATTTAGAAAACATGGCCAACGCCTTCTTTTCCGATCTGCTTGCGACCATTTCCGAGCGCGGCCGCACCCTGCTCCGCCGCGGCGGGCCGTCCGACGACAAACATGATGCCTCCGGCCTGGTCGAGCTGTGCGAGGCACTGCTGTCCGGCGCCGGCGAAGCCTCCGGCACCGCCATGGCGCGCGAGGTGCTGGACCGCTACCACGACCTCGACGCGGCCGAGCGGCGCACCTTCTTCGAGGCGTTGGTCCGCGATTTCGGTCCGGACCGGGAGAAGGTCGCCAAGGCGATCGAGGCCTGGCGTGAAAACCCCGGCGACGGCAATGGCGGCGAACTGCATTTCGCCAGCGAACCGCGGCGGCAGGAGCTGATCCGCCGCCTCAACCGCGCGCCCGGCGGCACCGGCGATCTCGTCGCGATGCGCGCCGATCTCCTGTCATTGCTGAACGGCCACAAGGGCCTCGCCGCGCTCGACCGCGATGTGGTGCATCTCCTGTCCTCCTGGTTCAACAGAGGTTTTCTCGTGCTGCGCAGGATCGACTGGTCGACACCGGCCAACATTTTGGAGCAGATCATCCGCTATGAGGCGGTGCACGAGATCCACGACTGGGATGACCTGCGCCGCAGGCTCGATCCGGTCGACCGCCGCTGCTACGCATTCTTCCATCCGGCGATGGCGGACGCGCCGCTGATCTTCGTCGAGGTGGCGCTGACCGAACAGATTCCGTCGGCAATCGCCCCACTGCTCGCGGTCGAGCGGGAGCTGGTGGCGATCGAGCGCGCCCGCACCGCTGTGTTCTATTCGATCTCCAACACCCAGCGCGGGCTCGGCGGCATCACCTTCGGCAATTTCCTGATCAAGCAGGTGGTCGAGGAACTGCGCCGCGAGCTGCCAAAACTCGACACCTTCGTCACGCTGTCGCCGGTGCCCGGCTTCCGGCAATGGCTGAACCAGGCGAACGAACTGCCGCTGTCGCAAGACGATCGCGAGGCCCTGAAACAGCTCGACGACCCGAACTGGCACGCCAACGCGGACATCGAGGCGGAGCTGCGCGTCTTGCTCGAACCGCTCGCGGCCTATTACTTCCTCAGGGCTCGCAACCCCAAGGGACGGGTGATCGATCCCGTCGCCCGCTTCCATCTCGGCAACGGCGCGCGGCTGGAGCGGATCAACTGGCTCGGCGACCTCTCGCCAAAGGGCCTCCGCGAGTCCGCCGGCATCATGGTCAACTATCTCTATCGTCTCGACGACATCGAGAAGAACCACGAGGCTTTTGCCAATGACGGCGAGGTCGTCGCCTCCAGCGCGGTGAAGAAGCTGTTGAAGAACGAAGGCCGCAGGCTCCTGGACATGCGCCTGTCATAGGCCTGCTGCGTCATAGACCCTCATGGTGAGGAGCCGCGCCTCTTGCGCGGCGTCTCGAACCATGAGGCCGAGCCGTGGCCTCATCCTTCGAGACGCGGCGAAGACGCCGCTTCTCAGGATGAGGGGACAAAGCGGATTGTGATGCGTGGGATCAGGCCTGCCCGGCAATCTCGAAGGTCGAACCGACCGACGGCGTCGATCGCGCCGTCAGCGTCCAGCCGTGGCGCTGGGCGATGGTCCGGCAGACGGCGAGGCCGATGCCGGAGCCGGCGTAGCGGTCCTGGGTGTGCAGGCGCTTGAACGGTTCGAACAATTCCGACGCCCGCATCGGGTCAAAGCCGACGCCCTTGTCCTCGACCGTGAGCCGCCACCGGCCCTCCGCCTGGCTGAACACGATTTTGACGCAGGGCGGTTCGCCGGGCCTGCAATATTTCAGGGCATTGCTGAGGATGTTCTCGACCAGCCGGGTCGCCTGCAGCCGATCGGCGCGCACCATGATGTCGGCGACATCGACCGTGACCTCGGCCCGGCTCTCGTGAATGATCTCGGAGCAATCGTTCAAGGCATCCTCGACCAGCGTCTTGAAGGAGACGGCGGCGAACTTGTATTCGTTGTTGATGGACCTCGCGAGGTCGAGCAGCGCGGACACGAGCTCGCGGGCGCGTAGCGCCGAGGCCTGCATCACCGCGCTGGCGTGATCGGCCTCCTCGCGGTCGTCGCGCGCCATGGCGCTGCGCAGCACGTCGCCGAAGGCGAGGATCTTTCGCAGCGGCTCCTGGATGTCGTGTGATGCGACATAGGCAAACTGTTCGAGGCTCCGGTTGGCCTGCTCCAGTTCGACCAGCGCAAGGCGCATCATGTCCTCGGCTTCGCGGCGGCCGGTGATGTCGACGACGAAGGCGAGCACGTTCAGCCCGGCCGCGGTCGGAATCGGCGTCAGTCCGATCTCCACGGAAAATTCCTGGCCGTCGCGCCGCACGGCCCTGAGATCGCGCCCCACCCCCATGAGCCGCTTGCTCGGGCGTGCGACAAAGGAGTCGCGCTGCGCCGTGTGCTGCGCCCTGAGGGAGCCGGGTACCAACGTCTCGACCAGCGCGCCGACGAGTTCGCCGCGCGAGTAGCGAAACATGCGTTCGCACTCCGCGTTCACATTCTGGATCCGGCCGTCAGGCCCGACCAGAATCATCGCAGCCGGACTTGCTTCGACGGCAAGCTGAAAAATATCATCCAACGCACATTCTCCGCGCGGTCAAACTGCGGGGCCATACAGAACGTCTAAAATGTGCTACTGTTTGTTACCGATTGGTGCCGCTGATCCGAAGCTCTTGCAGCCGGCAGCGGCCGTTTACCTTATACTTCCGGCATGAGATCGAACCGCGGTATCAGAATCATCTGCAGATGCCCGTAGTTTCACGGGTTTCGCGCAGGTCGGCTCGGGGCCATGGACTTTGAGTTGCAGTACAGATTGGGAAATTCGAAACGCAGTATTTTAGATAGTCCATCATCAGGTGCCACAGCATGGAAGCAATCGCGACAGCATCCGTAGCCAGTAGCAGGCGTGTTCTCCTCATCGAGGATGATCTCGATGACGCCTTCCTGATCAAGAAAGCCCTGCAGGCGCTGGAGCGCGACAGGGGCACCGGCTTCCAGCTGACCCATTTGCGCAACGGACTGGAGGCGATCAGTTTTGTCGGAAGATCGGACCTGCTCGGCCAGATCCCCGACGTCGTCATCGTCGACCTCAATATGCCCGTGATGGATGGCCAGCGCTTCATCGGGGCGCTCCGCACCGTGTTCGAGCTCAAGGGAATCTGGACCGTCGTGCTGACGACCTCCGACCAGCAAGACGTCCACGATCAGGCGCGCGCAGCCGGCGCCAACGCGGTGTTCGTCAAGCCGAACACGCTCGACGAACTGATCGGCATCCTGCAGACCGTGCTGGAGAGCCGCGCTGTCGCGCACAATTGACGGCAACAGCGAAAAAAATTGGGGCCGCCGGCGGCGACCCCAAACGCATTCCGACGAGCTGCGTCTCAGCCCGGATTGGTGTAGGCGGTCTTGACCGTGGTGTAGAACTCCCGCGCGTAGGCACCCTGCTCCCGCGCGCCGTAGCTCGAGCCCTTGCGGCCGCCGAACGGCACGTGGTAGTCGACACCGGCGGTCGGCAAATTGACCATCACCATGCCGGCCTCGCTGTTGCGCTTGAAATGCGAGGCATATTTCAGGCTTGACGTGCAGACGCCGGCGGCGAGCCCGAACTCGGTGTCGTTGGCGATCGCCAGCGCTTCCTCATAGTCCTTGGCCCTGATGACGCCGGCGACGGGCCCAAAGATTTCCTCGCGGGCGATCCGCATCGCATTGGTGACGCCGGTGAACAGCGCCGGCTGCATGTAGAAGCCGGGCGTTTCGCGGTTCAAAAGTTCGCCGCCCCAATGCAGTTTTGCGCCCTCGTCCTGGCCGATCTTCAGGTAGCGCAGGTCCTGGTCGAGCTGGCTCTGATCGACCACGGGCCCGACATGCACGCCGCTCTTCAGCGCATCGTCGACGACGAGGCCCTTCATCCGCTCCGTCAATGCCTCGACAAAGCGGTCGTGGATCCCCGCGGTGACGATGAGGCGCGAGGACGCCGTACAGCGCTGGCCGGTCGAGAAATAGGAGCCGTTGACGGCGACCTCGACCGCGACCTTGAGGTCGGCGTCGTCGAGCACGACCAGCGGGTTCTTGCCGCCCATCTCGAGCTGGAATTTCTTCATCGGCGTCGACAGCACGCAGGCCTGCGCGATCTTGCGGCCGGTGGTGACCGAGCCGGTGAACGAGATCGCCGAGACATCGGGATGTTCGAGCAGCGTCTGGCCGACCGCGGAGCCCGGACCGACGACGAGATTGAACACGCCGGCCGGCAAACCCGCGCGCGCAATGATCTCACTCAATGCATGCCCCGAGCCGGGCACCAGCTCGGCCGGCTTGAACACGACGGTGTTGCCGTAGCAGAGCGCGGGCGCAATCTTCCAGGCCGGGATCGCGATCGGGAAATTCCACGGCGTGATCATGCCGACGACGCCGAGCCCCTCGCGCGTGACCTCGACATCGATGCCGGGACGCACGGAGGCGCCCTTCTCGCCGGTGAGCCGCAGCGCCTCGCCGGCAAAGAACGCAAAGATCTGGCCGGCGCGCGCCACCTCGCCGATGCCTTCCGGCAGCGTCTTGCCCTCCTCGCGCGCCAGCAGTTTTCCGAGCTCTTCCCGGCGCGCCAGAATCTCGGTCGCGATCTTGTTCAGCGCGTCATAGCGCTCCTGCGGGGTCGAGCGCGACCAGGCCGGAAACGCGGCCTTGGCCGCGGCGATCGCCGTCTCGGTCTGGGCGCGGTCGGCCCTGGCATATTCGCCGACGACGTCATTGGTGTTGGAAGGGTTGATGTTCTTGGTGATGCCCGGTCCATCGACCCATTCGCCGGCGATGAAATTCTTAAGGATGGCTGTCATATTTCCTCCAACACGTTTCAGCGAACCAGGCACGGACGCTTGTCGTCAAACGCCCAGCCCGGGATCAGATACTGCATTGCGATGGCGTCGTCACGCGCCCCGAGCCCGTGCTGCTTGTAAAGTTCGTGGGCCGCCGCGACGGCCCCCCGGTCGATCTCGATGCCGAGGCCCGGCCGATCGGGCACCGCGATCCGGCCGCCTTTGATCTGCAGCGGCTCCCTGGTCAACGCCTGCCCGTCCTGCCAGATCCAGTGCGTGTCGATCGCTGTGACCTTGCCCGGCGCGGCGGCGCCGACATGGGTGAACATCGCGAGCGAGATGTCAAAATGGTTGTTGGAATGCGAGCCCCAGGTCAGGCCATTGTCGCGGCAGGTCTGCGCCACCCGCACCGAGCCCTGCATCGTCCAGAAATGCGGGTCGGCCAGGGGAATGTCGACCGCGCCGAGCCGCAGCGCGTGTGAGAGCTGGCGCCAGTCGGTCGCGATCATGTTGGTCGCGGTCGCAAGGCCGGTGGCGCGGCGAAATTCCGCCATGATCTCGCGGCCCGAAAAGCCGGCCTCGGCGCCGCAGGGGTCCTCCGCATAGGCGAGAACCCCGTGCAGGTTCTTGCAGAGGCCGATCGCCTCATCGAGCGACCAGGCGCCGTTCGGATCGAGCGTCACGCGGGCCTCGGGAAAGCGCTTTGCGATCGCGGTGACCGCCTCGACCTCCCGCTCGCCCGAGAGCACGCCGCCCTTCAGCTTGAAATCGGCAAAACCGTAATGGTCGTGCGTGGCCTCGGCGAGCCGCACCACCGTCTCCGGCGTCATCGCTTCCTGGTGCCGCAGGCGGAACCAGTCGATCTTTTCGTCCTCGCCAGCGACATAGGGCAGGCTGGTCCTGCGGCGGTCGCCGACGAAGAAGAGATAGCCGAGCGTCTCGACGCTCTTGCGCTGCTGGCCCTCGCCGAGCAGCGCCGCGACGGGCAGGCCGAGATGCTGGCCGAGCAGATCGAGCAGCGCCGCTTCCACCGCGGTCACCGCGTGGATCATCACGCGCAAATCAAAGGTCTGCTTGCCGCGGCCGCCGGCGTCGCGATCAGCAAAGCTGTCGCGCATCGAGGCGAGAATGTTGTTGTAGGCGCCGACGGTCTGGCCCACGACCAGGTCGCGCGCATCCTCCAGCGTCTGCCGGATCTTTTCGCCGCCCGGCACCTCGCCGACGCCGGTATGGCCGGAATTG
>Ga0207699_10000300_pt1 | contig 26537 bp, 51 predicted proteins | sample LARL51metaG_FD_184344 | JGI IMG/M metagenome (GOLD analysis project Ga0207699, IMG submission 184344) | Corn, switchgrass and miscanthus rhizosphere microbial communities from Kellogg Biological Station, Michigan, USA - LAR L5-1 metaG... | ecosystem: Host-associated > Plants > Roots >...
GCGCTGGCACGGCCCGTCCACCCGGTGATCGGCCTCGAGATGGCCGCAGGTGCAGAGCTGCTCATCCTCGAGGGGCGTCTCCCCCGGGGCGAGGAGCTGCGCGAGAACCTCGGAGCTCAGCGCGCCGGCGTACCGGAGCGTCTCGGGTGTGGTGCGAAACGCCGGGTGGGCGCTTCCGTCGGTGTCAGCGTATCGGGTGTGATCCTGATCGTGGTCCTGATCGCGGGTTGTCCTGGTGGTGTCCTTCACGGTCTCTGCCTTCCTGTGGTAGGAAGGGAGACAGGTGGTCGGGGTGGTCGTCCTCAGCGCATGGGGTAAGAGTCATTACTCTTAATCCATTTGTTCGGGGTTCGATTCCCTGCGCACCCACACTGCTGTCTCCCCTGCCTTCCACGACTGGTGGTGGGGAGCGCGGTAGCCGAGTCGCCCGGGCCCGGTGCTAGTAACACCGGGCGTCGCCTCACCAGCCCGGGCGACTCGCGTCTTTTCCCCGGCCGTGGTGGCTTACCGGGCGCGACGGTCGCCGCGCCGGTGTCGCGGTCGTCATGTGCTCGGCGGGTCACCCCCGTTGTCGTTGTCCGCCTCGAGGGCGATGGACGCGAGCTCGTCGGCCGCCTGGCCGAGCTGGGCCGGCAGGGCGTGCGCGTAGTACTTCGAAAGCGTGTTGAAGTCCGACCACCCGCCCCACTCCTGCGCGGCGCGCGTCAGGCCCGTCCGGCGGATCATCCACGAGATCCCCGTGTGCCGCAGGTCCTGCGCCGACAGCGGGGGCAGCCCGTTGCGCACGCACACGAGCGGCAGCACGCGCGAGACGCCGGGCCACGGGTCGACGAGTAGATCTGTCGGGCGGACCGGGTGTCCCTCGGCCTCGAGGCGGGCGCGGCGTGCGAGGAGAATCGACACGAGCGGCAGCGGGCACTTTACTCTGATGCCGTCAGGGCGGCGGGTTTTTGTCGAGCGAATCACAATGCTTGCTGGGGACCCCTCGAGGTCCACATCAGCCCACGTCATACGCGCGACGTCGCCAGGCCGCTGGCAGGTCCACACCGCGACGGCGACCCACTCGGCGCGGCGCGGCCGCAGGGCCCGGCGCAGCCGCTCGAGCTCCGCGAACGTCCGCAGGATGCGCACCCGGGCCCGGAACGGCGGCAGGCCGATCTCCGGCATCTCGGGGATCCGCTCGAGCTCGCCCCGCTCGACCAGCACGTAGAGCGCGCGGCGAAGCGTGCTCTTGCGCTTGGCCACGGAGATCAGCGACAGGGCACGGCCGCCGGCGCCGCCGGCGCGGCGCCAGTGCTCGAGCAGGCGAACGATCGCCGGCGTCGTCAGCGCGGACACCTCGACGTTGCCCAGGCCTACGGGCCCGGCGCCCAGGCCGAGGAGCTCGCCGGGGATCTCCTGCGCCAGCATCCACGCCACGTGCGTCTCCTGCATCTTGAGCGTGGCGGCGCTGCGCACGCCGTCGCGCACGCGTTGCCCCGTGTGCTCGAGCAGCGCCTCGAGGGCGCGCCGCAAAGTCGGCGGGGTGGGGGATATCAGGTAGGGTTGCACTGCGGTCGACCGTCACGAGCGGCTGACTCGACGGGAGCGGGGGCGCCCGTCGGCCCCGCGGGGAGGGTGACACCTCTCCGCGGGGGCACGCCCCTTATCTCAGCACGTCCCGTGCCGACCCGTCCACCGAGGGAGGGCGCCGCGGCGGGCACTGTGTGCTGTGGCGGTCTTGCAACGGTGGGCGGCACGGCGTGCAGGCCGCACTCTGCACCATGCCGCCGTCCGTTGCCGCAAAAAAGCCCTTGTTACGCACACCGGGCGCCCCGACTATCCTCGAGATGGAGCGCCAACCGAAGCGGCGACTTTACACGCGGGTCCCCATCCCGGTGGCCGAGCAGATCGAGCGCCTCGCCGCCGAGGAGGACCGATCCGTGATGGACTTCCTCCGGCGGGACCTGACCCGGCGGTACGGGGGCATGGCCGAGGCGATGACAAGGCGGCCGCCCCCGCGGCGCGCGCGGAAGGAGGCCTGAGAATGCCCACGGTCAAGGTCCTCGAGGCGGTGATCTACTTCCCGGACGGAACGAAGACGAAGATCGCCGGCGACCGCGTGGCGGGTCACGACCCGTCCGGGCCGGCGGTGTTCGAGGTCCTCGACCCGAACCACCCGGACCGTCAGCGCCTCTACATGGGCTTGCCCTACTCGATCGTCGTCGAGCCGTTCGGCATCGAGCTGCCGGAGGGCCGCGGGACCGGTAGCCGGATCATCTCGCCGGGGGACTGACGGTGCCGCGCCTGGTGCTCCTCGAGGACAACGGCCGCGAGCTCTTCCGCGGCGAGATCTCCCGGGCGAACGTCCGCCGCCTGGCGCTCTTCCTCCGGCGCAACATGGGGGTCTTCAGGGCGGCGGCCGCCACCGCGCGCGCTGTGCGCGAGCTCCTCGGCGAAGGGGGTATCGCCGAGCTCGCCCCGCGGGTGACGGCCGCCGCCCCGGCGCGGCGCAGGCGCAAGGAGGGTCGGTCATGAGTGTACGCCTCGGCGCGCGTCGATCGCCAGCGGCGCCCCTTTACGAGGAGGTTTGCGGCCTGGTGTCGCGGCTCGAGCTCGGCGACCGGATGGCCCTGGCCGACGCCCTGAACGACGGCCACCCGTGGGAGGCGCTGCCGGAGCGGCTCAAAGACCTGTTCGGCGAGCTGCTCGCCTGGACCCGGAGGCGTCGCCCTTGAAGGGCGACCGGTTCATGCTCTTGATGCGGAAGATCCGAGCGATGCCCGCGAAGGACCGAAAGCAGATGATCGCCATCGGCAAGCGGGACAGGTCGGCGCGGCTGCGCCTGTTCTTCCACGGCCTCGAGAAGGAGCTCCGGCGCCGGCGCTCTTCGGAGAACGGCTGATATGCGAAAGGTGATCTCCCTCTTCCAACGGAACTACGAGGGCGACCGCCTGGTGCGCGACGAGCTCGTGCCGGGTGCCGAATGGGTCGTCGCCGGCGAGGGCGTCGCCACGGTCAAATGGGACGGCACCGCGTGCCTGTGGCAGGGCGGGCGCCTCTGGCGGCGGTACGACGCCAAGAAAGGGAAGCAGCCCCCGCCTGGGTTCGTGCCGGCGCAGGATCCCGATCCCGTCACCGGTCACCATCCGGGGTGGGTTCCCTGCGAGGAGGGCAACCCGGCCGACCGGTGGCATCTGGCGGCGCTGCAGACCCCGCCCGGCTACTCGTATGCGATGGTTGAGGGCGCGACGTACGAGGCGATCGGCCTTCATCACCAGGGCAACCCGTACGGGTTCCCCGTCGACGTGCTCATGCGGCACGGCGACGACAAGCTACAGGACGCGCCCCGTGACTTCGATGGTCTGCGCGCCTACCTGAAGTCGATCACCATCCCCGGGCCCGGCGGGCGCCGTCTGCCCGTCGAGGGGATCGTGTGGTGGCACGAGGACGGGCGCCTCGTGAAGATCAAGGCGAAGGACTTCGGGCACCGCTGGCCGCCGACTTCGGAGAAGGCTTGATGAGCGAAGTTGGGCTCAAGACGACGATCACCATCCTGAACCACCCGACCTTGGGGACCGCGCCGCTGGGCTACGTTCTCTTCGCGGTCAACAGGGGCGACCCTGATCGGCCGAGCGACGAGTGGCAGGTCTTCACGACCGAGCGGAACCCCTACACCGTGGGCGGCTTCAGGTTCCCCGAGACGTTCGTCGGCGCGGAGCCGGCACGCCTGGCGCGGATCCTCGACGCCATCGACCGCGCGCTGACGGCCGTCGCTGATGATCCGCGGCCCCAGTGCGTTACCGTCGGCTGCTCGACCACGGCCGTGATGGAAGTCTTTTGGCCCGGCAAGACTGTGGCGATGTGCGAGCTCTGCACATGGCGGGCGATCAAGTTGGCGGAGGCGATGGGCTTCCAGATGGAGACGCGCCCTCTTTCGGAGAAGCGTTGATGAGCGAAGTCTTGAGAGGGTTCGTGTCGGGCGTCATCGGTGCCGCCGGCACGTCCGTTCTCGTCCAAGTCCTGTGGAAGCCAGGGCGGGTCCGCCGGGCGGAGGCGGAACGCGAAATCTGGCACGGCCGGACACTGCATCTCCAACGCGTGGTGACAGCCCTCTTGCGGGGCGACCGCGCCGAGGCGCTGCGGCTGGTGGAAGAGACGAGGGATCAGGAGTTGATGCGGTCCGTGGCCACGACTTCGGAGAAGAGCTGATGGGCGAAACTCGCACGCGCACGGGCCGGCCCGCCCTGTCCTGCGACGGCCGCCAGCACGCCGACGGTGAACATGAGTGCCGGCGGCGCTTCTGGTCTCCCATGAGGGACGCCGACAGCTACCCGGCCGGCGTCGCGGCCGGAGACCTGCGGGTACGCGCGCGCCGTCAGGGCTGGTCGACGGTGCGCGCGACTGACGGGCGGCTGCTGGACCTGTGTCCGTACCACGGGCCCGACGACGTGCGGCCCCGGCGCATGAATGGCTCTCTCCTCGAGGGAATGCCGCTCGGCTCCTCGGCGACGGTGAAGCCGAACGAGACCGGCGGCCTGGACGCCTTCGTCATCCGCCGCTATCCCGGCGATGATCCTCCGGAGGGCGGCTGACATGCGAAAGAAGGCGATGAACCCGAACCTGGAGGAGCTCGCCAAGCGCTCCGGCGCCGCGCAGCCGCGCCAGCGGACGAACGCCCGGCGCGTGCCCGACCCTGACAAGCTGGTGTCCCCACTGGCGGCGATTCGCCGGTTCCGCGTCGAGCTGCTTGACCCGCGCACCGCCGTCGTCGAAGTCGTGATGCCGGGCGGGTTCCTCTACGCTCAGCGGGTACCCGTCGCGCGGCTGCGGATGGTGCGCGGGGAGATCGCCAAGGCGATGGCGAAGATCGACCGGGTGCTTGTCGCTTCGGAGAAGTGTTGATATGCGAATGACGATCGAGTCGACCAAGCAGGTCATCGACACCGGCGGCGGCATGACGGTGCGCGTCTGGGAGGGCCGCACCGAGAGCGGAACGGCGGTGACGGTGTTCGTCGTGCGGGTGGCCGTCTCGAAGGATGAGCCGGCCGAGGTCCACGAGCGTTTCGCCCGGGAGCTCGCCGAGCAGCGCGAGCCGGCGCAGTGGTGGCCGGGGAGGCTGATTTTCTGATGCGGTGCCAGACGATCCGCATGCCCGACGGGACCGCGATGATCGTCTGTGGCGGCCGGTCGCCTCGCGCGGCCCGCTGCCAGGCCGCGGGCTGCACGCGCCCCCACGTCGCCCTCTGCGATCACCCGATGGGCAACGGGAAGACGTGCGACATGCGCCTCTGCGCGCGCCATCGCGTCCAGCTCGGGCCCGAGGACGACCGGTGCGAGGACCACGCCGCCCAGATGCCCCTGCTCTTCGCTGCGGAGAATGCCTGATGGGCGAAATCGAGAGCGTCGGCACCTTGCCCTGGACGTGCCACATCCTGGATCCACGCACGGGGATCCCCTACTGCGGTGTCCAGGCGGGGGAGGGGGAGGGGCTCTTGCACGGCGGGCTCAACTCATCGAACTGCGAGGCGTGTGTCGACGCAGCGGAGAAGGAACCGGACGCCCCGCCGAAGTGCTCGACGTGCGGCCGGTACCACCACACCCGCGATGCGGAGTTCTTCCACCGGCGGGAATCGTCTTTTGAGGAGGCGGAGCGGAAGGCGGCGGATCGGTTCGCCGCCGCGTTCGACGAGCTGGACGCCGCCCGCGCCGACGACGGCCACGACGACCCCCAGGAGAATGCCTGATGGGCGAAGTCGGGCTGATCCGTTTCACCTGCCCGCGCTGCGGCCGTGGCCACACCCGCGGCTACCTCGACGGCGTGTCCCTGTTCCGTTGCCTCGGCTGTGGCTACGTCGGCCATGGGCATCACCCCGACGAGGAGATCGACCGCGAGGTCCAGCGGGAGATTGATGAGGCGAAGGCATGGGACGCCGCCCACGGCCTCGCGTGGCCGCCGGAGGGCGTCTGATGCCGGCGCGGGTGGTGAGCATCGACGACGGCTGCGACGGCTGCGGCCGTGAGGGTGGCGTCGGGGTGATGCTCCTGCGCCCGGACGGCGTGCTGCTGGCCGTGCTCTGCTCGGCCTGCGTGCTGGACGTCGGGACGAAGCTCGCCCGGTACGGGAACGTCGGCGAGCCGCCGGCGCGGCCAGCGCGGGGGCGCGGCCCTTCGGAGAATAGCTGAAGTGCGCACTTCGACGCGCCGCCTCCGCGCCTTCGCCGCGCGCGGCCTGGCCGCCCAGGCCGCCGTCGACGCCCTCCTCGAGCCGAACAGCGACCTTCGCGAAGGAAAGCGAAATCCCGACGTCGAGGAAAGAGCTACGCTGCGTCAGGTGGCTCGGGCCACTGCCCGCCTTTGGCGCGGGCTGTCGTACGACGACGCGATCGGCGTGGCGACCGCCGCGCGGCGCGAGCTCGGCCTCGGCCGCCCCCAGAAGCGGCCGCGCATCGTCGCCCGCCTCACCCGCCCCGAGCTCGAGCAGCTCCTAGCGCATGCCTACGGCGTCCGGGGAGAGCGTGGGACGCTGGTCAAGACGCTCGTGCTCACCGGGTGCCGGGTCTCGGAATTCGTCGCCCTGGACGTCGAGGACCTCAGCTACGCGGACAAGGAGATCACGATCCGCCACGGCAAGGGGGACAAGGCCAGGGTGATCCCCATCCTGCCCAAACTGGCCGACGAGCTCCGCGTCTACGTCGGCAACCGGACGACGGGGCCGCTCTTTCTCAACCGCAGGTGGGAGCGCTTCACACAGCGACGTGTGCAACAAGTAGTGAAGGCCCTGGCCGCCGGGGCGGGGCTGACGAAGCGGGTCTATCCGCACCTCATGAGGCACACCGTCGCCCAGCACCTGTTGGAAGGGGGGATGACGCTCGAGCAGGTGCAGAAGTTCCTGGGGCACGCCTCCATCACCACCACGCAGATCTACGCCGAGAGCTCCGCGGCCATGATCCGCGACAGCTACCGCAAGGCCCTCACCTAGCCTTGCGAACGATCTTCCACACGAACAGCGGATCGCCCGGGCCGAGCGGCGGCGTGTACGTCACCAGCAGCCGGCCGCCGGCGGCGCCGGCGATGCTGAAGTGCCGCAGGCGCGTGTCGTCGTCCACCGCCAGCGTCCCCGGGGCGTCGTCGTCCCCGTGGTCGTAGATCTTCACCAGGCGCCGGAGGATCGCCGACTGCGTCCGCTGCGGCAGGCGCCAGATGCAGTCGTCGGCCTGGCCGATGAACCGGAACCGCTCATCCACGCGCGCGACGCCGCTTCGGCTTCCACGACCGCACTATCTCGTCCCCGCCCGTGCCGGCGTCCGGGGGGATCTGGCCAGCCGTGGCCATCGCATCGAGCGTCTTGAGCTCGCGGAGCTCCCCCGCCGTGTAGTACTTCGTTTGCGGGTTCCGGCGCGGTGACGCCTTCGGGCGACGAAGGGCGGACATCGGATCCCAGCGTAGCACGGGGCCCCCTCAGTTGGACGAGGCCCCGAGGACGTACACGCAGAGCCAGAACCACACCGCCACGGCGACGACGGCCAGCAGCGCCCACGCCAGGCGGCGGATCAGAACGGCACGCCCTCGAGGCTGATCTCGGTCAGCCGGCCGGCCCGCGCCTCCTCGACGAGGCGCCCGCGCGCCCCCTCGCCGAGCTGCTCGCACTCCGCCCCGCGCTGGCCGCCGAGCTCGAGCACCTCGGCCGGCCCGGGAAGATTGAGGCGCAGGCCCGTTGCGTCCTCGAGGAGCGGAAGGCGGCCGCCGAAGTCGGCCCACCGCCTCGAGGGTGGCACCACCGCCCGCACCGCCTCGGACCACGACGCCACCGCGCGGGCGCCGCGACGTTCCAGGCCCTCATTGATTGCGTCAAACCGGCCGTCGCCGGCGGCGCGGGTCGGCTTGCGGCCGCGGCGGCCGCCGCGCACCCATCGCTGATAGGCCCGCTCCGCCGCGCCCTTTGCCTCCCCTTGGACGAAGTCCACCAGGTGGGGGTTTGCCTCGTAGAGCGCGGCTAGGCCCGCGTCCTGCGATCTGAACGTCGCCGGCGCCGCCGCCCCGCCCGTGGCGCATGCCTCCTCCTCGTGGTCGATCTCCCGCCAGCGCCGGCCGAGCTCCGAGACGTCCCGGATGTGCGCCCCGTGCCACTGGCGCGGGATCCCGCCGGCGTCGACCCGGCCCTCATCATCTATATGCACGCGGTGTCCCCGGCTGGTGATCCAGGGGTTCCGGTGGCGGCCGGGGTTGTCGCGCCGGCGCCGGCGGCGCACCAGCCTGCGGCGGCCGGCGAGCTCGGCCACCAGCCCCGCGACCACCAGGCCGCCGACGGCGAGAAGGCCGGTCCGGGCGGATGCCGTCACGGGACGTTGAACTTGAAGCAGTTGAGGAGCGCCTTGACGGCTGCGGTCTGCTGGGCGGCGGTCAACCCATTGACGAACGTCGACCACGCCGCCTGCCCGCCGATCGCCTGGTTCTTGGCCACGGTCGCGACCTGCCTTTCCGCCTCGTGCAGGTCGAAGGTGATCACGGGATCGGCGGTGGTGGCTTGATAGGGCATGTGTTCCGTCCTTTCAGCCCGTCAGGTTCGCACGTACGCGAAAAGAACCCAGTCCGCGTCGATCGAGCGGACCACGTTGTCGGTGCCGTTCCGGGCGGTCGTGTTGATCCCGGTGATCGCGTCGGTGGGAGCCGACGCCATCGCGTGGTTGAGCTCGGCGCCCCCGTCGATGCGCGCGAAGAGTGTGGTCCCTCCCTTGCCGTAGAACTCGACCACGTGATCGGCCGTGTCCTTCGCCACCCCCAGGTCGAGCGCCGACCCGGTCGACAACGTGAAAAACTGCGCACCGTCGTACTGGACCACGAAATTGGCGGCGTTCAAACCGCCCATAAACCCGCAACTGATCCCCTTCGTTCCGGCGAGGTTGAAGATCCCGATCGAGAGGATCGATTGCGCCGTGGCGGCCGTGCTCAACGCGAACTTGACCGCGAAGTACCATGCGTGCGATGTGATGTCCGCCGAGAGACTGCCGTTGGCACCGTCGGCCTCGCCACGCGCGCCAGCGGTCGCGCCGCTGGATGCTCGCATCCACCCGCCCCCGCGCCCCACGCTCGTGCATGACACCGTTCCGGTGCTGGCGTTGAGGAGCGTCCAGCCCGGCGGCGCGGTGGTCCCCGAAGCGCTGGACGCAGCCGGGAAATCCTCGAAAAACCAGCCGAGCGTGTCGTCGGTGGGCAGCCCCGCGAACGCGATGGCGCGCGCCAGGTACTTCTGCAGCGGGCCGTGGGGCTTGCTGAAGTCCGTCCCGTCAACGCCGTCGGTGGTCGCCGTGACCCGGCCCTGGGCGTCGAGGGTGACGCTCTTGAGCATCGCCGTGCCGTGGACGCCGGCGCCGGCGCCGGCGGCGGGAAGATCGGCGGCGGCGGCGTCGGCGGTCGCTGTGACCCGGCCCTGGGCGTCGAGGGTGACGCTCTTGAGCACGCCCGCGCCGTGCGCGCCGGCGCCGGCGCCGGCGGCGGGAAGATCGCTGGCGGCGGCGTCGGAGGTCCCCGTGACCCGGCCCTGCGCATCGAGGGTGACGCTATGGAGCACGCCCGCGCCGTGCGAGCCGGCGCCGGCGCCGGCAGCGGGGATCGCCACTGTGGCGTCCCCGGCCTGCCGCCAGCCGGGCTGTGTCCATCCGCGAGACCTCGAGGACATCGGGTCTATTTCGCCGGCGGCAGCGGCGTGACAGGGACGATCGCCTTGAGCGCGGCCAGGCGCGCCGCCTGCGCCGCCGCCGCGAGCTCGCCGATCGAGACGAATGGATGCTTGAAGGCATCCCCCAGGGAGACGCCCGCCTGGTGTGCCTGGTACGCCCGCCAGGCCGTCCAGCCGGCGCCGGCGTAGGTGGCCAACGTCGAGAGTTTCACTTCAGCCCTCCTTGCAGGTCGACAGCGCTCGGAACCGCCGAGCTCGGCGCCGGTGCGGTGGCTTTGACCACCGTCCGGGCGATGGTGTACACGCCCGTCGCGATCATCGGGACGAGCGTGTGCAGCGGCGACGCCTGCGGGATGAACGTGGAGGCGATCCCCCACACCGTCGATGCGATCGTCGCCCAGAATTCCGTGGTTTGGTAGCCGGGTTTCGTCATCTGCTGCCCCCTCCTCGAGGGGCCGAACTCGCCGGCGGGAGACGTACCGCGACGTTGCAAGGTGGGACTCTCTGGCATTGCCTTGGAGGCGCCCCCCGTCGGCGAGCTCGGACCCTCATGGTTTCGTCGGATCCTCGTCGGTGGGCCGGAACTCGACCCAGAACTCTCGGCCCGGCCGGAACTCCTGCGCCGCCTCCTCGCGCACGCCGGAGAGGTAGATCTCCCCCTCGGCGAGGCCGTTCCACAGAGTGTCGTTGGCGTGGTGCCGGCGCGTGCTGCCGGCGACCACGAGCTGCACCGTGTGGGACGTCTCCTCGACGGGAACGCCCCCCTTGTCGGTGGCGGTGCAGCGCATGACCATCTTTTGCACCTTGAAGCGGGTCAGCATCGAGGCCACCTAGGCCACCTCTCCGAGCGCGGCCCGCTCGCTGGTGAGCTCGTGCCGGTGCCCGTCGGGCCCGGGCTGCACCTCGAGGCCGTACACCGCGTGCGTGTGGCCGCCCGCAAGGCTGGTTTCGCCGTTGCCCCACTTGTCGAACACGGCGACGTGGGCGTGCCCGTCCCGTCCGGCCGTGGTCAGCAAGGCCACGTCCTCGGATCGGGTCGGTCGCCTGCGCCGCCGCAACGTCGCCGCCTACTTCTCCCCCGAGCTCTCCTCCGGGGCGTCGTCGTCCTCCGGGGCGGCGTCCTCGATCGTGATGGGGGTGGAGCCGTCGAGCAGCGCCTCGTCGTCGATGTCCGCCTCGAAGGGATCCCCCACGTCGGGGGGGTCTGACGAGGCGATCACGCGGAGCTGTCCGCCGGGCGCCTGGTGGCTGCCGTCGATCTGCCGGAGCTGCTCGGCGTCCTCGAGGGCCACGTGTACCACGTGCCCCGCCCGCGGGTGTTCGCTCACCCGGGTGACTGTTCCCTTGATCTGCATTGGGTCCCCTCCTTCAGCGCTTGCGCGTGGCCATGTACAGGGCGCCCAGGCCCAGCACGGCCGCGCCCCCGATGACGATCGGACTCTTGAGCGACAGGCCGCCGCCCCCGCCGCCCTTGATGTGCAGCGCCTGCGGCGTGATCGCCTGCGCCTGGCCGGGGCCGAGGCCGTACGCGGCCAGCACCCGCCCGCCGATGCCCCCGATCACCTTGCCGATCCCGGGGGCGATCTTCCCGACGCCGTGGGCGACGGCGGTCGCCCCCTTGCCGATCCCCTTGCCGACGCTCTTCGCTCCCGACGCGAGCATCTTCGCGTGCTCGATCGGGTTGAACACCTTGTTGAGGGTGGGCGCCGCCTTCTTGACCGTCTTGCCGACGGACTTTGCCCCCGACACCAGCATCTTCGCGTGCTGATACGGGTTGACGATCTTGTTGAGGGTCGACCAGAAGGAACCGATGTCCTCCTCGAGGAGCGCGAGCGTCCCCCTCGGCCGGTGGACGAGGCCGTGGCGGTGGGGGTGGTGGATGAGGCCGTGTCGCCGGCGCGCCATGGTCGCATAGCCCATCCCCGCCGCCTCGTCGGCGCCGGCGTCCTCCCCGCTGTCGTCCTCCCCGCTGTCGTCTCCGGCGTCGCTGTCGTCTCCGGCGTCGCTGTCGTCGCCCCCGCCCTCGTCGCCGGCGTCGTCGTCCCCGCCGCCGTCGTCCCCGCCGCCGTCATCGCCGCCGGCGTCGTCCCCGCCGCCGTCATCCCCGCCGGCGTCGTCCCCGCCGCTGTCCTCGGTGTCGTCGAGGTCCTCGCCGCCGCCGTCGTCGTCGCTGCCCCGGTTCGGGGTGGCGGTGGCGATCCCGGTGAACGCGTTGTCCGGTAGGCCATACTTCTGCTCGACCGCATCGACTGCGGCCTGGCGCTGGTAGGCGGCGCTGCCCGCGCGGTTGGCGGCCATGGCCGCTTCCGCGACGATGGACGCGGGGATCCCCGTCTGGACGGCCGCGACGGTCGGCTGCACGGCCGAGCCGTCGGGCATGTGGATCGTATCGACCTGCTTGGGGCCGAAGGCGACATCGAGGATCGACGGCGCCGGCGCCGGAGGAGCGGCGGGCCGGGTCGGGCGCTTCCTCTTCGGCTTGACCTTGCGTTGCAGGACGGAGACGCCGCCCGTGGCGACCGCCTCGAAGGCCCGGCCCAGCTTGCGGCCGCCGACCTTGCGGGCGAGCTCGGAGGCGCCGCCCGTGAGGATCCCCCGGCCGAGCCGGCTCCGCGTGAGCTCGGAGGCGCCGCCCGTGAGGATCCCCCGGCCGACGCGGCTTCGCGCCAGCTCGGAGGCCCCGCCGGTGCCGACGGCCAGGGCGGCCCGGCCGAGCGTCTTGCGTAGCTTCTTGTTGCGGGCCACCTCGGAGACGCCGCCCGTGGCCACGGCCAAACCGACGCGCCCGAACTTCTTCCCCGCCACGCTGGCCACCTTGCCGACGCCCTTGCCGACGGAGGCGACGCCCTTCGCGGCCCCCTTGGCCGCCTTGCCGATGGCCCGGCCGATCTTCGAGAAAAACGATCCCATCTCGTCGTAGTCGCCCATCCCGATCGCCGCGGCCGCGCGCGGGGCGAGGCCTTGCCCCTTGCGCATGACCACGAGCGCCCGCGAGTAGGCCGCCCCCTGGTGCTGGTTGGTGGTCGACAGCCGGGGCGGCGGGCCCTTGAGCTTCGGGAGCCGGCGCGTGCGGAAGACGTCCGCGTAGGTGTTCCGGTGCAACGGGTGCTTGTGCTTGGCCATTGGTCATTTCCTCCGAAGCCAGAGCGAGATCAGGACCGCAGCGGCCGAGGCGACACTCGCGTAGGTCGAGATCTTCAGGGCCCGCTCGACGTCGCCGAGCTGCCCCTGGACGCTCGAGAACGCCCCGCCCGTCACCTTGTCGAGCAGGCCGCCGGCGCCCATGCCCCGCATCCCCTGCCGCCAGAGCTCGTGCCGGGGCAGGCCGCGGGGCGTGCCCACGACGATGGCCTGCACGCCCCGGCCGAGGCGCCCCATGCCCGCCGTCTCGCACTCCGAGCGGTAGGGAAAGGGGGTGTGCCGGGCGCGGCGCTCCTTCCACATGAGGGCCATCAGCGCCGCCGCCTTCCTCGAAGCATCGGCCAAAGAGCCCACACCAGGCCGGCGCCGGTCATGATGATCAGCGCCAGATGGCCCTTGCTCGGCGATTCGACCGGGGCGATCGCCCCCATGCCCGCGCACTCCGAGGTCGCCGGCAGGGCCACCCGGTGGACGTTTCGGTGTTTCCAGACGAGCGCCATTGGTGCCTCCTACTTGAACACCGAGACCAGCTTGACGACGACGAGGCCGCCGACGACGACGAGCCCCCACTTGAGGTAAGGGGTGAAGTCCGTCCCCCCGGGCGGCGCCGGCGGCGGGGCGGTGACGGCGACGCCCTGGCCGATGAGCTGCTGCCGCCACTGCGCCGCCCGCGCCTGGTAGTCCTTGAGGCGGTCGGCGGTCGCGCCCCACAGCGTGCCCAGAAACCCGATGGAGTCGCGGTAGGCGATCCACTCGTCGTAAAAGGCCTTCCACGGCGCCCGGGCGGCCGTCGACAGTTGCCCGTTTGCCCACGCCGTAGTGACGTCGCTCGAGATGGCGTCGATCTCCGTCGAGACCTGCGCCTTGAACGACTCGATCGCCGACGGCGTCCAGATGAGCGGGTCGCCCATGCCCGCCACGTCGCCGGGCGCCCGCAGCGCCTTGCAGCCGCACGCGCCCATGCCCCGCATGCCCACGATCGCCCGGACCCGGCGCCGGCGCCGGCGGCCGCCCACGACGATCGCCATCAGCCGCCCTCCTTCGTTACCGGTGTGCCCCGCGCGTGCGTGGCGCGCCGGACCGCTTCCCGCGCTTCGTCGGTCCGCTCGAGCCGCTCGATCCGCTCGCCCTGCTTCTCCCGCGAGCGGTTGAACTCGTCTTTGAGCTCCTTGAAAGCGGTCTTGAGGTTTCCGATCTCGTTCTTCTGAGATCCCCACGTCATCGCGATCAGCACGACCGTGCCGAGGAGGGACAGCCAGGAAGCCGTCGACATCAGTCCTCCCCCCCGAAGTCCTTGGCGGCCAGGTGGTAGCCCCGGCGCAGGCCCCAGATGTGCCCCGCCATGAACAGCGCCAGGCCGATCAGCACGCCGCCGATGACGTCCGCGACGTCCATCAGTCGATCTCCTCGACTTCGACCACGGTGCCGTCCTCGTCGATGTCCCCGACGCCGAGCTCGGCGGCGCTGTCCTCGTCCTCGCCGAGGAAGTGCGCGATCTCGTGGCGCAGCACCTCGGCGTATCCCTCCCGGGTGCGCGGCTCCGCGTCCGTGAACAGCACGATCAGGCCGCCCGGGCGGTACTCCGCCACCTCGGCCACGTCGTCGTCATCGCCGGCGACGAGCACATCCCCGTCCGCGTCCTCGTCGTCGCCGCGCACGCGCAGGCCGTAGAAGTAGCCGCGGTCGGCGGCCGCCGCCCCGCGCTCGAGGTCCTGCTCGGTGGGGCGCGGCCGCGCCTCGAAGATCACCCGGCTCTTGACGTACGCCGCCACGTCCGGCGGGAGCTCGCCGAGCACCTCGTACATGATTTGGCGGAGCGCTCCCATCGGGTCAGGTCCTCGCGAACTGGTAGAAGAGCGCCGGGGGGTTGTTGAACGGGTCTTGCGACGTGTAGTCGACGATCTGCGCGCCCGCCGTCGGGAAGTTCCCGCCGACCGCGTACGCCGGCGGCCCGGCCGCCCGGTAGCCGTAGAACTGCCGGAGCGCCGTCCCCACGCCGATCCCCGTGACGGTGCCGGCGCCGACCGTCTTGCCTTCGAGCTGGAAGACCCCGCCCCACTGGCGCATGACGACGCCGCTCAACGTGCCGAAGGCCAACCCGTCCGTGACGTTGTACTGGTACACAAACCAGATGATGTCGCCCGCGCTGATGGCGACGGAGACGGCGCCGCCGCCGAGATTCGAATTGGGGGTGTTGTTGACCCTTCCGTCGACGCTGGCCACGGTCACGTCTGGGAAGAAGTCCGAACCGACTCGCTTGTTGCGCGCCACCCCCAACCAACCCCCCGACTTCTGCGTGACAAACGGGTTCTGGGCGAGCAGCGCGAGCTCGGTGAGCGTGCCGGCCTCATCGAAAAACTCGGGGATCGCGACCATGTCCGTCCCCGTCCCGCTCGTGAACCCGAACGACGCCGCGACGCCGGCGCTCGGATCGATGCCGGCAACGTTCCACCCCGTGGAGCGCCGCAGGTTGCCGGGCCCGGTGAAGGACGCGCCGCCACCGGTCGACGCCGCCTTGCCCGCCTGGCGCCAGCCGGGTTGAGCCCATCCCGCCGTGCGCGCGCGCCCCACCGTCACACCTCCAGAATGTTGATGTCGATGGACCCGGCGGCGTTGACGTTGGCGATCTGGAAGTAGAGCTCGCCGCCCCGGATGTCGCCGGTGACGAACCACTGGTCGTAGGCCGCCGAGAAAGCGGCGGTGGAGCCCCACTGCCGGGTGACGGGGTTGCGCATCCACACCGTCACCGTGAAGCCACCCGAAAGCGCCGTCGCCGGCGTCGTCGCCGCCGGGGCGGTGGGGCTCTTGAGAGCGACCATGATCGCGTCCGTCGGCTCGCCGTCGGGAGTCGCCGGCGAGCTCACGTAGTCGGGCGCGGTGCCGGCCGAGCCGTCCGTCGGCGCCGCCGCGTGCCCCGCGGTGGTGATCCGGATGGCGTGTCCGGCCGATAGCTGCTCTGGATCCGCCGTCATCTCAGGCCCTCACAAACCGCGAGAGAACGCTCGCCGAGATCTGCGACGGAGCGATGCTCGAGCCGATCGCCCCGTCCATGACCTTGCGTGCCTCGACGCTCAGCCACGTGAACCGGTGGGCGTCCTCGACCATGTGGGTGGCGTTGCCGGCGACGCCCCCGAGCACGCCCCGCCGCAGGATCCGCTGCGCCGGCCCCACGTAGCCGATCACGCGAAACTCGATTAGGGCGTACTGATAGGTCACCCCGACGCCCGCCGGATCGTCGGCGATGTTGCCGGCGATCTGGATGACGCCGGCGCGCCAGCGGGGCTTTACCTCCACCCGCCAGATCTCCTGATAGTCCTGCGCGCCCGACAGGTCAGCGTTTCGGCCTGCGTCGTCGTCCGTCGACACGCCCGTGTCGACCTGCTCGTGCTTGGGGCCGAGCTCGAGGCATCCCTCTCCGTCGGGCGTACGCTTGTGCTTCACGCGTACTTCTCCGCGTCGGCTTCCTGCGCGTCGGCAAAGGTCATGCCCTCTGTCCATTGCAGGTGCCCGCCGTCCCAGTACTTCTGTCCGGCGGCGTTGGTGAGCAGGCGCCGGGTCCCGTCGGCGTTGTAGGCGAGGCCCGTCCAGCCGAGCGACGAGGCGATCGCGTGCATCTGCTGAAACAGGCCGTCGTTTCGGCCGTCCATGTCCGGCTGCCCCGTCAGCGGGTCGAAGGGGTAGAGGTCGACCGCCCGGCCGAGCAGGTGCCAGCTATGCGACGTCGACGAGTGGCCGGAGGCGAGCGCCGCGGCCTGCTCGGCGGCGGTGCGCCTGGTGGACCCCACCCGGGTCATGATCCCGGCCTGCGCCAGGGCGTCCCGCAGGGTGCGCAGCGCCTCGGCCGCCGGCGGGATCATGGCGTTGATCGCCGAGGCCTCGGCGGCCGACTCGACGAGACGGGTCACGAGCACCTCGGTAGCCCACGCGGCCCCGGCGAGGAGGCCGAGGCCGAGGAGGAGCTCGAACCCGTCCCGACGATCCACACCGGTTGCCTACGCGGCGGCCGCCTTGAGAACGAGGGCGTTCCAGCCCACGTCGACGTCGAGCGTGGACGTGGTGAGGTTCACCAGGGTGTAGGTCAGCGACCCGTTGCTGGGGATGATGATCTCCTTTTCGGGCCACTGCTTGTCGCCGTTGCGGCCGAGGATGGCCGCGGCGTTGATGTTGAGGGTCACCAGGTTGCCGTCCGCGGCCGGATAGCTGACGATGATCCGGACCATGTCGAGCGCGCCCCTGGACGCCGTGGCGGCCTGCGCCTGCATCGCCGCGGCCATCAGCAGGCCGAGCACGATCGAGCCGGCGGGGAAGTCCTGGACGTTGTTCTGCAGCGTCTGCTGCGAGGTCAACGTGTAGACCTTGGCGTACGTGATGAACTTGTAGTCCCGCAGGCACGCCCCCTCTGGGATGAGGGGATGCTTCTTCGGGGCCTTCGCCTTTTCGCCGCCGGCGACGCGGTGCCAGACTCGATCGATGTTGAGAGACATTGGGTCGCTTCCTTCTCGCTCGCCGGCGCGGGCGAGCTCTTGCGTGAGGGAACCGAAAAGACCGGGACGGGACCCCGCCGCCTCACCAGCTTGCGAGGCCCGCCCCGTGCCTGCGCGCTACTGGGGGATGCGGTCGAAGTGGAAGCCGAAGAGCCAGATGCAGCACTCGCAGAACGCCGAGAGGGCGACGGCGGTGTTGTTCTTCGGCAGGTTGGCCGCGGCGTTGATCGTGTACTTGAACGACTCGTTCGCGTTCAAGAGCCGGGGCTGCTTGAAGCGCCGGACCGCCGCCAGGAACGGCGCGCCCGACGACGCCCGCTCCACGTTGATGGTGGTGCTCGACGCCGTGGTGGCGGTGGCCGCGTAGCCCGAGACGCCCACGCCCCCCGGCCAGTTCCGGATCGGGCCGTGGTGGATGACGAGCTGGCCGCCCTGCTTCTCATAGCGGAGCTCGAAGGTGTCCATGAGCTGCGAAATGTCCGCGCCGAGCGCGTCGGCGTTGAAGGACACCGCCAGCTCGTAGAGCGCGAACCCGCGGCCGGTGGGGATCTTCCCCCCCTTGTCCATGTTCGTCTGCAGATACGTCAGGTTGGCCACGGAGAAGTAGCCCATGGCCGTCCCCGTGTCCCCGACGCCGTTGCCGAAGAAGTCGTAGTCACCGGAGGTGATCGTCCCGCCGCCGATCGTGTTGTTGGCGGTATTGTTGGGGAACCGCCTCGTCGAGTAGAGGTAATTCTCCTCCTTCCTCACCAGCTTCTTCTTGCCCCGCCCCTTGGACGCCATCGACCACAGGGACAGGTCGCGGCCGCGGCCGATCTGGTCGAGGATCTCCTCGGTGCTGTTCTCGAGCACGTGCGTGCCGAGCCCCGCCCTGCGACCGATGATCCGGTCGAGGAACCGATCGACCACTCCCTCTCTCGCTGCTTCTGCTCTCGCGTTCATGATGCCTTCGCTCCCGTGTTGTGGGCCCGGATGTCGTGTCTAGGCCCGCCTTTGCCGGCAGAGCTCAGTCCCCGGCGGCCACGACAGCCGCCGGGGCGCCCGTTCGGTTAGTAGTCCTCGTCGTCGCCGAGCTCCTCCATGGCCACGAGCTCCTCGCCCTCGCCGAGGTCCGGCTCGACGTCGCCGAGGTCGGGCTCGATGTCGCCCATGCTCGCGGTCCCGTCGTCGTCGTCCCCGCTCATGTCGGTGAGCAGGCCGAAGCCGGCGAGCGACTCGTGCAGCAGGCCGAGGTTCTCGTCGTCCTCGGCGGCCAGGGCGGCGAGCTCGTGCATGCCCTGCGCCTTGCTGACGGCGATCACGCCGCCGCCGACGCGGACGCCAGCCTCGTACGCGGCGGTGCCGACCATGGCGCCCATGAACGCCGCCGCCCGCATCGGGTTCTTGCGCAGGAGCGCGCCCCCGATGGCCGCGACGGCCAGCTTGGCGCCGACGCGGATCGGGGCGGACATGCCGCCCGTGACCTTGGCGTCGAGCAGGCCCGCGCCGAGGCCGCCGGCGACGGCGGGGATCAGCGCCTTGCCCACGGCCTTGATCGCCGCCCCGGCGTTCATGCCGCCGGGGTTGTGGCGACGTCGCCTGTGGTGGTGGCGACGGCCGTTGATGCGCCGGCGCCGCCGCCGGTGCGTGTGGGGGGCGGTGCTTCGGCGTCGACGTCTGCGTGCCATGGTCTTTCTCCTTCGGGGTTTGGTGGTCACCAGGATCGCCGCCGCCGCGCGACGGGCGCGTGCCGCGCGCGACGGGTTGCGCCTCCGGCGGGCGCGGGACTTCTTCCGCTTGCGGCCGCGGCCCGACTTCCACCGTCGGAGGCCGGCGATCATGCGGCGGAATGCGGCAATCTGCTTGCGTGTGCGGCGCTTTGCCATCGGGTTCCGTCTCCTTCGCTTGCGTTGGGCCCCACGGCGGCGCTCGAGCGCCGCGAACGTCTCCCAACCTCGACGGTGGGCCCGGGTGTGCGTGCGCTTGTGGGCCCGCTCGAGCGCCGTCAGCTTCGCCCCCGCCTTGCCCGTCCACCCGGCGCGCACGCGCTTGCGGCGAGCGATGGCGCGGGCGAGCGCCTCTTCGCGGCGGAGCATCCGCAGGTGCGAGCCGGGCGCCCGGTCTTCCGCCGTATATCGGCGGTGCAGGACCGAACCGGCCCGGTTGTACGCGGCCAGCAGCGCAGCCAGCTTCCCGGACTTGCCGGCGCTCTTGCTGCGGCTGCGATAGCGCGCGGCCTGGCCGAGCCGCCGTTGTCTCCGCTGCACCGCCGCCGTCGACGCTGAGGGGTTCACCAGGTACATCAGTCCCTGATCCCCTCGCGCTTGACGCTGTAGTCGCCGCCGACGATGTGCAGATCGCGGGTCTGCGGGTCGACGGCCAGGCGGGGTTTCTTGCCGCCCTCCTCGCCGAACTTGTGGCGGTAGGTCGAGGGGCCGTCGCCCTTCTTCGTCGTCGCGTACTCGACCGCGTCCAGGCGGCCGAGCTCGGCCAGGGCGGGGCCCGCGTGCGGCTTGCGCACGCGCTTGACCTTCGAGGGGCCGATCCCCCAATGGAGATCGCGATACACGCGCGCCGCCTCGTCGGTCGCGCCGTTCATCCGCCGAAAGGGCGTCGCCCGCGACGGCGCCCGCCTTTCTTGCCCTTGGTGACGTACCAGACGAGCGCGACGAGGCCGAGGCCTCCGAGCACGAGCGCCCATCGGGGCAGGTTGGCGAGCGGGCCGGGCAGCGCCAGCGCCGTCGAGGCCTTCGGCACGAGGGCGGTCGACTTCGCCGGGGCCTTCTTCGCCGCCGGCTTCTTGAGCACCGCGGGCGGCGACGGCGGCGGGGCGACGTCCGACGGCAAAACGTACGCGTCCGCGTACGGGCCCGCCTGTTGCGGCGGCAGGATCGAGAACCCCATCCCGCGGATCACTTCCGCCTCATCAGGATGATCGCGGCGACGACGGCGACGCCGCCGCCGAGGAGCCACGGCGTGTAGTTCACCGTCGCGTGCGGCTGCGGTGTCGCGCCCTGCTTGCCGAGCAGGAGATTCTTGATCGCGCTGCCGGCGACCTGCTTCGCTCCGCTCGCCAGCGCCCGCCCGACGCTGGCGCCGGTCTGCGCGTTGATGTGGACGTTTGCGAGCGGGTTCCCCGGCGCGGCCGCGCCTACGGCGCCCTTCAAGAAGGACTTGAAGTCCCCCATCCCGGCTCTGCCGCCCCGATAGACCAGCGCCATCGTGATAGGCGGCCAGGATCCGGGCGCTGTCTGTGCGCTACAACTCTGTAACTTACGTCACCTTACATGCCCCGCCCTACCCCGCCGGGGGGGCCCGGGGGTGGTTTGTTTCCACACCGTTAACTCACCAGACGCAATTAGCTCGTCATGGCGGGGCGTTTTCGGGGTCTGAGGCCCCAACCCTCGGCCCCAACGCGAACGCTCGCGGGGGCGCGAGCTCAGAGCGCCAGCGTGCGGGGTTTATCCCCACGGAGGATGGCGGTGCGGATCGGGTTCTGGGTTCCCACGGGCGCCGCCAGGGTCGCGTCGAGCGGGATCCGGGCGGCAGGGGAGGGCAGGGGCAGGCCGCAGGCGGCGAGCAACTTCGACGTGAAGTCCACCCGGCGGATCGGGCCGAGCCGGCCGAGCGGCACGATCGCCCGCGGGAAGATGTGCCGGTACATCCCGCGCCACTCGAGGCCGACGAGCTCGCTCTTGATCCCGATGCTCTCGAGCAGCGACGCGATCAGCGTGGTGAAGTCGTCGCAGTCCCCGTGTCTCCAGGTCAGCGTCCGGACGGGGCTCTGGAAGGTCTCGACGCCTTCGTTGATGTACCGGATGTGCTTCTGTACCCAGCGCCCGATCGCGATCGCGTGACACAGTTTCTGCTTCGGCTCGCAGCCCGCCCAGCGAAAGACGATGTCGACCGCCTTGTGCCGGATGAGCTGGTTTCCCTTGTAGCGGTCGACCATCTGCCGCAACCACGCGATCTGCGCGGCTTGCGACGGAAAGACCATCCGGCGCACTGAGGGCGGCTCGGACGACGGCGCCGGCGTCGCCTCGTCGTCGTCGCCGCCCTGCTCGTAGATCACCCCTTAGGCGTAGCGGATTTCTTCGCCGCCGGCGACTTCGAGGCGGTCGATGTAGGACGGCGCGGGGCGGCCGCGGACGGCCCCGCCTTCGGCCGGCGAGCTCGCCCGATCTTCGGCGACATCGCCGCCGCCGGCGCCGCCCGGGTCCGCATGAGGACATCCATCGATTGCGACAGCACGGTCTCGGGATCCTTGCCCTGCCGCTGAAGGTGCATGATCAGCCGCCGCGCCTTTTGCCCGATCGGCCCCTCGAGGGTCACCGCGTTCTCGTCGCCGGCCGCCGGGTTGACCTGCGCCGGCTTGTCGCTCGAGATCATCCGCCGCGCCTCGGCCATGATGGCGGGGGCGTTGGCCGCGAGCGCCGCCAGCGGGTCCGCCTCGTTGTCCTCGCCGCTGCCGCCGCCGAGCGTGCGCGCGAGCTCGATCCCCTTGAGCAGCGTTGCCACCGCGTCGTCACCGCCGCCGCCTTTGTGCTCCGCCTTCACGAGCTGGATCATCGTCGCCATGAACTCCCGGTTGCGCTCGCGCTCTTCCTTCGCGTCCGCGGCCAGGCGCCCGCGGTCCGCCTCGAGTTGGGTGCGCTGCTGCTCCATCTGCATCCGCATCAGCTCGAGTTGCCGCTCGTGCGCGCTCTGCTGCTCCTTCTCGCGGATCTGCGCGTCCTCGCGCGCCTGCAGGCGCGCCTTTTCGCCCTGCTTGTCGAGCAGCATGATCATTTCGATGATCGACGGCGCCCGCTCGGCCGGCGCCGCTCGAGCGGCGGTTGGCTCCTCGGCCAGGCCCTGTCGCCGGCGCCACTGCTTGGCGAACGAATCGGAGATGAAGATCGGCTCGCCGGCGATCGAGGCCTTCGCCACGCCGACGCCGCGGACATACCGGCTGCTGGCGTCGCGCGCGCGCATCCGGAACTTGCCCCCGCCGTACCGGGCTCGGATCGTCTCCTCCGAGAGCTCCGTCGGGTCGATGCACCCGAGAAAACCCTCGGGGGGGTCGATCCGCTCGACGGCGATCTCGTGAATGTCCGGGTTGTCGTCGAACAACGGCGGTAGTTCCATCCCGTCGCCGTCGCCTCCGGTGGGCGGCTGCTGCTTCTTCCTGGCCATGGATCCCGTCCCTTTCCGTGCCTGCGCACATGCCCCGAGCGGTCGCCGGACCGCCTGTGTTCACCCTAGGAGAATCACCGCCGGCGGGTGAGCTAGCCGTCGAGGTCCCGCCCGACGATGTGGTCTGCCACGGCGAGCGTCCGCCGGTAGAGGGCAACCTCGATCTGCCGCACCCGCTGCCGGGTGACGCCCACGAGCTCGCCCACCCGCTCGAGCGTCTGCCCGCCGCGGTCGGCGACGTCGAGCGCGCACGAGTCGGTGAGCTCCCACGGCTCGAGCGCGGGATAGTTGAACTTCAACGTTCCGTTGTCCGGGTCGACGTCAAGGTACAGGTGGTGCTTGCACGAGACGAACGGGCACGGCCGCGGCCCGTCCTGGCAGTCGCCGCGAAACCGCGGCCGCTCGACGTCCTCGGGGTAGACCACCAGGGCGGCGGCGCGCCGCTCGTCGCGGCCGAGAGACTTCGCCGCCAGCGACCGCACGCCCTTTGCGAGCAGGCGCGCGCGTGGCGCCGACGGCTCGGTGTCGTTCGCTGGCGGCGGCGCCGGCGGCGCGGGCGGGCGGGACCGCTGGGGGTTCATGGCTTCGCCCCCGGCTTCGGCTTGTAGAACTTCCCCGGGTCGCCGGTCCCCGTCCACAGGATCCATCCCATGCCTTCGCCTCCCCAGACGTGCCACTTGCCGTCGATGAGCCGCGCCCTCGGCGGCTCCGGCCCCACGGCGGCGCCCTTGGCGCCCTTGACCGGCTTCGCTCGAAGCAGCCGGAGGATCTCGAGGTTTTGATCTTCGAGCCGCGCCACCGTCACCAGCAGCGTGGCGAGCAGTTCTTCGGTGGTCACGTTGCCCACCCGTGTTTTTCACGTAGCCGGCGCTTCGCCTCGACGAGGTCCTCGGGGAAGGCCTCGCCGGGCATCTCCTGCGCCCACGTGTTCCGGAGCTCGCCCTCTTCGGCCGCTCGGCGGGCGACGGCGGCGGCCGCCTGGCGCTCGAGCTCGGCCGGATCCGGCTCGACGAGACGGGGACGGGGCCGATCGCCGCGGGGTAGCTCTTCTTTCCATTGGTCCTTCGAAACGTAGCTGCGGAACCCAACCCCGCTCATGACCGTGTCCGTGATCCACTTCTCGCTCTTGAACTTCACCGACAGGTCAGCCTTGATGCGCTCGAGCAGCAGCCGCAGGTGAACCGGTTCCTGGGGAAACAGCGGGTCGGCCCGGCCATGCGTCCGCCTCACCAGCACCCGCAGCGAATCGGGCTTGGCCCCGCCCCACAGTTGCGTGTTCAGGCCGATCGGGCGCGCCGCCTTGAACCACGCCCAGAAGCTGTCGAGCAGGGCGGCCGTCTCACTGTCGAGCGAAGCAGCCGGGGGAGAGGCCCCCCCGACCCGGGGGGGCTTTGGGGGGGTATCTCCGATCTCTGTATCTGTCACTGTACCTGTGCAATGCGACCGCATCTGCTGCACCTCGTCGATCCGCGGATCGATCCGAGGTTTTGGGGTGGTCGGGGCGTCCGTCTGGAGACCGGATAAGCGAAGCTGCTTCGCGGCCTCCCATCGCATCTTCGCGTTTCGACTATTAATCTCGGAGGTGAGTTGCGCCTTGACCTGCCCGCCGAGGTCAAAGTCGACGACGACCAGATCGGTCGGATCGATCCGTGTTCCGATCCGCGTCGATCCGGATCGACCGGGTGTGTCGATCCGGATCGACGGGGTGTGTCGATCCGGATCGACGGACTGCGCCGTATGCTCGTCAAGGGCGGCGCCAGTGATGCGGCACCGTTCCCATTCGAACCGCTCGCCCTCGATTTCGTCCACCGTCGGCGTCAGCGCCGCCACCAAGGCGTCCCCTTGCTCGCGGGTGATCCAGCGGGCGAGGCCGTGCGATACGAGGCGGTCGATCTCTTCCTTGGTGCGGCCGGTGAAGCGCAGCCACTTGCGGGTGTCCCATCCGACGCTATCCCGCCAGATCCCACAGTTGCCCTTGCCGTCGTTGGCTGCGCAGCACGCGAGCAGAAGCAGGAAGTGCGCGCCGACGACGTCCGTCGGCAGATCCCAATAGTCCTCGGCCATCCCCCGGGCGACGTTGAACGCGTGCCAGATCATGAGCGCGCCCCGTTGCGCTGTTGGGCGCGCCGGCGCTCGAGCGCGACGAGCTCGAGCGTCTGTCGCTCGACGAGCTCGGCAAGCTGGCGGGTGTAGTCGTCGAGCTGGCGCCCGATGCGTGCCTCGGCGGCGAAGTAGAGGGCGCGCCGCTCGTTCGCGTGGCGGTTGCGCGCGTCCTCGAGGGCGACGGGCAGCGTGCGCGGCGGCTCGTCCTTGGTGTGGTGCTGTCTCTTCTTCATGGTCGGATTCCTTTGGGGCGCGCGAAGAGCGGCCCCCACTTCCGATCCAGCGCGGCCGCGATCTGCGCGGCGAGCTCGGCGGGAAGGTGGTGGGTGCGGCGTGCGGAACAGGTAGCCCAATGGGGAAGCCAGGCGGGCGAGCTCGCCGGACGGTCGGCCGGGCGCGTGCGCACCCGGTGAACGCCAACGTCAACCGGCTCGCCGCCCGGAAAGTGCTCGGTGAAGATCTCAAGTACGCCTTGAGGGTCGGGGCGCAGGTCGACCGGCAGGCGGCGGCCGGAGTCGGTCACCGCCCAGACGATCGGCGCTCCGCATTCCCGGCAACTCGAAGGGCCGAGCGGCCAGGACAACGGGATCTCGGCGCGGCAGATCACGGGCCGTCGCAGACGTCGCGGGACCACGTCATGACGCCGCCTTCCGCTCGAGCGCCCGCCGGATGACGGCGGGGTCGATGCGGACGGGGCGCACCCGGCCGTCGAGGCGGTCGCTCGTGAGGCCTTCGCGCCGGAGCTGCTCGGCGATCTGGCGATACGACAGATGCGCGCGGCGCAGGCGCGCGGCCTCCTCGACGACTTCCGGGGGCAGGCGTGCCGGCCGGCCCATCAAGGCACCCCCTCGAGGGCGGCCGCGGCCGCGTCGTGGTCCGCCATCACGCTGTTGATCCAGCGGCCCATTTTTCGGCCGTGGTGCATCCACAGTTTCGCGAGCTCGCGACGGTGGCGCCGCTCGAGGTCGCGCTCCTCGAGGGTCTGCCGCGTGATGAGCTCCGCGAGCTCGCGCGCGTGCCGGGCCCGGGCGCTCGTGACCTCGCCGCGCTGGCGGTCGACTAGTTGCTGCTGCTCGAGCATCTTCCGATGCGAGAACGCCCCCGTCGCGCGCAGCGCGGGGGCGGGCGCCTTGGTGGTGGTGGTGGTGGCCATCAGGGCCCCTCCAGGTCGAGGCCTTCGAGTACTCCGCGCCAGAGCCAGCCGGGCGACGCCGGCGCGACGGGCGCGCGGCGGGCCCGCTCGGCGAGCTCAACCTCGAGGGCGACCGCTTGCCAGAAACGCGGCTCGGCGCTGGCGGGCATCGGGCCGTCGTAGGTTCGTTCACAGGTAGTGCATGCCCACGGGCCGTAGGGCACCCGCCAGAAGCAGAACCGCCCGCAGCAGCGAAGGCGCGCCGCCGGCGTCAAAGGCCCCTCCCGAACAGACAGCAGCCGAGAACCATGATCAGCGTGCCGACCACGGTCGTTCCGAGGAACACCGGCAGCAGCGCCACCCAGTCGGGCACGCTGTCGCCGTCGACGTCGATCCACAGCCCCCCGATCTCCCGGTAGGCCATCACGCCACCTCCGGCGCGCGGTCGTCGAAGTTCCACTCGAAGTCGCCTTCGTTCGAATGCAGGCCGTGGTGTCCGCGCGGCAGATCGCAGGACAGGCCGCCCGCGGTGGCGCCGCAGACGCCGCGGCGCCGGCGCTGCTCGTCTATCTCGCCGGTGATCTCCTTCTCGCGCGCGGCCGCCCTGTCGCCGGCGCGGGCGAGCTCCGCGACGAGCTCGGCCTCGGTGGGGACCGCGCCCGGCACCGTCGGATCCTCGACGGTCTCGAGGGCGGCGAACTCATGGCAGCGCATGCAGCGCTTGCACGGCCCGTCCACCCGGTGATCGGCCTCGAGATGGCCGCAGGTGCAGAGCTGCTCATCCTCGAGGGGCGTCTCCCCCGGGGCGAGGAGCTGCGCGAGAACCTCGGAGCTCAGCGCGCCGGCGTATCGGAGCGTCTCGGGT
>Ga0207699_10000301_pt1 | contig 26519 bp, 22 predicted proteins | sample LARL51metaG_FD_184344 | JGI IMG/M metagenome (GOLD analysis project Ga0207699, IMG submission 184344) | Corn, switchgrass and miscanthus rhizosphere microbial communities from Kellogg Biological Station, Michigan, USA - LAR L5-1 metaG... | ecosystem: Host-associated > Plants > Roots >...
GATCCGGCCATCCGCAGTGCGGTGGCGGCGGAGCTGTGCGCCCACATCGCCGGGCGGAGATGCATCGGCGGCGCGCGAGGCGCTCGCCACGCTGAGGTCCCCTTCGCTCATGGCGAGAAGCCGCTCGGTGGAATAGCCGTAATGGCTGCACATTGCGGCGTTGACCGCCAGGAAGCGGCCGGCTGCGGAATCGGCGACCCACATCGGCAGCGGATTCTCCTCGAACAGCAGGCGGAAGGACGCCTCGCGCCGCTTCAGATCGGTGATGTCGATGCGCACGCCGATGACGCCGCCATCCCCGGTGCGGCGTTCCTCGACGCGGACCCAGCGGTCGCCCGGGAGCTGCTGCTCGTGCGAGCTGTGGTCCTGAAGATGGCGCGCCAGCCGCGCCTCGAGCCATTGCTCTTCCTTGCCCCGCGCTTCCGGATATTGGCCGCGGGCCAGCCCGGTGCGCAGGATGTCCGTGAACGTCGCGCCCGACGTCATCACGTCCTTGCTCGTCGGGTAGACGTCGGCATATTGCCGGTTCCATAGCACCAGACGGTCGTCGCTGTCGTAGATCGCAAGTCCCTCGGATACCACGTCGAGCGCCTCGACGAGCCGCGTATGCGCCGCCCGCGCGGCAAGCTCGGCGCGCTCGGCGTCGGCCTTGGCGGCGGTGAGCGCAAGCTCGGTCTGGTGCCGCTCGGTGATGTCTTCATGGGTCGCGACCCAGCCGCCGTCCGACATCGGACGATGGCAGATGCGAACGACGCGGCCATTCTTCAGCTCGACGATGCTGTCGGAGGCCCGGTCATTGATGACCGGGGTCTGGCGCCAGCGAAGATAGTCATCCTCGCTCATCGATTTCGGCGAGGTGCCGGCCCGAAAGCGCAGGCCGACGATGTCCTTGAGCTGCAGGCCGGGCCTGACGTCCGCTGGTGAGAGCGCGTAGATCTCGCAATATTGCCGGTTGCTGACGCTCAGCCGCTGCGCGCCGTCGAAGAAGCACAGCCCCTGGGACATGTTGTTGAGCGCGGTATCGAAGCGCGTCGCGATCGTCTCCGCGCGCGTGCTTTCGTCGGCGAGCTTCGCATGCGAGGTCACGAGCTCGACCATGCCGGCAAAATCGGCATTGAGCATCCGCACCAGCAGGCCCAGGAACATCACCAGATTGGCGCCGATCCAGACCAGCATCGTATCGCGCGACAACAGCAGCAGCAGCGCAATCGGCAGCCCTGATATCAAAAGGTTCAGCCGCGCCGCGCCGGGCAGGCTGGCAAGGCAATAGGCGCTGCTCGCGGACGCCATGAAGATGACGAGCGTGATCGGCGCGCGGAGCGCCGCGTCGACGCTGCAGAACAGCGCACTCGTCCAGATCAGGAATCCGACACTGAGGATCGCCGTCAGCGCGCGGGCCTTCACGAGTTGCGCGCGGGCCTGCTCGGCGGTCGGCGCATGGCCGCGCAGCCGCACCCAATGCGTCATCCGGTAGATGCAGGCCGCGAGCAGCAGGGCGGGAAAGACGAAGCGCAGCCACCAGGGCAGGGTCGCGGGCGTCACGATGGCGACGCTGATGCTGTCGAGAACCAGCACGCCGTAGAGGATCGGAGCCTGGGTGGTCAGGCGGCGGAACTGCTCGCATAGCAGCGCGCGCGCCAGCGGCGTGTCTGCCTCGCCGATCGCAAACCACGCGCGAGCCGTGTTCGCCAGTCGCTTTGTGGTGGTGGTCACGCCGTTCTTGGCCCCCGATTGGACCCCGGATGATAGGGCCGAGCGCGAAAGGTCCCGTAAAAATGCTTGGTAAGTGTGTAATTAAGCTCGCCACAGTCGATTGGCCGAGGGTTAACGGGCGGCAAATGCGGCAATGCGAAGTGCGGCGGATTCGAAACCATCAAGGTGGCGCTTGTCGGCCGCGCGGTCCGCATTACCTTTCGCAAGGAGCGGCGCGAGCGGAAAAGATCGCCTGATGGTCACCTCATCGATCAGCTATCAAATCCTGTTTCCGGCTCCCTACAGGATCGAGCTCGCCAGGCTGCGCCAGCAGCTCGAGCAGGCGCATTTCGCCTGGGTCCAGGAATGGCAGCAGCGGCAGGCAGACTTCAGGATCGAGAACATCCGCTTCAACCATGATCCGCTCTGGAAAAAGCGGGTCTTCAGCCTGCAGGCGGCGCGCGACGGCGGGACCTGGTTCTGGCGGGCCACCCACGCGGTCGTCTTCTTTGGCGGTTTTTCGATCTGAAGCGGATCGCGCCGGCTGGCTTGGCCGCTGCTGCCGGGCGCCGACTACAAACCTTGGTTTAGCTCCCGCATACCTTGTGATGCCGGCTGTTTACCTCCGTACGATTGAGGGCGTGGCAGGTGTGCCCTAGACGTGTGCTGCTCTGCAAACTTTCATTTCGAGTTCTATTGCGTTTTCGAGCGAGTGGGGACGGGTTCGCGCGAAGAAGACGCGTCAAGACGGGAATCTGGAGCCATCGTTCCGATGCAAGCGGAACGGCGATTGCTCTACGGACTGGTTCTTTCACTGTCCTTGTCTTCAACATTGAGGTCAGCGCCACGAATGTCAGTCAGCACCACCAGAATCGCGCTGTTCATCGACGGCGCCAATCTCTACGCCTCGTCGCGGGCGCTCGGCTTCGACATGGACTACAAGCGTCTGCTCACCGAGTATCAGGCGCAGGGCACGCTGCTCCGTGCGTTCTACTACACCGCAGTCGTCGAGGACCTGGAATATTCGCCGATCCGTCCGCTGATCGACTGGCTGGATTACAACGGCTACACCGTCGTGACCAAGGCGACCAAGGAGTTCGTCGACGCCTTCGGCCGGCGCAAGGTGAAGGGCAGCATGGATGTCGAGCTGGCCGTCGACGCCATGGAGCTGGCAGCGCATATCGACCAGATGGTGCTGTTCTCGGGCGACGGCAATTTCCGCCCGTTGGTGGAAGCCGTGCAGCGCCGCGGCGTGCGCGTCACGGTGGTCTCGACGGTCTCCACCCAGCCGCCGATGGTTGCCGACGAATTGCGGCGCCAGGCGGACGTCTTCGTCGATCTTGCAGAACTGCGCGTCAGGATCGGGCGCGAGCCATCCGAGCGCTCGGCCTCGCGCGAGCCGCTGGCGACACTCTGAAGGAGATTTGAAGCAATCGCGTGGGGCGCTCGTCGCGGTGACACGGCTCCCTCCCTCCGAAGGGGACCCTTAAGTGGGGGTGAATGGGGAGGGAGTCGTCGTCGCGCGCAACGGCCGACGTCTTTGCGTATGGTCTGCCGAGATTGAGCGTTCTCGAGCGAGGTGGGCGCGCCGGTTCGCGTGAAAAAAACGCGTCAAAAAGGCTCGAGATCGCCGATCAGGCGCCGACGCCCCCGCGCTGCTGCTCGAGCGCGGTGTCGATGCATTTGATCAGGCTTGGCGCTGCGAACGGCTTGGCCAGAAAGCAGGTCGCGCCGGCCTTCAGCGCGCGGGCGCGCACGCTTTCATCGGGGAATGCGGTGATGAAGATGAAAGGCGCGGCGTGGCCGCGCCTTCGCATGTTCGCCAGCAGCTCGAGGCCATTCATGGTCGACATCTGCACGTCGGCGATCACGCAGCATGTGCCGTTCAGATGCGGCGATTCCAAAAATTCCTCGGCGGAGGCGAAGGTATGCACGACATAGCCGCGCGAGCGCAAAAGGTTGTTCATTGCAGCGCGGACCGATGCATCGTCGTCGACGACTGAGATGACCGAAGGCGTTGACAAAGAGGCCCCTCACTGGCGCGGGAGGGCGTCGGGAAAGCCTGGTCGCCCTAGCCAAAAGTGAGCCTGCGCAGACGATTGTAAAATCATACTTAGGTTTGTAAGCCCGATTCACTTAGGATGGTAATCCGCTCACGTCGTTGGCATCGGCTTGCCGCGGCCGATGCCAAGCTGCTCCGCCATGCGGATCAGGTCGGCCAGCGACCGTGCGCCCATCTTTCTCATGATGTGCCCGCGATGAATCTTCACTGTGATTTCGGCGAGGCCGAGCTCGGCGGCGATCTGCTTGTTCATCAGCCCGGATGCGACGAGGGCCAGCACCTCCCGCTCGCGCGGGGTGAGGGTCTCGAACAGCGATTTGAGACCGGCGACGGCCTTGGCGACCTCGCGGCGCTTGCGATCCTGGTCGAGCGCCTTGACCACGGCGTCGAGCAGATCCTGATCGCGAAACGGCTTTGTCAGAAAGTCGACGGCGCCGCCCTTCATGGCCCTAACCGTCATCGGAATGTCGCCGTGTCCGGTGATGAAGATGATCGGTATGTTGATATCGACCTTGGCGAGTTCGGTTTGCAGGTCGAGGCCGGAGAGGCCGGGCAGGCGGATGTCCAGCACCAGGCAGCTGGCGACATCGGGCAGCCTGTGCTGCAGCATTTCCGGCGCGGAGCCGAACGCCTCGACATGCAGGCCGACCGACTCGAACAGATTGGTGAGCGCGCGCCGCACGGAGAGATCGTCGTCGATGATGAAGACGACGGGGTCCTTGAGCTGCTGCTCGGCGGCCGCCGCGCCTTGCGGTGATTTGGGCCGTTCGATCACGACGCTCCCTCTTGATGCAGTGGCAAGGTGAATCGGAACGTCGCTCCCGCGCGCGCATTGCGGGCCGCCGACAACCGTCCGCCGTGAGCCTCGACGATCGAACGGCAGATCGAAAGCCCCATGCCCATACCGCCCGACTTGGTGGTGAAGAACGGATTGAACAGCCGCTCGGCGTCGTGATCGGCGATCCCGATACCGCTGTCCGTGACGGCGATGGCCACACCCTGCGCGTCGTCCTCGGCCGAGACGATCAGAAGTTCGCGTTTCCGGTCGGTCACCGGCTGCATCGCTTCGATCCCGTTCATCACGAGGTTGATGATCACCTGCTGCAGCTGAACCCGGTCACCGAAGATCGGAGGCAAGGTGGGGGCGAGCGCCATGTGCAGCACCACGTCCTGGCTGGTCAGTTCGCGCGCGACCAGGCTCATCACGTCCGTGACGACCACGTTGATGTCGAGCGGCGTCTTCTCGATGCCGGTCTTCTTGGCAAGCGCCCGGACCCGGCGGATCACCTCGCTGGCGCGGTTGCTGTCGTCGACGATCCATTCCACCGAGCGCCGCGCCGCGCCGAGGTCGGCCGGCGTGCGGTCGAGCCAGCTGAGACAGGCCTCCGCGTTGGTGACGATGGCGGCCAGCGGCTGATTGATCTCGTGCGCGATCGAGGCGGTGAGTTCGCCGAGCGTCGTTACGCGCGTGACATGGGCGAGTTCGGCCTGGGCCTTGAGCAGGGCCTGTTCGGCCTGTTCGGCCCGGATCATCGCCGTGACGTCGGTCGAGACGCCGCGATAGCCGCGAAACTTGCCGTCCGCGTCGAAGAACGGCTTTCCGCTCGTCCTGACATAGATCGGAGCGCCCTCCCGGTTCACGGTGCGATACCCCAGATCGCGAAACGGCAGATGGGCATTGAGCGTCGCGCGATGCTGCCGCCACTTGTCCGGCTCGGCGGCGAGATCGGAGGCTATATCCCAGCGGAAATGGCCCATGACGCCGATCGCGCCGGGCACCTCGGTATGCTCCGAGTACCGGGTGAAGCGATGGTCCGCTCCGGTCTCCCAGAGCCAGTCGGACGCGGTTTCGGCATAGTCGCGAAAGCGCTGCTCGCTCTCGCGCAGCGCGTCCAGCGCCTTCTCCAGTCTCTCCCTCGCGTTGTATTGCTCGGTCACATCCATGTGGGTGCCGACGAATTCGATGATCCTGCCAGCGCGATCGAGAATCGCGTCCGCCACCGAATGAACCCGCTTGATCGTGCCATCCGGAAGCGCGATGCGAAAGTTGAAATCGAGCCGCATGGTCTTCTCGCGTACCGCCCGCCGCAACATCTCGCCGAGCATGCGAAAGTCTTCCGCAACGACGCGCCCCTGGATGGCCGCTGTCGTCGCCGCAGGATCGTCGGGATCGAAGCCGAACAGGCGGTATAATTCGGCCGAGGTGTGCGTGAAATCGCCGCGGACCATGTCCCAGGCCCAGCTCGACGTATGGCTGAGGCGCTGGGCCTCGGCGAGATAGGCTTCGCTGCGGCGCAGGCTCCGTTCCGCTTCGCGGGTGGCGGTGACATCCGTGATCGCACCGACGAATTCGATCCTGCCCTGCCCGTCCCTGATGGAGTGGGCGCGGGAATGGACGTGCGTGACGGAGCCGTCCGGCAGTGCCAGGCGGTACTCGTAGTCGAAGCCTGCGGAGGCGCCGCTGATGACCTGATCGACGTTCCGCTGCACGGTGGCGCGATCCTCGGGATGGATGCGCTCGAGCAGCAATGCGATGGTCGGTTTGGTCGCGGGATCGCATTGGAAGATTCGAAAGGTCTCCTTCGTCCACGCGACCTCGCCGGTCGACGGGCTCCAGCCAAAGCTCCCGGTCCGGCTCAGTTCCTGCGCCCGCTCCAGATAGGCCTCGCTCTGCCGCAAGGCACTTTCGGTCTGCCTGCGCTCGGTGACATCCTCGCAGGCGATCAGGATGACGAGCTTGTCGTCGGCGCGCGGCATCGCCTTGGCATTCTCGCGGACCCACAGCAGTGAGCCGTCCTTGCGGACCTTGCGAACCTCCCAGGTGTGCGATTTGCCGACCGTTTTCAGGCAGACCGCGACGCATTTGCGGACGAACTGGCGGTCTTCCTCGAGAAACACCTCCAGCACGGAGCGGCCGGTCAGTTCTGCAGGCGTGTAGCCGAGTTGGGCGGCGCCGAACGTATTGACGTTCACGACGATCCCGTCCGCGTCGACCATGAAATACATGACCGGGTTGTGCTCGAAAACCTCGCGCCATTCGCTTTCGCTGTCGCGCAACTCGGCCTCGGTGCGGTGCTGCCGCGCGACGGCGTCGAGCGCGGCCTGCTCGTGCGCGCGGGCATTCCTGATCAGCCGCGTCACGATCACCGAGGTCAGGAAGAAGGCGGTCAGCAGCACGAGGTCCTGCGCCGCGTCCACCCGCAACTGGAAAACCGGGGGAGTGAAGAAGTAGTTCAAGGCTGCGACGGCGGCGATGGACAGCAGCGCCGAGGCGGCAAAACTGCCCATCAAAGCCAGCAGCACGATCACCACCAGATAGGCAAAGGCGCTGGGGGCGAGATCGGCGTGAAGCGGAAACAGCGCCGTCGTCATCAAAGCAAGTGCAGCCAGGCCCACACCAAGCTGCAGGGCGAAACCCGAGAATTTCGTGGTCTTGTAAGGCGACATGCGCAGACCGTTCCGGCGCTCCTGGCAAGACTAGCGCATTTTGGACCGGAAACGGGCGATTCGTTCCGGCCATCAGCGGCTTGACTGCGACTTTCGGCACGATTTTGCCAAAAGCCGCCGGGGTGGGCGCATGACTGCCGAGGCCGGCAGCGCCCGCGACTACAAACCTTCGTATGGGCTTCTCCGAACCTTTCGATAGCGGCGGTTTACCTCGGTACAATTGAGACAATGGTCGACCTCGCCTTAACCTTGCAAGTGTTCGGGAATGGCCGATCGCACCAGCGTAAGTCCCCGGTCCCGGCCCCGATTTGAGGCCATCAGGGAAACCGGGCGCGATCAAAACACCATCTCGAGGTCGGCGTCGGCACGAGGACCGGCCGACGGGTCAATCGATGACACCAGCTGCTGAATTTTTCGGAGGCGGCGTATGAGAGTCAAACTCTGCAGTCGGTGTCCCTATACGCCGCATGACCTGGCCGACCACTATGATCCCGCCGCCGCACTTTACGCATGTGCGAGATGCGACGGCGAAACCGGGATCCGCAATGCATCCAATTCATGCGAGGCCCAGAGGAGACAGCCATGCGCAACAGCCTTTCACAGCATCAGCATGACCCCGCCAAGCGCTGCGCCGTTTGCGAAGGACGGTTTGGCCTCGTTCGCTATTACTCATGGCGAACCGCCCTGTGCTCCAAGAAGTGCGTCGATCGCTTCAAGACCCGCAGGGAGGCCGACAGCGCATGGTTGTGCCGATTTCGCGCCGCCTGATGCGGGCCTGCGCGACGCCGCGGGAACGTCGTGCGGCTCGGCCGAGCGGAACCGGGAGCCCGCGCCGTGAGTGCGCGTTGCAAACTCCTGTTCGCGACCTGCTTCTGCGGCCTGTTTTCGATGGGTGCGCTCGCCCAGGAGAGCGGTGAGGGTGGTGGTGCGGCGGCGGTTCCGCCGCGCCATCACCCGCCGCAGGACCGCATGTTGCACGAGAAATTCTATTCCACCTGGCGCATGCCGGACCATCCCAGTCAGAGCTGCTGCAACATGGCCGACTGCTATCCGACCGAGATCAAGTCGGTCGGCACGCAGATCTATGCCAGGCGCCGGGAAGACGGCAAGTTCATTCTGGTTCCGCCGGAAAAGGTGGAAAACAACCGCGACAATCCTGACGGCAGGAACCATCTCTGCGCTCCCCCGCCCAGCGCCTACAATCCCGCCGATACGGTGTTCTGCTTTGCTCTTGGAGGCGCGACATGAAGTTCGTCCTGGTGAATGGCCGGATGCCAGCCCGGCAAAACTACTGTGTTTGGTGTTGTACACCGATCTACGCAGGCTATCTGCGCGACATGGCCACGCGACTCTGCTACTGCGATCACCAATGTTATTCGCTCTACCGTGAAAACTCCGCCCTGCTGCTCGGTGGCCGGGTGCGCGCCTCGTGAGTCAGGTGATGGCTTGGGCGTCCGCGTGAACCATCACATTGCTGCGACGCAACGTGATGGCGTTGAACATATAGCGGGGAAGAACGACACCAATCAGTAGAGGGACGAGACGGAGGACGAGAGGGAAGCGCGCATGAAATTCGTGCTGGTCAATCACAGGACACCGTTCGGCACGGCTTGCTGTCTCCATTGTTCGCGGCCGCTCGGCGTCGGCTACCTGCGCGAGATCTCCACACAGCGGCCCTATTGCGATCACGACTGCTATCGCCGCGATGAGACGAGGCGTCTGTTGACTCCATGGTTCGCCGCGCCCGGCCCCACCTCCGAACTCGCAACCAGCCATGCCGCATCGCTCGGATTGATGGCCCAGCTGATGGCTGCGGCGTGCTGGGGTTATGCGCTGCCGCTCAGCGCCGTTGCGATATCCCTGGTTCAGGCCACGCTCGGCATGCGCGATCTGATGACGAGGGAAGTGGTGCTGGTCCGCCGCCCCCGTTGACCCGCGCGGGGCGCCGCGTCACGCCTCGCCGAATACGCGGCGGAAAATCGTGTCGACGTGCTTCAGGTGGTAGCCGAGGTCGAACTGCTCCTCGATCTCGGCGTCGGTGAGGTATTTCTTCACCTCGGCGTCGTGCTTCAGCAGCGCCAGAAAGTCGCCTTCGCCGCGCCAGACCGGCATCGCGTTGCGCTGCACGAGGCGGTAGGCGTCCTCGCGGCTGGCGCCTTTCTGGGTCAGTGCCAGCAACAGCCGCTGCGAATGCACCAGCCCCGACAGGCGGTCGAGGTTCTTCTGCATGTTTTCCGGATAGATCAAAAGCTTGTCGATCAGGCCGGCGAGGCGGTTGAGCGCAAAATCGAGCGTGACGGTGGCGTCGGGGCCGATCATGCGCTCGGCGGAGGAGTGCGAGATGTCGCGCTCGTGCCACAGCACGACGTTCTCCAGCGCCGGCGTCACATAGGCGCGCACCATGCGCGACAGCCCGGTGAGATTTTCCGACAGCACCGGATTGCGCTTGTGCGGCATCGCCGAGGACCCCTTCTGGCCTTCGGAGAAAAACTCCTCGACCTCCAGCACTTCGGTGCGCTGCAGATGGCGGATTTCGGTGGCGAGCCGCTCCACCGAGGAGGCGATCACGCCAAGCGTCGCGAAATACATCGCGTGGCGGTCGCGCGGGATCACCTGGGTCGAGATCGGCTCGGGCGTCAGCCCCATCGCATGCGCGACATGCGCCTCGACGCGCGGATCGATCTGGGCAAACGTGCCGACCGCACCCGAGATCGCGCAGGTCGCGACTTCCTTGCGCGCCAGCACCAGGCGGTCGCGGGCGCGGGAGAACTCGGCATAGGCGTAGGCGAGTTTCAGCCCAAAGGTGACCGGCTCGGCATGGATGCCGTGGGAGCGGCCGATGGTCGGCGTCATCTTGTGCTCGACGGCGCGCTTCTTCAGCGCGGCCAAGACCCTTTCGATATCGGCGATCAGGAGGTCGGCGCAGCGGACGAGCTGCACGTTGAGACAGGTGTCGAGCACGTCGGAGGACGTCATGCCCTGGTGCACGAAGCGCGCCTCGGGGCCGACGATCTCGGCGAGATGGGTCAGAAAGGCGATGACGTCGTGCTTGGTCTCGCGCTCGATCTCGTCGATGCGGGCGACGTCGAAGGTGGCATCGCGGCCCTTGGTCCAGATCGCTTTCGCGGCTTCCTTCGGGATCACGCCGAGCTCGGCGAGTGCGTCCGCCGCATGCGCCTCGATCTCGAACCAGATCTTGAAGCGCGTCTGCGGCTCCCAGATCGCGGCCATTTCCGGGCGGGTGTAGCGGGGGATCATGTTCGGGCTCCGGGCAAGGTGGGCAGGGCGTCTTCCTCCGACTCCCGGCCGATGATTTTTTACGCCGTGCTTTAGCAGGGCGGCCCGGGCGAGACAAACCCGGTGACAGCAGATGCGCCCCGGGATGGGCGGGCACCGTGCCGCCGGTCGCAACAGATCACAAGATATTGACTGACAGATATTGAAATCTGTCACCGCGACATCTATGTTCGGTCAACGCCGAGTTTACGGCGTCGGCCCTCCTACCTCCTTTTGGAGAGTCAATAACTGTAATGGAATACCGCCATGACCCTCGAAATCCTTTATCTCACCGCCCAGATCAAGAACTGGATCAACTTCCGCGTCGCCCGCCATCTGGAGGCGCAGGCCGAAAGATTGACGCACTGATCAACGGCGTCACGGAGTAAAACAAACCCCACAGGGACGGAAACAGACGGTGCGCGCATGAACGAAGCAGTGGTGCTCACGCCTGAACGAATTCTGGAGGTGACCGAGGACGTGCTGCGTCGTTTCGGGCTCGCCAAGGCGACGGTTGTCGATGTTGCCCGCGCGCTCGACGTCAGCCATGGCTCCGTCTACCGCCATTTTCCCAGCAAGGCGTCGTTGCGCGAAGCGGTCGCCAAGCGCTGGCTCGATCGGGTCAACGCCCCGCTGCAGAAGATCGCCGACAGCTCGGGCCCGGCGCCCGCCAGGCTCGAGCGCTGGCTGCGCACAATGTGCGCGATCAAGCACAAGAAGTGCGGCGAAGACCCCGAGATGTTCGCGACCTATCTGACTTTGGCGCAAGAAGCCTGCAAGGTGGTGAGGGCCCACAAGGAGGGGCTCATCGATCAGGTCGCGCATATCCTTCTCGACGGCGTGAAACAGGGCGTGTTCCAGGTCAGCGACGCCAAGGTCACCGCGCGCGCTCTGTTCGAGGCCACCAGCCGATTCCACCACCCGGCCCATGCCGAGGAATGGAGCGATCCACAGCTCGGTGCGCGGATCGACGCCGTGCTGGCGCTATTGCTCCGGGGCCTCGAAGCGCCGCGCAAGCGTTGATCTACGTTATCACGACCGGCTCTATCCCCTCATCCCCGGGGAGCGCGCACTTGCGCGCGTCTCGAAGGATGAGGCCCCGAGTGGCCGCAGTCCGGGCCTCATGGTTCGAGACGCCGCAAACGCGCCTCCTCACCATGAGGGTTTGGTAGCAAGTAGTGATACTACAGATCCGCCAGCCCGGCTTCGACGGCGAGGCGGACGAGCAGGGCGTCTGTCTTCAGGCCGGTCTTCGACCTGATCAAATAGTGGTAGTTCTGGACGGTCTTGGTCGACAAATTGAGATTGGCGGCGATCTGTTCCGTGGTCGCGCCGGAGGCGAGCTGCCGCAAAATCTCGATCTCGCGTTCGCCGAGCTGGTCGAGCTTTGAGCGCTGCGGATCGAGGCTCTCGGCGGCGAGCGCCTGGGCGACGTCGTCGCTGAGCGCGCGTTCGCCGCGCGCCACCGCGCGAATGGCGCGGAGCAGCATCGCCGGCTCGCTGCTCTTGGTCACATAGCCGCTGGCGCCGGCATTGAAGGCGGCCTTCACCTGCACGGCCTCGCCATGCATCGAAAACACCAGGATGCGCGCCGCAGCGTCGCGCGCGCGGATGTTGCGGATGGCCTCGAGTCCGCTGGCGCCCGGCATCGAGATGTCCATCACCACGACGTCCGGCCCGTGTGCCTTGAAGGCGCCATAGGCGTCCATGGCGTTGTCGGCCTCGGCGACGACGCAAAAATCGCCCTGGTGGTCGAGCACGCGGCGATAGCCTTGCCGCACCACAGGGTGGTCGTCGACCAGCAGGATCGAGATGCGCGTGGGCTGGGCCGATGTCATGCCGCGATCGGGGCGGTGATGGGGATTTTCGCCGCGACACTGAGGCCCGCTTTGGCGCGCGCGATCGACAGCGAACCGCCGACCGCGGCCACGCGCTCGCGCAGGCCCGTCAGGCCGAAGCCCTGCGATTGCGCCACCTCGGCCACGTCGCCGCCGCCATCATCCTCGACGCAAACGACCAGCGCGTTCTCCGCGCCGGTGCGCCGCTCGATCCGCAGCAGGATCTTGCGTGCTGCGCTGTGGCGCAGCGAATTGGTGATGCATTCCTGTGCCACGCGATAGGCTGTCGCGGCGATGCTGCCGGGCACGTCGGTGAGGTCGCCCTGGAGGTCGAGCTGCACCGTCGGGGCGCGCTGCGAGCGCCAGCTCTCCACGAGGCTGATCAGGCTCGCCTCGAGCCCGAGCTCTTCGGCCGGCGGATGCCGCAGCCGCTTCAAGGTGCCGCGCAGGCAGATCATGATGCGCCGGGTGGCCTCCGAGATCATCCGCGCATCCTGCGCGACCGCGCCCTTTTGCGCGTCCTCTCCCGCGCCTGCCTCGATCGCATTGGCGAAGGCGAGAATGGCGGTGAGATTCTGGCCGAACTCGTCGTGCAGTTCGCGGGCGAGCGTACGCCGCTCGTCATCGCGAATCTCCAGGAGACGCCGGGTCAGCGTCACCCGCTGTTCGGTGGCCTGCTCCAGCCGGCCGCCGAGTTCGCCGACGGCCTGTCCGATCATCGCAAGCTGCATGGAGCGGAAGCGCGGTAGCGCGATCCGGTAATGGCCGTGCGCCATGCGCTGCAGCGCAGCAACGATGGCCTGGGCCGGCGCCAGCGCGTGCGCGATCGCGGCCGACGCCAGCAGACCGATGCCGAGCGCCATCAGCAGCGCGACATTGAGGATGTCCAGAATGTGCTCCCAGGCGAGGCGAATGGCGGCTTCGGGATCGGGACTGGCCGATACCGTGCCGGCCACGGCCACACGGGCGCTGATCGGCTCGGCGATCGCGCTATGGCTGCCGAACACCGCCTGTAGCGTCGCCGCGAACCATTTTGGCGGCTGCCGGCCGATACCCTTGCTCTGGCCGCACAGCGGCTGTTCAAAGGGGCCCATCGGCTCGAAACGCACGCAAACTCCCGGCGAAATCAGCTTCATGGTCTCCATGGTGCGCCATTCGGGGATCGGCAGCAGATGCTCGTGGGAGCGGCCATTGCGCAGCAGGAGCTGTTGCCAGTAGATCGCCTGCAGGGCCTGCGAGACGCGCTCGGCGGAGGCAGCGGTGGCGCGGTCGACGCTGCGATAGGCGTCGATCGTGGTCCACAGGACCGCCGCGCCCAGGCAGAGCACCACGACCAGCACCAGGCGGACGATGAGCTGAAGCATCAGGCGCATTGCGACGACCCCATGCGTTCTGGATGTTGGAACAACATCCCTGTTCGGTCACAAATGCAAGGCGGCCTTGCAGCCTCGGCTGATATCACGGGGTATCTTGGGCAAATTTCCCGACCACCTCAGGGCATATCTCTTTGGACTGACTCGGCCGGCTCAGCTTACACTGCCGGCCCGGGCCATCTTGAGAAGCCGTGGGGGAGCACAGAAGGAGCACGCCAAAACCATGAGTTCCATCGGGAGCCTGGGAACCGCAGTCCCGCTCAAGGAAACTCCGGAGCGCAGCGCGCTGCTGCAATGGATGATCTTCACGGGGCTGTGCATCTTCGCGGCGGTGCTGCTGACCCATTACGGCCTCGTCCGCCTGATGCTCACCTCGGACCGCACCTATATTTCGAGCTTCATCATTGTCCTCTATGTGATCACCTGCGGCCACTGCTTCTGGCGCACCCGCGCGATCGCGCGGGAGGCCGAACGCGCCACGCGCTGCCGCACGCTGCTGTCGGGGGCCGACGGCGCCCGGGCGCTCGAGGGTGACGGACGCGCGCTGCCCGATGGCCTCGTCGGCGATCACATCAGGAGCCTCGTCATCAAGGCGCGGGCGCAGGGCAGGGGCCGCATCGACCAGGCGCTGCTCTTGCGCTCGCTCGCCGACCGCCTCCGCGGCTCGAACGCGTTCGGTTCGTTTGTTTCCGATACGCTGATGAAGCTCGGCCTGCTCGGCACCATCATCGGCTTCATCATCATGCTGGCGCCGATCGCCGGCCTCGATGCCGCCGACAAGGCCGCGATGAAATCCTCCATGGGGATGATGAGTGACGGCATGGCGGTTGCCATGTACACGACGCTCGCCGGCCTGATCGGCTCGATCCTGGTGCGCATCCAGTATTACATGCTCGATGCCGCGACCCAGCGGGTGTTTTCCGATGCCGTGACGCTGACCGAGACGCGCGTCACGCCGGCGCTGGAGCGGGCGCATGATGGATGATTACGGTCTCTATCCGCGCGAGGAGAATTTTGATCCGTTCAGCGTCATGCTGTTCAAGGCGCTGCAGATCGTCGCGTTCTTCTTCTTCATCGCGCTCTTGGCGATCTCGCCGGAATCCAAGGAGGGCAAGATCGACTCCAAGGCCGAGTTCATCATCACCATGGACTGGCCGGACAACCATCCCGATGACCTCGACATGTTCGTGCAGGATCCGATCGGCAACATCGCCTGGTACCGGCATCGCGAGGCCGGCTTCCTGACGCTCGACCGCGACGACCGTGGCGGCGCCAACGACTTCATCATGGTCAATGGCAAGAAGATTCCCTCGCCGATCCGCGAGGAGATCGTCACCGTGCGCGGCATCGTCGCCGGCGAATACACCGTCAACGTCTCGCATTTCGTGGCCAGGACCGGGCAGCCCGTCGATGTCACCGTAAAAGTGCAAAAACTCAATCCGTCGGCGCAGGTCGTGTTCGACGATCATGTCACGGTCGATCACACCGGCGACGAGAAGACCGCGGTGCGGTTCCGCCTCGATGCCGAGGGCAAGGTGATCGACGTCAGCCGGCGGCCCAAATCCCTGATGGAGACGTTTCGCAGTTCATGGCGCAACGGCGCCGACCTTGATCCCTCGACCGGCGTCAGGATGATCCGCCGTGACTAGCTTGCAATCGGTCATTCTCACGCTGGCGGTCGGCTATGCCCTGCTCGGCGCACTGCTCTTGCTGGTGCTGGTCCGGGCGCGGCTGCCCTGGCCGGCCAAGGCGCTCGCCGTGATCGTGACCAGCGCGTTCTACATCGCAACCTTCGTTGGCGCGCGCGGCCTTCTGGGCTGGGCCTCGACCGAGGCGCTGCCGAAGAGCTTCAAGCTGCTGCAGGCGCGGATCGTCGAGCCGCATTCGTTCGAAGGCGATGCCGGCTCGGTCTATCTCTGGATCGAGGAACTCGACGAGGACAACCACCCGAGCGGCGTGCCGCGGGCGTTCCGCCTGCCGTTCAGCGACCGGCTTGCCGACAAGACCCACACCGCGATGAACGAGATCAAGGCGGGACATCCGCAGGGTGGCCGCGCGGCCGATTTCGGCGGCGGCGAGGGCCGCCTCATCGATGCCGTCCGCGAATACATCACGCCGAAGACGATTTTGGAGACGTCAGGCGGCGATTCCTCGACCGGCGAATTTCTGGCGCCGCCGCCGGGCGGCGAAGGCGTGGTGTTCACGCCGCTTCCCCCACCGCGCATGCCGCCGAAGGACGAGCAGGATTAGGACGGTTCGCCTCGCTGCGCATTGATGGGTTTCGTGAAGAGCATACGCACTGCGACAGCGGACCCGGTCAGCACCTGAACCTTTCTTCCATCGTCTTGACTCACGATCATGCCCACGCCTGTATGCCGGAGTTCCAAACGCGGCATTGCCTGGGCGCTTTGCCGTTTCGTTGCAGCGATCATCTGGGGAGGCCCGGGCCATGACCTATTTCGACCTCGGGCCGTACAGCCGAAAGATCACCACGTCGTCACCGGAAACCCAGCTCTGGTTCGACCGGGGGCTGAACTGGCTGTTCGGCTTCAACCATGGCGAGGCGATCAAGTGCTTCCAAAAAGCGCTCAGTCATGATCCGCAATGCGCGATGGCGCATTGGGGCATCGCTTACGCCTCCGGGCCCAACTACAATTTGCCCTGGGTTCGCTACGATCCGCATGGGCGACAGCTCGCGCTGTCGGCGTCCTACGACGCCATGCAGGGCGCGCTCGCGCATGCGCCGAAGGCAAGCGCGGTCGAGCGGGCGATGATCGAGGCCCTGCCGGCGCGCTATCCGCAAGCCGAGCTGATCGAGGACCTGTCGCCGTGGGACAAGGCTTTCACGAAACAGATGCGCAGGATCTTCGATGCTTTCCCAGGCGATCTCGACGTCCGTGCGGTGTTTGCCGAATCGATCATGAACGAGACGCCGTGGCAGATGTGGGACCTGCCGTCCGGCAAACCCACGGAGGGAGCAGGCACCGAGGAATGCCGGGCGGTGCTCGAACAGGCGTTCGCGGAAATCCCGGCGGCGTGGGATCACCCGGGCCTGCTGCATCTCTATGTCCACCTGATGGAGATGTCGCCGTTCCCGCAGCGGGCGCTGCGCGCCGGCGACCGCTTGCGCGAAATCGTTCCCGAGGGTGGTCATCTGATCCACATGCCGACCCATCTCGATGTGCTGTGCGGGAACTACCATGACGTCCTCGTCTACAATCAGAAGGCGCTGGCGGCCGATCGCAAGTTCCTCGCCTATTCGACCGATCCGGGCGTCTACCTGGTCTACGTCATCCACGACTTCCACTTTGCGACCTACGGCGCGATGTTCCTCGGCCAGTACACGCCCGCGATCGCGGCCGCCGAAGAGTTGATCGCCACGATCCCCGAGGCGGTGCTGCGCATCCAGTCGCCGCCGATGGCGGATTTCCTCGAGGGCTATCTGACGATGAAGCAGCACGTCCTCGTGCGCTTCGGCAAATGGCACGAGATCATCGCACAGACTTTGCCGGTGGACCGCGAGCTCTACTGCTCGACCGTCGCCATGATCCATTATGCCAAGGCGGTCGCGCATTCGGCGCTTGGCCATGTCGACGCGGCCGAGGCCGAGAAAACCCTGTTCGCGGCGGCAAGAGCCCGCGTGCCGGAGAGCCGGCGGGTGCACAACAACAAGGTCGTAGATTTGCTCGAGGTGGCCGAGGCGATGCTGAACGGCGAACTGGACTATCGCAAGGGCAACCTCGACAGCGCCTTCGCGCACCTGCGCCGCTCGGTCGAACTCAGCGACGCGCTGCCTTATGACGAGCCCTGGGGATGGATGCAGCCGACGCGGCATGCGCTCGGGGCGCTGCTGCTCGAGCAGGGGCGCATCGAGGAGGCCGAGGCAGTCTATCGGTCCGATCTTGGTCTGGATGGCAAACTGAGCCGGGCCTGCCAGCACCCCGACAATGTCTGGTCGCTGCATGGCCTGCACGAGTGCCTCCTTCGTCGCGGCGAACAGGTCGAGGCGGCCCTGATCGCGCAGCGGCTCGATCTGGCGCAGGCGCGCGCCGAGGTCCCGATCAGGGCCTCCTGCTTCTGCCGCCGGAAGCTGATGGCGGCGGCGTAGTCTAGTTGTTCGCGGCGGTGAAGCGGCTTGTCCATCGAGATTGGAGAACGGAGACGGAAGCGATACCCATCATGATCCAGAAAATGATGGGCTTCGCGAAGAGCTCAGCCCATCCTTCGCACTGGCCGGCAGCACGTAGAGTGTGCAGCTCGCGGCCCATCTGGGAACGGAATGGCGTCGAAGATGCGGTGCCGGCCTTTGTCAGCCATTCAGCAGCACTATAGCTACGCTTGCAGTTCGACAACGTGCTCCCGTGAGCCCGGACATCAATGCTCGGGCGCTGTCTTCCTCTCCAGGAACAATTCATAGAGTCCTGCATGTATCTCTGCCCTTCGATGCGAGGCATCAACTCTTTCGTTCGTCAAGTTTTCTAGCGTCACCTCGACGCCTTGAACGAAGCCCCGCGCATGGTCGAGCGACGGCTGCAGCGAGACGATGCCGCGCAACTCGATGTTGTACCCATCATCAACCTTGCAGATCGAGCCGGTGAGAGCGTCGCCATTCATGATCACGTAAGAACCGGACCCGCGTCGGATCGCGTTGATTGTCCAGGACATGGGGCACAATTTCCCTTTGATACAACACGCCCAACCGAGACCGAATGATTTTTGTTTGCAATGACCGATCTTGCAACGACCGGATTGCTGAGATTGCAGCGGAGCAACTCATCGATGCTCAGCGCGAAGACCCGAAAGCTTATAGTCGCCTTCCTGGCAACGAATGTGATCTATGACACGTTCTCGGAACAGTGATCTATGCACATCGGGCGAGGGAGTCGAGTTCACGGGACCTTGATCGCGGCTTTCCAACACGCGAGCATACGTGCGATCTCGATCAGCGTCTCTACTCCCACGCCCTCGGTAGATAATCTGATAATCCGATGTTTTCTCGCCCGCTTCTTCCGCCACGCCGGCCCAGTGCTTGCCTAGCGCGTGGTTCGGGCCCGAAGCGCCGCGCTTAACCCGACACGTTTGCGCGAAGCAGGATGCGAGCGTGTTCCATCGTGCCCATGGGCCGCTCATGTTTTGAGGGCCTGCATCCTGGATCTGCCGAACGCTGACCTTCGACACCCGGACCGGAGCCTTGATCGACCACGTCGATGGACTCGATGACCGCGTTCCGAATCCGAGCCGGCCGAGGAGCACAGTGCCGGCACGGCCTGCGCATCGAGTCATTCTGGCGGGAGGACAGCAAGGCCGGCGAGCTCGTGGTGCGCTGGCCGCGAGCGCCAGCGCATCGTCTCGATCGCACAGCTACCGCTGCAAATTTCAGCCGATGGCGTCTGGCTGATGACGGTTGCCACCTATGACGGCGGTCTGAGGCTGTATCGCATCCACCCACTGATCGCGCGCGGTGACGCGCGCCGTTTGCCGTCTCTTAAGTCTTCGGGAATCGGGTGGCGATGGGTCGGCCGTGGATGCGAAAGTGACATTCTCAAGAAGGAGCAACGACATGAACTTTCGCATCGTGGGACTGCCGGCCGACGCGTTCACTCACCTGTTCGAACTGTCCGACGCCGATCTCGCCGCTGTCGGTGGTGTGCGCCGCACGGCCGACGGCCATTATCCCTGTCGGGTCAGCCTCACGGATTCACAGCCTGGCGAGGAGCTCTTGCTGGTCAATTACGAACATCATCCGGTCTGTTCGCCGTATCGGATGCGGTTTGCGATTTTTGTGCGCGAAGGCGATCAGACCTACGACCGGGTGAATGAAGTTCCCGAACAACTCCGCAAGCGCAGGCTCGCCGTGAGGTCTTTCGATTCCAGGGGAATGATGGTCGATCACCGATTGGTCGACGGGCAAGAGGTCGAACCCGCCATCGAAGGCTTGCTCGCGCCGCCAAATGTCGACTATCTGCATATCCACTTTGCTTCGCCCGGGTGCTACGCGGCAAAAGTGGTGAGGGCCTAGCAGGTTCGCGCGACAGCCTTGTAGGATGGGTGGAGCGAAGCGATACCCATCATGATCCGGAGAGTGATGGGTTTCGCCAAGAGCTCAACCCATCCTACGCACCAGGCCGCTTGGGCACGCCTGCGCTTTCACGTTGCCATAGCGACATCGATTGCTGGCAGGAACGCGGTCATGCCCGCCATGGCGAGCCCGCTTCGTACGCGCGCGAGTTCGTCTCGCACCGGCTCACCGGCGCCTTTGCGCAGCCATGTGCAAAGCGCGCGACCGCGCGCGGCGAACAGATCCGCCCACGACAGCGGCTCGCCGCGCGTGTAGTCCTCGAGTCTGCCGACATAGACGAGCGCCCCCTCAGCGTCGCGCGCCAACAAAAGGGCCTCGATCGCATCGCGGTAGAACCAGAGATGGTTGTGCCCGACCGAGCCGCGGCCGAGCATGGCCTCGCCTTCTGCGAGCAGGGTTGCGCGCTCGCTGGCACTCTCGACCGCGCGGCTGAGCGCACTGATGACCTTGGGGCCGCAAAACTGCGTGCCGGCATCCCGGCAGATGGCCAGCGCTTCGCGAAGCAACGGCTCCGCATCGGCGCGCCGGCCGGCGTCGAGCAGCAGGCGCGCCTCCATCTCGAAGGCTTGAGCTTCGAAGCGCCGGGCGCCGAGCTGCCGGGCCAGCCGCATCACCCGCGCGAGATATGCCTTCATCGCCTCATAATCGGCGAGCTCGTAGCAGGCGAAGACGCCGGCGGTTTCTCCGAGCAGCTCGGCACGCGGCTGGCCGACCAGCGCGGCAACTCGCGCGGCGGCATCGCCATCCTCGCGCGCCTGCCGGACTTCGTTCAGATAGATGCGGCTGAAGCCAACCATCGACCGGTTGGCGACCTCGATGCGGCCGAAGCCGTGCTGCTGGCAGAGCGCGACACAGCGGCTGAAATGGTCGCAGGCCGTCTTCATCTTGCCCTGGGCATAGGCCGCGTCGGCAAGACCGCCCAGCGCGCGTGCCTCGGCCTCGGCCGAGCCGGAGCGCCGCGCGTAGTCGAGACCGCGCTCATGCTCCTCCCGGCAACCGTCGACATTGCCGAGCGGAAAGAAGATGTTGCCTCTCAAATGATGCAGCCGGGCAAGCTCGTTCACCATGTCATTTTGTTCAGCCGCCCTCTGGACCTGCGCGAGCAATTCGAGCGCCTCACTCAGACCCTCGCTGACGCGCAAGCCCTCCGCGAGGCCGAGCCGCGCCCGGCACAGCGCGGCTTCGTCCGAGGACGCCGCCACTGCCAACCGATAGGACGCGATCGACGATGCGATGTCGCCGAGGTCGCGCTGCAACTCGCCGCGGAGGCAGATCAGGGCGTGGCGATCGGCTTCCGCGCGCGCGATCTGCAGGCCGCGTTCCGCGAGGCGCAGCGCCGCATCGATGTGGAAGTCGGCGCGTTGGGCCGCCGCGGCCTCAAGATGGGCATTGGCCGCCCGGTCGTCCTCGGCGCGGTCCAGGTGCTGGGCGCGCAACACCAGGTCCCGCACCTCGAACCATTCGGCGGCACGCTGATGCAGTTGCTTTCGGCGCGAGCGCAGCAGCGATGAATAGGCGCCTTCCTGGATCAGCGCGTGGGCAAACAGAAAATCCTCGCCTTCCGGCAGCACCAGCGCATTGCCGATCAGGCCATCGCAAACGTAGCTCACCTCGTCGACGAGGTGACGCAAGAGGACGAGAGAAAAGCGCTGGCCGATCACGGCGGCGGCCTGCAGCGCCTGACGGTCGGACGACGCAAGCCGATCCATGCGTGCCAGCACGAGACTTTGAATCGACGGCGGAACGGCGTCCGCGGTGCCTTCCTCGACGTTGCGCAGCAGCTGCTCGAGAAACAGCGGATTGCCCGCGGCGCGCTCGATGCAGGCAATCGCGACGCGCTGGGTTGCGTCCATGAAGCTGCCGGCAAGGCTCAAGGCCTCGTCGCGGCGCAGCGGACCAAGATCGATCGTCGCGAACGGGACGCCGCGACAGCTCGCGCGCCATGCTGCGTCGATCGGGTCGCCCTCGATACGCGACGTCATGATCAAGAGGCCGGCCCCCTCGGCCAATGCCGACGCAAATGCCGTGAGCTGTCCGAGCAGCTGCGGATCGGCCCAATGCAGGTCCTCCACCAGGATGAAGGTCGGCCTTTCGGCGCAAGCATGCGCCGCGATGGCGCTCACGACGGCTCGCCTGCCGCGGTTTCGCGCCGCGTTATCCATCGCGTCGTAGAGGATGCGCGTCTCCGCGGTCTGCGGCAGGTCGACAAGATCGCACAGAAAAGCGAGGCGTTCGGCTGGCACCACCTTCGCTGCGACCAGCTCGTCAATCCTCTGCTGCCTGGCATCGGTGCCGGAAGCGGGGGTGAGACCAAGCATGCTGGCCAGCAGCGCGCGAACGGCATCCTGTCCCCGGCCCACGCCAAAATCGAGCACCAGGCCGCGGTGGGCAATGAAGCCACCTGCCTCCGCAAGGCGGCGCATCTCCTCGACCAGCCGCGTCTTGCCGATTCCGGCTTCGCCGCGCACATGAGCGACCTGTCCGCTCCGCCGCGCGAGCGTTGCGGCAAGCATGCCCTTGAACTGCTCGAGCTCCGCAATCCGTCCGACAAACGCGCTGCGGCTCGTGGACGCTGCGTCGCTCGACAGGCGGTCCAATCGCCAGATGCGCACGGGCGCGTCGAACCCCTTCACATCGGTTTCACCGAGCGCGGCGCAGTCTGCGCGATCGGCGAGCGCCCGAAAGACGTCTCCGGACAGCAGCGTCTCGCCGGGCTGGGCGAGCGCGACCAGCCGCGCCGCGAGGTTCACGCTGTTGCCGACAACAGTGTAATCGTGCGTGTCGACGCGACTGAGGGTCCCCGCGACCACTTCGCCGCTGGCAATGCCGATATGGGCCTGCAGCTCGCGCGATGACGTCTCGGCGCCGCGCGCGAGCGCGGCGTGAATGTCCAGCGCCGCGCGGGCCGCGCGCAGCGGATCGTCGTCATGCGCCCGCGGCGCGCCAAACAGCGCCATCACGGCGTCGCCGATATGTTTGTCGACACTCCCGCCATATCCGACGACGATGCCATCCACCTGGGCCGTGAAGCCTGCAACAAGTTCGCGGAGCTGTTCGGGGTCGAGCGATCGGGACAACGTGGTGAAGCCGCAGAGGTCGGCGAACAGGATCGTGACCTGGCGCCGCTCGCCGCTCGCATGGTCCGAAGGGCTGGCGGGACTGCGTGTCGGCGCCATCCGCAGTTCATCGATTGCGGCCAGGAGGCGCTTGCGATGGCCCAGCGAGCTTACGCCAAGCTCTTTGAGATCGGCGTCGCTCAGCTGTGCAATGACATCGAAATCGATGTCATTCGCGGCAAAGGCTGGCGCATACTGGGCGAGGCCCAGGTCTCGCAGCCATTGCTCGATACCCCTGCTCAATGGGAACCTCGTGCGCCGCGGAATGTGGCAGGGTACTCCCTACGACAGATGAATCAAGGATGCCTGGTGGCAACACCGCTCAGCGGCGCATCGTCGGTGCCAAAGGGCGGTACAGTTTGCCGCCGCGCCGCTGCTGTCGCGAGGGCTTGCATCGCCAGGCTTCACACAGACCCATGCAGACTGCCATAGGGCTGGTCGGGAAACGGGGTGACGTCCGTCACGTCTCGCCGATGGCGGTGGATGCCGCAGGTACGCGCCGCGCGGCGCGGCGCTCGATCGCGTAGTAGAGCGTCGGGATGATGAACAGCGTCAGCAGCGTCGCCGGGATCAGGCCGCCGGCGACGACGGTGGCAAGGCTGCGCTGGACGTCGCTGCCGACACCGGTCGCCAGCGCCGCAGGCAGCATGCCGGCGGTCGCGACCGAAGCTGTCATCAGCACCGGACGCAGCCGCTCGGCGGCCCCGGTGAGCACGGCGTCAAACAGCGAGCCGCCCTGCTCGGAGAGGCGGTTGAGATTGGCGACCATGATGACGCCGTTCATGACGGCGACGCCGAACAGCGCGATGAAGCCGACCCCCGAGGCGACGTTGAGCGTGGTGCCGGTCGCATGCAGCGCGGCCAGCCCGCCAAGGGTTGCCAGCGGCACGACGCTGATCACCAGTGCGACCTGCCGCAGCGCGCCGAATTCGGCGTAGAGCAGCACCATCATCAGCGCCAGCACCATGCCGAGCACCAGGCGGAAATTGGCCTCGGCGCGCTTCTCGCCCTCGAACTGCCCGCCCCATTCGATCCGGTATTTTTGCCTGTCGAAGGTAAGCTTCTGCGCGAGGTCGCGATCGATGTCCTTGACCAGCGCCACCGGATCGCGGTCGTGGTAGTTCAGCTTCACCAGGAGATAGCGCTGGTCCATCTCGCGATTGATCATGCTCTCGCCGGTCTGGAAGGCGATATCGGCGACCTCCGAGAGCGGGATCAGTGCGCCGTCGCTCGACGTCAGCACGAGATCCTTGATGGCTTCGGGGCTGCTGCGCGCATCCGGTGCAAAGCGAACCGTCACGTCGTAATGGCGCTCGCCGATGAACACCTGGCTGACGGCGGCGCCGCCAATCCCTGTGCTGATCAGACCAGCGATGTCGCCGACATTGATGCCGAAGCGTGCCGCGGCCTGTCGGTTCACGCGGATCGAGATCTGCGGCAGTGGCGTGTATTGATCGATGCCGGCGTCGCTGACGCCAGGCGTCTGCTCAAGAATGCCGACGATCTCCCGGCCGATCCGCCTGAGCTCGCCAAAATCGTCGCCAAACACCTTGATCGCCAGGGAGCTGTGCGGATCAAACACCTTGTCGAGCACGCTGTCGATGATCGGCTGGCTGAACGCGATCTCAAAGCCCGGCAGCTGGTCGAGACGCGTCTTGATGCGGCGGACCAGGTCCTGCTTGGTTTCGCCCGCGGGCCAGCTCCGATACGGCGTCAGCCCGACGGCCGCCTCCATGTGCGACGGCGTCCACGGATCGGTGCCGTCATCGTTGCGGCCGATATGGCTCACGACGTAGGAGACCTCGGAAAATTCATTCACCGTGCGGCGCAGATCGTCGACCATCTCGGTCGCCTTTTTCAGCGAAATTCCCGGCGGCAGCTCGGCATGCAGCCAGAGCGAGCCCTCGTCGAGCTCGGGCAGGAATTCGCGCCAGATCGTGGCGCCGAGCACGACGATCAGCACAGCGGCCGCCGCACCCAGCGTGTAGGCCATTGCCGGGCGGCGCAGCAGGCCGCGCAGGGCGTACCGATAAAGCCGCTCCAGCGCATGCAGCACAGAATTGTGGAACAGCGGCCGCGGCCTCCGATAGGCGAGATAAGCGAGCCCGGGAACGATCGTGAGGGCAAATACCAGCGCGCCGAACTGCGCGTAGCCGACCGCATAGGCGAGCGGATAGAACAGCTTTGCCTCGATGCGCTGCAGCGCGAACAGCGGCAGATAGGTCGTGATGATGACGGCGGTGGCAAAGAAGATCGGCCGCGCCACCTGCCGTGCCGCATCGCGCACGTCGGTCTCGGTGAGCGGCTGGTTGGGTTTTGCTTCGCGGCGGCGCAGGATCGCCTCGACCATCACGATCGAGCCGTCGACGATGATGCCGAAATCGATCGCGCCGAGCGACAGCAGATTCGCCGAGATCCTGGTGTGATACATCAGGATGAAGGCCGTGATGCCGGCCAGCGGGATCGTGATGGCGACGATCAGCGCGCTGCGCGGGCTGCCGAGGAACAGGACCAGGATCAGCAGCACCAGGCCGATGCCGCCGAGCATGGTCTTCGAGACCTGGTCGATGGTCGCGTCGACCAGGCTCGACCTGTCGAGATAGGAGACGATCTGCACATCGTCGGCCTTCAGGCGCGCATTGAGCTCGGCGATTCTTGCGCGCACGCCCTGCAGCACGCGGGACGGATTTTCGCCGCGCAGCAGCAGCACGGTGCCCTCGACGACGTCATTGATATCGTCCTTGCCGACGATGCCGTGGCGCTCCTGATTGGCGAGTTTCAGCTTGCCGAGATCGCGGACCAAGATCGGCGTGCCGTTATGCTGGGTCACGACGATGTTGCCGAGATCGTCGAGTGTCTGCACGAGGCCAATGCCGCGGATGACATAACCCTGTTCGCCGCGATTGAGCACGCTGCCGCCGGCGCTGGCGCTGTTGGCCGAGATCGCCGTGGTGATGCTGTTCAGCGACAGATTGAAACGCAGCAGCTGTTGCGGGTCGAGCTCGAGCTGAAACTGCGTCGTCACGCCGCCGAAATTCGAGACGTCGGCGACGCCGGGCACCTGCTTCAGGCTCGGGATCACCTTCCACTGCTCGATCTCCGACAGCTCGCGCAGATTCCTGGTGTCGGACTGCAGGGTGTAATAAAGGATCTGGCCGGTCGGCGAGGACAGCGGATCGAGCCCCGGCGACAGCCCGGGCGGCAGGGTCACGCCCTCTATCCGCTCCATGATCCGCTGCCGCGACCAGTAGTCTTCGGTGCCGTCGCGAAACACCATCGTGATCAGCGACAATCCAAACGTGCTGCGCGAGCGCATCATCGACAGGCCCGGCGTGCCGTTCAGTTCGCGCTCCAGCGGGATCGTCACCTGCTGCTCGACCTCCTCGGCGGCGAGCCCCGGCGCCTGCGTGACCACCTGCGAGGCGGTGTCGGCGACGTCGGGATAGGCTTCGATCGGAAGCTGCGTCCAGCAATAGCCGCCATAGATCGCCGCGAGGATGCAGATCATCGCTGCGACCAGGCGCTTGCGCAGGGCGAAATCGACCAGGTGGTCAATCACCGAGCAGCACTCCGCCCTTGACGACGATGCGCTGGCCGGCCTCGACACCGGCTTTCAGGAACGCCTCGTCGCCCTGC
>Ga0207699_10000303_pt1 | contig 26473 bp, 18 predicted proteins | sample LARL51metaG_FD_184344 | JGI IMG/M metagenome (GOLD analysis project Ga0207699, IMG submission 184344) | Corn, switchgrass and miscanthus rhizosphere microbial communities from Kellogg Biological Station, Michigan, USA - LAR L5-1 metaG... | ecosystem: Host-associated > Plants > Roots >...
CGCCACAGCCGCAGGGGTGTGCCTCGCCCCCACCCCAAGGCGGACCCCTCGTCCAGCCCCCGAGCCCCCCTCCCAAGGTCGACCCCTCGTCCATCCCGCCCCCTACCCCCCGGGGCCTCGCTCCCGTCACCAAGGCGGCCCCCGGCCCCTCTCGCCCTACCCCGGGCCGGGGCCTCGCCCCGTCATTCAAGGCGACCCCCTTCCCTCACCCCCCGTGCCGTTCGCGGGGGATTGACTCATCAAGAATTATTGATATATGGTCCGGGCATGGCGACGAACGGCGAGTGCTGCGACGGGGGGCCGGGGGGGCGGCCGGCGCGTCGGCCGGAGCGGTCGTCGGGGTCGCGGCGGCTCGCGCAGCGGTTCTATGCCCTGGGCGACGAGATCCGGCTCGAGGTGCTCGGGCTGCTGCGCGGCGGCGAGCGCTGCGTGTGCGAGCTGACGGCGCACCTGGTGCTGGCCCAGTCGCGTCTCTCGTTCCATCTCAAGGTGCTCAAGGACGCCGGCCTGGTCTCTCATCGGCGGGAGGGGCGCTGGTCGTACTACGCCCTCGACGCGGAGGCCCTGCGCGAGCTCGAGGCGTTCCTGGGCCGAGTCCCTCCCTCCGCGGGTCCCTGCTGCCAGGCGCTCGAAGCGGCGGCCGCGGAGGTTCCCCGTATTCGAAAGGAGCAGCGATGAGCGTCGACGACGGTCTGAAGAGCCTGGTCAAGGAGAAGTACGGACGCGCGGCGGTGGCGGCGCAGGACGCGGAGAATGCGCGGGAGGGGCGGGAGGTCGGGGACGGCGAGGCCGCGGCGGCGGCTGCGGGATGCTGCGCGCCGGCCGCGACCGGCGGCGGCTGCGGCTGCGGCGCCGGCGGCGATCCGATCACCTCGAACCTCTACGGCGCCGACGAGACCGCGGCCATCCCTGAGGCGGCGCTGCGCGCTTCGCTGGGATGCGGCAATCCGACGGCGCTGGCCGCGCTGGCGCCGGGCGAGGTGGTGCTCGACCTGGGCTCCGGCGGCGGCATCGACGTGCTGCTGTCGGCGCGCCGCGTCGGTCCGGCGGGCAAGGCGTACGGGCTCGACATGACCGACGAGATGCTGGCGCTGGCGCGCGAGAACCAGCGCCAGGCCGGGATCGAGAACGTCGAGTTCCTGCGCGGTGAGATCGAGGCGATCCCGCTGCCCGACGCCGCGGTGGACGTGGTCATCTCGAACTGCGTGATCAACCTCTCGGGCGACAAGCGGCGCGTGCTCGCGGAGGCCTTCCGGGTGCTGCGGCCGGGCGGCCGCTTCGCGGTCTCGGACGTGGTGGTGCGCGGCTCGCTGCCCGCGGCGCTGCGGCGCAACCTCGAGCTGTGGGTCGGCTGCGTCGCCGGCGCGCTCGAGGAGACGGAGTTCGAGGAGCTGCTGCGGGAGGTCGGCTTCGAGAACCCCGAGATCGAGCCCACCCGCGTCTACCGGCTCGAGGACGCCCGCGAGTTCCTGGCCGCCGCGGGCCTCGACGTGGACCGCCTGGCGCCCGAGATCGACGGTCGCGTCATGGGCGCCTTCGTGCGGGCGCGCAAGCCGGCGGCGCCTGTCGCAGCGTCGTAGCGCGGGCCGTCAGAGGCGGATGCGCAGGGTGCCCAGGAGCTCGTTCTCGTTCTCGGTCAGGTGCGGGTTGAGGAAGGTGCGGTTGTAGGAGTACTCGGCCGTCAGGTCGATGCCGTCCCAAATGCCGAAGCGAATACCGGCGTCGAGCTTCTCCCAGTCCCAGGCGAGGCTCGGCTCCGGCGTCCCCGCCAGGTTGTGGAAGCGGTTGTGCAGCTTCGAGTAGCGCAGCGCCGGCGCGAGGAAGGAGAAGAGCTGGCGGCCGCCCGCGGCCCAGGCGAGCGGCAGGTCGATCCGCCAGGCGGCCTCGGCCTCGACGCCGGTGCGGCCCAGGCCGGCGACCCGCTGATCGACGACCTGGGCGTAGAGCGACAGGCCGCTCGAGTGGAAGGCGTGGAGATCGGCTCCCACCTCCTGCTTGCCGTTGCCGCGGAAGGGCAGGATCGGCCTCCCCAGCGGGGCGAAGGTCGCCAGGTCGCCGTCGAGCGGGCTGCCGGGGAGGTCGTAGCTCGCCGCCAGCCGGCGGCGCCGCCCCCAGGCCATCAGCTCGAGGCCGCTGGCGCCGCCCGGCTCGCCGAGCCGCACGCCCAGGTAGCCGGCGGCCTCCGGATGCGCGAAGTCGAGGCGCTCGACGTGGGTGTCGTAGAGGATGGTGAGGCCGCCGTTCAACCGCGCGCGGTACTCGGGATCGTGAGCCAGCAGGTCGGGGGTGTCGCCGGCCAGGGCGTTGGTGTCGCGGATGAAGAGCGGGTTGCCCTGGGTGACCGCCGCCTTGACGAAGACGTGCCGCCCGAGGTCGGCCCCGGCCTCGAGGCCGGCGTCCTCGAAGAGATTGAAGGCCGTGCCGACCAGGCCGTAGCTCTGGAGATGACGCTCCTGCTCGCGCTCGGGCCGCGCGAACTTGCCGAGCTTGACGTAAAGGCCCGGGATCTCGGGCACGACCGCCGGGCGGGTCTCGCGGCCGACACGCACCCAGAGCTCGGCGAGATCGTAGGGGTGGTCGGTGGAGGTGGGGTTGCGGTAGTAGAGGTTGACGCCGTTGAACCGCAGGTGGGCATGCCAGAGCGGCGACGGATCGTAGTCCGCCAGCAGGAAGACGTTCGAGATCTCGGCATGAGAGCCCGGGTCCACGGTCCTCTGGACCTGGGCATAGGGGAGATAGGAGCCGAGGTGCGTGTCGTCGCTGTGGCGGAAGTTGGCGTCGAGCTCGACGCCGAGCTTGAACCGGCGCCGCGGCGCGGGCTGCGGCTCGCCTGGCTCGCCCGTGTCCTGGCTCGCGCCGGCGGCCGGGGCCGGGGCCGGGGCCGGCGTGGCGGCGGCCGGCTGCGCGAACGCCGGGCGGACCGCTCCCGGGACCGGCAGCCCCCATGAGGCGCCCAGGAGGACCAGGCCGAACCCGAGCAGCCTCCGGCGTCCCTGCCGGCGCCTGCCGGCCGCCACGGCCGCTGCCGCCGTCGGCGCCGCGGTTGTCACCATCGTTGTCGCCGTTGTCGCCGTTGTCGCCACCTCTGTCGCCGTTGTCACCGCGGTCGCGGTCGCCGTCGCCGTTGCCGTTGCCGTCAACGTCGTCATCCCGCTACCCCTCCTCGCCTGCGCGCTGCGAGATCGAAGCCACATGGTGTCGCCGGGCCGAGCGGCCCTGGCGGGTGGTGCCGCGCCCCGTAGGTCCCCCCGGTACGGGCAAGAGGTTCATTACAGGTCGAGGCAGCGGAGAAGGCGGGGCGTGCGGGTCAGGGCGGCGGCGCGACGGCGGGCAAGGCGGCCTGGCGGGCAGGCCGGCGCGGCGGCGGCGCGATGCCGGCCGAGGCAGGGCCGCGAGCAGGCCGGCGCGACGCCGGGACATGCCCTGCCCGGGCCCTACTGCGGCGGCGGCGGGTTCGCGGGGGCCGAGCCGTCGCCGGCCATGTTATGGAGCTCCTGGCGCTCCTGCTCGAGCTTGTTGACGGCATCGATCTTCTCCTGCTCGGTGCCCTGCATGTTCTGAATCTCGGCCGCCTTCTGATCCAGCTCGCGCGCCTTCGCCTCCATCGCCTTGGTGCGCTCCGCCTCGCTCCGGTAGGACCCCGCCTGGGAGGAGCCGTCGCCCGGTGCGGCGGACGTCGCGTCGGTCGAGGTCGTCCCGCTCGTCGCCGCGTGCTTCGCGCAGCCGCCGAGCGCGCCGATTGCCGGCAGTGCCACAAGCGCCGCCAGGGCGAGAGCCCTCGCCGGCAGGGCTCGATCCTTCTCATGGAGCCGCATGGAAGACCCCCTTCTCATGGAAGTGCTCGCTCGATCCGTACGGCGAAGATAGCACTCCCGGGGTCTCGCCCGCGGCCCCGGGCATCCCGGGTGTAACGGTCCGGCCCGCCAGCGCGCCTCCTCTCATGTCGAGGTGCGAAAACGGTGAAAGGCCAAGAGAACGGCGAGGGGGTGCCTGCTCTCGCCTCGATGCGCAGGGTCGTCGTCGTCGCATCGCGCCGGAGCGGCGCCTTCGCCGCCTTCGCCGCCTTCGCCGCCTTCGCCGCCGCCACCGCTCGCGCCCCTCCCGCCTGTCTCAATCCAGCAACCCTTCGGTACACGCAGGCAGACGGAATCAAGAGGGAGGCAAGCTCATGTACAGACTCGGCATGGACAGACTCAGGCGGATGAACCTGGCCGCGGCCGCCGCGCTGCTGGCCGGCTTCGCGCTCTGCCCGGCGCTGGCGGCGGGGCCGCTGACTCGCCACGTGGCGGAGTTCAACTTCGGCCCCGAGCAGATCGGCGTCCACGCGGCGGCGCCGAACGGCGGCGGCGGCGATCTGATCTACACCAAGACGCTCACGCTGCCGACGAGCGCGCAGACCGTCTTCGTGACCATCTCGACGACCGGCGACACCCACGACGGCGACGCCGCCTGGTTCAGCGCCTCGGTCAACCAGGTGGTCTGCAACCCCGGCGATTCCGGCGCCGGCTTCGCTCCCACCGGCTGGATCCCGCTGCAGAAGCACTTCGCGTTCGAGAAGGTCGCCTATCACTCGAACGGCGCCAGCGGCTTGACTGCAGGCGACGGCGGGGGTGGCACCGGCGACATGCACGACAACGGCATCTACTACACCTGGTGCTGCATCCGGGGAGTCCGGCCCGGCGGCTCGAACACCGTCCAGATCAAGCTCGCCACCTCCACGGCCAACGAACCGGTCTTCATCGAGCGCTCGCATTTCTACATCGACAGCGTGCCGGATCGGGGCCTCTGCAGCCCGGCCAAGGTGCCGGCGCCGAGCTTCGAGGGGGTGCCGGCCAAGGTGAGAGACGAGCTCCTGAAGAGGATCGAGAGGCAGAAGGCGGCGCAGCCTCCGGAGAAGGAGCCGCCCAAGCAGAAGTGACGATGGATCCCGGCAGCTACAGCCACGCCTCCAGGCGGCCGCGGGCGCGCCTGGAGGCGGCTGCTCCCTGGCTCACCGAGACAGCCGCTTCGACAGGCACTACGTATTCATGGGGGTACATGCCAAGCCGCTGTGCTCCTGAGGGTTAGGCGGCGGGGCCTGCGAATTGGCTGCGGAATTCACCCCCGCGCACCGCTCACCGCTACTGCATCTTATGCTACATTACCGCCGATCACGGCTCGGCTCGATGTTAGGCTGGATGCCTCATCCGCCGCCGCCGTTCGCCTCGAGAGGGCCATGCTTGCATGATCGATCTCGCCAAGGTGCCGCACGAGCTGTTCGCGCCGATCCTGGCCGGCAACCTGCGGCGGGTGGCGCCGGCGCGCAAGCTGGTGGGGCACTTCCTCGAGGCGGTGCGCTTGCGGCTGGCGGCCGACGCGTGCTGGCTGACGCACGGCGGGCGGGGCGAGCGGCTGCTGCCGGGCGGGCGGTTGCTGTGCGGCGATCCGCTGCTGTGCGACGAGGCCCTCGCCGGCAGCTACCTGCGCCGCGAGTACCCCGTCATCCCGCCCGGCCTGGCGCTGGCGTCGGTCGCGGTGCATGGGCGGCAGGTGGCGGTGGTGTGCGCGGCATGGCGCGGCGGCGCGGTCGAGCCGGCGGCACGGCGGGCGCTCGAACGGCTGTGCGGGGTGCTGGAGGAGGAGCTGGCGCGCCGCGAGGAGGAGCGGCTGACGCGGGTGCTCGACCGCATCCGCGAGAAGATCGTCTCGGAGCTGCGCCCCCTCGACCTCGCCTACCAGATCCTCGACGGCCTGCACCAGTTGGTCGAGTACGACCATTCCGCGGCCTTCCTGGCCTACGACGGCGAGAGCGGCGCCTTCCGCGTCGAGGCCGAGAAGATCGTCTGGACCAAGGCGAAGAGCCCCTTCGTCGGCCGCGAGATCCCGGTCTCGCCCGAGCGCATCGCGCGGATCTGCCGCGCCATCGAGATCCGCGAGATGGGCGGCGGCGGCGAGGAACCGGCGGCGCCGGCCGCCCCGGCGGCGACGGTGGCCCCGGCGGCGCCGGAAGCCCCGGAAGACGGCGGCGAGGAGTTCGGCGAGCTCTTGGACTACCAGCTCGAGGCGGGCATGCCGCCGGTCACCAGCCTGCTCTGGGCGCCGCTCTTCTTCGGCGACGAGTTCCTCGGCATCCTGAAGATGGCGGCGTGGCGGCGCCCGCCGTTTGCCCGCCGCGACGTCGAGGTGGTCGAGCGCTTCCTGCCCGCCGCCGCGGTGTCGATGCGCAACGCGCGGGTGAACCGTTCGCTCGAGATGCAGGCGGTGGAGGCCGAGGTCAAGGCCACGCTGGTGACGCTGGCGGCCGCCGTCGCGCACGACGTCAACAACGCCGTCGGCAGCATCCTGCCGCTGGCGCAGCAGATGCGCTTCGAGCTGCGGCACCCCCGCCTGGACGAGTCGGGGCGGGTCGAGCGCGAGACGTTGGACCGCGATCTCTCGGTGATCATCGACAATGCGCGCCTGTGCCAGCGCATCTTCTCCAACATGCTGCGGGTGGCGGGAGCGGGACGCTCGAGCGAGGGGCCGGTGGACCCGGCGCAGGTGGTCGCGGAGACCCTGCCGCTGCTGCTGGCCCTGGCCGGGCGCCGCGGCATCGAGATCGCGCTCGACCTGGCGCCCGACCTGCCGTCCGTCCGCTTCCGGCGCCAGGACCTGCAGCACGTCGTGCTGAACCTGGTGCGCAACTCCCTCGAGGCGCTCGCTCCCGGCGGCCCGGGCGAGCAGCCGCGCGGGGGTAGCGGCGGCGGCGGCGGGGGAGGGGGGCGCGTCGTCATCGCGCTGAATCTATCGGAGGGGTCGGAGGGGTCGGAGGGGTCGGAGAGGTCGGAGGCGCCGAAGGGGGCGAAGGGGGCGAGGGAGGCGAAGGGGACGAAAGGCGCGGAGAGAGGCGGAGGAGGAGAGGGCGCCGGCGTCGAGCTGTCGGTCGCCGACGACGGCCCGGGCATCCCGCCCGAGCTGCTGCCCAAGGTGCAGGAGCCCTTCTTCTCGACCCGTCCCGGCGGCACCGGGCTGGGGCTTGCGATCTGCCGCGCGCTCGCCTGGCAGAACGGCGCCACCCTGAGCATCGAGAGCCCGATCGTCGCGGCGGCGGAGCTGGCGCTGGCCGCGGCGCCGGCCGGCCTCCGAGCCGCGGCCGCGCCGCCGCCGGTTGCCGCGGGCGGACCGGCAGGACGGGACGGCGAGGCGGGCGGCAGTGACGGCACCGGCGGCACCGGCGGCACTGGCGGCACGGGCGGCACGGTCGGCGCCGGCGGCGGCACGCGGGTCACGCTGCACCTCGCCGCCGAGCCGCGGCCGGCGGCGGCGGAGGCCCGGTGAGCGACCGCGCCCGCATCCTGGTGGTCGACGACGATCCCGGCATGCGGCGGGCGCTGCAGCGCATCCTCTCGCCGGCCTACGAGGTCGAGACCGCGATGGGCGAGATGGCGGCCCTGGCGCGGCTGGAGATGCAGATCCCCGGCCCGGCGGGCCTGGGCGGCGAGCCCGGGTTCGCGCTGGCGCTCATCGACGTGCGGCTCGCCGACGGCGACGGCTACGCGCTCTGCCAGGCGATCCGCGAGCAGCACCCGCAGACCGACGTCATCCTCATCACCGGCTCGCTCTCGGAGCCGGACGAGAAGCTCTACCGCTCGCTCGAGGAGGGCGCGTTCTACTTCCTGTTCAAGCCCTTCGACCGCCGGGTGCTGCTGGCGCTGGTCGAGCGCTGCCTGCGCCTGCAGCGCGAGCGCGTGGACAAGGAGCGCTTCGCCTCGACTCTCGCCGCCGACCTCGAGCGGGCGCGGCGCTTCCAGCAGAGCCTGCTGCCGCGGCAGTCGATCGCCGCCGGCGGCTGGCGCCTGGAGGGGCGGCTGCTGTCATGCGAGGCGCTCGCCGGCGACCTCTACCTGGCGCACGCCGGCGACGACGGGCTGGTGCTGGCGGTGAGCGACGTGGTGGGCCACGGCGTCGGCGCCGCGATGTACGCCGGCATGCTGCGCTCGACGCTCGACGCGGCCCGCCGCCGCAGCCCCGAGCCGAAGGCGCTCATCGGCGAGCTGCTCGACGGCATCGACTTCTTCGACGCGGCGAAGTACGCGACGCTGTTCTACGGCCTGCTGCTGCCCGACGGCCGCCTGCGCTACATCAACGCCGGCCATCCGCCGGCCCTCTGGCAGCACGACGGCGGCATCGACCTGCTGCCGGCGACCGGCTTCTTCCTCAGCACCGCCTTCCGCAGCCGCCCGCACGCGCCCGGCGAGATCGCCCTCGGCCCCGGCGACCGCCTGCTGGTCTACACCGACGGCGCCTCCGAGGCCTGCGGCCCGGACGGCGTGGAGCTCGGCGTCGCGGGCCTCGCCGAGATCCTGGCCGGCAGCCGCGTGCTGCCGCTGACCGACGCCCTCGACGCCTTGCTCGACCGCATCCGCCGCCACTGCGCCGGCCGCCCGCTCGACGACGACGTCACCCTGCTGCTGGTCGAGCGCAGCGGCGAGGCGGCAGCCGGTGCGCGGGGCGGGCGGGTGGGCGGGCCGGGGGCCGTCACCTGAGAGTCTCGATGCGCGTCACGGGATGAATCTCGTTCCAGCCGACCTCGCGGTCGGTGACGTAGGCGCCGGTGACGCGGACGCGCTCGCCGATCCCGGGGATGGCCACCCGCGAGGTGAATCCCGCGCAGGCGGCCGCGGCATCGGCGTCGGCGGGAGCGTGCTCGCAGACGACTTCGGCCACGAGGTGGCGATGGAGATGGAAGACATTGATCAGGTTCAGGACCGATGGGCGTTGCGGCTCGAGCGCGAGATGAAGATCGCCATCCTCTCCGCGGTCCAGCGAGACGACGCGGCCCTCGACGGCCGTGCACCGCGACAGCACGCGCAGCCTCGCCGCGCGATAGACATGCTGCCATAGGTCGGCATCGCAATTCGCCGCCGGCAGTTCCACGGCAGCCTTCCCCGAGTACCGCAGCCTGGCGATCGAGAAGAGGGCGACGAGCGCCACCAGCACGGCGATGACGACCGGCACGGATCGTCGCTTCACGGCAGGGGTCCCTCCCGAACGCGTGGCAGCGGGGTCGGAGCTCGCACGGGCCGGACTAGTGTCCCGTCTCAGAGATTCGCATCATTCGTCGGCGAGCCATCCGGGCTCCTGGCCAGGCGCGCCGACGCAGGCATAGTCGAAACTATGTCGAGGAGGGGCAACGCCGCCAGGGGACCGGAGGGCCGGCGAATAATGATGCGAATCTCTGAGACGGGGCACTCGTTCATCTCTCTTTGCGCATCGCGGGAGTGAAGGTGATGCCGAGCAGCAATCCTTCGGGCGAGAGGAGACGAGTGACGGTCTGCCCCCAGGGCTCCTGCTGGTTCTTGACCAGCATTCGATATCCCCGCGCTTCGAGATCCGCCGTCGCCTCTTCCACGCTGTCGACGTCGAGCTCGAGCCATGCTTGTGGGACAGGAATGTCCTCGGGCCACGACTCGTTGCCGAAACAGGAGAGCGCCGCCTGGGAGAGCGGCCACAAGGCGAAGGTGTTCGCGCCCTGAAGGGCTTCCGTGTGCAGATATTCGCCGCTCTCCTCCTTGAAAGGAATGCCGAGGGCCTCGCCGTAGAGCTTCCGGCTCGTGGCTGTGTCGCGGACGATGGGGCCGAAGCCGGCGATGAACAGGACCTTGATCTTGCTCTCGACTTGCATCGTACGTTCCCTCCTCTTGGACTGCATCCCTGCCCCTGAGGCCGACCGTCGTCACTCGGGGGGAGAGAGGATCTGGAGACCGCTGAAGTAAGTGCGGTACCGGCGCGCGTCGCGCGTCAACAGGGGCATCCCGGCGACCGCGGCGTGGGCGCCGATGTAGAAGTCGGGCAGGGGAGACCGGCGGGAGCCTCCCCGGCGGCGATACTCGAGGAAGCACTTGCCGGCGAGGAACGCGGCCTCCCAGGGCAAGGGCTGCCGGAGGAACGAGTCCTCGGCGAGCACCTCGTCGAGCTCCTCGACGCGCTCGAAACCGATCGAGACCTCCGCGTAGACGATCGGGTTGATCACCAGCATGCCGCCATCGGCGCAGCGGGCGAGCATCGCGGCCGACCACTCGCCCCAGCGGGAGTCGTCGGTCACCACGTCCAGGATCACGTTGCTGTCGACCAGGACCCTGCTCAGCGGCCGCGGCGCGTCAGGGCCATGATCTCCTCGGTGCTCATTCCCGACGTCGCGCGGCCCCGCAGCCGTTGCAGCAGCCTCTCTCCCCGGCCCCCGGTCGACGTCTCCGCCCGGAGGATCCGGACGGCGTTGGCCTCCACTTCGAAGCGGACCTCGGTGTGGGGCAGGAGGCCGACGCGCTCGCGGATCGCGATGGGAATGGTGACTTGGCCCTTGCTGGTGATGCGCATGGATTCTCCCGCGATCGAGGTGGGTAAGAGTCATACTTCTTGGATTCTTACCTGCCTCGGCCGGGCTGTCAAGCGATGCGCCCATTCCGCGGTACCATGGAGGTTGACCGTCGCGGCAAGGCGGCGAAGGAGCGAGGATCTACCAATGGCAGGCGTCGAGCAGCTGCGCGAGGATCTGCGACGGTTCGCGGTGTTCTCAGACCTCGGGGAGGAGGAGCTGACGTGGCTGGCGGAGCACGTCACGGAGACGCGGCTCGAGCCGGGGGAGGCGTCGGTGGTCGAGGGATCCCCCGCCGACCGCATGATGATGCTGGTCGAGGGCGAGCTGCAGGTGCGCCGCGAGAAGGGCCCCTCCGACGGCTGGATCAACACGCTGCAACCGGGAGAGGTCACCGGCATGCTGCCGTTCTCGCGCATGACGACGTTCGGGGTGACCGCGCGGGCGGTGAAGCGGACGCGGATCTTCACGCTCGCCGCCGCGCTGTTCCCCGAGATGCTGCAACGCATCCCGGTCCTCGAGCCGCGGCTGGTCGGGCTGCTGACGGACCGGGTGCGCGAGTGGACGCGCCTCGATCAGCAGCGCGAGAAGCTGGCGGCGCTGGGCAAGCTCTCGGCCGGCCTGGCGCACGAGCTCAACAACCCGGCGGCGGCGGTGCAGCGCTCGTCGAGCGAGCTGCGCGAGCGCATCGTCGCGCTGCGCGGCCTGGCCGCGCGCCTGGTCGAGTGCGGCCTGACCCCGGAATCGATGAACGCCGCGCTCGGCCTCTACCGGCAGGCGATCGAGCGCAGCCGTGCCCAGGCGGCCCTGCCGGCAGGCGGCGAGCTCGACCCCATGGCGATGAGCGACCGCGAGGACGGGCTCGCCACCTGGCTCGAGGCGCACCACGTCGAGCGCGCCGCGGTGGCGGCCGGGACGCTGGCGCAGTTCGGGGTCGAGCCGTCCGATCTCGACGGGCTGGCGGCCGTCGCGCCCGGGACCTTCCTGCCCTGCCTGGTGAGCTGGATGGAGGGCGGCCTGGCCGCCGAGGGGCTGCTCTCCGAGATCGCGAGCGCCGCCCACCGCATCTCGGAGCTGGTCGCGGCGATCAAGAACTATTCGCACATGGACAGCGGCGAGGGGCGCGCCGAGGTCGATCTGCGGCGCGAGATCGAGACCACCCTCACCATCCTGGCGCACAAGCTGCGCCAGAAGGGCATCCAGGTGACCCGCGACTTCCAGCGCGACCTGCCGCCGATCGAGGCCTTCCCCGGCGAGCTGAACCAGGTCTGGACGAACCTGCTCGACAACGCCATCGACGCGGTCGCCCCCGGCGGCCGGGTGGAGGTGCGGGCGGTGCGCGAGGGCGAGCTGCTGCGGGTCGACATCCGCGACGACGGTCCGGGCATCCCGGAGGAGATCAGGTCCCGCGTCTGGGAGCCCTTCTTCACCACCAAGCAGGTCGGCGAGGGCACCGGCCTCGGCCTCGAGGTCGTCAAGCGCATCGTCGTCCGCCGCCACGGCGGCACGATCTCGGTCACCTCGAGCCCCGGCGACACCTGCTTCACCGTCCGCCTGCCCCTGAACCCGCCGGCGCCGGCGTTCGGGGCCACCGAGACGAAGGAGGAGAGCGGCATCGCCGCGGCGGGCTAGCTACTTCCCCCGGAAAAGTCCCCCTGGCTCCCTCTGGGCGAGGGGTCGCAAGGGAACCGACCTCGGACTTCGAGTGCCTCGCCCAAAGGGAGCCAGGGGGACTTTTCCGGGGGGAAGTAGCCAGTGGGCTAGTGCCTCGTGGCGCAAATTCGCGTTATCAGTCGGCGAGGCATCCGCGTTCCTGGCCAGGCGCGCCGACGCAGGCATACTCGAAGCTATGTCGAGGAGGCGCAACGCCGCCAGGGACGCGGAGGACCGCCGAATGATGACGCGAATTTGCGCCACGAGGCACTAGCGGCGTTCGAGCAGCACGAGGTCCTGGAAGTCGAGCGCGCCGCGGATCACGTAGGCGCGGACGTCGAAGTACTTCCCCCAGTGGTCGAGGACGTACGCCGGCGAGTGGAAGGTGCTGTGGTAGAAGTCCGGGAAGGGACCGCCGCGCCAGCTGTCCTCCCGGAGGTGCAGGAGCCCCTCCTCGCGGAAGGTCCTTCGCAGCGGCTGCGGATCCGCGCCCGCCTCGCGCCAGGTCCGCTCCAGCTCGGCGAAGGGATGTTCGCCCGAGACGCTGAGGATCCCGGTCCCACCCGGCCGCAGGACGCGCCGCAGCTCCGCCAGCCAGGCATCCTGGTAGGCGCGGTCGAGATGGGTGAAGACACTGTGGCAATAGATGAGATCGAACGCGGCGTCCTCGTAGGCGAGCGGCGGCAGCTCCCGGTTGACCGACGTGCGGGCCCAGGGGACGTGCGCCCGCGTCCAGCGGATCGCGTCCGGGTCGATGTCCACGCCGTGGAGCTCGACCCGCGATCCGAGGTCGCGCAGCCGCAGCAGCACCCTGCCCGAGCCGCAGCCGAAGTCCAGGATCCGCGGGAAGTCGCCGAAGCAGCGGCCGGACAGCGCCAGGACCCGCTCGAAGTCGGTGCGGGTGCGCTTCCCCGACTCGACGAACCATCCTGCCTCGCGCACCGCGGTGACCCGCCAGCGCAGGTCCGCGCCGGGCTCCGCCTGCACCACGCCCGCCCGCTCCGCCGCTTCCGGCCGCCCCGCCACCTCCGGCGGCCCCGCCGCCTCCGCCCGCTCCGCCACCTCCGGCCGCTCCGTCTCGACCGGATCGCCCATCACCCGGCTGCCTCGGCGGCCTCGCCGCCCGCTCGCAGGCGCTCGCCGCCACGCACCAGGGCGAGGCGCTCCGGCCGCCGGCGGGCACCGGCGGCCGCCGCGGGCTCGCGCTCGGCACCGTCGACGCCGGAGCTTGCCGCCGGCAGCTCGCAGCCGGCCGCCGCGAAGACGCGCCGCAGCTCGCTCTCGAAGCGCCGCGCGGCCGCCTCGACACCGTAGATCTCCTCCACCCGCAGCCGTCCGGCGGCGGCTCGCGCGGCGGCCGCGGCGGGGTCCGCGACCAGGCGGCGCATCGACGCCACGGCATCGTCGAGATCCGGCTCCGCCCAGACCGCGCCTGCCGGGTACGGCCCATGGCAGCCCCCCAACCGCCGCAGGGCGAAGGCGACGGGGAAGCCGGTGCGGTCGTCGAGGAAGTCGGTCACCCCGCCGTAGGCGGTGGCCACGACCGGCTTGTCGAGGTACAGGCTCTCGATGGGCAGCAGGCCGAGCCCCTCGGAGCGATGGAGCGAGAGGCAGGCATCGCAGCAGGCGATCATGGCGTCGATCTGCTCCCTCGTCGCCGGGGCGGAGTGGATGACGACCGGCGCGCCGCGCGCCGCCTCGACCAACGAGGCCACGAGAGCCGGCGCCTCGCGCGCGTGGTTGACGCGGAGCAGCAGGCCGACCGGCCGCGGCGACGAGGCCGCGAGCAGGCGGATCGCCGCGACGGCGCCGAGCGGGTTCTTGCGCTCGGCGACGCTGCGGGTGTCGAACGAAAAGAAGAAGTAGAACCGCTCCTCGTCGAGCCCGATCGAGCTCCGGGCGCATGCGGTCCGCGCGGGTTGCAAGATGCAGGGCGGGACCCAGCGCACCGGCACGGTGGAGAGGGTCTCGAAAGCGTGCCGGCAGAACACTGAGGGCGCCCACACCTCGCTGACCTGATCGAACGCGGACGCCAGGCCGATCGGGAAGTGCGCCAGCTCCCAGAACCAGCAGGCGAGGACCGTGGCGCGAGCGCGGACGGTCACCGGCAGCGTGGCGAGGGCGCGCGAGGTCTCGTCGGCATTCGCGTAGAGCAGCGTCACCGGGTACGGCGCGCCCTGCGGCTGGACGATCCGCCCGGCGATGATCTTGCCCCAGGGATCCTGACCGAGCGGCACCCGCACCAGCGGCACCGGCGTCCGCGCCAGCGCGGCGGCGGCCCCGCGGCCGACCTGGGCGACGCCGGTGTCGCCGTCGAAGTAGCCCGCCAGGTTGATGCCCCCCGCGCCGCGGCGGTCGCCGCCGCGCATGGGAATCGGCACCGGCAGGGCGGCCGCGGCGAGCGCGTCGGGGGAGAGGGACGCGGCGGGCGCCGGCGCCGGTGCCGCGGCGCCACGCGGCCGCCAGCCGCGCGGGAGAGCCGACAGCCGGCCGCGCAGCGACAGGCTGCGCTCGACCGGTGCGACGAGGTCCCGATGGAGGCGCCACTCGCGCCGGGCGTCGACGGCGAACCAGTGCGCGAACTGCCGCTGGTGGGAGCCCAGCGGATCGGGGAAAGCTGCCTGGACGTCGGGTCGCTGCCGGTGCAGCAGGAGCGCCAGACGCGTGACGACCGGCCGGCGCCTCGAGGTCCCCGGGACTGGCTCGTTGAGCCAGCCCGTCATCTCGCCGGGGCGTTGCAGATCGACCGTGCCCAGGATCTCGGCCCCGGCGTCGGCGACCGTCGCGTCGTAGGGATGCAGCTCGCCGAGCGCCGGCCGCGCGGCGGCCGCGGCGGCGGAGCGAGCGCGCAGCGAGGCGAGGAACACGGGATGGAAGCCCGCCCGCTGGCCCTCGCCGTCGCGCACCAGCCAGTGGACGTACCGCGCGAGGTCCCCGTCGCAGACCCGCGGAAAGGCGCGGACCAGTTCGGCGCGCTCTTCCCACAGGCAGAGCACCGCGCGATTGAGCGCGCCGCCGCGCAGCTCGAGGGGCTCGACCAGCCACGAGAAGAAGCTGTCGTCCCGGCAGAGATCGAAGGGATCGCTGAACCGCCGTCCCTCCGGGTCCAGGCGCTGCAACGCGCGGCGCACCGCGGGCGGGATGGGGATCGGCAGCGCGTCGAAGCTGCCGTAGGCGTAGGGAAGGCGGCCCAGCCGCTCCTGGCCGGCGGTGAAGAGGCGCCGGCGGTAGTCGGCGAAGAGCGGCAGCAGCTCGGGCCGGCCGTCGAGGGTGAGCCGCTCCTGGTGACGGCTCACCGCGTCGAGGTTCTCGAGATCGAGACCGCTGAAGTGAAAGAAGCCGAGCCGCCGGCCGTCGAGCTGCCAGTGCCCGGCGAGCAGCTCGGGCCGCCGGTGCGGCAGGTTCCAATACGCGACGTTGTAGACCGGATCGCGAATCACGCCGAGCCGCTCGACGAAGGCCGGCGCGAAGTCCATCCAGGCCTGATCGACGAACAGGCCGCGGTGCAGATCGTTGAGACAGAAGCGGTAGAGACGGTCGCGCCACCAGTCGAGCAGCTCCGCGGTCTCGCGCTGGAAACGCAGGCCGAGGAAGCCGAGGTTGTAGACCCCGGCCATGAGCAGGAGGCGCTCCTGCGGCCGCCGCGAGTCGTCCAGCGGCCGGGTGATGTGGGGGGTCAGCAGCACGGGATGCCGCTCGAGCCGCCGCCAGAGCGGCTCGAGCGAGTCGAGGACCAGCACGTCGGGGTCGAAGTAGAGCACCTGGCCGAGGCCGAGGCGGTCCCGGAGATGGCTGAAGAACGTCGGCTTGACGGCGGTGTTGAGCTCGAGGATGTCGTAGCGGAAGGCGAAGCTCTGGAACGCCGGGATGCCCAGCTCTTCGGCGAAGATCGGCACGAAGGGCAGGCTGCCGTAGCGCACGGCCGGGTCGGGCCGGTCGACGATGCAGGCGTAGACCTCGGCGCCGGGATGATGTTGTCTGTAGGACTCGGCGAGGACGGTGGCGTAAGCCAGGTAGTTGTTGGAGCAGATGGTGCAGGCGTCACGGTCACGCATCGCGCGGTTCTCCCCCCCCAACGCCTGGCTCTGCGCGGGGTGTCCAGCGAGGCGCCGAGTCGAGATTCGATTACCGAAACCCTACCGCCGGGCAGCGACCCGTGCTATCGGCGGCAGGCTCATGACGGTGTAGGAGAATCGATGACACGGAAGGGGCCGCCGGCGGCGCGGAGACACCCGCGCACAGGCCGGCAGAGCGGGAGGCTCACGGCACCTCCCTCCGGCCTCCGTCTGGGCGAGGGGCTGTCGACGAACCGGCCGCGGACTCCTGCCCCTCGCCCAAAGGAGGCCGGCAGGGAGCTGCCGTGAGCCTCCGGGGGAAGAGGGCGCTTCTTCTCTAAGGCTTCTCGGTCCCCGCGGCGCGCGGCGCCGGGTGCGCGGCAGGCGGGGGCGCGCCGGGGGCGCCCATCGCGGCGAGCCGGGCCTGGGCGAGGTGGTAGGTCGAGAAGGCCTCGAGGTCGGTGGGTTTCTCGACCCGCGCATAGAGGCCGCGCGCCACGTCGGGCAGCCCGTACTGCTCGGCCATGCGGCCGAACACGTACCAGTCCGCCCCCTGGGGCGCGGACTCCTCGCCGGCATCGATCGCCTGCACCATCGCCTGGTAGGCCTCGTTCGGCCGGCCGCGCTCGGCGAGGAGCGCCCCCAGGGTGTGCAGCACGCCGTGGGTCTTGCCCTTCGGCTGCTGCGCCGCCCGCTGCGCCAGCTCGAGCGCCTGCTCGTCCGCGCGGCCGCGCACCAGCAGCAGCCAGGCGAGCTCGTTCAGCTCGTCGACGCCGGCGCCGGCGCTGGCGGCCAGCGGCCGCAGCCGGCGTTCGGCGTCGTCGAGGTCGCCCCTCTCCTCGGCGATGCGGGCCAGGACCAGCTGCGCCCGCGGGTCCGCCGGCAGGCGCTCGAGCCGCCGCCCGGCGAGGTCGGCCATGGCGGCGGTGCGGCCGAGCCCGCGCAGGGCGAACGTCTCCATGAAGAAAGCCTCCTCGGCCTGCGGCCGCGCGGCGCCCAGGCGCTGCGCCGCCTCGCGCAGCTCGTCCCAGCGCTTCGCGCCGAGGGCGGCGACGGCGAGCGAGGCGTCGAGCGCGAGCTGCCGCTCCTCGGTCTTGGCGGCGGTGCGGCAGGCGCGGAGGATCGGCAGGGCCTCGTCCTCGGACTCCTCGATCGCCAGCGCGGCGGCGGCGCAGCGCGTCTGCTCCTCGTCGGCCGCGGCGCCGCGCGTCCAGAGCGCGGAGAAGGGCGGCAGCCGGAGATCGCCGGACGGGTCCTTGGTCAGCTCGCGAGCCCAGTCCAGCCATTGGCGGGCGCCAGCCAGGTCGCCGGCGCCGAGCCGGCGCAGCGCCTCCGTCCCGAGGGTCGCCGGCGCGGTGCTGACCGCGGCGAGGCGGTAGGCGCCGCCCTCGCGCACGACGAAGAACTCCTCCGTCTCGCCAGCGACCACGGTGCTGTAGTCGATGCGGTACCCCATCTTGTCGTCGCCGCTGACCGTCTCCTTCATCGCCGCGAAGCCGAGCTCCATGGCCAGGTCGGGCGGCAGGCTGGTGGTCTCGCTGAGCTTCTTGCGCCCCTGCTGCTGCCCCTTCCGCAGCCCTTCCAGGAACGCCCCGCGAAGCCCCTTGGCGCTGCCGACCAGGCGCTCGCTGAGGAGGCCGAGCATCTCCTCGGGATCGGCGCCCTCGCGGGCGCTGGAGATCAGGGCCCGGCGCGCCACCGTGGACGGCTCGCCCGCGGGCACCGGGATCTGGTCGAGGCGGCGCGCCTTGCGCAGGATCGCCGCCTGCGCCAGCAGCTTCGAGGCGTCGTGCGACATCGGCGCGGCCCGCTCGAGCAGCGCGGCCGCCGTCGCATAGGCGCGGAGGCGGACGAGGGTGTTGGCGGCGACCTCGAGCACGTGCGACCGCCGCGCGGGCTCCTCGAGGGTGCTCTCGACCTCGTGAATCGCCGCCGCCGCACCCTTCTCGAGGGCGGTGGCCGCGGCGATGACCGCCGGCTTGTTCTCGGTGTCCTTCATCGTGCCGGCCAGCGTCAGCGCCTCGGCGGGGCGGCCGGCATAGATCAGGTCGACCAGCAGGTTGTCGTCGAAGGCTTGGTCGTCGAAGTCCTGGCGCAGGGTCCGGTACTGCGCGATGGCCGCCGGCAGGTCGGATCCCGGCATGTAGTGGTGGCCCAGCGGATCGCGCTCCAGCAGCATGGCGTACTCGGCGCGGGCGAGGGTCTGCGAAGGATCGAGCTGCATCGACTTCTTGTAGGCCGCGAGCGCCTGGTCGCGGGAGAAGCCGTGGCCGAACTGCCGGCCGACGGCGTCGTGCTGCAGGACCCAGCCCAGGGTCTGGTAGGCGCCGGCGGAGCGCGGCTCGAGCTTGATCGCGAGCTCGGCCTCCCGGCGGGCCGCCTCGCCCAGGCCGCCGGCGAGGAGCGCCCTGGCGATGCGCAGGTGCGGCAGCGCCTTGGCGGGCGCCGCGGCGGATTCGCGGCGGAACTCCTCCAGGGCCTCGCGGATGTGTCCCGAGGCCACCTGCGCCTCGCCGACCTGGCGGAACTGCAGCATGAGGGCCCGGTCCTTGACCAGCTGCCGGAGACCCGAGCGCAGGGAGGCCAGCTCGGCGGGGGCGATGCGCTGCTTGCCGGAGTCGAGGCGCAGGGTCGCGGTGGTGACCCCCTGCGCGCCGGTGCCGTACTGCTCGGAGAGGGTCGCGGTGCCGAGCTGCCGCACGCGGGAGGCGGGCAGGTCGTCGGGAGCGAAGCCGGCCGGGGGAACGATGCGGTAGCGGACCTCGATCGTGTGCGGCAGGTCGAACCAGTAGTCCGTGCGGCGCGGCGCGGGCTTGGCCGCCTCGGGGCCGGCCGCCGGCTTCGCGTCGCCGGTGGCGGCGGGCGCGTCGCCGCTGGCCGCGGGTGCGTCGCCGGTGGCGGCGGGTGCGTCGCCGGTGGCAGCGGGCGCGTCACCCGCCGCCGGCTTCTCGTCGTCGGCGGTCAGGTCGTCGGGCAGCAGGTCGAAGAGCGCGGAGTAGAGGATCGCGACGATGGCGTTGGCGGAGTCGGTGAAGCCGCGCCGGGCCTCGCGCACCTCGAGGCGCCGCCGCAGCGGCTGCGAGAGGTCGCGGGCGTCGGAGTGCTCGAAGGCGGCGACGGACTTGCCGAGGAAGACGCGCTGGGCGTAGTCGTCGACCTCCTTGCGCAGCGCGTCCGCCTGGATCGAGGCGAGACGGGCGCGCTGCTGCCGCTCGGCCGCGCCGCCGTACTCGATGGTCTCGACGACGCGGGCGGGGCCGGAGTCGGCGAGGAAGAACTCGCGCGTCTTCAGCACGCGGTTCTCGGCGGCGGCGGCGGCCGCGGTGCGGGTGAGGTCGGCGACCCCCGGGGCGGCGACCAGGGCCCAGCGCCCCTGGTCCCCGGCGGGCAGCTCGCCGAGGCGCGCGTACGGGTCGGTCGGATCGATCCAGATCGCCGGCGTCCCGGGAACGTAGACGATGGCGTGGTCGAAGGCGCCGAAGCCGGGCAGCGCGGGATCGACGTCGCGCTCGTCCTCGCCCGCCGAGAGCAGCGCCACGTAGGCCGGGATGTCGAGGGCGCGCAGCGCGGCCACCAGCAGCACCGACTTGTCCTTGCAATCGCCGAAGCGCCGGGCCAGGGTCTCGGCGGGGGACCGCGGCACGAAGCTCCCCTCGCCGAGCTCGACGCCGGTGTAGCGGATGCCGGTCATGTGGGCGAGCACGCGCTGGATGGTCTCGAGCTGCGAGCCCGCGGCGTCGAAGGCGCCGGCGGCGCGCAGCCAGTCCGCGAGCTGGGCGCCGGCGGCCGCGCGGTCGACGATGGCGGAGTAGGTCTCGGCGATCTCGCGCCAGGAGGCGCCGTTGGAGAACGCGATCAGCGGCTGGCGCGGCGCCTCGGGCGGCAGGCCCGGCGGCGGCGACGCCTCGGGCGGCAGGTCGCGGGCCTCGAACACCAGCCGCTGCCGCCCCGCGACGATCTCGCGGCGCGGGACGATCGGCGGCGGCGGCATGGGCGTGGGGGCCCGGGTGGGCGCGGCAGGCGCGGCGGTGGGCGTGGCAGGCGCGGTGGTGGGCGGGGTGACGGTGGGCGGTGTGGCGGTGGGCGTGGCCGGAGCGGCCGAGCCCGGGGTGGCCGTGCCCGGCGGAGTCGCGGCCTGCGGGGCCGTGGCCGGAGCGGCCGGCAGCGGGTCGACGGTGTAGCGCAGGGGCATGGCGGCGGGGGCTTCGATCACGACGCGGAGGTGGCGCACCGGCACGTTCAGGCCGAGCCGCTCCCGCTCGAGGGTGCCGCGCCCGAAGGCCGGCGCCGTGTCGTCGACGATCTCCTCCTCCTCGACGACGGCGCCGGGGCCGATCGCGGGCAGGGGGCCGCGCAGCACCTGCCGCTCCGTGAACATCTCCGGGTCGCCGCCGCCGACGGTGCTCTGCTCGAGCACCTTCAGATCGAGGCGGTGCTCCTGCCCGTCCGGCGTCACCACGCGCGCCCGCATGCGCGGCCGCAGCTGATGCCAGGGCAGCCAGCCGACGCCGGCCTCGGACCAGCTGGGATCGGCGCCGGCGCTCTTGATGCGATAGACCAGCCGCGTCGTGCGGCTCAGCCGGCCGGCGTCGTCGAAGCTGTAGCGGTTCTCGAGGAAGAGCACCGCCACCGGCCTGCCGTCGTCCCTCGCCGAAGCCGCCGCGGCGGCCGCGAGCAGCTCCGCCGGGGCGGCGGCGAAGAAGCGCGCGTCCCACGGCTCGGGGCCGGCGGATGGGGAGGGCGGCGCGGGTGGCGCGGGTGGGGTGGATGGCGCGGCGGCGGCGGCGGCGTGAGCGACGATGGCAGCGGTCGCCGCGGCCGCCAGGAAGGCGGCGAGCGGCAGGCGGCGCGGAGCGCGCGGAGAGCGCCGAGAGCGCGGAGAGCGGGCCGGCCACGTTCCCGGCAGCCGCCGAGACCCTGGATGGCGACAGAGCTCGCTGAACATCACATCTCCTTTGAGGACTGCAGGGAGTTTATCACGCGGCACGAGTCGGGCGACGGCGGCAAGGCTCTGCCGCCTTGCCGGCTTGGTGGCCTGCGGGGGCGGGTGGCTCGACCGAATGCTCGCTCCTGATCCCCAGGCCGGGTGGCCTCGTCTAGCTCGATCCCGATGTCGCTCGGAGCTTCAAGGATTCGGAGTCGGTCAACCGCGCTCTCCGCCTGCTTCTCGAGCTCGCGCAGCGAGAGGTCCCTCCGCTCGCGGACCTGCCGCCTAGCCTCTCACACCCGCGTCATGCGCTCGGCGTGAGGCGGGCCTCGGGCAGGATCGGCTCGAAGAGCTCGACGGGGTTGCCGGAAGGGTCGTCGACGAGGATCTGCCTGCCGCCGACGCCGGTCACGATCTCGTTGCGGAAGTGGGCTCCGGCCTGGCGCAGCGTCTCGACCATGGCGGCGAGGTCCTCGACCTCGATCGCGAAGCGGTTCCAGCCGCCAGGCTCGGGCCGCGTGCCGTCCGGCATCGACTGGCCGCCCCCGGCCTGCGGATTCGGCGCGCTCAGCACGAGACGGAGATCGCCGCGCGTCAGCATGGCGAAGGCGGGAGCCGGGTGCATCACCTCGCGGAAGCCGAGATGCCCGCAGTAGAAGGCGATCGCGGCGTCGACGTCGTGGACGATGTAACGCACTTGAACCGTGGCCATGGGGTCCTCCTATGCCTCGCCTACCCACCGCTCCCCCTCCTGGGCGGAGCTCCCGGGAGCGTGGCGCCCGCGGCCCGGTGGGGTCGAGATCTCGCGTGCTGCCGCGCGGCCGCGCAGCCGCGCATCCGCGCGACCGTGCGGCGGTCCGGGTGCAGGATTCTCGCTCCTATCCGCGAGGATGTGGAGATCCAGTTGCGCGCCGCGGGATGAGACCAGTCACTCCCGCCAGTCGAGGATCTTGTCGACCGCCGCCTGGGTGATGGAATGGTAGCCGGGGCGGGCGCGGGTGTAGATGCGCAGGGCGGTCTCGGCGCCGGCGGGGGTCTTGGCGAGCTCGGTGTAGAGGGGCTGCAGGTACTTGCGGCGGCCGACGGCGACGAGGAAGCGCTCGAGGGCCGCGCCGGCGGGCTCGTAGGCGTTGCGGATGGCGAGCAGCAGCCAGGCGTCGAGGATCTCGTCGTTGCCGGTGTCGGTGAAATGGAAGGCGGCGTCGAGCTCGGCCATCCGCGCGGGTGGGAGGGGCCGCGGCAGGTTGCGCAGGAAACGCAGCCAGTGATGGGTGGTCCACCCCCTGGTGTCGAGCTGCGCCGGCGGCGTGCCGGCGGCGAACGCCGCGACCGCCTGGTCGACGCGGGCGAAAGCCGCCGAGCGGACCGTGATCGCCGTCGCCGGCAGGCCGGGGGCGTGGATCCAGTCGTCGAGGCGCAGCGACTCGGCGAGCCCCGGGTGGGTGGCGAGCAGGTTCGCTTTCAGGTAGGCGACGAAGCGCCGGCTGTCCATCGACTGGAAGGCGAAGGCGTCGAAGTAGCCGCGCAGGAAGCGGTCGAAGCGCTCGCGCCCGACCGCGGCCTCGACGGTGGCCAGAAGCAGCGCGCCCTTCTCGTAGGCGACGTTGGAGACGGCGTCGTCGGGATCGCGCCCGGCGAGGTCGAGGTGCAGCCGCGTGTCCGGGCTGTCCGGTCCCTTCTCGCGCAGGGTGTCCTCGAGGTCCTGGCGCCCGAGGACGGCCAGCATGTCGGCGTAGTCCTTGCCGTAGAGCGCCTCCATGATGCGCCGCTCGATGTAGACGGTGAAGCCCTCGTTGAGCCAGAAGTCGTTCCAGCTGGCGTTGGTGACCAGGTTGCCCGACCAGGAGTGGGCGAGCTCGTGCGCGACCAGCGAGACCAGCGAGCGATCGCCGGCCAGGATGGTCGGCGTGGCGAAGGTCAACCGCGGGTTCTCCATGCCGCCGTAGGGGTAGCTCGGCGGCAGCACCAGCAGGTCGTAGCGCCCCCAGCGGTAAGGTCCGTACAGCTTCTCCACCGCCGCCATCATGCGCGGGGTGTCCGCGAGCTCCCACGCGGCGCGCTCGAGCGTCGCCGGCAGGGCGTACACGCCGCTGCGGCTCGACAGCGGCTTCCAGGCCAGATCGCCCACCGCCAGCGCCAGCAGGTAGGACGGGACTGGCTGCGGCATGCGGAAGCGGTAGACCCCGTCCGCGGTCTTCGCGGTCGGGTTCTCGGCGCTCATCAGGGCCAGGAAGCCGGGCGGCACCCGCACCGTCGCCTCGTAGGTCTGGCGCACCGCCGGCGTGTCCTGGCACGGCACCCAGGTCCGGGCGAGGATCGCCTCCGACTGCGTGAACAGCAGCGGCAGCTCGCTGCCGGCCTGGACCGGCGTGAGCCACTGCAAGGCCGCCGCGTCCGGCGACGTCGCATAGTCGACGTGGACCCATGCCGTCGCGGGCGGGATGCGGATGGTCAGGGAGCGCCCGAGGTGAGGGACCGGCTCGCCGAGCGTGAACGGCGCCTCGGTCCTGCCGTCCTCCAGGGTCACGCGCTGGACGTCGAGGTCGCGCGTGTCGAGGACCAGCGTGTCGGCGCCGGCCCTGGCGCGCAGCCGCAAGCTCGCCCGGCCGCTCAGCCGCCGGGCCGCGAAGTCGACCGAGAGGTCGAGCACCAGGTGCTCGACCGCCACCTCGGACGGGCGGGCGAAGGAGTGCGGGTCCGGCTCGGGGGGCGCGGCAGCGCCGGCATCACCGGCGGCGGCGCCGGCATGGCCCGGGACGGGCGCGGTCCCCAAAGGCGCGGCGGTTGCGGCCCCCGAAGGCACAGCGGCCGGCCGGGGTGCCGAGGCGCACGCGAAGAGCCACGGCATGCCGCCGGCAAGCACGGCGAAGGCGAGGGTAGAGAGCTCGAAAGCGCGCATCGAAGATCACCTCGTGAAGCGGGCGCGTCGCGGCGCGCCGGGGTCGCCGGGCGCGCTGCCGCTGCTGGGACTCGCAGTTGGAGACAGCCGGCAGGGCGCGCGCGGCGCGGCGGGGAGGGCATTATAGCGGCAGGCCCGTGGTCCACGCGGCAGGTCGCGGCACCTTTGTCGCGTCGACGGTTGCGGCGGAGCGAGCCTTCCCAGCAGCGCGCCGGCGCCACGCCTAGGAAGCAAGGTTGCCGGGGTCCGGCCATTCGTCGCGCACGTCCGCCATCACCCGGGCATCGATCGGTCCCTGTTGCCGTTCGACCTCCGCGAGCCAGCCGGCGAGCCGATCGTGCTGCAGCCGATGGCGCAGGAGGCGATCGAGATGGCGCGAGAGCGCCCTGCCGCCGGCAACCGCACGCGCCTTGGCTGGCAGCCCCTCGTCGGGAGTGAGCGAGGCCTTCTCGGTGCTCATCGCTGCCATCCTAATCCGAGTGGCAGTCAGCGACAGGAAAACACAGTCGAGTGGTACCGTTTACACCATGAACACATAGACAGATCGCTCTTGATGCATATTCCGATCATGCCTTGACAACAGGAGCATGCCCCTATACGGTCTCGCTGCTTTTCTGTCAATGCTCGCATGCCCGCGGCTATCGCACCGCGGCGATAACCGCAGGTGCGCGGCTCCCGGCGAACCGCGCCCGGAACACGGCGTGGCAGCAAGGGAGGTCCGGATGGTCACAGGGAACCGTCGGCGGTGGACATGGGGCGGTCTCGCCCTGGTCCTGGCGCTCGCGCCCATGGCGGCGCGCGCCCAGTGCTACAAGTTCAACGGCGGCTGCGGCGAGTTCCCGCAGCAGTGCTTTCCCAGCGCCGCGGGACCGACCTTTTACTTCGACGGCAGTGCCTCGCAGATCCGCATCGCCGCCGACAGCCCCGAGTCGAGCTGCCACCCGCCGGTGACCTTCGGGCCGCCGGCCTGCTGCTCCTCGCCGCCGCCGGCCTCCTCGCAGCCGAGGCTGTCGAACCTCCGCGCCGTGCTGGTCAAGAACGCGGGCAACACCGACACCTACGCGGTCTCGGTCGACTACGACGCGCCCAATTTCTATTGCACTTCCACGGGAGATTGGCCCCCGGGGGGGACCTGCTTCAACGACCCGCTGGCCGAGAGCGATCACCTGGTCTTGTACCTGGGCTCGACTACGAGCCCGATCGACGTGCTGGCGCGGAGCTTCATCTACTTCGAGAACGGGACCTGGACGACCAACGTCACCGTCGGGTGCGGCGAGTCGAAGGGGGTGTCGGCCCAGATCACCTACCTGACCACGGCGGGACTCTTCTCTCCGGCCGAGGCGCACACCGACCTGATCGAGGTCACCGGCCCCCCGTGCACCGACCGGCGCATGTGCCCGGTGGGAGCCGGCGGCGCGGCGGCCGGCGCCGGCCGTCCGGTCAACGCCGGCTCGGGCGACGTCACGCTCACCGTGCCGTTCTTCACCCTGGCGCAGTCGCCGCTGTCGCTGAGCTTCGGCCTGTCGTATCACAGCGAGGCACCGCGGTATCCGGGGCTCGCCTCGCCGCCGGCCGGGCTGGGCTGGACCCACCCTTTTTCGCAGACCCTACGCCCTGTGGACGCGGTGGCCTCTAGCCTCTACCACATCACCGCCGAGGGCTACGAGTCCGAGTACGTCCGCCAACCCGACGGCTCGTGGATCGCCGCCAGCCCGGGCGAGCTGCGCGGGCACGTGGTGGCCGTCGGCGGCCAGTACCATCTCACCGACCTCGACGGGACGACGACCGCCTTCGACGCGGCGACGGGCGTCTGGCTCTCGACCGCCGACCGCTGGGGCAACACGCTCCTGGGCGGCTTCGACGGCCAGGCCAACCTGGTGAGCGTGACCGACGCCGAGGGCCGGCAGATCCAGCTGGCCTACAGCGGCGGCCATCTCGCGCAGGTCACCCTGCCGGGCGGCGAGAGCTGGCGGCTGGGCTACCAGGGGAACGTGCTGACGCAGCTCTTCGACCCGCTGCACACGGCCAGCCAGCCGTGGCGGACGTTCAGCTACGTCGCCGACAGCCAGGGCATGGTGCGGCTGCTGAGCGCGGCGCGGGACGAGGCCGGGTTCCTGCTCGAGGGCCACGCCTACGACCTCCTGGACCGCGGCGTCAGCTCGGTGGCCGAGGGCGGCCGCGACCAGGTCACCTTCGAGTACGCGACCCCCGGAAGCGGCCAGACCCGCGTCACGCATGCGATCGACGGCGTGACCGGCCAGGTATCGGTGTTCACCCTGACCTACGGCAAGGGCCGCTACCTGCCGACCGAGATCCTCGGCGACTGCCCCACCTGCGGCGGCGCGACGAGCGACGACCAGCACTTCACTTACACCCCCGACAACCACGTCGCCTCCCGGACCGACGGCAACGGCCACGTGACGCAGTACGCGTACAACGGCGACGGCAACGTCACAGTGAAGACCGAGGCAGTCGGCACGGCACAGCAGCGCACGACGACCTATCTCTACGGCTACGCGCCATGGCCGAACTTCCGCACCGAGATCGACGAGCCCTCGGCGGCGAAGCCCGGCGCCGAGAAGGTAACGACCTTCGCCTGGAACGCT
>Ga0207699_10000305_pt1 | contig 26269 bp, 22 predicted proteins | sample LARL51metaG_FD_184344 | JGI IMG/M metagenome (GOLD analysis project Ga0207699, IMG submission 184344) | Corn, switchgrass and miscanthus rhizosphere microbial communities from Kellogg Biological Station, Michigan, USA - LAR L5-1 metaG... | ecosystem: Host-associated > Plants > Roots >...
GCCCGCAAGACGGCCGGCAACCAGGCCCTCTACTCGGAGGAGACGGTCCGCCGGGTGCTCTGGATCCGCTCCCTGCAGGCCGAGCTGCACCTCCCCCTGCGCAGCATCCGCTGGCTGCTCGAGCAGCACGGCGAGCTGCCCATCACCGAGATCCGGGCCCTGCAGGCCCTGGGCAGCCTGCTCGACGAGCCCGACCCCGAGGCCACCGCCGAGGAGCTGGCCGCCGCCGAGGAGGCCGACCCGGGCGACCTGGCCGCGCTGCGCCGCCTCGGGCTGGTCGGCGCCGAGGGGCCGCTGAGCAGCTCCGACCTGCGCCTGGTGCAGATCACCACGGCCATGCGCCGGGCCGGCTTCACCGAGGAGGCGGGCTTCACCATCGAGAACGCGGCGCTCTATCGCGACGCCGTCGAGCGCCTGGTCAAGGACGAGCTGGCCCGGATCATCGAGCCGGTGCTCACCCGCCACGACCCGGCCACCCTGCGCGACCTGGTGCGGCGCGGCCTGCCGCTCACCAACCAGCTGCTCGCGCTGCTCCACTACAAGGCCCTGCAGACGGAAGCCCAGCGGTGGCTGGCGCTGTCCGAGGAACAGTCAGCCGACCGCGCCACCGCGTGACCGCCGTCACCTCAGAGTTGGAGATTCCCGTATGAGCACCAGGAAGTACGCCCTCCCCGTCGAGCAGACCCGCTGGTTTGTGCCAAGCGGAGGAGAAACGGTCTTCACCTGGGACTACGACGAGGGGCGCGACAAGCTGCTCAACCTCTACGAGAAGGGCAAGAAGCGCCAGTGGAACGCCAACGAGCGCATCGACTGGTCGCACGACCTCGACCCGGACAACCCGCTGGGCGGCCCCGACGAGTACGTGCCCATCTTCGGCTCCAAGCAGTGGGACGACATGGACGAGAAGGCGCGCGGCGAGCTGCGCCGGCACATGGTGGGCTGGCAGTTCTCGCAGTTCCTGCACGGTGAGCAGGGCGCGCTGATCTGCACCGCCAAGATCGTCAACACCGTGCCCGACCTGGACTCCAAGTTCTACGCGGCCACCCAGGTGATGGACGAGGCGCGCCACGTCGAGACCTACTCGCGCTTCCTGCACGAGAAGCTCTCGCTGGCCTACCCCATCAACAAGAACCTCGAGTACCTGCTCAACGACACCATCAGCGACGCGCGCTGGGACTTCACCTACCTGGGCATGCAGATCCTCATCGAGGGCCTGGCCCTGGCCGCCTTCGGGCTGATCCGCGATCTCACCGAGGACCCGCTGGCCCGCGCCGTGGTCGCCTACGTGATGGAGGACGAGGCGCGCCACGTCGCCTTCGGCCGCCTCGCCCTGCGCGACTACTACCCGCAGCTCACCGAGAAGGAGCGCGACGAGCGCGAGGAGTTCGCCGTGCAGGCCTGCTACCTGATGCGCGACCGCTTCCTCGCCGAGGAGGTCTGGGAGAACGTCGGCCTCGACGTCGAGGACGCGCTCAGCTACGTGCGCGACTCGGAGTCGCAGAGGATGTTCCGCTCGCTGCTCTTCACCCGCATCGCGCCGACGCTCAAGGACATCGGGCTCTTCGGCCCCAAGGTGCAGAACGCCTTCGCCGACATGGGCGTGATGGGCTACACCTCGGTCGACCTGGAGCAGTTGATGGCCGATGACGAGGCGCAGGCGGCGCAGATCGACGCCGCCCGCGTCGCCCAAGTGCAGGAGACCATCGAAGCCGGCAGCGCCGCGTAGGTTCGCGCGGCGCCGGGCTTCACGAGCTCGGCTGGAAGCTGACGCCCGCGGCGTACTCCGCCGAGCTCGTGCGCAGGCTCGAGTCGACACCGGTCGGCACCACCGTGCCGGCGATGTCGATCTCGAGCACCGGCGTGGTCACGCTGCCGATGCGGCACTGCCCGTGCATGGCCAGCAGCAGGACGTTGCCTTCGAGCAGGGTCAGGGTGGGCAGCGGTCCGGTGGCGCCGCACTGCAGCGAGCCCACGCCCGCGGTGCCGGTCAGCGTGGCCTCCATGCTTCCCGTGCAGACGAAGAAGCTGGTGCTGGGGCCACCGCTGAGGCTGACGGTGCCGGCGAACGACGCGCCTCCCCAGGAGACGGCGACGCTGCCGGTGGCGGCGATGCTGAGGCCGCCGTTGTCGCAGCCGGGAACGCTGAGCGGGTTGGCCGGAACGAAACCGACCGTTCCGGCAATGGCGCCGCCGCCCAGGTCGGTGGCGTCGGCGGCGGCCGGCGACGGCTGCGACGCGGCCAGCAGCGCGGCGAGCGGCAACGCGGTGGTGGCGGCACGGGCGAGGCGGTGGCGGATGGACATGGTGCGTGGCATGGTCTCTGCGACCCTCCCTGGTGTGGGTTCCTTCGCAGGTCCATCACCGGCGCAGCCATGAGTTTTTGACACGCGGGCTTGTGCTCGGTCAGCAGGGCGAGCGCCAGGTGGTGCCGCCGTCGTCGGAGCAGGCGACCGGGGACTGCACGCCCGGCGCGGAGGGCACCAGCGGCACCAGCAGGCGGCCGCCGGGAAGCCAGGTGAGGGACACCAGCCACATCGCCGGGTCATCGAGTCGCGCGGCGGTGGTGCTGAAGCTGCTGCCGCCGTCGACGGATTCGAGGATGCGCGCCGGTGCGCCACGCCAGGTGGCGCCCATGGTGGCCACCTCGATGCGCGGGCCTGCCGCGGTCGACGACGGCAGCAGGCGCGCCGTGGCCATCATGGTGTCGAAGCGGACGGGCAGGCGCTGCAGCGTGTGGCCACCGTCGTGCGACACGTACATGCCGGCGCCGTCGTCGGTCGGCAGCAGCAGCGTGGTGTCGGTGGCGAACGCAGGTGAGAGCGCGAGTCCGTTGGGATTGGCGTCCGCGGGCAGCGCGGCGAGCGGCGTGCACGCAGTGCCGCAGGAGAACAGCGCGCCGTCGCCCGTGCTGCCGGCGGCGGCGACGACCATCGTGCCGCCGGCGCCGCCCGTGGTGCCCGCGGTGAGCGCGGTCATGCCCGGTGGCAGTGAGGGACCCGGTGCCACCCGGCCGGATGGGATGTCGTAGAGGAGCAGCTGCGGCGTGTTCACCACGGTGAGCAGGGCATGGTCGACGGTGGCGTCGACGGCGAGCGCGTTCGCGCCCGGGACCACCGTGGTGAAGCTGGCACCGCCGTCGTCGCTGCGCTGCAGGCCGGTGTGTCCGCCGGCCAGCAGTGTGGCGGTGCGCGGGTAGTCGGGACTGAGCAGGATGGGGCCGCCGTCGAAGCCGAGGGCGGCGAGTTGCTGCCAGGTGTGGCCGCCGTCGCCGGAACGCAGCAGCACGGCGCAGTGCGTGCCGGTGCAGCCACCGGGCGCCGTGCCGCCGGTGGCGTAGACGGTGTGGTCCTGCGCGTACGACGGCGACGGTGTCAGCGCGGTGACCGGCCACGACGGCGGCGCGGACGGCGAGGGATCGGCGGCCGCGGGGCGCGTCGCACTCGCCTGCGGATGCGCTGCGGTACCGGCTGCCGCGCGCTCGACGCCCGCGGGCGTCGCATCGCGCGCCGCGACCACGCCGGCCGTGACGGGATCGCGCGCGTTCTCGGACGGCGTGGTGCGCTGCGTCGACTGGCGCGGCGGTGCGGTCGTGGCTGGGATCGCCACCTGCGCCACCAGCAATGTGGCCACCAGCGGCGCCAGCGTCGACTCGAGCGGTCGCAGCCGCGAGGCGACCTCGCCGGCGGCGTGCAGTGCGCGGCGCATCGCCTGCCCGGCGAACGGCGGCAGCAGCGCGGGCGTGCGCTCGAGCAGCAGGCGCAGGCGGCGGCGCGCCCGGGAGATGCGCTGGCCGGCGGCGAGCGGCGCCAGGCCGGTGCGCGCGCCCATCTCGCGCAGGCTCAGGCCCGCCGCGGCGCAGCCGAGCAGCTCGCGGTCGATGGGCTGCAGGGTGCGCAGTGCGGTGTCCAGCTCGTCGCGGTCGGCGACCCGCTGCGCCGGCGCGGGCGACTCGTCGCGCATCTCGGGCAGCGAGTCGATGGCCAGCGCGGGCCGGGCGCGCCGCCGCGCCATGGCGTCGCGGCAGACGTTGCGCGCCACCGCGAAGAGGTAGGCGCGCGGGTCGCCGTCGAGCGCGCCGAGTCGCGGCAGCACGCGGAGGAACACCTCCTGCGCGGCGTCCTCGGCGGCGTGCGCGTCGCCGAGCATGGCCAGGCAGGCGGCGACGACACGTTCCCGCTGTTCGCGGTACAGCCCTTCCCCGTCCACTCCAACCCTCCCGTGTGCGCGGCAGCGTAGCGCGTCCGGCGAGGCGGCGGAAGGCTGATGTACTGTCGCCATCTCGCCTGACCCGTGAGGAGCGCCGCATGGACCTGACCCTCTCCCCCGCGGAGGAACGCTTCCGCGACGAGCTGCGCGCCTGGCTGCACGACAACCATCCCGGCCCCGATCCGCAGGGCGCCGACGCGGTCTTCGAGCACCGGCGGGCCTGGCAGCAGACCATGCACCGCGCCGGGTGGACCGGCATCTCCTGGCCGAAGCAGTTCGGCGGTCGGGGCGCGACCCTGATGGAGCAGGCCATCTTCGACGAGGAGTTCGCCCGCGCCCGCGCGCCGCAGCCGGTCAACGGGCTGGGGCTGCTCATGGGCGGGCCGGTGGTCATCCACCACGGCACCGAGGAGCAGAAGCGCCGCTTCCTCGAGCCCATCCTCGACGCCACCGAGATCTGGTGCCAGGGCTTCTCCGAGCCCGACGCCGGCAGCGACCTGCCCGCGCTGAAGACGCGCGCGGTCAAGGTCGAGGGCGGCTGGTCGGTGACCGGGCAGAAGGTGTGGACGTCGCTGGCCCACAAGGCCGACTGGTGCATGCTGCTGGCCCGCACCAACCCCGAGGGCAAGCGCTACGAGGGGCTCACCTTCTTCATCTGCAACATGAAGCAGCCCGGCGTCGAGGTGCGCCCGCTGCGGCAGATCACCGGGCACGCGGAGTTCAACGAGGTGTTCCTCACCGACGCCTTCGTGCCCGACGAGAACGTCATCGCCTCGGTCGGCGAGGGCTGGCGGGTGGCCATCACCACGCTGATGAACGAGCGCACCGGCATCGCCTCGGCGTTCGGGGTGCAGATCCTCATCGAATTGGGTGAGCTGGCCGACCTGATCCGGGCCACGGGACACGACGACGATCCCGCGATCCTGGAGCGCTTCGGACGGTTGCGCGTCGAGGCGGAGACGCTGCGGCTCAACGGGTTGCGCAGCCTCAGCCGGGTGATCGAGACGGGCGTGCCCGGTCCCGAGGGCTCGCTGGCCAAGTGGCAGGTGGCCGAGCTGAACCAGCAGGTCACCGAGATGGCCATGGAACTGCGCGGCCTGGACGGGCCGCTGCTGGACTCGCCCTGGACCTACCGCTTCCTGCGCGCCCGCGCCAACTCCATCGAGGGCGGCACGACGGAGATCCTCAAGAACATCATCGCGGAGCGTGTGCTCATGCTGCCGCGGTCACGGTGACCCGCTGATGCGCTTCGACTTCACCGACGAGCAGAAGGCGGTCCGGCAGGCCGCGCGCGACATGCTGCAGCGACGCTTCCCGTCGCAGACGGTGCGCGCGCTCTGCGAGCGCAACGACTACGACCCGGCGCACTGGAGCGAGATGGTCACCCTGGGCTGGCCCGGGCTGGCCGTCGAGGAGCGCTTCGGCGGGCTGGGCATGGGCGTGGTCGGGCTGGTGGTGCTGCTGGAGGAGATGGGACGCACCCTCTCGCCCTCGCCGTTCCTGTCGAATGCGGCAGCAACCCTGGTGCTGCAGGCCGCCGGCGACGACCGGCAGCGCGAACGCTGGCTGCCGCGCGTGGTCTCCGGCGAGGCGCGGCTGGGCTTCGCCGTCGCGGGCGAGCGCGGCACGGTGCTGGGCATCGACGTCGAGGGCGCGGACGCGGTGGTCGTGGTTGCACCGCAGCACGGGCGCGCGTTGCTCGCCGAGCATGTGGTGGGATCCCCGGTGGAGACCATCGACCGGGCACGCCGCTTCTCGCACCTGCAGTCGAGCGACGGCGAGTCGCTCGGCGGCAACGTGGCGTGCGGACTGCAGATGGTCGAGGTGGCGCTCAGCGCGGAGCTGGTCGGCGTCGGCCAGCGCGCGCTGGAGATGGCCGTCGCACACGCGCAGACGCGGCAGCAGTTCGGCCGCATCATCGGCACCTATCAGGCCGTGTCGCATCGCTGCGCGGACATCTTCCGCGCGGTGGAGAGCGCGCGCTCGGCGACGTACAACGCCGCCTGGGCCGCGGATTCCGCCGCCGAGGTGCTGCCGCTGGCGGCCTCGGTGGCCAAGGCCAGCGCGGCCAGCGGCGCCTGGAAGGCGACGGCCGACTCGCTGCAGGTGCACGGCGGCATCGGCTTCACCTGGGAGCACGACCTCCACCTCTACCTCAAGCGCGCGGTGGTCGACGGCACCCTGCTCGGCAGCGCCAACGAGCACTACCGGCGCGTCGCGGCGCTGGCGGGGCTGGGTGCGGATCAGCCTGCGCTCGCCGGGGCCGCAGTGTGAGCGAGGCGGGGCGCCGCAGCGGGCTGACCATCCCGCTCTTCGGCCACGCGCTCGGCGAGCACGGCGACATCGTCCGCGAGGCGGAGGAGCTGGGCTACACCGACCTCTGGTCCTTCGAGACCTCGGGCATCGACGGCTTCAGCCCACTTGTGTACGCGGCGGCGTTCAGCAAGACGGCGCGGCTGGGCACGGCGATCGTGTCGTCGTTCACGCGCGGCCCGGCCATCCTGGCCATGTCGGCGGCGGCGGTGGAGCAGGCTGCGCCGGGGCGCTTCGTGCTCGGCATCGGCGCCTCGACCGAGGCCATCGTGCAGGGCTGGAACGGCATCCCCTTCGAGAAGCCGGTGTCGTCGGTGCGCGAGTCGGTGCGCCGCATGCGCCTGGCGCTCGGCGGCGAGCGCATGAACCTGGCCGACGGCGAGCGCGGCGCCTTCAAACTCGACGCCAAGCCGTCGACCCCCATCCCGATCTACTGCGGCGCGCTGCGCGGCGGCATGCTGCGCATGGCCGGCCAGGTTGCGGACGGGATCGTCATCAACTTCCTGCCGCCCTCGGCGGTGCCGCAGGTGGTGGCCGAGGTGCGCAGGGGTGCGGAGGCGGCGGGACGCGATCCCGACGCCGTCGACGTGGTCTGCCGCCACATGCTCTGCGTCGACGGGCTCACCGAGGAGACCCGCGCGGTGGCGCGCTTCATCCTCGCCGTCTACGTGTCCTCGCCGCCCTACGAGGCCTTCCTGCGCTGGATCGGCATGGGTGAGCTGATCGATCCCGTGCTGGCCAGGTGGCGCAGCGGCGATCGCCAGGGCGCGCTGGCGGCGATGAGCGACGAGCTGATCCGCAGCCTGCTGATCGTCGGCGACGTCGACGAGTGCCGCGCGCGCATCGAGGAGTACCGCGCCGCGGGCGTGAGGGTGCCCTGCATCGCGCCGTTCAGCGGCTCGGCCGACTCGCGCGCCTCGGTGCGGCGCGCCATGCGCGAGCTGGCTCCCGCGGCGATGAGTCCCGCCTAGCCGGTCCGTCCAACCCTCCGAAACCGCACGCGCGCAGGCCGTGCGATCGACGGCGGAGGAACGGAGACCGGCAATGCTGAACGGACGAATCGTCAACCCCAAGCGGTGGAGGGCGCTGTGTGTGCTGGCGCTCGTCCAGTTCATGCTGGTCCTCGACATCACCGTGGTGAACGTCGCCCTGCCCTCGATCAAGAACGACCTCGGCTTCACCCAGTCGGGCCTGGCCTGGGTGGTCAACGGCTACACCCTGATGGCCGGCGGCCTGCTGCTGCTCGGCGGCCGCCTCGCCGACGTGCTGGGCCGGCGCCGCCTCTTCCTGGCCGGGCTGGCCGTCTTCGCCCTCGGCTCGCTGAGCTGCGGGCTGGCCCACAGCGCGCCGGTGCTCATCGCCAGCCGCTTCGTGCAGGGCTCCGGTGAGGCGCTCGCCGCCCCGGCCGCGCTCGGCCTGGTGGCCCTGCTCTTCCCCGATCCGCGCGAGCGGGTCAAGGCGCTCGGCGTCTGGGGCGGCATGGCCGGTCTCGGCGGCACCACCGGCACGGTCATCTCCGGCGCGCTCACCGGCCTGGCCGGCTGGCGCTGGATCTTCCTGGTCAACCTGCCCATCGCCGCGGTCGCGCTGGTCGTGGTGCCGCGGCTGGTGGCCGAGAGCCGCATGGACCGCTCGGTCAACAGCGGCCGCAGCCGCGTCGACGTGCTCGGTCCGCTCACCGCCACCGCGGGACTCATCGCCATCGTGCACGGCCTGCTGCAGGCGGCGTCGCACGCCTGGGGCTCGACCGCGGTGCTGGCGCCGCTGGCGGGCGGCGTGGCGCTGCTGGCGCTCTTCGTCGCCGTCGAGGCGCGCGCCGCGGAGCCGCTCATCCCGCTGCGCTTCTTCACCAACCGCACCCGGGTGGTGACCAACTTCGTCAGCCTCTTCTCGGCGAGCGCCTTCTTCAGCTACTTCTTCCTGCTCACCCTCTACATGCAGCAGGTGCTCCACCTCACCCCGCTGCGCGCCGGCCTCGCCTACGTGCCCTTCGGCCTCGGCATCGGCGTGGGCATGGGGCTGAGCCGCTCGATGATGCTGCGCTACGGCGTGCGCCCGCTGCTGGCTGTCGGCTTCCTCGGCTCGGCGGTGGGACTGGTGCTGGTCGGCGGCATCACCCCGACCAGCAGCTACGTGGGCGGCGTGCTTCCCGGCATGCTTGTCATGGCGGTGTTCAGCGGCATCAGCTTCCCGGGCATCGGCAACGCCGCCGTGCACGAGGTGACGGGACAGGACGCCAGCCTCGCCGCCGGCGTGCAGGGTGCGGTGCAGCAGGTGGGCGGCGCCATCGGCGTGTCCTGCCTGGTGGCCTTCGCCCTGCAGCACGCCGCGGGCCAGGTGCAGCAGGGCGCCTCGCCGGCCCTCGCGAACACCGGCGGCTACGCGCTGGCCTTCCGCATCGGGGCGGTGCTGCTCGCCATCGGCGGTGTGCTGGTGCTGGCCCTGGTGCAGCGCGTCCGCTTCACCGACACCATGCCCGGCATGGAGGTCTCGACGGAGCCCGAGCCCGCCGTGGCGGCGGCGGCCGCCTGAGGCCACCCGGTCGCGCGAGTCAATGCCGGGCCACGGCGACGGGCCGGTCGGCGCGCAGCCAGGCGGGGATGGCGGCGCCGTCGAGGACATGGTCGACGAGCAGGCGCGCGGCGTTGACCGCGAAGCCCATGCCGTGTCCGGTGTAGCCGCCGCAGACGTACACGCCGGGCATGCCCTCGACGGCGCCCACCAGCGGCAGCTCGTCGGCGGTGAAGCCCATGATGCCCGCCCAGCGGTGCGTCACCGGCGCGCTGACGCCCATCTCGCGCAGGTGGCCGTCGAGGTGCTCCTGCACCCGCGCCGTGGGCGCGGCCTCGGTGCCCACCTCCTCCTCCACCGCGGTGTCGCGCCAGCCGCCGAGCAGGACGCGGCCGTCGTCGCGCTGCCGCCAGTAGCGGTAGCCGAAGTTCGAGTAGGTGGGCCGCTCGGCGACGTGGTGCGGCGACGGCGCGGTGGCCAGCATCTGCGCGCGCACCGCGGCGATGCGCACCGTTTCTACCAGTTCTGGCGTATACGCATTGGTGGCCAGCAGCACGGCGCCCGCCTCGACCTCGCCGCCGCCGGCGAGGTGCACGCGCACGCTGCCGCCGCTGCTCTCCAGCCGCTCCACGGCGACACCCTCGCGCAGCTCGGCCGCGGCGGCGCAGGCAGCCGCGATGGCGCCGACGGCCGCAGCGGGATCGACCTCGCCGTCGGCGTCGTTGACCAGCCCGCCCAGCGGCGGCGCGGCGCCTGCATCCACCCAGCGTCCCGGCAGGCCGTCCTCGCCGAGCAGCGCTTCGGACTCGCGCAGCAGCGCCGCCTCGTCGCGCGTCGCGGCCAGCGTCATGCTGCCCCGCCGCGCGTGCTGCGCGCGACCGTCGAGGATCTCCGCGAGCAGCTCGTGGTTCTGCGCGGTGAAGTGCCATACCTCGCGCGCCACGTCACGACCGTAGGTGCGCACCGCGGTGGCGTAGTTGGCGGCCACGCCCATGAGCAGGAAGCCCGCGTTGCGGCCACTGGCGCCAGCGGCGAGGTGGTCGCGCTCCAGCAGCAGCGCGCGCACGCCGCGTCGCGACAGCGCGTGCAGCAGGGCCACGCCGGTGATGCCGCCACCGACCACCACGACGTCACAGCGCCGCGGCAGCTCGCCACCGCCGCCGCGCGGCGCGGGCGGCGTCCAGATCGGCTCGACGGCGGGCTCGGCGCTCACGGCGACACAGCATCGCACGCCGGCACCGCGCCCGCCGCCACGCGCCGTGCGCTACTGCAGGATGTTGAGCGGCACCGAGTTGCCCATGGCCGCCAGCCCGGTGGCGTTGGGATGCACGTGGTCGCCGCAGTCGAAGCTGGGATCCATCACCGGCCCCACGCCGCCGAGAGCGACCACCTGGTCGAAGTCGACGAAGCTGTCGAACACCGTGCCCTGGCGGATGGCCAGGTTGACCTGCTGGCGGTACGCCTCCATTACCGGCGTCCAGAGGATCGATCCCGCGCGCGGGATGATGGTCGCGCCGACCACGTGCAGCCCCGCGGCGTGCGCGGTGCTGACGATCGACGCCATGGCGTTGAGCACCGTGGTGCCGTCGGCGCCGCCGCCGATGTCGTTGGTGCCCTCGTAGACGAAGAGCGTGGTGACGCCGGGAACGCTGAGCACGTCGCGCTGCAGGCGGGTGAGCGCGTCGGGACCGGCGCCGCCGCCTTCGAGCCGGTTGCCCGAGATGCCCTCGTTGGCCACGCCCAGCGTGCCGCCCAGCCGCGCGGCGAGCACGTCGGTCCAGCGCTGGTGCGCGTCGCCGCCGGTGCAGTAGCCGTCGGTGATGCTGTCGCCCAGCGCCACCACCGTGCCCGTCGCCGACGCGGTGTTCACCGCGACCGCGTCGAGCCACCAGTCGAAGAAACCCGTGCCGGTGAAGGCCGCGCCCGAGGTGTCGAGGGTGTGGTCGCCCGCGCCGGCGGTGAGGCTGGTGCAGGCGTTGGACTCCAGCGCCAGCGCGTGGTACGTCAGCGGCGCGTTGCTCTGCGCCACGTAGAGGCTGACCGCGATGTCCTGCCCGTCGCTCACCGCGAGGGTGGCGGGATCGCTGAGCACGTCGCTGCCCGCGGCGATGGTCACCGACGGGCTGCCGCCGAAGGTGAGCGGCACCGGCGCGGCGGCGAGGTTCTCGCCGCTGGTGCGGATGCCGGCCGAGGCGGTGCTGACGGTCAGCGGCCCGCCGCCCAGCGCGTTGCTCAGCCGCACCTCGACGGCGTCGCCGCTGACCGTGCTGCGGGCCACGAAGCGGCAGGTGTAGTCGGCGCCCGAGACGGTGCCGCCGTTGGACATGGCGGTGCTCCAGGCGGTGCGGAACGCGGGACCGGCAGCGTGCGCCTGCAGGGGCACGGCCGCGGCCACGGCGGCCGCCAGCACAGGGACGGCAGCGAGACGCAATCTCATCGTCGAACTCCTTCCTTTGGCGTGTGTCGACCAGGGAGCGCCGCGCACACGCGCCGGCGATTCTAGTCGGCGGGATGCAGGTCGAGTGGCACCATTGCGGTCGTGCCCGAGCTTCCCGAGGTGGAGGCGCTGGCGGAGTTCCTCGACGAGCGGGTGCGCGGCCGCAGCGTCGACGCCGTCCAGTCGCTCTCCTTCGCCGCCGTCAAGACCTACGATCCGCCGCTCGACGCCCTGCGCGGCATGCCCCTGCGCGGCTGCACCCGGCGCGGCAAGTTCCTGGCGCTGCAGGGCGATCCGCTCTTCCTGGTGCTGCACCTGGCCCGCGCCGGCTGGGTGCGCTGGCACGACTCGCTGGAACTGAAGCCGGGCAGGCTGGGCCGCGGCCCGCTGGCGCTGCGCGTGCGGCTCGACGACGGCAGCGGCATCGAGGTCACCGAGCAGGGCACCGAGAAGCGGCTGGCCGTCTACGTGGTGCGCGCGCTCGAGGACGTGCCGGGGATCGCGTCGCTGGGGGTCGATCCGCTCGACGGCGCGTTCAACACCGCCGCTTTGGGGGAGTTGCTGGCGGGTGAGAGCGGGCAGCTCAAGGGTGCGCTGACTGACCAGCGGCTCATCGCCGGGGTGGGCAACGCCTACTCCGACGAGGCGCTGCACGTGGCCCGGCTCTCGCCGTTCCGGCGGGCGTCGAGCCTCACCGAGGCTGAGCTTGCGGGGCTGCACGCGGCGCTGCGGGAGGTGCTCCGCGACGCGGTGCAGCGCTCGGCGGGGCTGCCGCTGAGCGGGCTCAAGACGGAGAAGAAGACCGGGCTGCGTGTGCACGGGCGCACCGGCGAGCCCTGTCCGGTCTGCGGCGACACGGTGCGCGAGGTGGCCTTCGCCACGCGCTCGCTGCAGTACTGCCCGACCTGCCAGACCGGGGGCAAGGTGCTGGCTGACCGGAGGCTGTCGCGGCTGCTCAAGTGAGCCGCCCTCGTGCATTTCGCTCGAATCTGCGCCATACTCTGAGCGTTATGAGCGATATGAGCGATTCCAACGAGTGGCTGACCATGGCCCAGGCCGCCGACCGGCTCGGCGTCTCGCCCCCCACCCTGCGGCGCTGGGCGGACCAGGGCCGCATTCCGTTCGGCCGCACCCTGGGCGGCCACCGGCGCATCCCCCTCAGCGAGCTGCCCCGCATCGCGCCGCTGGAGGTCCCGCCCCGGCCGCGTCCGGGCGAGCAGCCGTCGCGGCGGGCCGAGGAGCTGCCCCGTGGACGCGCCGAGTCGTTCGACGAGGATGCGGCCGAGCTGCGCCGCGAGCGCGACCGCCTCGCCGCCGAGCTCGCCGAGATGCGCGCCGACCGGGATCGTCTGCGTGAGCAGCTCGGCGAGGCGGCGCGCGCCCAGGCCGAGCTGCGCCAGGTCATCCTCCGCCTGGTCAACGGCGGATCCACCGGGGCGCACTGAGCGCGACGCGCAAGAGCCGCGCTCGCGAGGCGTCGTCCATAGCGAAGTGGACGGCATGTCAACCGGGAGCGGGGGGCGGGTCTCCTTGACCATGTGATGCTCACCCAGGAAGGGAGCGGCGCCGCGCTCGAGCTGGCCGGCGCCGAGGAGGCCGACGAGTTTGCCGCCGTGGCCCGCCGCGAGACACCGCGGCTGCTGGCGGTGGCCCACTCGGTGCTCGACGACGCCGGCGCGGCCGAGGACGCGGTGCAGGACACCCTGCTGCTGGCCTGGCGATCCTGGGCCTCGCTGCGCGACCCGGCGCGGCGGCAGGCCTGGCTGGTGCGCATCTGCGTGCGCCGCTGCCTGCGGGTGCGGCGGACGCTGGTGCTCCGTGCCCGGCGGGAGGACGGGGGCGAGGCCCTGCTCGAAGGCCGCCTCGCCGTCCCCGCCCAGCTCGACGGCGGGCCCATCGACTGGGCCGCCGCCTACCGGAGGCTGAGCCCCGCGCAGCGCGCGGTGGTCACCCTCCACTACCACCACGGGTACAGCCTGGACGAGTGCGCCGAGGCCCTGGGCAGGCGCCCCGGCACGGCGCGCCGCCACCTGGCTAGGGCGCTCGACAAGCTGCGCGAGGAGGCGAGGCGATGAGCGACGAGTTCGACAGCGGATTGCGCGCCTGGCTCGCCCATCGCGAGCGCGTGGCCGCCGCGGTGACCTCTCCCGACCGGGTCGTCGCGCGCGTCGAGTCGGCCCTGGCCGGCGGCGCTGCCCGCGCGCGCCGCGGCGGGGCGTCCGTCCGCTGGGTCGCGCCCGGTGCGGCCATGCTCGCCGTCGCGGCTCTGCTGGTGGCGGTCATCGCCGGGTCGCTGGGGCTGCGCTCGTCGCATTCCAACCCGGCCCCCGCGAGACCGCAGCTCCCGGGGCGACCCTGGATCGACGGCCCCGTGCCCACGACGCCGCCGCCCGCGGGCGTCGCGCTGGCCTGGGTGCGTGACCCGCGCGACCAGGACCGCGCCATCGCCTTCGACTGGACCGGACGCCCGGCCGGCTCGCTGCGGCTGCCCAAGGACGGCGCCGGCTTCCCGCCGTCCTTCTGGACCTCGCCCGACGGGCAGCGCCTGGTCATCACCGCGCCCGACGGCACCACGCTGTGGGTGGAGACGGCGCAGGGCCGCCGCCTGGCCACGCTGCCGCCCGCGCAGGGTGCCACCTCGCACATGCGCAACTCCTATCCGACCAGCTTCGCCGGCGACGACGACACGCTCTGCCAGGAGCGCTACGACGTCGGCCAGCCGGGCTGGGTGGCCGCGCCGCGCACCCTCGTCGTCCTGCGCAGCGACGGCTCGGTGATGCACAGCTTCGCCGAGGCACCGCCGGGTGCGCCCGCGAGTCTCTTCTGGTCACTGGCATCCTGCGATGCCGCCGCAAACACCGCAGTGCTGGTCGCCGAGCATAACGACCCGCCGCGGACGCAGACGTTCACGACCACGACGAGCAGCTCGCGTTCGGGATCGCGCGGCGCCACGGGCGTCATCGGCATCAGCGGCTCCTTCAGCCCGGGGCAGCAATGGGTGGCCATGGTGCGCGTCGTCCGCTTGAGCGATGGCGTGGAGACGGACCGGCACGTGTACCCGGAGGGCACCATCCGCACCGTGAGGGGGGTGCACGGCGGCTCGTGGATCGTCGAGCAACCCCTCCATGGCGAGACCGCCCAGGTGCGGGACCTGCGCACCGGCCGCGCTGTCCCCGTCGCGCTTCCGGGCGAGGCCATCCCTCTCGACTCCACGCGCCTCGAGGTCGAGGTGCCCGGGCACGACGGCCACGGCCACTTCAGCGACGACATCACCGTGCTGGACTGGCGCCGCAGCAGCGTGGTGCTGCACACGGTGATTCCGGCCTACAACGATGGCACCATCCTGGCGCCCGATGGCACCGCCCTGCTGGTCGGCTACGGCACGCTGTTCATGGCCTGCGGCGGCAGCGTCGATGATTGGGTCATGGTCGACCAGAACGGCAGGACCATCCCGCTGACGCGCGGCACCTGCCGCCACTCCTGAGAGCGCGCCGGACTACGCGTCCGCCGGCGCGCTCAGCTCGCGGATGCGGCGCTGGAGGAAGGCGCGCTCGGCGGCGGGCGGCTCCAGCTCCAGGGCGCGGCGGTAGGCGTCGACGGCGTCGGCGGCGCGGCCCAGGCGGGCCAGCAGGTCGGCACGGCCGACGTGGATCTGCGACCACTGCGCCACCTGCGGGTTGGCCAGCAGCGTGTCGAGGATGACCAGGCCGGCGGCGGGTCCCTCCGCCATGGCCACGGCGATGGCGCGGTTGGCCTCGACCACCGGGGTGGGCTCGTGGCGGATCAGCTCGTTGTAGAGCGCGGCGATCTCGCGCCAGTCGGTCGCCTCGGCGCTGGGCGCGGTGGAGTGGCAGGCGGCGATGGCGGCCTGCAGCTGGTACGGACCGGGCCGTCCGTAGCGCAGCGCCTGCTCCACCAGCGCGGCGCCCTCGGCGACGGCCCGCCGGTCCCAGAGGCCGCGGTCCTGGTCGGTGAGCAGCACGATCTGGCCGCGGCTGTCCAGCCGCGCGGCGCGGCGCGCATCGGTGAGCAGCAGCAGCGCGAGCAGGCCGGTCACCTCGGGTTCCTCGGGCAGCAGCTCGCGCAGCACGCGGGTGAGCCGGATCGCCTCCTCGCAGAGGTCGGCGCGGATGATGGTGTCGCCGCTCGCAGCGCGGTGGCCGGCGGTGAAGACGAGGTAGACGACGCGCAGCACGTCGGCGAGGCGGCGGTCGATGTCCTCGCGGTCGGGCACGCGGAAGGGGATGCCGGCCTGCCTGATCTTGCGCTTGGCGCGCACCAGGCGCTGCGCCATGGTCGCTTCGGGGACGAGGAAGGCGGCGGCGATCTCGGCGGTGCCGAGGCCGCACACCGAGCGCAGCGTCAGCGGCACGCGCACGCCGATGTCGAGCGCGGGGTGGCAGCACATGAAGATGAGGCTCAGCTCGTCGTCGCGCGCCGCGCCGGGACCGGCGCCCGGCTCGATCTCGCCGAGCTCGCGCATCATCGCGGCCTCCTTGTCCGGCCTCATCGACTCGCGCCGCAGGCGGTCGAGCGCCTTGTGCCGCGCGGTGGAGACCAGCCACGCGCCGGGGTTGTGGGGCACGCCGCGGTCGGGCCACTGCACCAGCGCCACGGCGCACGCATCCTGCACCGCGTCCTCGGCGATCTCGAGGTCGCCGACCAGGCGCGCGACGGTGGCCACCGCCCGCCACCAGTGGGTGCGGAAGACATGCTCGTGGTCGGCGTTCAATCCGGGTACTGCACCAGCGGCCGGATCTCCACCGCGCCGCCCTGCGCGCCGGGCAGGCGCGAGGCCCACCTCACGGCGTCGTCGAGGTCGGGGCAGTCGAGCAGCACGTAGCCGCCCACCTGCTCCTTCATCTCCGCGAAGGGCCCGTCGGTGAGCAGCGGCTCGCCGTTGCGGACGCGCATGGTGGTGGTGGCCTCGACGGGCTGGAGCTGGCCGGCGCTGATGAACACGCCCGCGTCCTGCATGGCGGTGCGGGCGGCCGTGAACTCGCGCACCACCTCGGCGTCGACCCGGAAGCCCTCGCGCGGGTAGACCAGGCACAGGTATCGCATCGGATTCCTCCGCGGATTCGGATGGGTGTTCACCTGTAGTCGATCGGCCGTGCCGGATATCGACAGTGTGCGCCGCCTGTCGATGGGCGCGTCGCCCGCTCGACTACAGGGTGACGCCGGCTGTTCGGGCCGGCGCAGCGATCATCCGAGATCGCGAGGAGGTACCCGAGATGCACGGCAGATCCGACAGTGTCCCGCTCTGGGCACAGGTTCCAGCCATCGACGTGCAGCAGCTGAGCAAGACCTATCCCGGCGGGATCGAAGCCGTCAAGGGCATCGACTTCACGGTGGCGCCCGGCGAGGCGTTCGGGTTGCTCGGCCCCAACGGCGCGGGCAAGTCGACCACCATCGGCATGCTGACGACGACGATCAGGCCCACCGGCGGCAGCGCGCGGCTGGCCGGGTTCGACGTTCGCACCGAGGCGATCGCAGCCCGGCGGGTGAGCAGCGTCGTCTTCCAGGAGGCCGTCGTCGACAGGGGCCTGTCCGGCCACCGCAACCTCCAGACCCACGCGCGGCTGTGGGGCGTCGACGCCGACACCGCGCGGCGTCGCATCGCCGAGCTCGCCGGCGCGCTCGGGCTCGCCGAGATCCTCGACCGGCCGGTGGGCAGCTACAGCGGCGGACAGCGGCGGCGGCTGGAGATCGCGCGTGCGCTGGTCTCGGAGCCTCGCGTGCTCTTCCTCGACGAGCCGACGGTCGGGCTCGACCCGCGCATCCGCTACGAGCTGCTCGACGTGATCGCCGGGCTGCGCGACCGCGCCGACACGACCATCCTGCTGACCACGCACTACCTCGACGAGGCGGAGCGACTCTGCGACCGCATCGCCATCATGCACGAGGGTCGCATCGTCGCCCTCGACACACCCGCCGCGCTGCTGGCCAGCCTGGGGCAGGAGCTCGTCGAGCTGCGCATCGACGGCCCCGCCGAGACGGCGCTCGCCACGCTGCGATCGCGCGACATCGCCGGAGCGGACGCGTTCACCGTGGGCAGCACGCTGACCCTCCCGCTGCGGGGGCGCTCCGCCGCCGACGCGGTGAGCGCCATCCACGAAGCCCGCCTGCCCGTCACCGCGCTCAGCACCCGCAAGCCGACGCTCGACGACGTGTACCTGCGGCTCACCGGCGACCGCATCGCGGACGCCGCGTAGCCCTTTGCTGTTCTGGAGGTTCCACCATGTCCAATGTCGCCGCACTCGCCACCCTCTCCCGGCGGCGCTTCGCACTCAGCGCGCACACGCCACGGGAGCTGGTCGTCCCCCTGCTCACACCGATCCTCTTCGCCCTGGTCATCGCGCCCGCGCTGCGCGACTCCTTCGGCGGCTTCCACTCGCCGATCGACTACCTGTCCTTCGTCGCTCTCGGCACGGTCGGGCTGCTCGTCCCGCTCAGCGCCATGTTCGCGGGACTCGGCGTCATCGTCGACCGCGAGTCCGGCGCGCAGCGCGAGCTGCTCGCCGCACCGATCCCCCGGCCGCTGCTGGTGCTCGCCAACATGTCGGTCGCGCTCGGCATCGCCCTGCTCCAGCTGGTCGCCCTGTTCGTCGCCGCGCTCGCGCGCGGAGCGGACTTCAGCGGCGGCGTGCGGGGAGTCGCCTGGTTCGCCGCGACCGTCGTGCTGTTCACCGTCGCCATGTACGGACTGGCAGAGATCCTCGCCAGCCGCGTGCATTCGTCGGAGGAGTACGTCGGCGCCGTCCCCGCCATCGCCATCGTGCCCTGGTTCTTCGCCGGTGCGCTGTTCCCCATCAGCGCGCTGCCGGGAGCCCTCGCCGTCGTCGCCAAGCTCTTCCCGCTCACCCACGCGCTGGCGGTGATGCGCTACGGACTGGTGGACCCGCACGGGACCGGGCTGCACGCCATCTGGAACCTGGGCAACACCACGCTCGAAGCCGGGTTGAGTCTTGGTGTTGTGGCCGTGTTCACTCTTGCGGCGACGCGGTTCGCGGTACGGGCGTTCACGCGGCGGGCGGTTCAGTAGAGGGGGACAAATCCCTTTGTACACAATGGATTTCCGGCAGCGTCGACGAGCGATACCTGATACAATGGTGTGGTGGTTGCGCTCTCGACGCCACTGCCCTCTCCCGCGTTCACTGCGCGCTTGACGTCTCTTGTCGACGCACTCCTCGCTGAGGATCTCGATCCCCTCGACGATGAGGCGCTCGGCGAGGACGTCATCGCGTTGCGCAGAGAGATCGACCGGTTGGAGGCGGAGTGTGCGCGGCGCCTGCATCGCTTCGAGCAGCAGCGCGGCTTTGCGGCGCAGGGTTCGGCGTCAGTTGTGTCGTGGCTGCGGCAGCACTGCCGGTTGAGCGCCGCGGCCGCGTCGCAACGTGCGGAGGTGGCGCGACAGCTGCCTGAGTTGCCTGCTGTGGAACGCGCGGTGCGTGAGGGCGAGATCGGGTTCCAGCATGCCGCGGTGGTTGCGCGCAGCGCATCGGAGCTCGGCGTCGATGCGGTGCATGCGGTTGAAGACACCCTGGTCGACGCGGCGACGCGTCTCGATCCCACCCGACTCGCCGTCGTCACGCGCCACCTGCGGCATTGCGCCGACCCTGACGGTGCGCTCTCCGCGGCCAACCGCGACCACGGCCGCCGCTGGCTGCACATCAGCGAGACCTACGGCGGCGTGTTCAGCATCGACGGCCTGCTCGACCCGGAGGGCGGCGCCCTGCTGCGCACAGCCCTCGACGCTCTCGACCAGCCCATCCCCAACGATCCCCGCATGGCCTGGCAGCGCCGCGCCGACGCGCTCGTCGAGCTGGCCCGCCGTCAACTGCAATCCGGCGAGCTGCCGTCGGTCAACGGCCAGCGTCCGCACCTGACCGTCACCGCGCCCACTCGCCACCCTGCAGCGCGAGCCCGGCGCGCCCGCGGGTGAGCTGCGCTGGGCGGGCCCGGTCGTCGCCGACCTGGTCCGTCGCCTCGCCTGCGATGCCGCCATCACCCGCGTCACCGTCAGCCGCCGCGGCGAGCCGCTCAATGTCGGTCGCGCGGTACGCACCATCCCGCCCGCCATCCGCCGCGCCCTGGTCCTGCGCGACGGCGGCTGCCGCTTCCCCGGCTGCGACCGCCCGCCCGAGTGGACCGACGCACATCACATCAAGCACTGGGCCGACGGCGGCGAGACGAGCCTCGACAACCTCGTCCTGCTCTGCCGCTTCCATCACCGCTACGTGCACGAACAGGGCTGGCACCTCGAACGCTTCGCGAATACCTCAGCGAATGTGGTGCCGCCGTGACGACCTGTGACGCGGCAAGCCTGTCCTGCGTCAGGCAGGCAGACCGGGATCCAGTGCGACCTGGACGGGTGATCCGGGCGGCGAACCTTCTGCGTTGACAGTGATCGCGAATTTCTGCCCGGCTGCGGCCGCGCAGACCGTTGCCGGCAAGCTTCCCGGTGGCGACGACGCCAGCAGGAGCTGAGTCGGCGTGACGAGTTGCACCAGCGGGAAGGTGCAGGGCGACAGGTTCGTGGACACGATGGGCGGCGTCGCGCCATTCACGGTCACGACTCCTCCCACGTAGGGAGGCAGCAGACCGGGTTGGAAGACGGCCGGCAGCGCGAAGCAGATGTCGGTAGTGTTGGAATTAGGGGTCGCAATCGCAAGGTACAGGGGATCAGCGCCTGTAAGGCCGTCGACGCCAGCCGCTCTCGCATTCAACAGTTGCGATCCGCCCGAGGCTTGACACGTACCGGACGGGTTGCTTGGCGCCACGTAGAACGGCGGCGATGGCTCCGGGTTGGCCCCATTGTCAGCTTGGGCTGCCACCGGTGAACTGCCGCCAAGTGCAGAGAAGACGAAACGCTCGCCGACGCTTCCGATCTGGATACAAGCCCAGAGGTCCCCACCGGAGTCCTCGTACAGGTCGCCGGAGAAGGGAACGGTGCCGGCCGAGCCGGATATGAGCGGACGCGGGCCAGGTGCCAGATTGCCTGAACTCGTTGAGCAGACAGTTCCACCGTTGTCCGTGCTGACTGACCCGGGACTCTTCAGCATGCCCCCGAACTGCTCGACAGATGCGTTGTCGATCCGATAGCACACGAGTTCCGATCCATCCGCACGAACGTCGGTGCCAAGTCGCATATAGCTGCCGCCGATGAACCCGTCGAAGAGGTTCAGTCGCTTGCCGGCGCCGTCGTAGCAAGCGTCCGAAGGCTGCCCCCATACCACGAACAGGTCGGCCGATTGAGCGAGCTCCTGGAAGGATAAGGGCGGCGCAGTCACCACGGCGTAGTAGTAATCGGCCGATTCCCGGTACGGCTGGGTCGCGTTGACGGTGCAGGGGGAAGTAGAGCATGCCTGGATCGACTGTGGATTCGAATACTGGCCGTCGTAGATGACGACCTGCCCCCAGCCGGTGCCCGTCACCGTAGCTGTGAGCGGCGCCGGCTGCCCTGGTGTGACATACGCACTCGGCGTCGTCAACTGCACCGACCAGGTGCTGGCCGCCTGAGTAGTGACGGGAATTCCCAGCCAGCCGGTCATGCCGGCGAGAACGGATGCGCAGGCGACAGCCATCGCTCTTCGGCGCCTTCTCACCATCCCTTCCATGGTCACGTCCCTTTGTCGATGGATCCTCAGCCGATCGAGGCCATCCCGATGATCGGCTTGTTGAGAACGATGTTGCCCGTCGATCCCCAGCCGCCGGCGTCAGGACCGAAGGGGAAGATGCCGCCGTCCGAGGCCACCAGCCAGTAGCCGTTGCCGCTGGCCGTGCGCGACATGCCGACGATGGCTGCGTTGAGGTGCACGTTTCCGGTCGAGCCGTAGGAGTGCTGCTGCGCGTCTCCGAACGGGAAGATGCCACCGTCCGACGCCACCATCCAATAGCCGTTGCCGCTGGCGGTGCGCTCCATGCCGACGATGGGCGCGTTGAGGTGCATGTTGCCCGTCGAACCGTAGGAGTGCTGCTGCGCGTCGCCGAACGGGAAGATGCCGCCGTCACGCGCGAAGAGCCAGTAGCCGTTGCCGCTGGCCGTGCGCTTCATGCCCAGGATCGGCGCGTTGAGATGCACGTTGCCGGTCGAGCCGTAGGAGTGCTGCTGCGCGTCGCCGAACGGGAAGATGCCGCCGTCGGACGCCACCAGCCAGTAGCCGTTGCCGCTGGCGGTCCGCTCCATGCCGACGATCGGGGCGTTGAGGTGCACGTTGCCTGTCGAGCCGTAGGAGTGCTGCTGGGCGTCACCGAAGGGGAAGATGCCGCCGTCCGAGGCCACCAGCCAGTAGCCGTTGTTGCTCGCCGTCGGCACCATGCCGACGATGGGCTCGTTGAGGTGCACGTTGCCGGTCGAGCCGTACGAGTGGGAGGCCGCCGCGCCGAAGGGGAACAGGCCGCCGTCGGAGGCCACCAGCCAGTAACCCTGCGTGGGCGGCGGCGGCGCGAACGAGTAGCTGTCCGAGGTGGCCAGCGTGGCGCCGCTCTGCATGTTCTGCACGGTGACGCTGTCAACACCGGTCTTCGGCAGCGTTCCAGGGGTGGTGTAGGCAAGCGAGATGCGCCCGTTGCCGTCGGCGGTGAAGCTCTGAGGCGTCGAGGTCAGGCTGGTACCGTTTGCACTCGCGCCGCCACCTCCCGTCGCCTGGCTGAAGCTGATGAAGGCGTGGCTACCCGGCAGCGGGTTGCCGCCGGAGTCCTCGACGGTGAGCGTGATCGGTGTGACCGCACTCCCACCCAGGCTGGCCGCGGGAGCAATGCTGGGCCCCGCAGGCGAGAACCCGTACGTGCCGGCGAACGCGTAGCTGAATGCCTTGGTCAGCGACGGTGACGATGACGCGTTTTGCGCCGTGATGGTACTCGTTCCACCGGCGGGCAGCGTGCTGGGTGCGCTGAAGCTCAGTGCGACATGGCCAGACCCGTCGGCGACGAACTGCTGCGGCGTCGAGGTCAATGCCGCGCTGTTGGCCGTCGCCGAGCCGGGGCCGGAGAACGAGAGCCAGACCCCGGCGTCCGGGGCTGGATTGCTACCGGAGTCCTCGACGGTGAGGGTCAGGCCATGCGACTGCCCGCCGTCGAGCGAGCCGCCCGTCGCGATCAGCGTGCTCTGCGGGCCATAGGCCCCCACGAAGCTGTAGGAGTCGGTCGAGGGATGGCTGCCCGTGGGGTTGGGATTGACGTTCGAATCGCCGACCGCGATGGTGTCCGTCCCTCCCGCGGGAAGCGTTCCGGGAACGTTGTATGTCACGGTCACGACGCCGTTCTGGTCAGGTGTGCACTTGACCGTCGTGCCCGCCGTCAGGGCACTGGCGCATTGCGCGGACGACGCGGTGCCGCCGCCGGTCGTCGACTGGAAGGTGACGTACATGGGCACGGCCGTCGAGGTCAGGGTCGTGCCCCCGCTGTCGACCTCGGTGATGACGATCGGTGCATGGTCGCTGGGGCTGAGCGTGCCCGTGGCCGCGATCGTCGGCGCGGCCGGGTTGAAGATGAAGTGGTCGACGGCGCCGTACTGGTACTCGAGGAACGTCGAGATGGTCGGGAAGGCGTCGGCCGTGTCCTGGATCAGCACCTTGTCGAAGCCGCCGGTTGCACCTGTCGGTGACAGCTTCGCTGTGTACTTGAGCGTGATCTGTCCGCTGTCGTTCGTCGCGAACGGCGTCCAGGTGCCGACGCTGGAGCTCCAGGTCGTCGCGCCGCCTGCGTCGGTGACCACGACGGTGCCACCGTTGGTCGTCTGCGAGAACTGCATGTAGACGGTGGTGTGGGGCACGGGCTGTGGCGTGGGGCTGCTGCCGTCGAAAGCGGTCAGCGTCACCGTGTTCGAGGCCGGCAGGCTGGTCAAGGTGTTCCGCGCGGCGAAGAAGTTGTTGTTGACCGCATTGGTGAACTGGTAGGTCACCGCGGTCGAGTAGTCGTAGTAGTCGGTCGCCGGCGTCAGCGCACCGACGGCGGCGGAGGCCTTGTCGGTGCCCGTGCTCAGCGGCGACGATGCCGATGTGTAGCTGATCGGGATGGTTCCGTCGGATCCCGAGATCCAGATCGTGCTCGCGGTGGTCGGGAGGTTCGCTCCGTCGGCGGTCGCGGATCCCCAGGCATTGCCGCTGTTGGCCGTCCCCGGCACGGGCGCAAGGCTGAGCTTCGCCTCGGCGAAGGGGGCCGGGGTGCCACTGTGGGTCGGCGCCGCCAGGAATTCCTGGGAACCGCTGACCCCGAGCGAGCCGGCCGGGGCGATCACCGACGCCGGACTGAACTTGACGCCATCCGGAGTGGTGGTGTTGTAGCCGACCAGGTTGGTCACATCGGGGTGCGTGGCGGTGTCCTGCACCGTCACCGTGTCGACGTCGGTTCCGGAGGCCGGCGGGATGTAGCAGAGCATGTTCTTGCCCGCGGTGCTGACCGGGCTCGGCGTCGACGACACCGGCGTGCCGGCACCACCGCAGCCCTGGGAAAGCAGAGTGCCGTGTGTCGTACCGCTGCTGGAGAAGCTGACGTAGAACGTCTGCGACAGGGGCGTCGTGCAGTCCTCCGGGCAGACGGACAGGTTGATCGACGTTGTCGTCGGGGGGAGCTTGCCAGCGTCAGCGAATATGGCCAGCCCACCGAAGGAGTAGAAGTCCGCGTTGTCGCCCGTGAACGCGAAGTGCGTCAGCGCCGTGAGGTGATAGAGCACCGACGCGCTGATGTTCGGGCTGCCCGTGGCGACGTCCGTGGCGCTGATCGTGTCGAAGCCGCCCGTCTGCGCCGCGGTCGGTGCCTTGTAGTTGATGCTGATGGTGCCGTTGTTGGCGCTCGAGGTACAGGCGGTGGAGGCCGCTGTCAGCGGCGTCGTCGTCTGGCCGCACTGTCCGGCCACGGTCGCCGTCCCCGCCCCGTTGCCCAGCGTGTCGCTGTTGGTGAACGCCAGGTAGACGGTGGCGTTGGGCACGGGGGTGTTCTGGGCATCCTCGACCGTGAGCGTGACGTCAACGCTCCCAGTGGTGCCCAGGCTGCCGGCGGCCGCGAACTGGCCGTTGCTGTCCGGGCTCAGGACGTAGTGGGTCGGCGCGCCGACAGCCCCCGCGTGGGTGAGGCCGGGCCAGGGCCCGAGCCCGTAGGCGGCGAGAACGACGGCGACGGACGCAACGGGAACGACGAAACGGGCTCTGGCCCTCATGACCACCTGACCTCCCAAACCTGGCGAAGCTCGCCGGGAGCGAACGGAGGCACAGGCGTGGTGCCGGGCAGACACTGCCGCGACGCCGTGGAAAGTCCTGTCAACCCGTTGCGCACCCTCTTTCCCCCGACCTCTCTCCGGCGTCCCAGGGCCGGATGGCCGCGAATTGTATATCGCCACCGGCGTTTACACCCATGTGGCGCGTCACCATTCAGACACGTGAACCGACCCGGCATTGCAGAAGGCGCCCAGGCAGGCGACTACCACCCCGCCGCCCCCGGCGCCGTACTCAGGACTGTGAGCACGAGCGCGGCCGCGATCCTCGGAGTACAAGGAGCAGCCATGGGCGAGGCGCAGGCGGCCCAGCCGGCCGACCAGGCCATCGCGGCGATCTACGCCCGCGAGGGGTCGCGGCTGGTCGCCCTGGCCCGGGTGCTGACCGGGGACGCCGACGCCGGCGAGGACCTGGCCCAGGAGGTCTTCGTCCGCGCCCTGCGGGCCACCCAGCGCGACCCCGAGTACCTCTACGAGCCCGCCTGGCCCTGGCTGCTCACCACCCTGGTGCGGCTGGTCATCGAGCGGCGGCGGCGGCTGGTCCGCGAGCTGCGCCGCATGATCCGCGTCTACGAGCCCGAGCCGCCCACCGCCTGGCCCATCGAGACCGCCGACGTGGCCAGCGCCCTGGGCGAGCTGCCCCCGCGGATGCGCGCCTGCGTGGTGCTGCGCTACTGCGAGGACCTCAGCACCTTCGACGTCGCCCAGGCACTCGGCTGCGCCCAGGGCACGGTGATCGCCCAGCTCCGCGAGGCGCGCCGCCGCCTGCGCATCCGCCTCGACGCCCCCGACGACGAGCCCGCCGGACCCGACCATGCCTGACCCCCGAGACCCCCTCGACGACCGCTGGTTGCGGCAGCGCCTGGCCGCAACCCTCGACGACGCCGGGCGCATCCCGCGCCGCCGCCTGCCCTTCCCCAGCGCGGCGGCCGATCGCGACCGCCAGGCGCGGCGCAGCGGCTTCCTCGCCGGGGCGCTGACCACGGCACTGGTGCTCGGCATCGCCTGGGCGGGCGTCACCCTGGGCACGCAGCGCGCCTCGCGCGGCACCACCCCACCGCAGGCCCCCGCGTCGACGCCGAGCCCGAGTGCCGGCCGCATCGTCTCCAGCACCGACCTGCCCGATCCCGCCTACGGGCTGGTCGTCGCCGACGGCTCCGTCTGGGTGCCCGATGACCCCGCGGGCACGCTGCTCCGCATCGACGCCACCACCGGCCATGTGGCCGCCACCGTGCGAGTCGGCGCCAAGGGCGGCCACACCGCGGGCGTGGTGGCCACGCCGGGTGCCATCTGGCTGGCCAACCAGACCCCCGACGAGCTGGTCGGCGTCGACCCCGGCAGCGACCAGGTGATCGTGCGGGTGCCCCTGGGCGCCACGCCCAGCTCGATCGCCACCGACGGCAGCTCGGTGTGGCTGGCCGGCAACCAGGGCAACGTGGTGATCCGCGTGGCTGTGGGGGGCGCAGCGTCGCGCGTCACCGCCCGCATCGCGGTCGCGCACCCCACGGACGTGGCCGCGGGCGGCGGGCGGGTGTGGGTGGTCTCCCAGCTCGACGGCATCCTCTGGCGCGTCGACCCGTCGAGCAACG
>Ga0207699_10000306_pt1 | contig 26252 bp, 26 predicted proteins | sample LARL51metaG_FD_184344 | JGI IMG/M metagenome (GOLD analysis project Ga0207699, IMG submission 184344) | Corn, switchgrass and miscanthus rhizosphere microbial communities from Kellogg Biological Station, Michigan, USA - LAR L5-1 metaG... | ecosystem: Host-associated > Plants > Roots >...
CTTCCGATCTATCACCTCGCCTTCGACCCCGACGTGGTCACCTATGTCCACGTCGTGCTTCCACGAGTCGAGCGCCGCCTGCCCGGACCGGTCCAGTGAGATCATGACCTGGATCTCGCCGGTGCCATCGCGGATCGTGGCGAAACTGAGCTTGCCGCCCGGGCGCGAGAGCATCACCCGGCCCACGACCCCGACCCGGTCGCCGGTGGCCTCACCCGGACCCAGACCCGCGTACCGCCGGCGCACCTCGGCGATCTCATCGGTCCGCGGGAAGCCGGGCGGGTAGGGATCATTGCCCGCGGCCAGCATGCGCTCGCGCTTGCCCAGGCGCACCCGAATCTGCTCGGGCAGCTCCGTTTCTTCCGTCACCACGCCGAGGGTACCGGCCGCGCCTGGTCGCGGGCACAGGGGTTTACCGGTGCGGAACGGTCCGGCCGGAGCCGCAGGTCGTGGCCCTAGGAATCTTCGGTGTTCCGCTCGTACACCAGCCGCAGCCCGATCAAGGTGAGCCACGGCTCGTACGCGTCGACGACACCCACCTCGTCGAGCAGCAGCGGGGCCAGCCCGCCGGTGGCGATGACGGTGACCGATTCGGGATCGTCCGGCGCGAGCTCGCGGATGATCCGGGTCACGATCCCCTCGACCTGGCCGGCGAATCCGTACATGATGCCCGACTGGAGCGATTCCACGGTGTTGCGGCCGATCACGCGCTGCGGGCGGGTCAGTTCCACCTTGAGCAGCTGGGCCGCGCGCCGGGACAGTGCGTCGACGGAGATTTCGATGCCGGGGGCGAGCGCGCCGCCGGTGAACTCCCCGTTGGCACTGATCACGTCGAAGTTCGTGGACGTGCCGAAGTCGACCACGATGGCCGGCCCGCCGTAGAGGTGGACGGCCGCCAGCGCGTTCATGATCCGGTCGCTGCCCACCTCCTTGGGGTTGTCCACCCGGACCGGCACGCCCGTCTTGACCCCGGGCTCCACAATCACGGCGGGCACGTCGCCGTAGTAGCGGCGGCACATCTCCCGCATCTCGTGCAGTACCGAGGGGACCGTCGAGCACAGCGCGATCCCGCTGACGTCCGCGTCTTTGACCAGCGCGCTCTGGCCGAGCAGGCCCTGCAGGACCACCGCGATCTCGTCCGCGGTGCGGTCGGGCACGGTGGCGATGCGCCAGTCCTCGACGACCTCGCTGCCGTCGAAGATCCCCAGGACGGTGTTGGTGTTCCCGACGTCGATCGCGAGCAGCATGGCCTCAGCCTTCCCCCGGCAGGGTGAGCGGAATGTTGTCGATCAGGCGAGTGGTCCCGGCCCGGGCGGCGACCGCCAGCACCGCCGGGCCCGAGTACTGCTCGCTGACCGGGGCGAACGTCTCGGGATGCACCAGGCTGAGGTAGTCCACCTGCAGCGCCTGCCCGTTGCTCGCAGGCCGGTCGAGAACCCGGCGCGCCGCCGACAGCACCGATCCGGGGCCCCCGGCCGCGGCGTCGCGGCCGGCCGCCAGGGCCGCGGGGATCGCGAGCGCCGCCGCCCGGTCTGCGGCGGACAGGTAGGCGTTCCTGCTCGAGGTGGCCAGGCTGTCGGCATCACGCACCGTGGCCACGGCGTCGATCTGTACGCCCAGGTCCAGGTCGGCCACCATCTGCCGGACCAGCGCCAGCTGCTGGGCGTCCTTGCTGCCGAACACGGCGATGTCCGGGCGGGTCAGCTGGAACAGCTTCAGCACGACGGTGAGCACGCCGCCGAAGAAGCCCGGCCGGAATTCGCCCTCGAGCAAGTTCCCGGTCGGCCCCGGGTCGACGGTGACACGGGGAGCGCGCGGGTACATCGCCCCCCGGTCCGGGGCGAAGACGGCCGCGACGCCCTCCGCCGCGCAGACCTCCAGGTCGGCGTCGAGCGGCCGCGGGTAGCGGTCGAAATCCTCGCCGGGGCCGAACTGCAACGGGTTGACGAAGATCGTTGCGAGGACGCTCCCGTCCGGCCCGGCCAGCTCACGGGCTCGCCGCAGCAGCGCCCGGTGCCCGGCGTGCAGCGCGCCCATCGTGGGGACCACCACGACGGGCGCGGGCAGGCCGCGGCGCACCATGGCGAGGTCAGCCGTGGTCTGGGCGAGCCGTGGGGTCATAGGGGCGGCTCGCCCGGATCGTGTCCCTCGCCCCGGTCGCGTCCTTCGTTCGGGTCGTGTCCCTCGTTCGGGTCGTGTCCCTCGTCCCGGTCGCGTCCCTCGCCCCGGTCGCGTCCCTCGCCCCGGTCGCGTCCCTCGCCCCGGTCGTATCCCTGATCCGGGTCGCGACCTTCGCCTGGATCGCGGCCGTAGCCGCGGCCAGAGCCGTCGCGGGGGTTGCGGTGCTCACCCTGGCCGTCCGGTCCGTCCGGTCCGTCCGGTCCGGCAGGTGAGGCCAGGTCGGCCAGCACGTCCAGCAGCCGCCGTGCGTCGGAGGACGCTAGCAGGTCGGCGGCGAGCGCGCGCCCGGCCGTCAGCCTGGCCAGCGCCACGTAGGCACCCAGTGCTCGCGGCGAGGCCTGGCCGAGCACCTCGATATGCCGGGCCACGGTGTCGGCGTCGCCCCGCGCGACCGGGCCGGACAGGCCGGCGTCGCCGAGCCGCAGTGCGTTATCGAGCGCGGCATACAGCAGCGGGCTGAGCATCCGGGACGGGTTGGCCGCTCCGACCGACCGCAGCAGGTCCGCGGCCTCGGCCACGAGCCCGACGAGATGATTCGCCGCGCTGGCCAGTGCGGCGTGATACAGCGCCCGGTCTTCCTCCCGGATCAGGACGGGCTCGCCGCCCATCTCGATCACCAGCGCTTCGGCCACCGGCTGCAGCTGATCCGGCGCCGTCACGCCGAAGCAGATTCCCTCCAGCCGGTCGATGTCATCCGGCCGTCCGGTGAACGTCATCACCGGGTGCAGGGCCAGCGGAAGCGCCCCGCGGGCGACGGCGGGCTCCAGCACTCCGACGCCGTACCGGCCACTGGTGTGCACCAGCAGCCGGCCCGCCAGTTCCGCGCCGGTGGCCGCCAGCCCCGCGACCAGGCCGGGGAGAGCATCGTCGGGCACGGTCAGCAGGACCAGCTCCGCGCGCGCGGCGACCTGCTGCGGATCGCAGAGCGGGACGCCGGGCAGGCGGCTGTGAGCACGGCGGACCGAAGCCTCCGAGACGCCGGATGCGGCCACCACCGTGTGTCCCGCCCTGGCCAGCACGGCGCCGAGCGCCGACCCCACCCGGCCGGTCCCTATGACGCCGATCCTGAGCCGGACGGGATCCCGCTGAGCCTGCGCCGTGGCCTCGCCCGTGTTCACTTCAGAATCCATCTCGTTCCAGTCCTCACCCGGTACCGGACGACCGCGATCAGCATATCCAATGCCCTGGCCGGGACTGTCGGTCGTGACCTGCGGCAGCAGGCGGCTGGGAGCCGGGCAGTCAGCCGACCCGCAGCCGATCACGCTCGTCGTCGGGGTCTTCCGGCACGCGACAAGATCGCTCCAGGTAGAGAGCACCCGCTATCAGGACCATGGCCCCGACGAACATGCCGAGCGCGGGGAACAGGTCGGCCCGGGGAACCGACTTGCTCAGCGAGCCCGCCAGGTAGATCGCGAACCCGGCGCCAAGACCGGCGATCACCGCCGCGGCGTGCGCGCTCGCCTTGGCCAGCGCCGCGGTGCGCGCGATCGCGATCGGCGACAGTGGCCTGGTGCGCACCGCCGACCTGTTCCCGTTCTGCCCGGCCCGGCCGCGGCCGGCCAGCCTGGCCCGCAACCCCCGGCCGGCCCAGGCCTCCACCAGGCCCAGCAGCACCAGCGTCGGCACCGGCGTCCAGGGCAGCGGAGCCAGGTCGGTGTAGACCTGCCTGAGCACCAGCCAGGTCACCACTGCGGTGACCACGCCCAGGAGGAGGAGCCAGCGCGCTCGGGTCGGAGTCATGCCGGCGGCTGGAGTTCGCTGCCGGCCGCGCGCCGGACGCCGTCCAGGCCTGCCGCGCCCAGCAGATCGGCGACCCGGCCGCGGCCGGGGATCTCGGCGTCGGGCTCGATGTCGTGCCAGGGCGCGAGCACGAAGGCGCGCTCATACGCGCGCGGGTGCGGCAGGGTGAGTTCCGGATCATCGCTGATCTCGTCCCCGACGACGATCAGGTCCACGTCGAGGGTGCGCGGCCCCCAGCGCACCTCGCGCGCGCGCCGTAGAGCGTCCTCGACGCGGTGCGCGCGGTCGAGGATCGCCCGCGCGGGCAGCGCGGTCTCCACCGCTATCACGGCGTTCAGGTAGTCGGGCTGGTCGGGGCCGCCGACCGGGCGCGTCTCGTAGACGGGCGAGACCGCCCGAAAGCCGAGGCCGGGGGCGGCGAACAGGCGGTCCACCGCGCCCTGCAGGTTCTGCCGCCGGTCTCCCAGGTTGCTGCCCAGCGCCAGTACGGCACGGCGCGGCCGGGGCGCCTGCGCCTGTGCCTGTGCCGTCATGCTCGCCTCCGCTCAATGGTCACGGTCACATCATCGAACGCCTGGGACAGCGGTGCCTGCGGCTTGTGGACGGTGATCTGTACCTCCTGCACGACGGGCTCGGCCAGGCATACCATGGCCAGCCGGTCGGCCAGCGTCTCGATCAGCCGCACGGGCTCGCCGGCCACCACGGCGGTCAGCCGCTGGGCCAGGGCCCCGTAGTCGACGGTACGGGACAGGTCATCGCCAGCCGCCGCCGCCCGGGTGTCGAGGCCGAGCACCGCGTCGACCACGAAGTCCTGGCCGTCGCGGCGCTCATGCTCGTAAACGCCGTGCCGACCGTGCACCCGCAGCCCGCGCAGGCTGACGAGGTCCAGGCTCATCCAGCCTCCCCGGGCCGGGCCGGCTCGGATGCCAGCCGGGCCGATTCTGATCCGGGACGCGCCGACTCCGGCTCGGGGCGGCGGCCTGGCTCTGGCTCGGGACGGGCTGACTCCGGCTCGGGACGGCCCGGCTCCGGCTCGGGACGGCCCGGCTCTGATCCGGGACGCGCCGACTCCGGCTCGGCGCGGAAGGGCGCCGGGCCGGCCCCGCCGCGCGCGGCCGGCGATGCGCTGCGCCAGGCCATGGCCACGCGCGCCGCGTCCACGTTGCCTGGCACCTCGTGCACCCGTACCGCCCACGCGCCCGCCGCGGCGGCGAGCGCGGTCACCGCGACCGTGGCGGCGTCGCGGCCGGCGAAGGAGCGGGGGGTGCCGTCGGGGGCGGCGAGCAGCTTGCCCAGGAAGCTCTTCCGCGACGCCCCGATCAAGACTGGGAAGCGGGAGCCGCCGCCGAGCGCGGCGATCTCGCGCAGCCGGGTGAGCAGCGCCCAGTTGTGCGCCTGGTTCTTGGCGAAGCCCAGGCCGGGATCGAGGACGATGCGGGACGGGTCCACCCCCTCGGCGACGATGGCGTCCACCCGGCGCCGCAGCTCGGCCCGCACCTCCCCCACCACGTCGCGGTACACCGCCCGCTGCATCATGTCGTGGCTGTGCCCGCGCCAGTGCATCACCACGTAGGCCACGCCGGCCTGCGCCACCAGGCGCGGCATCTGCGGATCCGCGAGGCCGCCGCTCACGTCGTTCACCAGGCACGCGCCGGCCGCCAGCGCCGCCTCCGCGACCTGGGCCCGCATCGTGTCCACGCTCACCGGTACCCCGGCTGCGGCCAGGGTGCCGATCACCGGCAGCACGCGGCGCAGCTCCTCACCGGCCGGCACCCGCTCAGCTCCCGGGCGGGTGGACTCGCCGCCCACGTCCACCAGGTCGGCGCCCTGGCCGGCGAGCTCCAGGCCGCGGCGGATCGCGGCGTCACGGTCGAACCAGGCGCCGCCATCGGAGAAGGAGTCGGGCGTGACATTGAGCACGCCGACGACCAGGCACCGCCCGGGTGCGGGCAGGCCAGGTACGAGGGGCAACATACCCACCTCGTGCTGCGGCTGGTCATCACTCATCCGGCCCAGCCTATGCGGGCAAGTCCCTGCGCCGGTCCGGGCTGTTGCGGGCTGGTGAGGAAGGCGGAAAATCAGCCCGGAGCAAGAGCAGCGTCAGAGCAGTGCCAACGCTTCGCGTTAACCGCCTGCGCCCGGTTCCGTCTCACATGTCGAGACGAGGCGGCCGGGCGCGCCCGGAGGGGCGGCGGCCCAGCCGGCGGCGCAGCTTGCCCAGGCCGAGCTTGCGCGCCATCCGGCGCAGCTCAACCCGCGGCCAGACCAGGAACGCCTCGGCCTCGAGGGCCGCCAGGGCAATCCGCGGTGTATTCACCGGGCCGGGGAACACGAAGAACCGCGGCTGCCACTCCGGGCAGAACTTAGCGTTGAACTTGTACAGCGACTCGATCTGGAACCACCGGGAGGCAAACAGCAGCAGCGAGCGCCACGCCCGGAGCACCGGGCCGGCGCCGATCTTCTCGCCTCGCTCGAGCGCCGCCCTGAACACGGCGAAGTTCAGGGACAGGCGCTTGACCCCCAGCGCGGGGGCCGCCTTGACCGCCTCCGCGATGAGGAAATCGTTGAGCCCGGGCTGAGACGCCCGGTCCCGGCGCATCAGGTCCAGCGAGAGCCCGTCGCTGCCCCAGGGGACGAAATGCAGCAGGGCCCGCAGCACGCCGTCCTCGGTGGCCGTGGCCAGCACGCAGTCCTCGTCGCCGGGGCCGCCGACCCGGCCGAGCGCCATCGAGAAGCCGCGTTCGGTCGGGCTGCCCCGCCAGGAATCGGCTTGCCGGGTGATGCTCTCGACCTCCTCGGCGGGGATGTCGGCCAGCCGCCGGACCTGCGCCACGTAGCCGTGCCTGGCGACGCGTGAGACCATCTGGCGCACGTTGCGCATCTGACGGCCGGACAGGCTGAAATCAGCCACGCTGATAATCGCCTCGTCGCCGAGCTCCAGCGCGGTCAGGGCCCCCTCACGGCACCAGATCTCGGCCCCGAGCTCACTGCAGCCCATGACGGCCGGCACCCAGGCGTGGCTGGCGGCTTCGTCGAGGAACGCGTGGATGGCGCCGGGCCACGCCTCCGCGTCACCGAGTGGGTCGGCGCTGGCCAGCATGACGCCGGACACCACCCGGTAACAGATGCAGGACTTGCCGGTCGGCGACCACACCACGCTCTTGTCGTCGCGGAGGGCGAAGTATCCGAGCGAGTCGCGATCGCCGTACCTGGCGAGCAGGTCCCTGATCTTGACGGCGTCCCGCTCGCCCAGCCTGCCCTTCGGGGCAGCCGGGCGCAGGAACAGGTACGCGGTGACGATCAGTGTGAAGACGCCCAGCCCCGTGGTCAGCACGTCGAACACGTCGCTGCGCGTTTCCGGGGTGAACTGTACCGGGCCGGAGAACCCGGCGAGCCCGTAAAGGACGTGCTGCAGGCGCTGCGGGAATGAGTAGTCCCGCGCCAGGCCGCGGGCGAGCAGGATGTAGGTCAGGCCGATGGCCACGTCGGCCACGGCCAGCCCGCAGAACACCACTAGTGCCCGCCATCTGGTCCGGGGGTCGCCCCGGGCGTAGAACTGATCCCTGAAGTACAGCAGGGCGCCGAGGGTCAGCAGGGACAGTACGGCCAGCCCGATGTGGCTCAGCCCGTGCAGCACGTGCAGGGCGATGTTGAGCGCCAGCAGAACCACGACCGCCTGCCAAGCCCGGCGCTTCCTGCGCCGCAGCCCGTGCGACAGCATGAGCAACAGCAGGCCGATGATCACCGCCGCGGCGCTGGCGACGGCCGGCAGCGTGCCCGGCACCAGCGCGGCGTGCATCCGGCGGAGCCTTTCGTGCCACTCGGGCACGATCACCGAGATGATGTCACTCAGCCCGATGAGCATGCAGAACAGCCCGGCGGCCGCGGGCACTATCGTGCGCTGATTCCGCCGGCAAGTGCGCTGCGGCGGGGCCGGGACGCCGGGCTCGGCGGGGGGCTCGCCGGTGCGCAAACCACCGCCCAGCGTCAGGGCTGGCTGTCGCATGCCGACTTCAGGTGGGTCGTCTTTGCTCATCTCGGTCGTTCCGTCAGGCCCCGGAGCACGGGCTATAGCGTACTGGCCGCGAACAGCCTCCGCGTACAATCCACCCTCTAATCCAAGCTTGTGTCAGGACCGGCCATCAGCGGGCAATCGTGCGGTCAGCGTATCTTCGCGAAATCGCCAATTCCGCGCGCCGAACTACGTTCAGCGGTGGCCGAACAGCAGGCTCATGGCCTCGGCCCTGGTGCTGTCCGAATCGCGGAAGATGCCGCGAACGGCCGAGGTTACCGTCTTGGCTCCCGGCTTGCGCACCCCCCGCATCGTCATGCACAGGTGCTCGGCCTCGATCACCACGATGACGCCGCGCGGCTCCAGGGTGCTCATCAGCGCATCGGCCACCTGGCTGGTCATGCGCTCCTGCACCTGCGGGCGCCGGGCGTAGATGTCGATGAGCCTGGCCAGCTTGGAAAGACCGGTGATCTGCCCCTTTTCGTTCGGGATATATCCGATATGGGCGGAGCCGATAAATGGGACCAGATGGTGCTCACAGGTGCCGTAAACCTCGATATCACGCACCAGCACCATCTCGTCGTGATCAGCGTCGAATACGGTCCTGAGGACTTCCTCGGGATGCTGCCGCATGCCGGAAAACTGTTCGGCATAGGCCCGGGCGACCCGTCCGGGAGTGTCGCGCAGCCCGTCCCGGTCGGGATCCTCGCCGATGGCGATCAGGATCTCGCGCACCGCACGCTCGATACGGCCGAGATCCATGTCCTGGCCGGGACCGGACGGACCCGCTGGCAGACGGCCAGAGGGATCCGGCGACGGATCCGCGAGCGTGTCTGCGGAGCCGTCCTCGGGCGTCACCCGTCCTCGCTGCTCGGCACCTCGTCCTGGCTGCTGCCGGGGTGGCCGGCCGGCGGCGCCGACTGCCCGTTCGCGCCGGCGCTCAGGCCCTTGGCGGAGTCCAGGCTGGCGTCGCTGGCAGCGGTCAGCGCGAGCTCCTTCTGGGTCAGCACCGGCGGGCGGTCCGAGGGAACCCGCTTGCCGTACCCGGTGTAGGTGCCGCGCACGGCGCGCTTCTTCACCGGCGCGAAGATCTCGAGCACCGCCTTCCTGGACAGCGTCTCCTTCTCCATCAGCTCGAGCACCAGGTGATCGAGGACGTCGCGGTACTGGACCAGGATCTCCCAGGCCTCGTCGTGCGCGGACTCGATGAGCCTGCGCACCTCGTCGTCGATCGCGGAGGCGATCTCCTCGGAGTAATCCCGGGCATGCCCGATCTCCCGGCCGAGGAAGGGCTCGCCGTCCCCGGTCCCGAACTTGCGCGCACCGAGCCGCTCGCTCATCCCGTACTCGGTGATCATGCCCTTGGCGATCTGGGAGGCCTTCTCGATGTCGTTGGCCGCGCCGGTGGTCGGCTCGTGGAAGACGAGTTCCTCGGCCGTGCGGCCGCCGAGCAGCATGGCCAGCTGGTCGTTCAACTCGGCCCGGGTCACGAGGAACTTGTCCTCGGTGGGCGCCGCCGCGGTGTAGCCGAGGGCCCGCCCGCGTGGGATGATCGTGATCTTGTGCACCGGGTCCGCGTTCGGCAGCGCGTGCCCGACGAGGGCGTGCCCGCCCTCGTGGTAGGCGATGAGCTTGCGCTCCTTCTCAGAGAGGATGGCGCTCTTGCGCTCCGGGCCCGCCATTACCCGGTCGATGGCCTCTTCCAGGGAGGCCATGGTGATCTGGGTGGTGTTGCCGCGCGCGGTGAGCAGGGCGCCTTCATTGATCACGTTGGCCAGGTCGGCGCCGGTATACCCGGGCGTGCGGCGCGCGATCACGTCCAGGTCCACGTCGGGCGCGAACGGCTTGCCGCGCGCGTGCACCCGCAGGATCCCCTTGCGCCCGGTCAGGTCGGGCTGCGGAACCATGATCTGGCGGTCGAACCGGCCCGGGCGCAGCAGCGCCGGGTCCAGGATGTCCGGGCGGTTCGTGGCGGCGATCACGATGACCCCGCCCTTGGTGTCGAAGCCGTCCAGCTCGACCAGCATCTGGTTCAGTGTCTGCTCGCGCTCGTCGTGGCCGCCGCCGAGGCCGGCGCCGCGGTGGCGGCCGACCGCGTCGATCTCGTCCACGAAGACGATGGCGGGCGCGTTGGCCTTGGCCTGCTCGAACAGGTCCCGGACCCGGGAGGCGCCGACGCCGACGAACATCTCGACGAAGTCAGAGCCGGAGATGGAGTAGAACGGGACGTTAGCCTCGCCGGCCACAGCCCGCGCGAGCAGCGTCTTGCCGGTGCCGGGCGGCCCGTACAGCAGCACGCCCTTGGGGATCTTCGCGCCGATCGCCTGGAACTTGGCCGGGTTCTGCAGGAACTCCTTGATCTCCTGGAGTTCCTCGATGGGCTCATCGGCCCCCGCCACGTCCGCGAACGTGGTCTTCGGGGTGTCCTTGGTGATCAGCTTGGCCTTGGACTTGCCGAAGTTCATCACCCGCGAGCCGCCACCCTGCATCTGGTTCAGGATGAACAGGAAGAACAGGATGATCAGCACCCAGGGCAGGAAGCCGCCGATCAGGGACAGCAGCGTGGTACCGCTGGGATTCTGCACGTTGTAGCTGGACAGCGTCCCCTTCGTCACCTGGGACTGCAGTTCCTGCTGCAGCTGCTGGCCCTGGTTGCCCACCCAGGCAGCCTGAAGCTTCTGACCGTTCTTGGTGGTGATCTCGATCGTGTTGTTCTTGTCGATCAGCGTGGCCGTCTTCACGTCGCCACGGTTGATCGTGGACACAACCTGGGAGGTGTTGACCGACTTGTACCCGCCGCCGGCACTGGCGTATTCGAAGACCGCGATCACCACGACCAGCGTGACGAGAACCGCCAGGAACGGCCCGCGGAAATATCGCTTCAGATCCATCGACGAACGACCCCGATCGCCACGGGTGCCCAGGGTCGGACCCTCCCGACTAGCATCATGTCCCGCCGACCCCCGGCGGGACTACCTTGCGTCCCAGCGCCATACCCGGCTTCCCTCTCGTTCCGCCCGTGATGCTGGATACTCGACGGTACACCGCGCTCGCGGTGGCCGGCACCCAGGGAGGTTCCTGCACCTGACCTTCCGGCCTCTTGTCGAAGTCAACGTTTCCCATCGCGGAATGTGTTCCCTGTGCCTCCGTAGACGTGCGGGGCGAGGGTTCCGATGAACGGAAGGTTCCTGAACCGTTCGTCATAGTCGAGCCCGTAGCCGATGACGAACTCATTGGCGATGTCGAAGCCGACGTACCTGACCGGCACGTCCATCTGCGCCGCAGCGGGCTTGCGGAGCATCACGCACACCTCCACCGAGGCGGGGCCGCGCGACCGCAGGTTGCCTACCAGCCAGGACAGCGTCAGCCCGGAATCAATGATGTCCTCGACGACAAGAACGTGGCGATCGGTGATGTCGGTGTCGAGGTCCTTGAGAATACGGACCACGCCCGATGATTTCGTTCCCGAGCCGTAGGACGACACCGCCATCCAGTCGGTCCGGACCTGGGAATGCAGGGTGCGGGCGAGGTCGGCCATCACCATGATCGCGCCCTTGAGCACTCCGACCAGGAGCAGTTCGCGACCGGCGTAATCGGCGTCAATCTGCGCCGCGAGGTCGGCGATGCGCTCCTGCAACTGCTCCGGGCTGATCAGGATCTCCTTCAGGTCGGCTCCCATGTCGCTCGCGTCCATCCGCGCCCTTCCTGTCATGGGTGCCGGCGCCGTCCTGGGTGCCGGACACGTCCTCGGTGCCGGACACGGCCTCGGGGCCGGACGGCGGGTCCGGGATCCGGCCGCCGGTAATGAACCGCAGCTTCCCACACTGGCGCAGGCCGCGTACGCCGCCGGGCAGGTCTACCCAGCGCTGCCCGTGCCAGCCGGTGACCAGCTCGTCCAGCCGGGCGATGTGCCGGGCGGTGAGCGACCCGGGGCGGCATCCGGCCGCGATGGCCGCGGCCCGCAGTACCCGGGTGCGCACGGCGGCGGGCAGCGCGCCCAGCGCGTCGACGCTCATCGCCGGGTCCGATCCCGCCAGCCCCCGCATCTGCTGGCGGGCCAGGTCGTCGAGGGCGTCGGCGTCGGCCCGCAGCTGGGCGGCGGTGCGCGCGAGGGCCTCCGCGATGCCTGGGCCCAGCGCGGCCTCCAGGGCGGGCATGACGTGATGGCGCACCCGGGCTCGCGCGTAGCCGCTGTCGGTGTTGTGCGGGTCCTCCCAGACCTGGAGGCCGAGTGCCGCGCACGCCGCCCTCGTCCGGTCGCGGCCGATGCCCAGGAACGGCCGCCGGTAGATTCCCGCACGTTCGGCCATGCCGGCCAGCGAGCGGCTGCCCGATCCCCGGGCCAGGCCCAGCAGCACGGTCTCGGCCTGGTCGTCGAGGGTGTGGCCGAGCAGCACGGCTGCCGCTCCCGTCGCCTGGCTGTACTCGTCCAAGGCCCGGTACCTGGCGGACCTGGCCGCGGCTTCCGGGCCGCCGCGCCCGCCGACGGTAACCTCAGCGACCCGCACCGGCTCCAGGCCCAGGCCGGTCAGCTGGGCGGCGACCCGCGCCGCCTGCCGGGCCGACCCGGCCTGCAACCGGTGATCCACGGTGACGCCACCGGCCCGCAGCCCCTGCCGCGACGCCACGAAGGCCAGCGCAGCCGCCAGGGCCAGGGAGTCGGCTCCGCCCGAGCACGCGGCCAGCACCAGCTCCCCGGGTTCGAGGTCGGCCAGGCATCCCCGAACGGCGCTGCGCAACTGCGAGACGGCCGGGTGCGGCCCCATCGCGGCGACCTGACTCCGGGGGCCTAGCTCTCGCCGGCGGCGCGGCCGTACAGCTCGCCAGGTCCGGCGGCACCGTTGCCCACCCGCTCCAGCCAGGCATACGGAGCGCTGAGCTCTTCCCTGGTCGGCAGGGTCTGCGGCGAGGTCCAGACCTTGTTGAACGCGGCCATCCCCGCTTCGTCCACCACGGCCCGGACGAACCGCGAGCCCTGCGCATACTGCTTCATCTTGAGGTCGATGCCCAGGATCCTCCGGACGGCCCGCTCCACCCGGCCCGCCGAGCCGCGCCGGGCGTTGAAACGTTCCCTGATCTCGGCGACCGACGGCACCACGCGCGGCCCCACCGCGTCCATCACGTAGTCGCCGTGCCCCTCGACCAACGTCATCACGGAGGTCAGCCGGTCCAGGATCTCCCGCTGCCGGGGAGTCTGGATGGCCTCGATCAGGCTCTCGCTGTCGTCGGCCCCGCGCACCGCACCGGCCACGGCGCCGGCCGCATCCCGCATCCGCCGCAAGATCGCGGCCGGGTCCAGCTCCGAGGCGAGCAGGAACTCCGTCATCTGCTCCTGCACGTACCCGCGCAGCCATGGCACGGCGGTGAACTGCGTGCGGTGCGTCTCCTCGTGCAGGCACACCCAGCGCCTGAAGTCGTGCGGGTTGACGCCGAGTTCACGCTCGACCATGACGATGTTGGGCGCGACCAGGGTCAGCCGGCCGGCCGGCGTGCTGCCGCCCGGGGCGCTGTCATCCGGCGGCAGGAACAGCTCGTACTGGCCCAGCACCCGGCTGGCGAGGTAGGCCAGGATCAGCCCGGCCTGCATGCCGGTCATCCGGGATCCCACCGCGGTCACGACCGAGCCGGGCGTCGGCACGGAGCCGCGCTCGGCCAGCCGGGAGACCAGCGGGTCGAGCACGACGCGGAAGCCGTCAATGTTGGCCCGGATCCAGCCTGGCCTGTCCACCACGGCCACCTGGCCGGCCGTCTCGGGGCTGTATAGCCCGGTCAGTTCGCGGACCGGATCCCTGACCGCGTCGGCGAGATCGCGCAGTTCGCTGACCGTGCGTCTGGCGTCCGTCATGCTGATCTGCGGTCCGGGACGAACCCACCGCACTCCGGTGGCGATGGCCACATCCCAGTCGATCATCTGCGGGCTGCTCATGCTCCCACCGTACGTCCCGCGCGGGGCTCGCCGGCCCCCGACGTCCCGGCTTGGGCCGGCTGGGGGCGCCCGGCTCGGGCCGGCTGGGGCGCCCGGCGGGGGCGCCGCGGCCGCCCTCCCTGCCTCGGGGGCCGGCAGCAGACGGTCGGGAGCGGGCTAGCGGCAGCCGCAGCCCGCCAGCGCGGCGGCGAGCTTGTCCATTGTGCTGGCCGCGGAGCGCAGGTCCTGCACCGACGCAAGCCGGTCGGCCATGAACGCGAACGCCAGCACGGACCCATCGCGGTCGTTGACCAGCCCGGCCAGGCTGACGACGGTGTCCAGGTTGCCCGTCTTCGCCCGGAGCAGCCCGCGGGCGGCCGCCGCCGGGTCGCCGAACACGCTCTGTCCTTTGGTCAGGGTGCCGGAGAAGCCCGCCACCGGCATGCCGGTGATGACGGCCCGCAGTTCGGGATGGCCGGCGGATGCCGCCAGGGTGACCAGCCGGAACAGGGTGGCCGCGGGAATCCGGTCGTCGGGGGACAGCCCGCTGCCGTCCACCAGGTGCACTCCCCCGCCAGCCCCCAGCCGGCCGATCACCTTGGTCACCGTCGCGGCCGCCCCGCTGAACGAGCCGGGCGCACCCTGGGCCAGCGCTACCTGCCGGGCCAGGTTCTCGGCGATCACGTTGTTGCTCTCGGTGAGCATCTGCTCGACGATCGCCGCCAGCGGCGGCGATCTCACAGCGGCGACCCGGGTAGCGGCCCGAGGCACGCCGGCCGGGGTGGCCGGGCCGTTCACCCGGATGCCGTCCCGGGCCAGGAAGCGGGCGAACGCGGCGGCCGCGTCCGCGGCCGGGGTGAGTGAGCGAGGCCGGAGGTTGTCCGGGTCGTCGGCATCCTGCGGCTTGCCGCTGCGCAGCAGCCTGCCCTGGTCGACCTCGAGCGCGCTGATCGGGGTGACGTTGCCGCTCGTCACATAGCTCGGCGACCAGCCAGGTGCCATCGGCGGCCCGCCGTAGAGCGAGGTGTCATAGCCGATCCGCGCCGCAGCGCGGTGCTGCTTAGCCAGCGCGCGGGCGGTGGCCGCGGCCAGGGCGGCCAGCGTGGCCGGGCGCGGGTACTCGCTGCCCAGGGCCCGGGCCGCCGCCAGCGTCGGGTCGCCCCCGCCCACGAGGATGATCCGGGCCGGCCCGTGCGCCGCGGCCGGCCCGGCCGCGGTGTCCTCAACGACGCGGGTGGTGAACCGTGCGCCGGGGCCGAGGACATCGAGCGCCGCCACCGCGGTCGCCAGCTTCGCGGTGGAGGCGGGCGTGGCGGGCGAGCCACCCTGCCGGGAGAACAGCACCTGGCCCGAGGCTGGATCCCCGACGACCGCCGTCACGTGCGAGCCGAGCGCGGGGGTGGCAAGCAGCCCGGACAGCCGGGCCGACAGGCCGGCCCGGGTGGGCCGCCGGCCGCCGCCAGAGCCGTCGAGCAGCGCGGCGGGCCGGATGAGGGGCCGGCTGGCCACCACGGGAATCTTCCACAGCGCGAGGCGGGCCGGAAGCTGCGCGGCCAGCACGGCGCCAGCCGTGATGACCAGCACGTTCAGCAGGGCAAGCGCGGTCACCGCCATCAGCCGGGCGCTGCTTCGCGGCATGGCCCTTCCCTTCGCGCGGACGATGGACTCATGTATACGCCGGCCCGCGACCGCATGCGCCCGGGCCGACGGCCTGCGCGACAACCAATTAAAGTGTGCGGTAGATCCCGGCCTGCCGTAGAGCCTGGCCTGCCGCGTACGGAGGGGCGACGTCGTGGACTTCGATGTGGTCGTCGAGATCCCTAAGGGGCAGCGGAACAAGTACGAGATGGACCACGAGAGCGGCCGGATCCGGCTGGACCGGATGCTGTTCACTTCGACCAGGTACCCGCACGACTACGGGTTCATCGAAGGCACGCTGGCCGATGACGGTGATCCGCTCGACGCGCTCGTGATCCTGGAGGAGCCGACCTTTCCCGGCTGCCTGATCAGGTGCCGGGCGCTCGGCATGTTCCGGATGCGCGACGAGAAGGGCCTGGATGACAAGGTGCTGTGCGTGCCCGCCACCGATCCCCGGTGGGAGTGGCTGCGCGAGCTGGATGAGGTCTCGGAGTTCGATCGCCTGGAGATCCAGCACTTCTTCGAGGTGTACAAGGAACTCGAGCCAGGCAAGTGGGTGAAGGGCAACACCAGCTGGGTCGGCCGGGCCGATGCCGAAGCACAGATCCGGGCCGCCCGCAAGCTCGCCGTCGAGCGCGGCTACTGACCTGGCCCGCGGCCGTGACATCGCCCGCAGCCAAGGGCCGCAGCGACCCGGCGGAGCGGCTGCGCGCGATCTGCCTGGCCCTGCCGGAGGTGACGGAGCGACCCAGTCACGGCGCCCCGACCTGGTTCGTCCGGGGCAAGAGCGCCTTCGTCACGCTCTGGCGCGATGGTCATCACGACCACGATTTCCCGCACCTGTGGTGCGCGGCGGCGCCGGGGGAGCAAGCCGCGCTCACCGGGTCCGATCCGGAACTGTTCTTCCGTCCGCCGTACGTAGGCGGGCGGGGCTGGATCGGCGTGCGGCTCGATCGGCCCGGGACCAGCTGGCAGGAGATTGCCGAGCTCTGCGAGGACGCCTACCGGGTGGTCGCGCCGACCCGGCTGGTCGCGGAGCTCGATCGCCGTGCCACCGGCGAATGAGGCCAGGATCACGCGCGATCCGCTAGCCGGCGGCGCGCGTCTTTTGCCCCGGACGTCGCGGAGCGGATATCCTGGTCAGTGTTCGGCACCTCGTTCGGTGAGGCGTCGACGCGAACACAGGCCACTGATCCCACGACGTCGAGAGACGCCCAGGGTCAGGACAGGTCTCCCCGGGTTAAGGGGTGACCCGAAGTGGCTGCGCCCGCGGGACCGCGGGCACTACGTCGCGTCGTGCCAAAGCTCTGACGAGTAGGGGTGTCCCGGCTCCGACCGGAATCCTCCCGCGTGCCAGCTGGATGACGCGACAGTGTCATCGACAGGCGGACACCCCAGTGTGTCACGGCCGGAGGAGGCGAGACATGGATAGTAGTCCGGGCCATCATCGGCCCCCCTCCAGCATGTCCTCGTTTTCTTCCGGCACGCGGTAACCGCCCGCCCTGCGCGCTCTGTTTCCCGTGTGATCTGGCCGGCTGCGCCCGAGCGCAGCGCGGACGGATGCCACGTGCCTCTTCGATGCCCCGGCCCGGGCAGAGGGAGGTCTCACCATGACCACGACACAGGCCCGCAGCGCGGTGCTCGACTCCGAGCACGTCGGCGACATCCGCGGTGCGCTGGGCACCATCCGGCTAGAGGACACCGCCTCCCGCCGTGGCAAGTCCGCCGCCCTCAAGACACTGCTAGCGATCGTCGGTCCCGGTCTGATCGTGATGGTCGGCGACAACGACGCGGGGGCGTTCGCCACCTACGGCCAGGCGGGCCAGAACTACGGCACGCACCTGCTGTGGACCCTGCTGTTGCTGGTGCCGGTGCTCTACGTGAACCAGGAAATGGTGCTCCGGCTCGGCGCGGTCACCGGCGTCGGGCACGCGCGGCTGATCCTGGAGCGGTTCGGCCGGTTCTGGGGCGCGTTCAGCGTCATCGACCTGTTCCTGCTCAACGCGCTGACGATCATCACCGAGTTCATCGGCATCACGCTGGCCGCCGGCTACCTGGGGCTGCCGAAGGCCGTCTCGGTGGCGCTGGCCGCGGCGGTCATCGTGGGTTCCGCGTTCACCGGCAGCTTCCGCCGGTTCGAGCGGATGGCCATGGCGTTCTGCGGCGCCAGCCTGCTGCTGATCCCGGTCTACCTCTTTTCCCACCCGCACGCGTCGCAGATGGCGCAGGGCTTCGCGGTCCCGCAGCTGCCCGGCGGCTCCGGGCAGCTGTCGACGGTCATGCTGCTGATCATCGGGATCGTCGGCACCACGATCGCTCCCTGGCAGCTGTTCTTCCAGCAGAGCTACGTCATCGACAAGCGGATCACCCCCCGCTTCATGAAGTACGAGAAGGCCGATCTGGGGATCGGCATCGTGATCGTGGTGATCGGCGCCGCCGCGCTGATGGGCGCCACCGCCGCCGCGTTCGCCGGCACCCGCGGCTTCGGCCGGTTCACCGACGCGGCCGGGCTGGCACACGGCCTGGCGGCCAGCAGCGGCCGGGCGGCCGGAGTCCTGTTCGCCATCGCCTTGCTGGACGCCTCGGTCATCGGCGCGTTCGCGGTATCGCTGTCGACCGCGTACGCCATCGGCGACGTCTTCGGGCTCAAGCACTCGCTGCACCGCGGGGTGAAGGGGGCCAAGGGCTTCTACGCGATCTACGCCGGGCTCGTCGTCGCGGCCGCCGCGGTGGTGCTGATCCCCGGCTCGCCACTCGGCCTGCTGACCGAGGGCGTGCAGGTCCTGGCCGGGGTGCTGCTGCCGTCGGCCACGGTGTTCTTGCTGCTGCTGTGCAACGACCGGGCGGTGCTCGGGCCCTGGGTCAACGGGCGGACGACCAACTTGTTCACCTCGGTCGTGGTGGCCGTCCTGGTGACGCTGTCGGTGGTGCTCACCGCGTCGGTGCTCTTCCCGGCGATCACCGCCGGGCAGATCGTGGTCATCCTGGCCGGCTGCGCCGCCGCCTCGGTGCTGGTCGCCGGCTTGGCGATGGCCCGGCGGCTGCGGCCGGGGTCACCCGCGAGCCTGCCGATCGACCGGACCGGGCGGAGCGGCTGGCGGATGCCGCCGCTGACGCTGCTGGACCGGCCGGTCATGTCCACCGGCCGCAAGCTGGGCATGTCGGCCCTGCGGCTGTACCTGGCGGTAGCGATGATCCTGGTCATCGTCCGGATCGTGGAACTGGCGGCCATGCACTGAACGGGCCCGGGCTGCCGTCCGGGCGACACCCCCGGGATCCCGCCGGCCGCACCGGGCGCTGCGGACCGACCCTCGTTCCCTGAGCACCCGGGCATGTCTGCCGCCGAGGTAGATCCTGGCGTGGCCTACGTTCGCGCCTGGCCCCGAGGATGCGCGACACTTAGGGTGAAATGATCGTGTCCTGGGAGGCCCCGGTGGATGACCGCCAGAACCTGCTGAGTCGAACGCCGTTGTTCGAGGCGCTCGACGAGGACGGGGCGGCCGCGCTGCAGTCGCGCATGACGGATGTCGCACTCAGCCGGGGGGAGCGACTGTTCGCCGAGGGCGACGAGGGCGATCGGCTGTACGTGGTGCTGGAGGGCAAGATCAAGCTCACCCGGGCCGCGCCGGACGGCCGGGAGAACCTGCTCAGCGTGGTCGGCCCGGGCGAGATGTTCGGCGAGCTGTCACTGTTCGACCCGCGGCCGCGGACCGCCAGTGCCACGGCCATCACCGACGCGCAGCTGGCCGCCCTGGCCCACGACAAACTGCTCATCTGGCTGACCGGCAGGCCGGAGGTCGCCCTGCACCTGCTGCGGGCGCTCGCCCAGCGGCTCCGCCGGGCCAACGACGTGATGGCCGACCTGGTCTTCACCGACGTGCCGGGGCGGGTGGCGAAACAGCTGCTTGATCTGGCCGACCGGTTCGGCCAGCAGCAGCCCGACGGGCTGCACGTCAATCATGACCTCACCCAGGAGGAGCTGGCCCAGCTCGTGGGCGCGTCGAGGGAGACGGTCAACAAGGCGCTGGCCGACTTCGTCACCAGGGGCTGGATACACCTGTCGGCCCGGTCGGTGGTGCTGCTCGACACCGACCGGCTGCGCAGGCGCGCACGCTGAGATCGTCCGGGTCCGGGGCCTGAGCAGGAGCCCTTTATTTCCGAACGCCTGGCGGCAGGTGTCCGCGCTCGTCCAGGTAGTCAAGCTGCGCCCGGACCGACCACTCGGCGAACGCCCACAGGCTCCGGTCGACATCGCGGTAGACCCGGGCCACGATCTCGGCCGGGGTCCGGTCGCCGGCCGCCAGCGCCTCGGTCACCTCGGCCAGCCGGTCCCGGCGGTGCCCGATGTAGTAGTCCAGCGTCCCGGCCGGATCGGGCAGCACCGGGCCGTGCCCGGGCAGCAGCGCGGCCAGGCCAGCCGAATCGGCCAGCGCGCGCAGCCGATCCAGCGAGCCGAGGTAGTCACCGAGGTTCCCGTCACCGGCGATCACCGTGGTGCCGCGGCCCAGCACGGTATCCCCGGTCAGCAGGACGTCGTCGGCCGGGAGGAGGAAACAGACCGAGTCGGCCGAGTGTCCCGGGGTGGCCACGACCTGGATCTCGCAGCCCGCCTGGGTCAGCACGTCGCCCGGGCCGAGCCCCCCGCCTCCGAGCCGGTGCGCGGGATCGGCGGCGCGGACGGTGGCGGAGGCAAGCTCCGCCAGCTGCCGGGCGCCGGCCGAGTGGTCGGCGTGCCCGTGCGTGAGCAGGATCTGCTCGACCCGGCGCCCGTCCCGCGTGGCCAGGGCCGATACCCGGCGCAGGTGGCCGGGGTCGGCGGGCCCTGGGTCGACCACGATGACCGACGGCGAACCCGGCGCGGCCACTAGCCAGGTGTTGGTGCCGTCCAGGGTCATCGGCGACGGATTCGGGGCCAGGACGCACCGCGCTGACCGGCTGCCGGAACCGTCTATCGGCCCGGGCGGCGGCTTGCCCGCCGCGGCGCGGCCATGGCCGGCCGGCGGATCCGCTGTCATAGCGGGTACTCCAGCCCGGCAGGCATGTTGAGCCACGCGTGCCCGTCTTCCAGGGTGATCTCCGGCTGCAACGGGGTGATCTCACGCGGGGTGGCCAGGACCGCCGCGACGTCGCCGCAGCCGGCCAGCTGGGCCAGGGTTACCGCGGTTGGCGGCATCAGGGCGATCTCGCCCCGGCCCGCGGCGGCGAGCACGCCGGCCGGCCGCAGCCAGGCGAACTCATCGGCCTCATCGTGGATCTCCCTGGTGCGCTGGCGCTCGGGCAGCACGGCCGCGAAGAACCTGGTGTCGTAGCGGCGGCTCTCCAGCTCTGGCGTGACCCACCTGGCCCAGGGCTTGAGCTGGTCGGACCTGAGCACCAGCCCCCGCCGCGCGAGCAGGCCGGCCAGCGACAGCGAACGGTCCAGCAGGGCCAGCCGGTCCGGCTCGAGATCTTCGGCCGGCGGCACGGTCGCGTCGTCGGGCGACGCCCCGGCGAGCAGCACGCCCGACTCCTCGAACGTCTCCCGCACCGCCGCGCAGAGCAGGCCGCGGGCCAGCGCGGGGGTACTGCCCAGCCAGCACCCCCACTCGGTCACATCCGGGCCGGACCAGGCCACGTCGGCGTCGGCGTCCCTGGAGTCGACCGAACCGCCCGGGAAGACGTAGGCACCGGGCGCGAACGGCATGCTCTGCTTGCGCCTGAGCATGTACACCTCGAGGCCGGGATCGTCCGCCGCGGGCCGCAGCAGCATCACGGTGGCGGAGTCCCGCGGGGCGGCCGCCGGCTCCCACCGGGTGCCGGCGGCCTGCTGCGCCCTGACGGTCAGGCCCGCCGGGAGCCTGAAGCGTGCTCGGCCGATGCGGATCCCTCCTTGACACCTGGTACGTGGGTGGTCGATGGCACATGGCCGACGCTAATGGGTCGGCAACGGTACATCGATCATGGCGGGCCCGGCCGCCGGACCTGGCGACCAGTCACCGGGTCCGGCTAGCCGTCACCGACCTCGGCGATCAGCTCGACCTCCACCGGGGCATCGAGCGGCAGCTCCGCCACTCCCACCGCGCTCCTGGCATGCCGCCCCGCCTCGCCCAGCACTTCGAGCAGCAGTTCGCTGGCACCGTTGAGGACCTGGGGTTGCCCGGTGAAACCGGGGGAGCTGGCCACGAAGCCGGTCACCTTGACGATGCGGCGGATGGCCGACAGCCCCCCCGCCACCGAAGCCACGGCGGCCAGTCCGTTCAGCGCGCAGGTGCGGGCGAGCCGGGCCGCTTCCTCGGCGCTGATCTGGGCTCCTACCTTGCCGGTGGCGAGCAGCTTGCCCTCGGCCAGCGGGAGCTGGCCCGCGGTGTACACGTAGCTCCCGGTACGCACCGCGGGCACGTAGGCGGCGAGGGGCGCCGCCACCGGCGGGAGGACGAGGCCGAGCCCCGCCAGCCGGGCTTGCGGGGTGCTCACCCCTTGGGCCGCTTCAGGTAGGCCACCAGCTGCTCCTGGCTGGGGCCGGGCACGACGGACACGAGCTCCCAGCCGTCATCTCCCCAGTTGTCCAGGATCTCCTTGGTCACGTGCACCAGCAGCGGCACCGTCGCGTACTCCCACTTCTGCATGGGCGAACTCTAGCGGCCGGAGCCGGGGCGCGCCGCGCGGCGGCCCCCGCGGGGGGCGGGAGCTGACTGGCGGGGCACCGGATCGGTGTCGGCCGCCGCTCCATCGCCGGCCGCGGTCCCCGCCTCGGAGCCGGACACGCCTGCCGCTCCCGCCTCGGCCGCGGGCACGCCTGCGGCCTCCGCCTGGGAGATCGACGAGGCGTCCACCTCGGGTACGCGCGCCGCCTCCACCTCGGGTACCTCGGGCACGGGCGCCGCCTCGACCTCGGGGGCCGGCGGGATCTTCTCCGATTCCAGCGCCGGGGCGCCGGACGTATGCTCGATCGCCGCCTCGGCCGCCTCGACCTCGGCATCGCCCAGGTCTTCGGGCGGCGGCGCCGGAGCCGCCGCGGCCTGATCGGCCGGGGCCATCTTCTCGAAGAACCTGAGCAGCTCGACCGGGACTGGCATGACCAGCGTGCTGTTCTTCTCCCCGGCGACCTCGACCACGGTCTGCAGCAGCCGCAGTTGCAGCGCGGCCGGGTCGCGGGCCATCACGTTCGCCGCCGCGGCCAGCCGCTTGGACGCCTGGAATTCGCCGTCGGCGGTGATGATCCGCGCGCGGCGTTCCCGCTCCGCCTCGGCCTGCCGCGACATCGACCGCTTCATGCTCTCCGGCAGCGAGACGTCCTTGATCTCCACCCGCTCGACCCGGATGCCCCACGGGCCCTCGGTCGGCTCGTCGATGTTCCGGCGCAGCTCGCGGTTGACCGAGTCCCGCTCGGACAGCAGCTGGTCCATCTCGGACTGGCCGATGATCGACCGCAGCGACGTCTGCGCCTGCTGGGAGACGGCGAACAGGTAATTCTGCACGTTCACCACGGCCTTGATCGGGTCGACCACCCGGAAGTACACCACCGCGTCCACCCGGACCGTCACGTTGTCCCTGGTGATCCCCTCCTGGGCGGGCACCGCCATCGCGACGATCTGCATGTTGACCTTCTGCATCCGGTCGCCGACCGGCCGGATCACGGTGATGCCCGGGCCGCGCGGCTCGGGCTCGATCCGGCCGAACCGGAACACGATGCCCTGCTCGAACTGCTGAACGATCTTGACCGACCGGGCGGCCGCGACCACGCCGGCCACGGCAAGTATCACCAAGATGATCACGATGGCGGCAATCACTGCTAACAATCCCTCTCCGGCAGCACACGCCTGCTTTGCATGGCACTGGGTCTGACCGGCTGATGCCAGCCCTCGTTCTACTATCACGGATAGGACTAATCAGATGTTCACGCCACCGTGACTAGAGGGCCAGATGTCGGCGCTTCTGTCCGGAGCGCTCCCCTTCACCGGGGGTTCCCATGGTCGGCCGGCGGCGTCGCGATCAGCGTGGACAAGCTTGCCGTGACGCAACCCGTCCCCGAAGGTGACGCTATGCGCCTCATCCTGGGCTGGCGGGATCTCCCACCGCTGCCAGGATCGCCGCTCACGACAACGTCGGCCACCGACTGCAGGCGGAACCCTGCTCGACGGCGGGCTGATCAGCCGCTATCGCGTGCCGCCCGCTGGCAACCCCCCTGACCCGGTCCAGGGCCGTCCCGTTGCTCGATCTCGACAACCAGGGCCCTGGCGGCGGGTACCCTTGCACCGCGTCTGCCAATCGTAAGGGTGAACAAGACGCAGCTACTACCCGTGTTAGTAGACATGAATGACATCGAAACCAGCGACCCGCCCCGGCATTCGGCCGCGCGCCGGCACTTGCCCGGCCCGGGCCGGAAGGCGCTGGCCGCCGTGGTGCTCAGCGGCGTTGCGCTGGTCATCTTCGGGGGACTCACCCTGCGGACGCTGCTAGTGATCGGCGCTGCCGGCGCAATCGTCACGGCAGCCCGTCGGTACCGGCCGAAGAAATGATCGCACCGCAATCGCACACGGGTGGCCTTTCTGCCCGGCCGCACTGCGGCTGGCCCGGCAGGCAGGGGCGCTCGCCCCGGACGCCTGGGTCGACCCACAGCTGATCGTCGAGTTGCTGCAGTCCATCGTGGCCATCGCGGCCACCAGCAGCTTCACCTACTCCTCGCGCTGGCTGCGCACACTGATGGCCCCCCTGACCGCGCCACGCTTCGCCCCGGCACTGCGCAAGCTGACACCGCCCCCCAATATGCCCTCGTCTGGCGGGCAACCCTCTCCGCCGCGGGGCTCTTCGCCCAGTTAGACGCAACGGTGCCCACCCGCGGGTTCCGCCTGGCCTACTCCCCAGGATTCCGCGGCGCTCTCCGCAGCCCCGCCGCGGCTGACGCGCCCGCCGCTCCACCACGCCAGCCAAACGGCGCCCGCCAACCAGCCCGCACACAAGCCGCTGGCCAGGCCCGGTAGGCCAGACGAAGGGCCAGTAACCTCGCACTCGGCCCGCATGCCGCGAGTGGCGCCCCGGCGCAGTGGACCCGATCACCGCGGGGCCACAGACTGCCCACCTGAGGGCGCTCACGCCTTCAAGGCGGCATACAGCGCGTCAAAGGTCTGCCGATATTCCGCCGCCCGCTCGAGGTCCGGGTGCTCGAGCTAAGGTCCACTTCGCCTATGGCAGCTGCGGGATCCGCCGCGTCAACGTGGTCGACTACATCGCCAGCAGCCGACAGCCCGGACTCTCGCGACTGGAACCGACGGCACCCACGCCGAGCATCGCGCTCCGCTTCGATGAGTGGATGCTGCCCGAAGAGGTCTTCAACGCGCTCACCGGCGAAGACGGGCTCGGGGCACTCGAGATCACCACTCCTCCGAATGCGGCGGCGTGTGCCCACCGTTCAGGGCTGGCCGGGACCGCCCTGATACCCGCCGACTGAGACACCGCATCACACTGGGTGATCGAGAAGCGCCGGGAGAACGCGCGCCTACCCGCCTGATTATTCGGGCTGTCCGTGGTCTGCTGGGGCGACGGGGTTCGAACAGTTCGGGCCAAGCACACGGATCTCAGCCAGCCCGGCTAGCTAACCTACAATCCCGGCTATGGCCCGTTCTGGCATCGCTGCGCCCGTGATTGACCACCACCCCACGACAACCGTCGACCGGGACTGGACCGCCATGGCGGTCCAGTCGCTGGAGGCTGACGCTCGCCGCAGCGCGGACACGCATTTGATGAAACTGCCGCTGCCCGGGCCTGTCGACCTCTACCTCAAAGACGAGTCCACCCACCCTACCGGATCGCTTAAGCACCGGCTCGCCCGGTCGCTGTTCCTGTACGCGCTCTGCAACGGGTGGATCGGTCCCACCACGACCGTGGTCGAAGCGTCCAGCGGATCCACCGCGGTGTCTGAGGCCTACTTCGCGCGGCTGATCGGAGTGCCGTTCGTCGCCGTCATGTCGCGCGCAACCAGCCCGGCTAAGATCGCGCTCATAAAGCGCGAGGGCGGCCGCTGCCACCTCATCGATGACCCGGCAGGAGTCTATGATGTCGCGGCCCGGCTGGCACACGAACTGAATGGGCACTACCTCGACCAGTTCACGTACGCCGAGCGGGCCACCGACTGGCGCGGCAACAACAACATCGCCGAAGCGACGCTGGCCCAGATGGCCCTCGAACCGCACGGCATACCGTCATGGATCGTCGTCGGCGCCGGAACCGGAGGAACGGCAGCCACCTTTGGCAGGTACCTGCGCCTACACGGTGCCCCCACGAGGTTGTGCGTCGTGGACCCAGAGGGCTCAGCCTTCCTCCCGTTTTACCAGGGCCAGGTGGCGGAGTGCGCCGGGTCGCGTATCGAGGGCATCGGCCGGCCACGGGTGGAGCCGTCGTTCGTACCGAGCGTCGTCGACCGGATGCTGGGAGTCCCCGACGGTGCCTCGGTAGCGGCCATGCGTTTCCTGAACCACCGCCTGGGAATCTCCGCCGGCCCCTCAACCGGCACCAATGTCTTCGGCGCCCTGCGGCTCGCCTGCGAGATGTGTGCAGATCAAGAAGCCGGTTCGATCGTCACGCTCATGTGCGACAGCGGCGCCCGCTATACCGACACCTACGACGACGACGCCTGGCTCAAGGAACAGGGAATCAACATCAACCCTTATATACCTGTGGTGGTACGGGCCTGGGACGACAAGGTCTGGGATGGCGTGTAGTCGGTTGCCGGTATTTCCGGTCCTGGTGGCTAATTCGGGTTCTGCGCGAGGCTGCTCCCGGTGCCATCGCCAGTTGCGT